>JAEEGF010428007.1_pt1 | contig 12211 bp, 9 predicted proteins | sample 9134171 | NCBI WGS metagenome assembly JAEEGF01 (sample SAMN16246542, study PRJNA631951) | gut metagenome | biome: gut microbiome; feature: rumen; material: AP-attached | host: Bos | place: Iran: Karaj | collected 2018-10 | reverse complement strand
GCCTGGCATAAGCAAGGCTACTACCGCAAGGTCGTGGTGTTCGAAGGCGACGCGCTCGTTGGCGTCGGCAGCGAGAACGAGAAATATGTCGGCTGGGACACCCTCGAGGACCGCATGGCCGACAGTCACCGCTACTATTCAATTCCTGACGACATAGAAATGGGCAAGCAGTGCGTTGAAGTGGTCTTCGACGTTGACGGCTTCACCCATAACAACTTCTATTATGAACCGCTGAAGGACCAGGTTCGCAAATTCATGCTTTACGGCCTTCTCCCCAACAACGAGTTCGTTTACGGCAAGCAGTACACCTTCCACATCGGACTCGACCTGAGCTCGGTGTACACCGCAATAACGTTTGCGCCGTCGGTCGGTGACTGGGAAACGAGCATTTACGAAAACAACGACGACTTTTGATACGCTCATTATTAATATTCCTGCCGTTGTATACCGCGATCCTCTGGTTCGTGGCTCATCGCATTTTCGCCTGCAGGTCGGATACCCATAATGAGTTGTTTGCCCTGCTTGGCGTCCTGGCTATGTTCCTGTTCTACGACGGCTGCTATGCCGACGTAGCAACCCCCGCCGAGTTCCAGATATTAGCTGTACTGGTCGCCCAGCTCGCCACTCCGAGTCTGGTTCCGTTGATTATCATGTACCTGCGCAAGCTGAGCGGCACCTCCACCCGTCATCCCTTGCAGATGCTGTGGTTAGCTATCCCGGTGGCACTGCTGACATCTTCGCTGATGCTGTTTTTCATGGTCGGCGCCGACAACCTCGCAGTTGCACTTAACAGTTACTATGCCAACGGCTGGAGCGCTCTTGAACCATACAGGGGCGCCCCTTTGTATGTGTTCTTCATATCGACCTTCAGAATCTATCACATCGTCAATTACGGTTTTATAGCCTGGCTACTCATATATTTAATAGTATATAAGATAAAGGGGCATTTCAGGTTTGGAACAATACTGCGCTTTTTCTTCAAGGGCGGTGAAATCGAGACCCGTCAGCTCCTGTACTTCGACATTACCGTCATCTTCTTCGCCCTTGTGGCAAAAACGCCTATAATCAAGGACTTCGTCAACACCCACGGATGGTTGATGGCCTTGTTCGCCTTTGTCGTCAGCATTTTTGTCTTCTGCTTCTGTGTTGTCGCACTCTTCGGCCCAAAGCGTACTATCCGACTGTCGGAAATAACTTACGGCTGGCGCTACAATTACGGCGAGAAGACCAAAGCGGAGGTCACCAGCCGCATGCTCGACTCCCTGCTTGACGACGCCGAAGAGGACGCCCTTCTCCGCGCACAGGAGAAGATCGGAGAAAACCTGCACCTCGAAGAATGGAAGTCCGGTCTCGACTCTCCCGAAATGCCGGCAATCAATCAGCACATCTTCGCCGCAGTCGGTCAGACGTGGGAGGAAGACAGCCTGGTTCCCAAGTTCCAGAAGCTGATGATGGACGAGCAGCTGTTCCTGCAGCCCAGCCTCACCCTGAACGACGTGGCGGAGCGCATGGGCACCAACAAGACCTACGTATCCAAGCTGGTGAACAACGCCTACAACGTCGGATTCCCCGAGCTTATAAACACTTTGCGCGTAGATTACGCCGAGCAGTACATACTTGCCAATCCCGACGCCAAGCAGATGGAAATCGCCGAGAAGTGCGGATTTCTGAGCGCTTCGTCGTTCAACAACGTTTTCAAGAAAGTCACAGGCATGACGCCCAATATCTGGAAGGCCAGCATAGAGCGCGCCGAGCATCAAACCAAGAAATGACGGATTTCAGCAAATTCAACGTGCTGGCAGTCGACGACGTGCCCCTCAACCTTATGCTTGTGACCAAAATGCTGTCGCGCTTCAAATTCACTGTGCGCACGGCGGAAAACGGCAAGCGCGCGGTGGAGGAAGTGGTGAAAAAGAAGCCCGACCTTATCCTTCTGGACATCATGATGCCCGGAATCGACGGTTTCGAGGTGCTCAAGCTCATCCGCTCCAACCCCATGACAGCCGATATCCGCGTGATTATCCTAACTGCGCTCAACAGCACCGAAGACGTGGTCAAGGGCTACAATCTTGGAGCCAACGATTTCATTACCAAGCCGATAATTCTCGAGAAGCTGGTAAACAGCGTATCCACCCAACTCCAGCTCGTGGAGGCGATGCGCAAATAGGCACCCTTTTTGCCTGTTCTCCGAAAAAAGCTTATATTAGCGCTCGGAATATTATTCAACTGAAATATGAAACGTTTGTTTTTGACTCTTATGGCGCTTTGTGCGCTGTGCGCGGGCGCATCCGCGCAGGACACCTGGTTCTGCGGCGAGGCAGGCACCAAACTCGATTACATCCGTAAAGACGCAAAGGGCGTAGTGGATGGCGGCCAGTACCAGTATGTCGTTAAGGACAAGGCTGTCGCCGGCGGCAAGACCACCATCACCTTCGACGTTGTGATGCCCGGCGTGGCCTCCATGGCCGGATGCAAGGTCTGGACCGAGGGCGGCCTCTTCCACACCGACATCAACGCTTCGCTCGGCCAGTTCGGCGAGGGCGTGACCGCAAAGGGCAACTCCCCTATCCTGCCCGAGAATCCCGTGATCGGCGCCGACCTGGGCGACTGCTCAGTAACCATCGAGAGCCTGATGCTCACCAGCGACTACAGCAAGGTACGCTTCACCAAGCACGAGAAGATCACCGTAGAAGCTGGCGAATTCGACTGCTGGTGCCTTGAGTACGACACCACCGACAAGGTGATGGGCCTGAAGGCACAGAACCACACGGAGCAGTGGCTCGCAAAGGGCATCGGCGACGTGAAAGTGGTCACCAAGGACAAGAAGGGCCGCGTTGTGAGCGAAAAGGAACTTGTGAAGGTGTCTAAGTAGTCTTATTCACCGTCATTTCACAGCGGGCGCAGTCGAAGCCAAGGGCTAGACGGCGCCCGTTGTTTATCAGATACAACGGACCCGTCTGCGGCGCCTTCTGGTACCGCGGGCACATCCCCAGCTCGAACTTTATACAGTATCTGGTCCGCATAAGGCTCTCCCCCGTGCTGCACAAGTCATTGCCCTTCAATGTTTTGCTTAAAACCGATTGCGCATTTTGATGTAATCGATTTCCGGCAAGAGGCTGATTTTCAGGGGTTTGCACATCACGCTGAGCGAGGGGCAGAGAAGACAGATCATCTGCCAGGAGGCGGCGCATGGAATTGATGGTGGAGGCGCTGAGGAGCGGGAGTGCGCCGGTGGCATCCAGCGAGCGCACGCTGAAGGAATAGGCGCCGGAGCGCTTGGAGAGCTGCTCGCGGAGCATGGATTCGGCGCGCTCGCGGTTCTCCGCCTTCTCGACATCGGCGTTGAAGCGGCTCGTGACGGTGCGGCCGTCCTCGGCGGTGGCGGTGAGTTCGATTACGAACGAGCCGTTTACGCGTACGTCCACGTCGACGGAAATCTCGCGGCGAGGACTGCGGGCCTCTATTTCGCGCTCGAAGGCGGCGTTCACGTTGCGGTAGAGCCGCACGCCGGGCTTGAGGCCCTCTACCTTCTTATATATATATATAATGGTAGAATCGCAGCGGTCGCCACGGAAGCCGATAATGGCGCCGGAGCGGCTCACGAAAGCGAATCCGTCGCCGTTCGCGAACGTGACGCCGGGGTTTGCGGGGCGCACGGCGACGCGCAGCGAGCCGCCGGCTTCGGGCCGCACGGACGCAACTTCGCCGACGTACTCACCCATGGCCTTTGGAGCGTCCATCGACGACCAGGGGCCGCGCTTGCCGTCAAGCCACCACTGGGTGTAGCCGCGATTGAAGGTCTTGTCGGAGTCGGGCGCGAAGCCGCCGCTCACGTGCCCGAAAGAGGCACGGCAGTATCGGTCCGGGTAGCGCGCCACGAGCGAGTCAAGCGCCAAGCTGTACTCTCGCACCACGTTCTTCACGTATGACGCGTTCTTGAGGCGCCCCTCGATCTTGAATGAGCTCACGCCAGCGTCCGCCAGTTCCTCCAGGCGGTCGAGCAGCTTGAAGTCGCGCAGCGACAGAAGCGCCTTGTCGTGAACCAGCACACGCCCGTCAGCATCAACCAGGTCATACAACGACCTGCAGGCCTGTATGCACTCGCCACGGTCGGCGCTGCGCCCGTCGAGGTACTCCGAGAGCCGGCATTCGCCGCTGTAGCACACGCATAGCGCGCCGTGAACGAAGAATTCCACCTCGCAACTCACGGCGGCGCAGATTTCGCGAACCTCGGCGAGCGAAATCCCGCGCTCCAGGATGATGCGGGCGCAGCCCAGCTCGTCGAAGTGCTTCGCCTGCGCCACGCTGCGGATGGAGCACTGGGTGGAGGCGTGCATGGGCACGCGGATGTCGGGCCACGTCAGCAGCCGCTCCTCGCGGAAGATGAACGCGTCCACGCCGGCATCCTGCGCCTCCAGCATCATGGAATGCACCGCGTCCCACTCGTCGTCGTAGATCAAAGTGTTGACGGTGAGGAAAATGCGCACGCCGAACCGGTGGGCGTACTCACACAGTTCGGCGATATCTTCCATGCTGTTGCCGGCTGCCTTGCGGTTGCCCCACGCGGGGCCAGCTATGTAAACGGCGTCGGCACCGCAGTCGATTGCCGCGATGCCGACGTTTTTGTCTTTCGCCGGAGCCAACAGCTCGAGGGCGGTCATGTTACTTGAGTGCGCTGAGGGCCTTCTGGGCATCGGCGTAACCAAGGGACGATGCCTTGGTGTAGAACTCCTTGGCCTTGGCGGTGTTCTTGGCGTTCTGGTACAGGGCGCCGACGGTGTAAGCCACCTGGCCCGCGTTCTTTGCGGTAGGGGCGGCATCGAGGTACTGCTCGAAGTACTTGATGGCGTCGTTGTTCTTGCCTGCATACTGGGAAGCCATGCCCGCAATGTAGTAAGCGGAAGGATTCTGGTTGTACTCGTAGCTCTCGAGGGCGTCCTTCACGGCGTCGGCGAACTTCTTGGCCTTGAGCTCGTTCTGGGCGTTGGTCAGATAGATGGAGCCCAGGCGGGTGTTGGCGTTTTTCTCCTGTCCGTTGGCGGCGGCGAGCTTGTAAGCCTCGACGGCCTCGGCCATCTTGCCGGCGCTCCTCAGGGCCTCGCCCTTCTTGAAGGCGATGGTGCCGTTTTCGGGCTCGGCGGCAAGCACCTTGTCGAAGGCCTCGACTGCACCGTCGAAGTCTTTGGCATTGAGCAGGGCGCTACCCTTCTGGCTGTAAATCTGAGGGATAAGGCCTTCTGCCTTGGCGGCGAGTTCCTCGTCACCGTATTCTTTTGCAATGGCCGCAGTCTCGAGGAACTTGGCGATAGCCTCGTCGTAGTTCTTATCGTTGAGCAGACTCTTGGCGATTGCATTCATGGTCTTGGGGATGATGTCCTTGCAGGTCGCCACAAGCTCCAGACCTTCGTCACCGCAGGCCTCTGCCATCTTGAGAGCCTCCTGGAAACCGGCAAGCGCGGTAGCGTAGTTGCCTTCGCCGAGGGCCTCGTTGGCGAGCTTTGCAGTCTCGGTGGCATCCGCCATATTCTGGGCGGAAAGCATGGTTGCAGCGGCGAAAAGCGCTGCGAGGGAAACTAAAATCTTTTTCATCTCTACAAACGTTTTTAGATTCGAACGACAAATTTAGCAAAATTTATTACATTTTGCGTGCCAAAGTTGCTATCTTTGTACATCTAGCACTATTACTATATGTCTGAAACCAAATTCAGGGTCGAAAGCGACCTTCTCGGCGAACTCAAGGTTCCCGCCGACGCTTACTACGGAGTCCAGACCCAGAGGGCTCTCGAAAACTACAGGATTTCAACCACCCGCATGTGCCACTATCCGGAGTACATCATAGCGATGGCATACGTGAAAATGGCCGCCGCCAGCGCCAACGCCGAACTCGGCGTGCTTGACCGCAAGATCGGCGACGCCATCGTGGCCGCCTGCCAGGAAATCGTGGACGGCAAGCTCTGGGACCAGTTCCCCGTGGACATGATGCAGGGCGGCGCCGGCACCTCCGTGAACATGAACGCCAACGAAGTCATCGCCAACCGCGCACTCGAACTCATGGGGCACAAGAAGGGCGAATATCAATACTGCTCCCCCAACGACCACGTGAACTGCGCACAGTCCACCAACGACGCGTATCCCACCGCATTCCGCTATACCTTCGTGCGCATGAACAAGCACCTGGTGGCCTCCCTGAAGGCCCTCATCTCCAGCTTCCGCGCCAAGGGCGAAGAGTTCAACGATATCATCAAGATGGGACGCACGCAGCTGCAGGACGCTGTTCCCATGACCTCCGGCCAGGAGTTCAACGCCTTCGCCAACAACCTCGAGGAGGAGATTGCCAACCTCGAGCGCAACGTTGTGCTGCTCAAGGAGATAAACATGGGCGGAACCGCCATCGGAACGGGCCTCAACGCCGTTCCCGGCTTCGCGGAGCTGTGCACCAAGCGCCTCTCCGAGTTCAGCGGCGACACCTTCGAGAAGGCTCCCGACCTGGTGGAGGCAACCCCCGACACAGGCGCGTACGTGAGCTATTCCGCCGCCCTGAAGCGCCTGGCCGTCAAGCTCTCCAAGATTTGCAACGACCTGCGCCTCATGGCTTCCGGTCCCCGCTGCGGCCTGCACGAAATCAACCTGCCGCCTATGGCTCCCGGTTCCTCCATCATGCCCGGCAAGGTGAACCCGGTTATCCCCGAAGTCACCAACCAGGTGTGTTTCAAGGTGATAGGCAACGACACCACCGTAGCCTTCGCCGCCGAAGCCGGCCAGCTGCAGCTCAACGTGATGGAGCCCGTGATCGTCCAGTCAATCCTTGAGAGCCAGACCTGGCTCCGCAACGTGATGGACACCCTCCGCACCCGCTGCATCGACGGTATCACCGTGAACGCCGACCACTGCTACGAGATGGTCAAGAATTCCATCGGAATCGTCACCGCGCTCAACCCCTACATCGGCTACAAGGCCTCCACGAAGGTGGCCAAGGAAGCCCTGGAGACAGGCCGCAGCGTGTACGACCTGGTGCTCGAGCACGGCTACATGACCAAGGAGAAGCTCGACGAAGCGCTTGACCCCAAGGCCATGACCGCATCGCACGAATTCATTAAATAATACTATCTTTGCAATGTGAAAGCATTGCGAGCAATATACCTTATGGCCCTGGCGGCCGGGCTGCTGCTCAGTGGCAGTGTCCGGGCCCAGGGCCTTCCTGAATTGGCCAAGGCTCCGGAATACACCACCGGTACCCTTCCCAACGGGATAAGCTATTATCTGGTAAAGAACACCGGGACTCCGGGATTCGCCGACTTCGCCCTGGTGCAGCCGCACCGGCACGACAGCGCCGAGCCTCGGAAGGATCTGGTGGACCTGCCACATTTCACCACCCGCAAACCATACGAATTCCTGGCCGCGCACTCGGTGCGCTACGACAGGAACGGCTTCATACGCCATCTGCGCGACGCCACCACCTACCGCTTCGCCGGTGTGCCGGTGTCCCGCTCCGAGGTATCCGACTCCATGCTTCTGCTGCTCTTCGACATCGCGCGCTCGTGGCGCTACGGTCAGGCTCTCGCGGTGAGCGGCGACATCGACATCGCCTCCACCCAGGAGCGCATGAGGATACTCTCGATGACGATTTCGCAGCGCGAGACGCCTGAAAATACCTGGCAGTACAGCTGGCGCAGGCAGGACGAGGCCGAGGTGGTCACTCTGACCAATCCCGTCGGCACGATCGACGTTTCCTACCGCTCGCCCCGCACCGACAGGGAGCTGATGAACACCGTGCAGCCGGTGATGAGCCGCATACTGGCAACGGAAATGGACATCATCACCGAGCGCAGGATGCGTGCGGCTTTCGCCGATGCCGGAATCCCTCTTGCAAGCTACCGCGTCCGCTATCTGGGCAGCGACGATACAGCCGGCGACGAGTCCGTCAGGATTTCCGTACAGACCGATCCCACACTGCTGAAAGAGGCTCTGGGGGTGGTTGCGGGCGTACTTTCGGCTCTTGACGAAGACGGCGCTACGCTCAGCGAGACCGTGTTCGCACGCGGCATGGTGAGCGGCGTCGCGGCACGCGAGCAGGGGAGTCACCGCATGACCAACACTGACTACGTTGACAAGTGCGTGGCCAATTATCTGTACGGGTCAAATCTGGCATCATACGCCACTCTGAGCGCACCATTCTCGGGCAAGAAACTCGACGAGAACCGCGAACGGGAGCTCCTCAACCGCTATATCTCCGCACTCATAGCGCCGCAGCGCAATCTCCGCCTCGCCGTTGGCGCACCTGTCAAGCCCGTGCGCGACAGCGTCGCCGCCGCCTTCGCCGAAGGCTGGAAACGCGGCTGCAGCTCCGTTGCCGATATCCCGGTGCAGTCGGACACCCTTAATCTGGCAAGCTCGCGCCGCAAGGTGAAGCTCAAGAGCACCGCCACCGACGCCTTCACCGGCGGCAAGATGTGGACCTTCTCCAACGGCATGAACGTGGTTTTCAAGAAGACCGACACCAAGGGCTCGTTCCGTTACGGATTCATGGTTAAGGGCGGCCTGAACGAGATTCCGGGGCTCAAGGGCTCCGAGGCCGCGTTCGCCGGTGAGGTGCTGCCGCTGTGCAAGGCGGCTGGCATGAGCGGATCGCATCTGGCAGACCTGCTCGCCATGAACGGAGTGTCGATGCAGCCGGAGATTTCGCTGTCCGACGTGCGCTTTTCCGGCGCCGCCCCGAGTTCCGCGCTGAGCCTGGTGGTCAAGACCATGCTGTCGGTGGCGGGCACTGCGGAGGCGGATACAGAAGCATACGGCCGCTATCGCGCCGAGAAGGCAGTGCGGATGGTGCGCGACAAGTACTCCGCAGAAGGCACCCGCGCCATTCTTGACAGCACCATGTGCCCCCGCTACGCGTTCGCCGCAGGCAGCATGCCGGAGATTCCTTCGGAAGATTTCGCCGTGCGCATGGCCGAGTATCTGCAGCAGAAGGGCGGCGCCATGAAGAACGGCCTGATCGTGCTGATCGGCGACCTCGACGAGGACGCGACGCTCAAGCTTCTCACCCACAGCCTGGGAGATTTCCGCACCGGGCAGCAGAGGGTTGTGCGTCCGAGGTACGACTACCCGCTGCGCAAGTGCTGGACCACCACTACCGCTTCCGGCGGCTGGCGCGACCGCGGGGTAAGCGTTTCGCTGAGCGCCAAGTATCCCTTCGGTCCCGAGGGAAATACGCGTCTGCAGCTGGCGTGCACGGTGCTGGAGGCCGAACTCGCCCGCGAAATGGCGCCCAGGGGCGTTTATTTCAGCGTGCGGGCTCACGCCGACCTGCTGCCCGCCGAACGCATGACGGTGTACATAAACTGCAACGCCTGCCCGTTCGTTTCCGGGCTGCCCGCCGGAGTGAAGCCGGTGCCGCCGACAGAAATGCTGCAGGCCGTGCGCAAGGTGGTCAACTCGTTGGCAGTCAATGGCGTAGACGAAGCCCTGCTGGCCGACTGCAAGACCATGCTGACCGACATCAACCGGGCTGTGGATATGAATCAGGCGGCGCTTCTGAGGGCCGCCCTGGACCGCGCGTCGCTGGGACGCGACATGCGGAGCGGCTACAAAGAGCGCATCAAGGCCGTGAAGGCGTCGGACCTGTGCGAACTGTTCGCAGCGCTGAGCGACTGCAACTGCGAGGTCGTGGTGGAATGAGCGGCCAGTTCGGAACCATAATCCAGATAGGCGACATCCTCGTGTCGGAGGATGTGGTGCTGGAGTACTTTTCCTGCGATTATGCTGCCTGCAAGGGCGCCTGCTGCATAGTAGGCGACGCCGGGGCGCCTCTGCTCGAGTCAGAGCTGCCCGGGCTGGAGAAGGATTATCCCTCGTTCTGCTCTCAGATGCAGGAGGCCGGACGCGAGGCGGTGGCGCTTAACGGTTTCTTCGAAATCGACCGCGACGGCGAACTGGTGACGCCGCTGGTCTGCGGCTCCGGGGTCTGCGCTTTCGCGTGTTTCGGGGAGGACGGCGGCTGCATGTGCGCGATTGAGAAGTGCGGATGCACCAAGCCGCAGTCCTGCTCGCTTTACCCCATTCGCGTGACGCGCTTCAAAGGCGGCGGCATGGCGCTGAACCTGCACCGCTGGGATATCTGCAAGCACGCCTTCGAGAAAGGCGCCCGCGAAGGCGTCCGCGCCTACCAGTTCCTCCGCCGCCCCCTCATCTCCGCCTTCGGCCCCGACTTCTACGACGCCCTCTGCGCCGCCGCCGAGCACATCCTCTAGCTTGTGATAGTCCGCGGGGGGGGCGTGAACGTTGGGAGCCTCGGTTGTGGGCTGTCCAGTGCCGTCGCAGCAGGCGATTCCCTTGTCATACAGCGTCGATGGCGCATTGAGCTTGAGTGAGCCGTTGCCCTGGAACACAACCTCTCCGACGGCCGTGAGGCCTACGGAAGGAACATCACCTTGCTGTAGAACTCCTTGCGGGCGAGGATCATGTCGAAGGCCTGCTTGTAGTCGGCCAGGGCAAAGCGGTGGCTGATGAGCGGGCGGACGTCGACGATATGCTTGGAGATGGCGTCCAGGGCGGTGCGCCAGTCGTTGTGGGCGTCGGTGTAGCTGCTGTTCCAGGTACCGCGGATGGTGAGCTGCTTGCGGAGCAACTGGCTGTAGGTGCCCTGGGTGAGGGTCATGTCGCCGAAGGGATTGCCCATGCTCACCACGTGCCCGAAACTCTTCACGCTCTTGATGCAGCTCTCCCAGGTCTGGGTGGCACCCGCGCCCTCGATGCAGGCGTCGGCGCCGCGTCCGCCAGTGGCGGCGTGAATGTACTCCGAAGCGTCGCTCTGGGCGCTGTTGAAGGCGTCGAACCCGAGCTTTGCTGCGAACTTCACCTTGTTTGGATCGATGTCGCACAGAATCACGTGCGCCGCACCGGAGGCCTTTGCCCACAGACCCAGCATCGCTCCGATGGGGCCGGCTCCGAAGATTGCAACGGTGTCGCCCACCTTGATGTCGGCCAGCCCGATGGCGTGGAGCGCCACCGCCGCCGGCTCACACATCGCGGCCTCCTCGAAGCTTATGCCCTCGAAGGGCACGAGGTTCCATTCCTTGACGGCGATATATTCGGCGTACGCCCCGTCGCGACGGGAGCCGTAGTAGTCGTAGTCACTGCACTGGGCATACTCGCCCACCTGGCAGGAAGCGCATTTGCGGCAGGGGAGCAGCGGAAAAACGGCGGCCTTTTTCCCTACCAGTTCGGGCTTGTCGGTTTCGACGATTTCGCCGGAGAATTCGTGTCCGGGTATGGTGGGGAAATGATACGTTCCTTTCTTGAAAATTCGGGGAATATCGCTGCCGCAGATGCCGCAGGCCTTGACTTTCAACAACACTTCGCCTTCCTGTCTCACAGGATCGGGGACTTCTTCGTAGCGGAGGTCTCCCACGGCGTGGAGATTCAATGCTTTCATACCGCTAATTTAGCAAACATTTTTTATTTTTGCGGTCGGTATGAAGCACATTTTGACCGACCGCAAGCTCAATCGCGAGATTCTCCGGCTTTCACTGCCGAGTATACTCGCAAATCTTACGGTGCCGCTCGTCGGAATGGTCGACACCGCACTGGCCGGGCATCTGGTCGACGCAGGCGGCGGATCGGCGGTGTTCATCGGGGGCATCTCGGTGGGCTCCATGATGCTTAATCTGCTTTACTGGAATTTCGGATTCCTGCGCACCGGCACCGGAGGGCTCACGGCCCAGGCATACGGGCGCGGGGAGCCGCGGGAGTGCGCCCGAATCTTCGTTCGTGGGATCCTTCTCGCCCTCGGACTTGCGTTCCTTATCCTGCTGCTGCAGAGGCCTTTGGCCTCGCTCGGCATGCTGCTGGTGAGCTCAAGTCCGCGGGTGTGCGAACTGGCGCTCCGATACTTCTTTATACGTATCTGGGCGGCGCCAGCAACCGTGGGGCTGATGGTCTTCCGCGGGTGGTTCGTGGGCATGCAGGACTCCGTCAGTTCGATGTGGACCGACCTGGTCGTAAACTTCGTGAACATCGCCGCTTCGGTGCTGCTGACTTTCGGCTGCCTGGGCTGGAGCGGTCTGGGCTTCGACGGAATCGCCGCCGGAACGGTGGTGGCGCAGTACTCGGGCCTGCTCTATGTGGCGCTGGTGTGCCTGATCAAGTACCGCCGGGTGTTTGCGGGCGTTGGGCGCGGCGACGTGGACGAGGTGCTCCGGGCCGAACGGATGCT
>JAEEGF011857992.1_pt1 | contig 12212 bp, 7 predicted proteins | sample 9134171 | NCBI WGS metagenome assembly JAEEGF01 (sample SAMN16246542, study PRJNA631951) | gut metagenome | biome: gut microbiome; feature: rumen; material: AP-attached | host: Bos | place: Iran: Karaj | collected 2018-10 | reverse complement strand
GCCAGAACAAGGATCCAAGGCAAGCTGACCTGGAGTCAGTTCAAGATTCTTTATCTTTGAACGAATAAATTCGTATGGAGCAATTCTTCCACTAGTAAGTGCACTATATGTCTCTGGATCTTCCTTTAAAACACCCTGATCATACAAAATAGTACAAATCTGAGTACCAGAAATACCATCATCCAAAATAAGGTATTTATATATCAGACTCTGGAATGATTTGTCTGTAGATATATATTCTAGAGTATAATCAATCAAATCATTGAATAGCTCTTCTGTGTCTGCATATTTCGCTTCTGATTCGTATTTAGTAATATCAATCCAGTTCTGTTCAATGGCATATAAAAGATATTTATTAACTGCCATATTCTCAGATGTCCAATTATTTTGAACCTCAGAGGAAGTATCGATTGCTGAAGAATCAAAAATTCCAAGACTCTTTAGCTTAGTAACAATGAATGTGGAATATGCCTGATACTCCTTAGGCAAATCCTTATATATTACTTCATTTCCAACTGTAAGCTGAGATTTAAGTGTTGAAAGAACAATCTTTTCCTTTTGCTCATAGGCAGACAATACCGCCTTTTCAGCAGCACTTGCATTCTCATCATAGAAAGCAGTAGTATCGATGATTCCATTTGCAATCAACGAATTATAAACATCATATATAGGAACTACTACATCTGAAGAAGAAGCATTTTCAGATGCGTGGTATTCCTTAATATTAGCAATCTTTGAGTAAAGAATACCGGCGATTTCCTGCTCCAAAAGTGTATATGTAGCCTTCTGCAAATCCATATCTATAGATAGATATACATCGTTTCCAGAAACAGCTGCTGTATAATCTCCCTCGGCAATAGTGTTACCCACACTATCAACGAATAAAGTAGATTTACCTTTTGTACCTGAGAGGTAATCATTCATGTATTTTTCAATACCAGATTTACCTACAATATCAGTGGCTTCAACATTATCATCTTTAGCTGAGCGCTCTTTATATTCGTCTGTTGAAATCTGGCCAGTATAACCAATAATATGAGCGAAATATTCACTATTAGCATAGCGACGAAGTGATTTCTGCTCGATGGCAACACCTGTAAGCTCATTTACATTCTCTTCTATATATGCAACAGATTCTTCTGATACATCTGATGCAATAACAGTAGAAATGTATTTCTGATATGAATTCTGGCCCATATTATATCTAACTACCATAATTTCATATCTAAGCTTTTTATTAAACTCATCGGAGATATTGTAAACTCTCTCACCCTCAAGGTAATTTATAATATCATCCGCTGTAGCAGTTGCCTCATCAAGGCCAAGCTTTTCATTGTATTCAAGATCATCTATGCTGGTCTTTCCAAATACATCAGCCCTAAAACGCTGAAGGGAGCTGCCCGAAAGCATAAATTGATAAGCCCCTGAGGAATCAATATAAATTGGGAAATTATTATCGATATTATCCCCATTCGATTCCAGCTTTGTAATTATTTCAGCAATTTCAGCATTGAGAGATTGACTCTTTTCTTTTTTGCTGGCATATGAACCATTATCCTGGATGGTAACTGCATAAACTAATTCGTTATAAGCTAAAAGATTTCCATTGCGATCGTAAATATTACCTCTGGTTGCAGGAATAGTCTCTGTTTTTTCAAGTTTCAAATTATAGTTGTCCTGATATTCGCTTCCATTGATAATCTGCAAATAAAAAAGACGTGAAATAAGGATAGCGGCAAAAACACCCATTACCACCGATACCACGCGAATACGTGAAGAAAATGCATTTACAAAAAAGTCCTTAATAATTTCCAATTCTATCAGAACCTTTCTTCTCTAATTTTTCTAGCCAGTTATTTATACGTAAAATAACGTAATAAACAAATATTGATACTAACAGGGTATAAACAACCTCAGGGAATATGATATTCATTAAATAAAAAACAAAATCACGCTGAGATTTAAATGCATATAGAGCTAGAAACGAAAAAACTCCATATACAAAATCACTGGTGCCTATAAGAATCATAGGAAGTCTTAAATCATCACCAAAGAACTGCTTTTTAAAGAGGCCGTTAAGAAGACCTATATACATATAAACAAGGGCATAGAAGCCAAATAATGTTCCGGAGAATATATCTAGCAACAGCCCTGTAAAAAATCCTATTAGTATACCGTGTCGTCTGCCTTTCATAAATCCATAAGTAGCAACCACACAAATAAGAATATTAGGAGTGACACCTGCTAATCTATAGCGGGAAAAAATACTTGTTTGAAGTAAAAAGCAAACATAAATAATAAGTGCAATTACCAATATTTTCTTTAAATATTGTTTAAAATTACTCACTCTTGTATGACTCCTTTAGCTGCTTAATAACAAGTACCTCTGATAAATGTTTGAAATCTACAACAGGAGTTATAGTACCTGATTTTGACAAATCATTTTCATCTTTATTGACCTCAGAAACATATCCAATCAATAATCCTGGTACATATTTATCAGAAATATTTGATGTAACAACTACATCACCAATTGCAACTTTATCTTCACTATCATCAAGGTTTGAAAAATTGATAAGATTGCTAGCTGTCATATTTTCCAATGAACCAGAAACGATGCAATTATCCTCTGTTGATGAAATGGTTGCACTGACATTAGAAGTATCATCTATGATAGAACGTACCACTGCATAGGAATCTCCAACTGAAGAAACTATGCCAACCAAACCACCATCAGCGATAACATTCATGTTTACCTTGATTCCATCTTTAGAACCCTTGTCGATAGTAAAGGTATTGAACCAGTTTGAAGTACTCTTACCAATTATACGAGCACCAGTAGTGTCGTAATCGTAATAGCTCTGATCCAATTCATATAATTTTTGGAGCTCATCTAACTCATCTAGTTTAAGCTCCATGTTACTAATCTTTGCATTAAGCTCCTCTACCTGAGCCTGAAGCGCCTCGTTTTCAGCAACAAGCTCCTTTCTGGTCTTAGTATCTGCAGAAGAAATAGCAATAGTACTTCCAATGTAATCGATACCCTTTTGCATTGGAATAAAAATATGGTTTGCTACCGTCTCAAGCGGACCACCGGAAAAACCGGTAGAATAGCTTAAAAATAAAAGCATTATACAAATAATAGATAAAATGGTGAGCAAATATTTACTTGGAATACCACCATTCGCTTTTCTTTGTCTCATACTACCTCTGTATTATTTGAAAATTCTAGTTTTCATGCTGTATCCATACTGCTTGTATTTGCTGTCAGTAAGAACCTGACCAAGTCCGCGAACACAAGATTCCTGAGGATCCTCAAAAGCATTAACCTTGATGTTTGTAACCTCAGAGAATAAATCAGTAATCTGATAAAGCTGTGATGTACCACCTGTAAGATATATTCCAGAATGAACTATATCCTTTGCAAGTTCTGGTGGAACCTTCTCGAGAATAAGCTTTACATTAGTGCAAAGGCTCTCTAAATCAGCCTGAATAGCCTTATAAATAATGTCGCTTTCGATTTCCATCTCGATTGGAAGCCCGCTTACAACATCACGACCAACAACTGTAAGCTTCTCTCCTCTACCTTCAAGAGCTGAACCAATTTCTTCCTTAAGCTGCTTAGCAGTCTTCTGGCCAATAACAAGATTATAATTTCTCTTAAGGTATGTAACTATTGATTCGTCTATTTGATTACCGCCAAATGGAAGAAGCTCTGAAAGAACCAGACCACCAAGAGAAATAACTGAAATTTCAGTAGTATCTGCTCCAAGATCTACCACCATAACACCTGTAGGCTCAGAAACATCTAACCCAAGACCAATAGCGCTGGCAATAGGCTTCTCGCAAACCTTTATAGAGTGTGGCTTATTCTTTGATTTGCTGAACAAATCAGAAAAAGCCTTTTTTTCAACCTCTGTAATATCTGTAGGTACGGCAACAACAATATCCGAACCCTTAATCTTTCCCTTTAAATCCTTTTCAAGAACCTCAAAAAGCATTGTCTGCATATTATCAAAATCTGCAATAACACCTGAAACAATAGGGAATGAAACCTCGATTGTATCTGGTGCCTTTTCGTACATTGAATATGCACTATCACCATAAGAATACATCTGATTCTTATTAACAATAGCAATTGTATTTTTAATATTTAATATTTGACTATTAGAACCACTGAAAATCTTGAGATTTTGTGTTCCTATATCAATACCGAATGAACCTGGCATAACTTTCCTCCAAACTAGTTTTAGTAAAAAACTCCATAATCAATAAAAATTTTAGCACAGTTGACTAGGGTTCACAAGGTTGCTGTCCACAAGTTTTTGCAGTGATTTAAGGATTCCAAGCTTAGCGTGATTCCAGGTTAAACCACCCTGGAAAAATGCTGTGTAAGGCGCTCTAAGTGGACCATCTGCTGAAAGCTCTATAGAAGAACCCTGAACAAAAGCACCTGCCGCCATAATGACCTGGCTGTCATAGCCTGGCATATCCCAAGGCTCTGGTGTTACATATGAATCTACTGGTGCAGCAGCCTGAATTCCCTCGCAAAAAGCAATAAGACCTTCCGGCTTAAGGAATGTAACGGCCTGAATAATATCAAAACGAGGCTCTGTAGCATTTGGCACACAAAGGAAGCCAAGTCTTTCATAAACATTTGCTGCAAAAATAGCCCCTTTTAATGCTCCTGCAACTACTGTTGGAGCAAGGAAAAATCCCTGATAGAAAGACTGCATAATACCAAGTGATGCTCCTACTTCCTTTCCAAGACCTGGGGAAGTAAGTCTGTGAGCGGCATTCTCAACGCAAGACTTTGTACCAACAATATAACCACCAATAGGTGCAAGTCCGCCACCTGGATTTTTAATAAGTGAACCAACGCACATATCAGCTCCTACTTCTGTAGGCTCAATCTTCTCAACAAACTCTCCATAGCAATTATCAACCATACAGATAATGTCTGGCTTGATTCCCTTAATAAAGGAAATAAGCTCGCCTATAGACTCAACAGAAAGTGTAGGACGATTTGCATAGCCCTTGGAACGCTGAATTGTAACGAGCTTTGTACGTTCATTAATAGCAGCCTTGATTCCTTCATAATCAAATCCGCCATCCTCAAGTAAATCAACCTGAGCGTAAGTAATGCCGTATTCTGCAAGGGAACCATTTGAAGGACGAATTCCTATAACCTCTTCTAGAGTATCATATGGCTTGCCAACTGGAGATAATAGTTCATCTCCTGGGCGAAGATTACTCATAAGAGCAAGTGCAAGGGCATGTGTACCACATGTAATCTGTGGACGTACCAAAGCATCCTCAGTCTTGAAAACAGATGCATATACCTTTTCAAGTGTATCTCTTCCTACATCATCATAACCATAGCCTGTAGATGTATTAAAGCATTCTGCAGCAACTCTATGCTCCTGCATAGCCTTAAGAACCTTGAGCTGATTATACTCTGCCACTTCATCAATTTCTTTGAAACGAGCTTCCAAATCCTTGATTACAGAAGCGCCATAATTGAAAACTTCATTTGAAATTCCAAAATCTTTATAAATGTTTAACACCTTATATAATTCCTTTCTCTTTTAAGGTAAGTAAAATTTTATCTAAAAGCTGCCCGTCTGTTTTAAGCTCTGTTTTATCAAGCCACACAACTTCTTTTTCTCTTCTAAACCATGTTAACTGTCGTTTTGCATAGTTTCTAGAATTCTTCTTGATAAGCTCCAATGCATCTTCTATGGACATATTTCCATTTAGGCTGGAAATGATTTCTTTATAACCTATTCCATCCATAGATGTCATTCCTGGTTTGCAGCCTTCATCCAAGAGGGACTTAACCTCTTCTACAAGACCAGCCTCAGCCATCTTATCTACTCTTAAATCTATGCGATTATACAACAATTCTCTATCATCATTTAATACAAAATATGCAAAATTATAAGGACTAATTCTGTCTCTTTCACGTTTGTTATGAACTGAAAACTTTTCTCCAGTTTGTTTATAGTATTCAAGGGCCCTAATAACACGTTTTCTATTGTTTGCAGGAATACTTTCAGCTGACTCCAAATCCACCTGTCTAAGCTTTTCTAAAAGTGCGTCATTACCATTTTCATCAGCAAACTTTTCCAACGAATCTCTATAGCCGTAATCAATATCCTGTTCAGCAAATTGTATATCATATAAGATTGCCTGAATGTAAAAGCCTGTACCACCGCAAATAATAGGTATTTTGCCTTTATTGTAGATTTCCTCCATGGCAGCCAGTACCATTTCCTTAAAGCGTACAACATGGAAATCTTCTTGAGGTTCAATAACATCAATCAAATAATGAGTAACGCCATCCATCTCCTCAGGCATTATTTTGGCGGTGCCTATATCCATTCTCTTATATACCTGCATGCAATCAGCAGAAATAATCTCGCCATTTATAGCCTTGGCGAGATTAATAGAAAGTGAAGTTTTACCAACTGCAGTTGGACCTGTAAGAACAACTAAATTTTTCATTAAATTATCCTTTTAAACTTTTTACCTAGCTCGTATTCAGAAAATGAAATCATTGTAGGTCTTCCATGCGGACAATGATAAGGATTTTCCAATTCAAGCAAGTCGTCTATAAGTGTTTTTATTTCTGGAATAGAAAGCCTGTTATTTCCTTTTACTGCTGCTTTACAGCTCATAGAAGCCACCCTTTCGATAATCATGTCAAAGGAATCGCTGGCCTTGTATGATTGGCAGTCAGCCAAAACCTCTAAGAAAAATGCCTTGGGGTCCAGATTCAAAAGATTTCCTGGAATGCCGTTAATAGCAAGCTCATTGCCTCCAAAGGATTCCACTCTGTAGCCCAGCTTTTCAAAGGCTTCCCTGTAATTTTCAAATAAAAGAACATCCTGTGGTGATAGAGAAACAATAACAGGAGGGCTAATCATTTGAGAAGTCATCTGATTGTTTTTAAGACGAGTCATGGTCTTCTCAAATAAAACCTTTTCGTGGGCAGCATGTTGGTCAATTATGTACATATTTTTGTCGTACTCAACAATCCAATATGTATCAAAAACCTGACCAATTATCTTATGTTCCTTTACAGCCTCCTTATTAAGAAAGCTGATTTGCTCGTATTTTTCTCCGCCCCTGTTCTTCTCAGCAAACTTTCTCTCATAAGGAGTATCATTATGTATCTGTGCGGTAATAGACTGCTTAATTCTCTCTAATCTATCCTTCTCAAAAGGCTCAGGAGCCTTAACTGGCTTTGGAGGAATTACCTCTGATGAAGTGGCACTGACCTGAGCAGGAATGCTTTGAGAAAATGTATCAGGCTGTAAAACAGGTTCGGCAGATACTACAACTGCAGTAGGCTGCTGAATAATAGGCGCTTGTTTTATAGTAGGTTCATCTATATGTGTCTCTAAAACATCCTCTCTTCTACGAAGACGCTGATTAATTGTTTTAGTGAGAAGCTGACAAACCTCTGATTCATTTTCAAATCGAACTTCCTGTTTTGTAGGATGTACATTTACATCAACAGCAGAATCCGTAAATGCGATATTTATAACAAAGAACGGATACTGATGTCCCATCAAAAAGCCGTAGTAACCTTCCTCACAAGCCCTGGAAAGATTATTGCTTTTAATATATCTGCTATTTACAAAGAAATGTTCAAAGGCTCTATTACCTCTGGCAATAACTGATTGACCAATAAAGCCAGTAATAGATACTTTTTCATCTACATATTCTATATCCAAAACATTAGATGCAATCTGGCGACCATAAATCTGATAAATAGTATCAGACAATGTGCCATTGCCAGAAGTCATAAGTTTTTCCTTGCCATTAACAAGAAACTTAAATGATATCTCGGGATGAGAGAGGGCCAAATGCTCTACCACATCAAAGACATAGCTTCCTTCTGTACTTTCGGATTTTAAAAACTTCTTTCTGGCAGGTGTATTGTAAAAAAGCTGTCTAACAATAAATGTAGTGCCATCAGGCGCGCCTACATCTGTTAGAGAGATTTCTTTAGCGCCCTCAATAATATAGCTGGCACCTAAAAGTGAATCCTTAGTCTTCGTAATAAGCTCCACCTTGGAAACAGCTGAAATACTAGAAAGAGCCTCTCCTCTAAATCCAAGCGAGCGAACGTTATCCAAATCCACTGCTGAAGAAATTTTTGAGGTGGAATGTCTAAGGAATGCAATCTGAATCTGATCTTTGTCTATTCCAGAACCATTATCGGTTATACGAAGATACTCTATTCCGCCACCTTTAATTTCCACTGATATGGCAGTAGCACCAGCATCAATACTGTTTTCAATAAGCTCCTTTGCAACAGAAGCTGGACGCTCTACCACTTCACCAGCAGCAATCTTATCTATTGTTTCCTGACTAAGTAAATTAATTTTTCCCATTATTCATTAACCTTATTGTGAAACTCAAATAATATGTTCATAGCCTCAAGAGGAGTGATTTTTGTAACATCAAGCTCCTTTAATCCTGCTATTATCTCAGCTTCATTTTCTGATATGGTTACCCCTTCAAGAGATTTTAATTTCTCTTCTACCTGTTCCCTTATGGAAATTCTATCGGAAACAGCCGCTATATCATTCTCATTTAAAGAATTTACAATTGTTCTAGCCCTTGAAAGCACTTCCTCTGGAAGGCCTGCAAGCCTAGCTACCTGAATACCATAACTCTGGTCTGCTCCACCTGGAATAATTTTTCTAAGAAAAATAATATCCTCTCCCAATTCCTGAACAGCTATACAGTAATTATGAACACCCTTTATCTGTCCCTCAAGCTCTGTAAGCTCATGATAATGGGTAGCAAATAGAGTCTTGGCACCAATTTTGTATGCAATATGCTCTACTACAGACCAGGCAATAGAAAGACCATCATAAGTAGATGTACCACGACCTATCTCATCTAAAATCAAAAGTGATTTATTTGTAGCATTATGTAGAATATTAGCTACTTCATTCATCTCTACCATAAATGTAGATTGTCCAGTAGATAAATCATCGCTGGCTCCGACTCTAGTGAAAATTCTATCTACCACTCCAATTTGAGCGGATGAAGCTGGAACGAAGCTTCCAATATGAGCCATTAAAACTATAAGTGCAACCTGGCGCATATAGGTAGATTTTCCAGCCATATTAGGACCAGTGATAATTGCAATTGTTCTGGAATCCAAATCAAGCTGACAATCATTAGAAATAAATTGATCAGCATTAATCATCTGCTCTACAACAGGATGACGACCGTCTTTAATATCAATGATTCCTCTATTATCAATGATTGGTCGAACATAATGATTTTTTTCAGCAACAACAGCAAGAGAAATCATGGCATCTAAAAGGGCTATTGCCTTTGCTGTAATCTGAATTCTATCTACATTAGATGCTATTGTATCCCTAACGGTTTTAAAATATTCATACTCTAAGGTATTAAGCCTATCCTCAGCACCTAAAATACTATCCTCTAATTCCTTTAATTCCGGAGTGTAGTATCTTTCAGCATTTGCTAAAGTCTGCTTTCTAACATAGTAATCAGGAACTAAATCCTTGTAGGAATTTGTGACCTCCAAATAGAATCCAAATACCTTATTGAACTTGATTTTAAGGTTCTTTATACCAGTCTTGTCTCTTTCCTTTGCCTCAAGCTCTGCAAGCCACTGCTTGCCATCAACCTTTGCTCTACGAAGACGATCCACCTCTTCATTAAATCCAGTCTTTATAATATCTCCATCCCTTGAAGAAATAGGAGGTTCCTCGTCAATAGCAGCATCAATAAGCTCATACAAATCCTTCATATCATCGATATTAGCATTTGTATCATCCAGGAGATGACAATGAAAGCTTGCAAGTAATGTCTTAATAGGACTAAGCATTCCGATAGACTGTTTAAAAGCAATCAAATCTCGAGGATTAGCTGACTGATATGTGATTTTAGTAATAAGACGCTCCAAATCATATACAGAAGAAAGATATTCTCTAAGCTCTTCTCTATCAATCAAAGATTCATTAAGCTCTGATATAGCATCCTGACGTCTGATTATTTCATCTACAGAAAGAAGTGGCTGCTCCACGAAGCTTTTAAGCTGTCTTGCACCCATTGCTGTTTTTGTCTTGTCTAAAACCCAAAGAAGTGAGCCTCTCTTTTGCTTGTCTCGCATGGTCTCTGTAAGCTCAAGGTTTCTTCTTGTGGAATTATCAAGAAGCATATATTTTCCATCAGTATATGGAGTAATATGTGTCAAATGAGCAAGCTCTGTTTTTTGAGTATCCTTTAGGTAGCTAAGCAGCGCACCTGCAGCAACTCGTCCAAAAGGAAACTCCATAAGGCCAAGCCCTTCGAGAGAATGGGCATGGAAATGATTAAGAATTTCTCTTGTGGAAAGAGTCTCATCAAAAAAGGAATCATCAAGCTGAGAAAGAGCACTTTCAAGCTTTTGAGAAACCTCTGTAATATCTATACCTGATTCAAAAATAGATTTTGAATAAATAATCTCTGCTGGATTGAATCTAAAAAGCTCATCCAAAAGCTTTCTAACATTATCAACCTCTGTAAGATAAAAATCTGCTGTAGAAATATCGCAGGAACTAACACCAAAAACACCACGATTATAGAAGATAGACATAATATAATTATTACTGCCCTCTTCTAGTGCCATCTGGTCGATATTGGTTCCTGGCGTAACTACTCTGATGACTTCGCGCTTAACAAGTCCCTTTGCTTCCTTAGGGTCTTCCACCTGCTCACAGATTGCTACTTTGTAGCCTCGTGATACCAATCTATTAATGTAAGTATCAGCTGCATGAAAAGGAACTCCACACATAGGAGCGCGCTCTTCCATACCGCAGGACTTTCCAGTCAAAGTAAGCTCTAATTCTCTTGAGGCTGTCTTTGCATCCTCAAAAAACATCTCGTAAAAGTCACCTAATCTGTAAAATAAAATACAATCTTCATATTCTGATTTAGTTTTTAAATACTCCTGCATCATTGGAGTGTATTCTGCCACAATTATTCCCACCTATTCTATGTATTAAGATTTGAAATTACTGCCTCTGCAACCTTTAATCCGTCCATCGCTGCAGATGTAATTCCGCCGGCAAATCCAGCACCTTCACCGCAAGGATAAAGCCCTGCGATATTAGACTGAAACTGCTCATTTCTATTGATTCTTACAGGAGAAGAGGTTCTGCTTTCTACGCCTGAAAGAATCGCATCATATCTATCGAATCCCTTTATTTTAGTACCAAAATGCCCCATGGCGTCAATAATAGATTGATTAATTTCCTGAGAAAATATCTCAGAAAGAAGACCAAAGGCTGTTTTTCCTTTAGTTTCAGAAGAAAAATCTCCATATCCATTTGAAATACGATTTTCCTTAAAATCCCCATACAACTGCTGTGGTATTTTACCACTGCAAAGAGAAAATGCTTTTGATTCTATTTGTCGCTGGAATTCAATTCCTGATAGTGGATTTGACTTATCAAATTCCTTTGCCCCAACAGAAACTACTATAGCACTGTTGGCATTATGGCTATCACGCTTTGAATAGCTCATTCCGTTGACAACAAGGCGATTTTCCTCGGAGGAGGAATTAACTACAAAACCACCTGGGCACATGCAAAAAGAGTATACGCCTCTACCGTTATCAAGATTATGAGCAAGCTTGTATGCAGCAGGCTCAAGTCTTTTAAATTCTGGTCCATACATGGATTCAGAAATCATCACCTGGGGATGCTCGATTCTAAATCCTACTGCAAAATCCTTTGCCTCCATATCAAACCCAAGATCATAAAGAGTCTTGAAGGTATCCCTCGCACTATGGCCAATGGCCAAAACAACAGAATTGCTATAGTAGCTTTCTCCCTTTGAAATAACACCCTTTATAGCATCACCCTCAATAATAAAATCCTGAACCTGTGAATCAAAATGGAATTCTCCACCTAGACTTATAATTTCATTTCTCATATTGGAAATAACCTGCTTTAAAATATCGGTTCCGATATGAGGTTTATTATCATAAAGAATGTTTGAAGGAGCGCCAAATTTAACAAATGTCTCTAAGACAAATTGATTTCTTCCAAGCTTGTCATTAACTAATGTATTAAGCTTTCCATCTGAGAAAGTACCAGCTCCACCCTCTCCAAATTGTACATTTGAAGCAGTGTTTAATACTCCGGTCTCCCAGAATTCTAAAATATCTTTTG
>JAEEGF010980790.1_pt1 | contig 12212 bp, 6 predicted proteins | sample 9134171 | NCBI WGS metagenome assembly JAEEGF01 (sample SAMN16246542, study PRJNA631951) | gut metagenome | biome: gut microbiome; feature: rumen; material: AP-attached | host: Bos | place: Iran: Karaj | collected 2018-10 | reverse complement strand
GGGCCCTGCAGGGTCTTGCCGTTCATGAGCGGGTAGAGGAACAGGATAAGGACGCCGTCATCCTTCATCATGCGGTAGCACACTTCGAAGAATTCGTCGCGGCGGCCCGGATGGATTGCGGAGAACGTGCCGTAGTCGTACACGATGTCGAACTGCTGACCGCCACGGTTCGCATCCTTCGGCGAAAGCGTGAACAGGTCGAGGTCGAGCGAACGCAGGTTCTTGTGGGCGCGGCTCAGGTGGTCGAGTTCATCCACCGCGGTGGCGGCGAAATCGACGGCGAGAACATCGTGGCCACGCTTGGCCCAGGCTTCTGCATCGTAGCCGAAACCTGCGCCGGGAATTAGCACGGAGCCGGTGGCGGGGCAGGAGGGGTGCTTGAAAAATTCGAGCAGGGCAGGAGTCGCCTTCTTGAAATTCCAGTAATCCTTGCCGTTGGCATAGAGATTGTCCCAGAATTCCGGGAGGTTCTGCGTTAACATTATTTACCTTCCTTTTTGTACGCAAGTTGCCCGCAGGCGGCCAGGATGTCCCGACCCCGCGGGTTGCGGATCGTTATTTGAATTTCGGCAGCACGTACTGCGGCAAGGAAATCCTCCACCTCCTCGGGTGTCGGCGCGTGCAGCGTCGGGTCGTCCCCGTCGTTCAGCACGATGGCGTTCACCTTCACGCGGCGGGGCGCGCAGATGCGGATAAGCTCCTTCGCGGCCTTCGGGGTGCAGGTGATTCCCTGTATCAGTACGAATTCGAATGTCACATAATTATCGGTTCTTCTGATGTATTCGTCAACCGCCTCGAGCAACTTTTCGATGGGCCATACCTTGTTGACCGGCATTACCGACGAACGGTACTCGTTGTTCGTGCTGTTGAGACTTACGGCGAGGCAGCAGGGCGTGTTCCTGTCCACGAGTTCCTTGATCTTGGGAACGACGCCCGAGGTGCTCACGGTCATGCGCTTGGCGCCCATGTTGAACAGGCTCTGGTTATGCAGCGTGCAACACACGCGGTGGACCTGTTCCAGGTTGTTGAGCGGTTCGCCCATGCCCATGAAGATGATGTTTGTCACCTGGGCAATCTTGCCGTCTGCATCGAGGATGCCGTTGTCCTTCAGGTACCAGTTCACGTGGAGGATTTCTTCGAGAATTTCGCCCGCCTCGAGGTTCCGGGTGAACCCCATTTTTGCGGTGCGGCAGAAGGCGCAGTTCTGGGCGCAGCCGATCTGCGTGGAAACGCATACGGAAAAGCGCCCGTTCGCGGGTATCATGACCGTCTCGATGTGGTGGCCGTCGTGGGTCTCGAAGAGCCATTTGACCGTTCCGTCAGTAGAGACCAGGTGCTGGTCTTCCTTGAGGGCGAGCATGGAGAACTGTCCGGCGAGTTTGTCGCGGAGTGCTGGGGGCACGTTCACCATCTCGTCGAAGCTGCGGACCTGCTGGCAGAAGAGCCATTTCTGGATCTGGTCGGCACGGTACTGCTTCTCGTTCACGTCCCTGAGCCAAGCCTTGAGCTCGTCCGTGGTCAGTGACTTTATGTTGTGCGGCCATTCCATAGTTCCGCGTAAAGATAGAAAAAAAACAGTTTTTTGTTAAGGGTCAAAATGGCCGAAATCCCTTTAAAATAAAGGAATAGGGCCCACTTTGACGAGTGAGCCCTGCCTGATACGGTACGTTTTTCTACATCAAAAAAACAGCAAATATGCCTAGAACATCTTGCGTGTCTTTTTCTGTGTTGTCGTCGGCGATGTTTCCCTGGCGCCCTTGTTGCTGAACAGCGTCGCGTCGTCGGCGGACTTGGTTTTTACCTTGTAGTGGTCGCCATCGCAGACTTCGTCGGGGTAGTTGTTCGTGGTGTAGAGGCAGTAAGTCTTTTCGGAGCAGAACTCGCCTGCTAGTTTGCCTGTAATGTTGCAGACGCCCTTGCCGATAACGCCAGGGGGTACGGGGAACGATTTTTGCGGGAGTCCCTTGTGAATCTTGCTCATCACCGCAAGCCATGCGGGGAGCGCGTAGTTGCCGCCGGTCTTGCCCACGCCCATGGAGACAGCCTGGTCAAAGCCGACCCACACGCCCATGGTGTAGTGCTTGGTAAAGCCGATGTACCAGGCGTCGGTGTAGTCGTTTGTGGTTCCGGTCTTGCCGCCGCTCGGGTGGTTGAACCCGCTGGCCGAAATCTTGTAGCCCGTACCGCGGATGTTCACGTCCTTGAGGATATCCACCATCAGGTATGCGGAAGAGGGTTTCATCACCACGCTTTCGACCTTCGAGTTCTTCTCGATAATCTCGCCGTTCTTGTCTTCGATGGATTCGATCATGTAGGGCTCGATTCGCGTACCGAGGTTCGGGAACACCGTGTAGGCCGATGTCATTTCGAGAAGCGTCGCTCCCACGGAACCGAGGGCGAGGCTCGGGACTGCAACGAGCGGTGCCTTGCGGATGCCGAACGCGCGGGCGTAGTTCACCACGTTGCTCAGGCCGTACTTCGATGCGGTAAGGACTGCGGGGATGTTCTTCGAGCGGTAGAGCGCCTTGCGGAGCGTCATCATGCCCTCGAAGTTCTTTTCGGAGTTGTGCGGGCGCCACATGCCGGTCGCCGCGGTCTCGTCGGTCATGGTAATGGGGGCGTCGTTCACCGAGTCGCAGGGGCTGGCGCCGTTATCCATTGCGGTGGAATAGACGATGGGCTTGAAGCTCGAACCCGGCTGGCGGAGCGACTGCACGGCGCGGTTGAAGCGGGATTCGTTGAAGTCGCTGCCACCAACCATCGCGCGGATTGCGCCCGTCTCGTTCTCGATGATGACCATCGCCATTTCCACGTCGTGGTAGCGGACTTCGGGCGGGTAGCGCCACTTCTTGATGTTCGAGGAGGTGTCCTTGCTCAGGTATTCCTTCTTGAACAGGGTGTAGACGCTGTCGAAGTGGGCGAACACGCTGTCCGGTTCCATGCTGTACTTGTCGGCGAGCTTCAGGTTCTTGATGGCCTTCTTCTTGAACTCGGTGCGGTACTTGGCGACAAGCGCCTTCGCCACGCTGTCGGCCACTTCCTGGATTTCGGGATCGATGGTGCTGTAGATGGAGACGCCGTCGGCATAGAGCGAGTTCTGCCCGTACTTCTTTTCCATGTACTTGCGGATTTCTTCGTAGTAGTAGAGGCCCGAACCCTTCTCGGGTTCCTTTTCGGCGAGCACGATGGGGGTCGCTACGTACTTGTGGTAGTCTTCCTTGCTGATGTAGCCCGCGTCGTACATCGCGTAAAGGACGGTGTTGCGGCGCTCGAGCGATGCCTTGGGGTGTCTGTCGGGGCGGTACGATTCGGGTGCCTTGAGCATACCGGCGAGGACTGCGTATTCCGGAATGGTGAGGCTGTCGAGCGCATGCCCGAAGTAGTATTTGCCTGCCGCCTGGAAACCGTAGTTGCCGCCGCCCAGGTAGACCTCATTCATGTAGAACTCGAGAATTTCCTGCTTGGTGTAGGTCTGTTCGATGCGGATGGCGGTCATCGCTTCCTTGATTTTACGGGCGATGGAACGTTCCGGCGTGAGGAACAGGAGCTTGGTCAACTGCTGGGTGAGGGTGGAGGCGCCGCGGAGCTGCTTGCCGCTGAGGGCGCTCTCGATGATTGCCGACGGGATGGCCCAGACGTTCATGCCCCAGTGGTTGTAGAAGGCGCGGTCCTCGGTCGCCATGACGGCGTGAATCGCGTTTTCGGGGATGGAGTCAAAACTGACCCATTCGCGGCGTTCCACGAAGTACTTGTGTGCAATCTTCCCGTTCATGTCGTAGATGTTTGTCACGAGTTTCGGGTTGATCTGCTCAAGTTGCGACAGGGAGGGGAGTCCCGGCAGGTAGTGGTTGTAGACTACGATGACAGTGACGAACCCGGCAATCACCGGGAGGCATAGGATTGCGAGGGCAATGACGAATTTCTTGTTCGTGAACAGTTTCTTGAGGTAAGAAAGGCAGAACTTGAGTATGGGCTTGACTTTTTCCATCGTAGATTCAAAAAAAGAAGAATTTATGAAACAAATTTAGAAAAATCCCTTGACAATTCAACCGATAATGCTATATTTGGGGTCACTCAAGCGGATGTAGCCCAACTGGATAGAGCGTTTGGCTACGAACCAAAAGGCTCCAGGTTCGAGTCCTGGCACCCGCAGAAAAGGCCCGTTCCGATAAGGAACGGGTCTTTTGTTTATTCAGCGGGAGGACGAAAAAACGGGAGCCGTCGTGAGCAATAAAAAAAAACACACCGCAGGAGCGGTGTGCTTTTCAAACTTGCGTCTGAGATTGCTACTACCTGGAGTAGTATTCCACGACGAGCTGTTCTTCGAGCTTGACCGGGATCTGTTCGCGGAGCGGGAGCTTCACGAGCTTACCTTCGATCTTGTTCGTGTCGACTTCCAGATATTCCGGAGCGGCCGGAGCGTTAGCAGCGGCTTCCTTGATCTGGACGTGTTCCTTAGACTGCTCGCGGATAGCAATCACGTCGCCGGCCTTGATGAGGCGGGCAGGAGAGAAGCTGCGGACGCCGTTCACAGTGAAGTGACCGTGGGTCACGTACTGGCGGGCGGCGAAAATCGTGCGAGCAAAACCCATGCGGTAGACGAGAGCGTCAAGACGGGTTTCGAGAAGAATCATCAGGTTGTCACCGGCAGAACCTTCACGACGGTTAGCTTCCTTGTATGCCTTGGCGAGCTGAGCTTCGGAGATGTTGTAGGTGAAACGGAGACGCTGCTTTTCGACCAACTGCTGCTTGTACACAGAAGCGGACTTCTTGCGGTTCTGGCCATGCTGGCCGGGAGCGAAGTTGCGGCGGTCGAGCGCCTTCTGAGTCTTCTGAGAAACGGCAATGCCCAGGGAACGGGCGACCTTGCCTTTGGGTCCACGGAAGGAGGACATATTATACCTCTTTGAGGAAGCTCTTTGGTTAAACTTGCAAATTGGCAGAGCTTGGCGCGACTTGCAAGTGAGGGCAAATATAGCAAATCCGTTGCCGGATGCAAGGTTTTGGGGCGATTCGGGCGCGTTTTTGCCCCAAAATTGCCCGAAATTTACCCAAAATTCGCCTTTTTAGCGGACGTTTACGGTCAGGGTGTCCCTCATGAGGGGGTCTGCCATGCTCTGGGCGATGAGTCGGGCGTCCTTGTCGGCCGCATCTGGCTGCGCTATCAGGTAGAACGAGGAAATCTCCTGTTCGCTCTTGCAGTTTTCCTGCTGGATGATGTAGGAGGCCGTCCCGAGGGTAGTGAGGTCCTCGCAGGGCACGTACCACTTGACGTTGTAGCTCGTCTTGTAGGGGACGGTCTGGAACGCGAAGTCGGCGAGTTTCACGGTGTCGCCCGCCTTGACGCGCATGGAGGTGTAGGTGTTCTCTTTCTCCTCGTTGTAGAACTTGAGGGAATCGAGCGAGCCCGGCCTCTGGATGAACGTCCTCAGGGTGAGGTTCGAGTCCGTGAGCGCCTTTGAATTGAGCTGCAGGTAGCGCAGGTACACTGGGCCGTCACTCTTTGCCTTGAAACTGTGCTCGAGACTGTTTATGGTGCCGACAGAATCCCCATCGGCGTTGAGCAAGGCGTAGTACGCTCTCGGCGTGCCCTTGCATTCGCCGTACTTGCAGTAGCCTTCCATTTCGTGGTAAACGATGAGCGAGTCGCCCTTCTTGAGGTCGGCGAGCCACACGTAGTGGTCCTGGCGCAGGTAGTACTTGGTGGAGTCGTTCGCGGGGCGTACAATCGTGAGCGTATCGCCGGGGTAGACGATGGAGTCGGGTTTCGCGAGGTATTCGCCCTGGTTCAGCCTGCGGAAGCGGGTAGCCGCCTCGAATGTCGCGAACGGGCCGGAGAGGAAACTCACCACGTTGCTCGGCGTAAGCTTGAGCGTCCACTGCGAGGAATCGTTGGTCACGAGCAGCGTATCGAGCGAGTCGGCGGCGGGGGAGTATGTCTTGCCGTCCTTGTCGGTGAGTTCGTACTTGTTGATGCCTTCTCCCTGCACCGAGAGGTTCACGCTAAAGCCGGTCTTAACGTTGAACGCTATCTCGATGTTCTTCGGGGCGCTGCCGATAACGAGAATCCCGCGGACGGTATCGCGCAGGTCGATATCCACGTGCGAGGAATCGCCCGTGTAGTTGTAGTAGGCGGTATCCACGTCAACCTTGACGCGCAGGTGCGCCGTCGTGTCGAACTTTGCCTTCAGGTCGAGGTAATAGAAGTCGTCGCTGAACAGTACGAACTGGTTCTGGAGCATGTCGGCGCCCGAGCCCGGCAACATGTAGTCACTGTACAGGGAATCCTTCTTGCTTTCGTTCCAGACGGGGTGAAGCGTCTTGGCCTTTTCGCCCTTCTCGCTTCTCACACGGATTGTATCGCCTTCCATGCCGCTCGTTGCGGCGAGTACGCTTACGCGGGTTCCCTTCGGGAAGTTCCCGAGGAACAGCGATACGGTGGAATTCGCGCTATCAACACACACGACGTCGTCGTGGCAGACCTTTTTCACGTAGGAGGAATCCTTTGAACCATCCTTGGTCGTGTCGCGCTTGACCTTGACGGTATCCCAGTCGGCCATTTCCATGTAGAAGTTGAGCGTATCGCCGGCAGCAATCGTGTCGAGGTATTCGATGTCGAGTCGTTCGCTGATGGATGAGCTTGAATTGAATGAGTCCTCGGCGTAGCTGCCGTTATCGTCGGTAATGGACGACGAGTTCGTGTGCGTGGATTCGCTGCAGGCGAAAAGGAGCGCAAGCGGTACGAGAGCGAGGATTGTCGTTTTCATAGTCATAGTGGCGCGGTCCTAGTTGAGGATAAAGAACTTCTGTTCGGCGGTGAAGGCTTCGCCGATAATCTTGAGGGTGTACTTGCCGGTGGGGAAGGCCTTTGCCTTGAACTTGAAGTTGGTCTTCTTTTCGCCGGCGAGTTCGCGGGCGGCTACGGTAAGCATGCGCTTGCCCGATTCGTTCAGGATTTCAATCTGCACGAACTGCGGGTAGCCCACGGTGAGGTCAAAGTTGCATTCCAGGTTCACGATGTCGATGTTCACCTTCGTGAGGGCGTAACCGCCATCCATCGCCTCGCCACCTACGGAGCGGGAATTGTCGTAGTAGCCCACGTAGAGCGCGGGTGCCATGTTCTTGCCCGCGTTCCTCGACTTGATGAACGTTTCTCCGGGTTCCACGGCGGTAAGGATAAGCGTGTAAAGGCCCGATGCGTGCTTCCTCTTGAAGAATTCCGTAAGGGCGGGCGTACGCAGGAACGCGCCGAGGGGTGCCTTCGGGTTAATCGTAATAATGCCGATAAAGTCCGCATACTTGGTGTCGATGCCGCCACCGGAGTTCTTGCGGATGTTGAACTGCCCGCCCGCCTGCTGGAGGTTCGCGGGCGCGTTTTCCCAGGTGAGTTCGTCGCTCTTCCAGTCGACACCCAGCTTGTCTTCGCCGAAATTCATCTCCTTGCTCGTTTCCTTGAGGCCGAAGATGTTCAGCTGGACGGGCTTCTTGATGGAATCTGCGTCGAATTCCAGCTTGAGGGCTGCATCGAACAGCGGGCCCGGGAGCGCGGACAGGTCGTACTTGAGGTAAATTTTTCCGGCATCGTTCTGGTCGTTCGCCACGCGCAGGTGTTCGTCGGTGCTGTGCGGCGTGTAGTTGTCGAACTGCGAAATCCATGCATCGGCGCCGCGCCCGCTCGGGATATTGTCGCCAGAATGGTCGAGCGTAGTGTATCGCTTGTCGAACACGTAGACCTTGCCTGTATCTGTCCTGTCCTGGTAGCCGTCATTGGCGTTGAACAGCAAGTTGTATCGCCCGCTGGCGGTGAACGTCACGTCGGTCTCGTACTCGGTGGAGTCCGAGAAGGATACCTTTCCGGGGCCCGCGCCCTTGCGCCATGCCACGGGCACGCGGCACAGGCCGTCACCGCGACCGTCGTCTTCCACGTTTCCTTGCAGATGGAGCTTGCCCGGCTGCACCAGGATGTGCTCCTTGTCCATCGAAGGTTTAGGCGGCTCATTCTGGCCCTGCTTGGGAGCATATCCCGTGTAGAGCGCCATCATCACGCCGCCCGTCTCGTTGTGGGGCAGGTCTGTGTTCTTGAGCGCGTAGACCTTGGAGCCCTGGCGGGATTCCTCTACGATTTTCGAGTAGGGGTTCCCGCGGGTAAGCGTTTCCTTGAGGCCTGCAATGGACATGCTCGAGTTGTCGTTGATGAACATCGGGCTGTTCTTCGCCTTGTCGCTTGCGATGACGTTGACGCCCAGGAGTTCTGCAAAGCCCTTGTTGAAGTTGTGGAGGACCGTGTTGCCGTCCCGGGCGGTAAGGCCCAGAATCCAGATGCTTCCGCCGTTGTTCGAAATCTTCGGGCCCTTCGTGTCACCGACCATGGTGACCTGTCGGCCCCACAGACGCTGGAAATTCGTGCGAATCGTGCCGACGGAAACGTCTTCCAGGAAGATGTCGCCCGTGGCGAAGTCGTCGGATTCGTAGGATTTCACGTACATATTCTTGAGCACCACGGTACGCTTGGAGCGGTTGGTAATGCCGCTTGCGAACGTGGAGAACCTCTCGATGGTGATATCGACGAATGCGCCGTCTTCGATGATGAACTTTCCCTTGCCGTCGATTTTGCCTTCGGTACCGATAAGCCTGTGGATGCGGTTGCGCAGGTAGATGTCGCGGTTGATGGTCCAGCGGCCTCCCGGCGGGAAGAATATCGTTTCGGCACCGTCGTCAATGGCGTCCTGGATTGCCTTGGAATCGTCGGAACCGTCGTTTGCCTTGCCGCCGTATTCGCCGGTGATGGATGTCCAGTACATGGACTTCTGTTCGGCATTGTTGGGTGTCTCGGTGACGGCGAGTTTCATGGCCTGCTTGGGGCTGTGGCAGAGCTGATGGTTTTCTTGCGTGGAAAACTCGACAATCTCAGTGTTGCTGAAGGATTCGTTGTAGGCCTTCTTGGTACTTTTGATCTTGGATTTGAACTTGCTTACGACGACCGCGCGTGCAAAGAGCTCGCCTTCGTTCACGATGGCGGTAATTCCTTTTGCCGCTTTCTTGCCTGGGTCGTATTCGAGGGTGCCGTCCACGAATACCATGGAGGCGTCGGGCCCGTGGCTGTAGACCGCCGTGGTCGAACCCTTGAAACGCAGTCCGCGGATGGCGAGCATCTGGTTGTCATTGTCGAGACCGAATTTTTTCTGGCCGCCGAGCGTCACGTGCTCAAACGTCATGCTGTTCGATTTGCCCGCGGTATAGACACCCACGTCAAACCCGTCCACTTCTACGTTCTTGAGGAGCAGGGGCCCGATATTTTCGGTAAAACCGAGGTCTATGCCGATAACGCCTGCGCTGTCGCCCGATGCGACTTTCACGTTGTTGATGGTGCCCTGCACCGAGGCGTTGAAGCGGATACCGATGGCGCCCGGGTTCTTTTTGCCTGTGCGGAGGGTAAGGTCGCGGATGGAATTGCGCTGGCGTGCGTTGGGGCCGTCGCCCGTGTAGATGACTGCCTGCGGAAAGTCGGGGTTCTCGAATCCGGGAACGTCGTCTTGGAGCGATATGATGGTACCGCCCATGCTTTCGCCCTGGAGGATAGTGCGGCGGTAGTCCTTTTCGGGCTTGTCGGCGGTGGGCCAGGTAAGTGCGGATGAAATCTTGTAGATGCCATGGGGCAGGTAAATGATGAAGTCGCCGTCGGGATGGTCGCTCAAAGCCTTCTGGATGGCCTCGGTATCGTCGGTCTTGCCGTCGCCCTTCGCGTTATACGGTTCTTCCTTCACATTGACAACGTCTGAACCCATCGGGAATTCCACCTGGGCGTACGCAGAAAGTGCGAGACAGCACAAAAAGCTCAAAAAAAAGCGATAAAAATACATTGAGACCTCGTTCTGGGGTACCATACACTATTAAATTACCTTTTTTTGATGGGGTGTGGACGCATGGTCACCAAAATGACATGAATATATAGGCTTTTGGGCCTGATTTGAGCCTAAAAAAGGAGCCAGGCAGTGCAGAGCATTGCCTGGCCTTGGGGTTGGTTTGGAGTATTACAAGTATAGTAATTTTGGGGTGTCTAGCGAAGGCTTTTACTCAAAAAAAGCTTCGCCAGTTTTGCGGGTGTGATTTAAATCACTTTCGCTACTTGTAGTAGTACTTGAGCCCGTTGGGGAATTCGACCGTCTGCATGCCGCTGGTATTTACTTGCGCTACGGAGGTCACGGAACCGCCATAGAGGATCATGCTGCCCGAACCCTTCGGGGCGAATGCCGCGCTTGCGCTACCGTAGGCCGTACCTGCGGTGTACGATGTGGCTGTGCAGTTCGGGTATTCTTCGGTCTGGCTACCGAACCCGAGGAATACTCCGCCCGTAATGGTGAATCCGTTGTCGGTATCGATGAGGCCGCCTGCCATATTGGTGGAACAAGATCCGGAGCTGCCGCTCTGGCCGGGCCTGCTGCCGCCACCCATGCCGCCGCTGCTTGCAGGAATTTCTACGATGACTACACCACCGCTCTGCTTTGCCGTGCCGTTCGCGTCGAGCACGTCGATGTCGTTGCCCGAGGCGCTTATGTAGTGGTAGCCGCCGGTGATGACGATGTAGCCCTTGCTGCTGCTCTGCATGCCGCCACCGCCGAAGCCGCCCCACTGGGAACCGCTGGAGGTGCCCGGGTCGGCAGAACCGCCTGCCGCATTCCAGCCGTCGTCAGTGCCGTATGTCGCGGTGATGCCGCCTTCTGCAAAGATGTAGAAGGCTTCCATGCCTTCGCCCGATTTCTCGACGTTCACGGTAGAACCGGCCAGGTGGAGCGCGGAATCGGCGTGGATGCCGTCGTCGCCTGCGGTGACCGAGATGATTCCTCCGTTCATTTGCACGTTCTGCTCGCTATGAATGCCGTCGTTGGAGGCGTTGACCTTCACGGTCCCGGCATCAAAGATGATGTTGTTGAATGCCTGGATGCCGTCATCGCCTGCGGTGATGTCAATCGTGCCTCCGGTGATGCTTACGATGCCCTTGCCCTCGACGATAACCGTGTCGTTGCCGTTCACTGCGTATTCGTCACTCTTGATGCCGTCGCCACTAGTCGCCTTGACGGTAATGGTGCCTTTTTCGATGTCAACAAGTCCCTTGCCCTTCATGCCGTGGTTCTTCGCGGTCACGTTTACGGTGGTTTCGCCGCGGAAGCGCAGGTCGTTGCTCGTGTGGATGCCGTTGTTGTAGTTGCCCTTCACGGTCAGCGAACCTTCGCCCTTGATGGTAAGGTCGTCCTTCGCGTAGATGCAGGCGCCGGTCGTATCCACCTTCGTTTCGCCGTTCGCGTTCACGTAGGTGAATGCCTTGGTGCGGGTGCTTGCGTCGGAGAGCGTGTTCTCGGTGCCGGCCTTCGCGACGACGAACGCCTTGCTTGCCATCTGCACGTAGATGACGGCATCGGCATTGTTCGTGAGCGTGAGCCCGCGCAGGTTCAGGTATACGCCGCTATCGCTCTTGGGAGAGTATACGCGGATCTATGCGTCGTTACCCGTGTAGGAACCGCTGAAGTCGTAGTCGCCCGCACAGGTAATTACGACCTCGCCGCCGTTCACTTGTACGCAATTATTGTTGTTTGCTACGCTTGCACCGCTAGCGGCGTAGGTAATCACGGGAGTGTTCCCGTTGGAGGGCTCGACAACCGGGACAACGCTTGCACTGCTCGTTTCGATGCCAGCCGAAGACGTGGGCGTGATGCCTGCAATACTGCTGGAACTGGCCTTTTCTGCCGGAGTTTCGGACGAAGACGACACGACGATTTCTGTCAGGAACTGCTTCTGGCAATCGCTGTCGAAGAAGAACGTTGCTTCATCGGTGTCGCGGTAGTAAGAAACATTCGCGAGTTTATAAAGGAAGGTGGCCGTGCCTGCATCGCATGCAGTAGATGCGGAAGACGGAATGACGGGTGCATCTTCGGGAGGCAACGGCGTCGTGCCCGGATCCTGCGGAATATCTGCTTCGGCGGAACTTGTTGGCGATTCCTCTACGGGAGTACCGATAGTGCCGTCCGGGTTAATCCAGAAGGCGAGACTGCCGTTTGCGTCGAGGCACATGATGGTCGCGCCGTCGGCGGCGTAGAAGCCGGTGTATCCGTCTGCGTTGCAGATGTTTGCAGTAGCTTCTGCCGAATCTGTTCCGGAATCGCCTGTTGCGGGAGACTGAACGCTGGAACTGTCGTCGGAGCAGCCTGCGAGGAGCC
>JAEEGF011670753.1_pt1 | contig 12213 bp, 8 predicted proteins | sample 9134171 | NCBI WGS metagenome assembly JAEEGF01 (sample SAMN16246542, study PRJNA631951) | gut metagenome | biome: gut microbiome; feature: rumen; material: AP-attached | host: Bos | place: Iran: Karaj | collected 2018-10 | reverse complement strand
CTTGAGCAGGAACTCTTCACAGGCTATTTTGTTTCGGGAATATTCCCAGTAAGGATTTGCCAAAGTGGTTCCTTCAGTGATAACGTGGTGCGCAGCAGGCTTATTATAGGCGGATGCTGAGCTTATAAATATATATTGCTTTGTTTTGCCTGCAAAGATTCTGTAATCGCGCTCTACAGCTTTTACATCAAATGCAATAAAATCACTGACTACATCAAATTCCATGCCCTCAAGTATCTTTGTTACCTTAGCTTCATCATTTATATCAGCAACAATCTGATTTACATTAGCAGGGACTTCGTCTTTTCTGTTTCCTCTGTTTAAAAGATATACTTCCCACAAAGGATCTTCGGAAAGTTTTCTGACAATCCCCATACTTATAGTTCCTGTACCACCGATAAAAAGAGCCTTCATCATACACCTCCGTTTTTAATAATTATTATAGAGGTAGAAGTAACTGAATAGAATGATTTTTTATAATAATTTGCTCAGTAACCGATAATCTTTTTTAACAGGAGAATGTTATGAGTGGGGGCGAAATTATTGTTAATGCATTTGTTTGAGCATAAGAGATTGGTATTATAGATTCTTTCGGGAATGCATTTCGAAGAGCTTATTCCGGGATCAAGCATATAAAATCCTCGCTATTTCAGGAATTATATGCTTTTTATGAGTAGTTTAGAGAGCTCGTGACATATAAAATAATCGGATTTATTGAATTTATATGCTTTTTGACTATTCATATGAGGCTGATTGTCATATAAAACATGGAAGAATGACCTAATTATAGCTATTATGCTATATATCTATATACTAAAGGCATATAAAAATCTTATGCTAATTGATTTTATATGCTGCGGCATTAATTGCGAGCATATAAATCATTCGAAAAAAGAGAATATATATGCTTGTACTGACTGATTAGATATGCGTAACGGCAAATTGTCATCTGGGATTATCAGGTGGAAACTCAGCGACTTTCTATCAAATTTAAATAAGACTAATACTTTTCCTTGTTTACCATAAATACCTAGCCCCGTTTGGCGCGAGCGGCGGTTCCCGAGAGGCGTTGGGCCGGCGCGCCGGGGCGAATGGTTTAGATGGCGCAATTATTTAAACTAAAATGAAAAGGAGCTGGAAAAATGAGTAATCATTTTTCACAGCTCTTTATAAAAGTCTATATTATCTCTTACTTTCGTGCTCAAGTGAAGCCTTGATAAATCCTGAGAAAAGAGGATGTGGTCTGTTAGGTCTGGACTTAAGTTCTGGATGAGCCTGTGTAGCCATGTGGAAATCATTGGATGGAAGCTCAATCATTTCCACAATTCTGCCATCAGGAGACATACCGCAAAGCTTCATGCCATTCTGAACAAGTACATTTCTGTAATCGTTGTTTACTTCGTATCTGTGACGATGACGCTCTGTAATATTCTCTGAACCAAAGAGCTTATATGCCATGGACTCTTTGTCGAGAACGCAAGGATATGAACCAAGACGAAGTGTTCCGCCGATATCCTCAACACCGTTCTGATCAGGTAAAAGAGCAATCATAGGATGTGTAGTGTTAGGATCAAACTCGATAGAGTGAGCATCCTTGTATCCGATAACATCACGGGCAAATTCAACGATTGCAAGCTGCATTCCAAGGCAAAGACCAAGGAATGGAAGATTGTTTTCACGAGCATATTTAATAGAAGAAATCATTCCCTCGATTCCACGGTCGCCAAATCCACCGGGAACGATAACACCGTCTACGTCTGAAAGGAATTCTGCAACGTTTCCGTCATTAACTTCTTCTGAATCAACCCACTTGATATCAACAGCAGTCTGATTGGAGATACCTCCGTGCTTAAGAGCTTCTACAACACTGATATAAGCGTCGTGGAGCTGAGTATATTTACCAACAAGAGCAACCTTTACTTCATGCTTTAATGAGTAAAGAGTATCTACCATTGCCTTCCAGTCTGTAAGATCTGGTTCAGGGCAATCAAGCTTGAGACATTCGCAGGCAACCTGAGCCAAATGCTCTTTTTCCATTGCAAGAGGAGCTTCATACAGATACTCAAGGTCAAGGTTGTTGAGAACGTGGCTGCTTGGAACATTACAGAAAAGAGCTATCTTATCCTTGGTCTCATCATCAAGCTCAACTTCACTTCTACATACAATAACATCTGGCTGAAGACCCATTCCCTGCATGGTCTTAACGGCTGACTGTGTAGGCTTTGTCTTGATTTCCTGTGAAACGCGAAGATAAGGAATGAGAGATACAAGGATGAGCATTGCGTTCTCATGACCAACTTCGTGCTGGAACTGTCTGATTGCTTCAAGGAAAGGCTGGCTCTCGATATCGCCGACAGTACCACCTACCTCGATGATGGCAATTCTTGTATCGTCATCTGTGAAATTTCTATAGAACTTACTCTTAATCTCATTAGTTATGTGAGGAATAACCTGTACGGTACGTCCGCCGTAATCGCCGCGACGTTCCTTCTGAAGGACGGACCAGTAAATCTTACCGGTAGTAACGTTAGAATTCTTATCTAAGTTCTCGTCGATGAATCTCTCGTAATGGCCGAGGTCAAGGTCGGTTTCAGTACCATCTTCAGTGACGAAAACTTCTCCATGCTGAACAGGGTTCATAGTACCGGGATCGATGTTGATGTAAGGATCAAACTTCTGCATTGTAACCTTATATTCGCGGGCCTTTAATAATCTGCCCAAAGAAGCAGCGGTTATCCCCTTTCCTAGACCTGATACAACACCACCAGTCACAAAAATATACTTTACAGCCATTTTGATTGTTCCTCCTGTGATTTTATAAAACTTTCAGAGATTAAGAATTAATAGTATTTGAAATATTGAGTTGTACTCTATATAATAGTATGATACGAGTGCTATAATAAGACACCTTATTATAACACAAACAGGTTGTAGTATAACATAACACAGTAAGAATGGAAATAAAAATATGGATAATAATCAAAATCAAAGAAATAACAATCCTCTAGGAGGGGGAGGCGGTAACTCTCCAAGAAGACAGAACATAATACTTTTATTAGTGGCAGCACTGGTAACAATGGTCTGTATGACATATTTTCTGAGAGCTTTTTCAGAGAATACCAATCGTGAAGTAACTTACACCGAATTCATTAATATGGTAGAAAAAGGTGAAGTTGAGAAGATAATTATCGAAAACGACAGAATTGATATCTATCCTAAGGAGAATAAATCCGAGGATGAGCTTGGGATAGGATATTATTACTGGACAGGCAATTCATATGTAACATATTTTACCGGTAAAGCTGAAGAAGACAGCGTTCTTACACAGAGAATGCTGGAAGCAGGAGTTGAAGTTAGCAGTGAAGTTCCTGACAGTTCAGGACTTATCCTTGCATTTATCATTCAGTATGTTGCGCCAATTCTTCTTTTATGGCTCATTCTTTCATTGATATTCAGAAGAATGGGTAAGGGAGGCGGCCCTCTTAGTGTTGGTAAGAGCAATGCCAAGATTTATGTACAAAAAGAAACAGGTGTTACTTTCAAGGATGTTGCCGGAGAAGATGAGGCAAAAGAGTCTCTGGTAGAAGTTGTAGATTTCCTTCACAACCCAGCCAAGTACGCCAAGATCGGTGCTAAGCTTCCTAAGGGAGCTCTTTTGGTGGGACCTCCGGGAACCGGTAAGACTCTTCTTGCAAAGGCTGTTGCCGGTGAAGCACATGTTCCATTTTATTCTCTTGCAGGTTCTGACTTTATTGAACTTTATGTTGGTGTAGGTGCCAGCCGTGTAAGAGATCTTTTCAGCGAAGCAAGCAAAAATGCACCTTGTATTATTTTTATCGATGAGATTGATGCAATCGGTAGAAGCCGTGACAATAAGTATGGCGGTGGAAACGAAGAAAGAGAGCAAACTCTTAACCAGCTTCTTTCAGAGATGGACGGATTTGATTCATCAAAGGGTGTCCTTATCCTGGGTGCGACAAACAGACCTGAGATACTTGATAAAGCGCTTCTTCGTCCGGGCCGTTTTGACAGACGAATTATTGTTGATAAGCCTGATTTAAAGGGCAGAGAAGAAATTCTTAAAGTTCATTCCAAAGATGTAAAGATGGACGAGACTGTCGATCTTAAGGGAATAGCTCTTGCAACCAGCGGAGCAGTAGGTTCTGACCTTGCCAACATGATCAACGAAGCTGCTATCAATGCGGTAAAAGCTCACAGAGAGTATGTTTGCCAGCAGGATCTTATGGAAGCTGTTGAGCAGGTTCTTGTAGGAAAAGAGAAGAAAGACCGTATCCTCAGCAAGGAAGAGAGAAAGATCGTATCATATCACGAAGTTGGACATGCACTTATCAGTGCTGTTCAAAAGAATACAGAACCGGTTCAGAAGATTACAATCGTTCCAAGAACCATGGGTGCTCTTGGATATGTTATGCAGGTTCCTGAAGATGAAAAATATCTTCAGACCAAGGATGAGATCATTGATGATATTATCGTTGCTCTCGGTGGACGTGCTGCAGAGGAAGTTATCTTTAACACAGTAACTACCGGTGCGGAGAACGACATTGAAAAGGCAACAAGCATGGCGCGCAGCATGATCACCATGTTTGGTATGAGTGAAAGATTTGGTCTCATGCAGCTCGAATCAGTACAGAACAGATATCTTGATGGCAACAGAGTTCTTAACTGCAGCGATCAGACGGCTGCTCTTGTAGATGAAGAAGTTAAAAAGCTTCTTGCAGAGTGCTACGAAAAGGCTAAGAAGATTATCAGCGAGCATCTTGATGCAATGGATAAGATTGCTCAGTTCCTTATTGAAAAAGAAACAATTACCGGTAAGGAATTCATGAAGATTTATCGTGAAGTATGCAATATTCCTGAACCTACAGAAGAGGAAGTAGATGCTGCAAAGCGCGGCAGAATCTACGCAACTCGTGCTGAATCAGCACTTGTAGGCGAAAATGTTCCTGTAAAGAACAAAAAGGAAGAAAAAGCAGTTGTTGAACAGCCGGTGCTTAGCGAAGCACCAAAGCAGGAAACAGAGAATCCATATGCGGAATCAATCTTTAGTCCTGAAAGCTCCAGTGAGAAAGCGGTTGCTCAGGAAGAGAATACAGATGCAGATTCAGCACAGGTTACAGGTGGAAGTACATTCTCACATGTTCCGGAAGATTTTGATAAGTAAAAAGACCCGAGGGCCCAGGCTTGTAAATGAGCCTGGGCTTTTTTCATAGGACTGATAATGAGTAATTTTGATGTAAAAGAAGAACTAAAAAAACTTCCCAATAAACCGGGAGTTTATATTATGCGTGATGGAAACGACACTATCATGTATGTGGGTAAGGCAATAAACCTGCATAACCGTGTAAGGTCATATTTTCGCACCAACATAGGACGTGGACCTCAGATAGACCAAATGGTCAAACAGATAGCAAGGTTCGAATATATAGTTACCGACTCTGAGCTGGAAGCGCTTGTTCTTGAGAACAATCTGATAAAAGAAAATTCTCCAAGATATAACACCCTGTTAAAGGATGACAAGACTTATCCATACATAAAGGTTACTGTGTATGAGGATTATCCGAGAGTTCTTTTCTCAAGACTGATGAAGAAGGACAAGTCAAGATATTTCGGCCCGTTCACCAGTGCAGCAGCGGTAAAAGATACTATTGATCTGATAAATAAAATCTATGGCCTTAGGAATTGTAACAGAGCACTTCCAAAGGATATAGGTGCAGAGAGGCCTTGCCTTAATTATCACATGAAACAGTGCTGTGGCCCTTGTACCGGAGGAGTGTCAAAAGAGGAATACAGGCAGAGAATAGATAAAGCTCTGGACTTTCTTAATGGCAACTATGCGGTCATTATCAAAGACCTTCAGGAAAAAATGGAAGCAGCTTCCGAAGAGCTTGATTTTGAATCGGCAGCAAAATACAGAGATCTGTTAGCAAGTGTAAAGGTAGTGGCTCAGAAGCAGAAAATGACCGATTCTTCCATGGAGGACAAGGATATTGTTGCTATAGCCTCTGACGATAAAGATGCAGTCGTGCAGGTTTTCTTTGTGCGAGCCGGAAGACTTATAGGCAGAGAACATTTCTATATGACACATGTGTCTGAAAACCCGCAGGAGGAGATACTTCTCAACTTCGTTAAACAGTTCTATGCAGGAACACCTTTTATTCCAAGGGAGCTTGTGCTGCCTTTGCCAATAGAAGATATGGAGATAATTGAGAAGTGGCTCACACAGAGGAAAGGCGGCAGAGTTTATATTTCTGTTCCTGAAAGAGGACAAAAAGAAAAGCTTATGGAACTTGCCACCCAAAATGCGGAGCTGGTTCTTTCCAAAGATAAGGAACGAATTAAGAGAGAGGAAGGCCGTACGATAGGTGCGGTAAAAGAGATAGAGAGTCTTCTTGGAATAAAGGGGCTTAACAGAATGGAGGCCTACGATATTTCCAATATAAGCGGATTTGCCAATGTTGGGTCAATGGTTGTCTATGAAAAAGGTAAGCCAAAGAAAAGTGATTACAGGAAGTTTCGCATTAAATCTGTTGCCGGACCTGATGACTATGCATGTATGCATGAAGTTCTGACAAGAAGACTTCTTCATGGTATAGAAGAGCGACATGAACTGGAGGTCAGAGACATAGATGCTCAGTACGGCAGCTTTACAAAGTTCCCTGATCTTATACTTATGGATGGTGGAAGAGGCCAGGTAAATATCTGCTTGCAGGTTCTGGATGAGCTTGGAATACAAATCCCTGTGTGCGGAATGGTAAAAGATGACAATCACAGGACGAGAGGCTTGTACTTCAACAATGTAGAATTACCTATAGATACACGATCTGAAGGATTCAAACTGATAACACGAATTCAGGATGAAGCTCACAGATTTGCCATTGAATATCACAGGTCCCTTAGAAGTAAATCTCAGGTTAAGAGTACCCTTGATGATATTCCGGGCATCGGACCTGCAAGGCGAAAAGCGCTTATGAAACATTTTGCTTCTATAGAGGATATCAGAAATGCTGAAGTGTCAGAGCTGGCAGAAGTTCCGGAAATTCCTGAGTCTACAGCCAGGCAGATTTATGACTTTTTTCATGAGGTGAAACAAATTGAAGAAGAGTGATGTCTGTGATATGATTTGACCTGGGAGATTATATATCGCTTTCAAAAATTTTAAAACTTGCGTGTATATAGGAGGGGAACATGGCGAGCGTTAGTCTTAAAACAATCATTGAAAAAATGAAGCTTGATAATTTGACTCCTGAGCTGGACATAAAGAGAATCAGAATCAGCCAGCCGGATATTAACAGACCGGCTCTTCAGCTTGCGGGGTACTTTGAACACTTTGAGGCAACAAGACTTCAGGTTATAGGATTCGTAGAATATACATACATGGAATCTTTTTCAACAGAAGAAAAAGAAAAAATGTACCGAGAATTTCTTTCATTTGATATTCCGGGAGTAGTATTTTGCAGAGAATTGATTCCGGATCCGTTATTTATAAAAATAGCCATAGAGGAAAAAGTGCCTATTTTCATGACCAAGAAGTCAACATCAGCATTTATGGCTGAGATTATCAGGTGGCTCAATGTTAAGCTTGCTCCATGTATTTCTATCCATGGCGTTTTGGTAGATGTTTATGGTGTTGGTGTTCTTATTACCGGTGAAAGCGGAATCGGTAAATCAGAGACTGCTATTGAGCTTATAAAGAGAGGACATCGTCTTGTATCAGATGATGTTGTTGAACTTAGAAGAGTCAGTGATGAGACTCTTATCGGAACAGCACCTGATATTACCAAGCACTTCATCGAAATGAGAGGTGTAGGTATCATCGATGTTAAGACTCTCTATGGTGTTTCAAGTGTAAGAGAGACGCAGAACATCGACCTTGTTATTAAGTTAGAGGATTGGGACAAAGACAAGGAATATGACAGACTTGGACTTGAGGAAGAATATACAGAATACCTCGGAAACAAAGTAGTTTGTCATCGTATTCCGATAAGACCTGGCAGAAACCTTGCTGTTATCTGTGAATCTGCAGCAGTTAATCACAGACAGAAGGCAATGGGATATAATGCCGCACAGGAGCTTTACAACAGAGTTCAGAATTCACTTGCTAAGCGCAGAAGTGATGACGATGATGATGAGTGATAAAGCATACGAAGTTCAAACAAGCATGTGCATGCACAAATGATTGTTTGAATTTAGGATGCGAACAGACATAAGGAAGTAGAGCGATAGCTCGGATTCCGAATGGATGTAGCATGGCGAGAGCGAAGCGGAGTCATGCGTATATCACTAAAAATAAAATATGGAAGACATAGTTCATACAATCATTATATAGAAAGAGGTTTTTATTTATGACAAGATATGTATTTGGCGCAGATGTTGGGGGAACAACAGCAAAGATCGGTCTTCTCACCGAAACTGGAGAGAAGCTTGATTTTTGGGAGATTCCTACAAGAACAGAAAATCATGGCGAAATGATTCTTGCTGATGTAGCAGAGTCAATCAGAGCCAAGATGAAAGAAAAAAATATCGAGGATTCACAGGTTGTCGGAGCAGGTATCGGTGTTCCGGGAGCTGTTAATGTTGATGGACTTTGCTATCAGGCTGTAAACCTTGGATGGGAAAATTACAATGTTGTAAATGAGTTCCATTCCAAATTAAAGCTTCCTGTAAAAGCAGGAAATGATGCTAATGTAGCAGCACTTGGAGAAGCATGGAAAGGCGGCGGACAGGGCTACAAGAATATGCTCCTTGTTACTCTTGGAACAGGTGTTGGTGGTGGTATCATCAACGAAGGCAAGATTCTTAACGGCGCAGTAGGATCAGGCGGAGAAATCGGACACATTCATCTTGTTGATGACGAAGAGGATACTTGCGGATGCGGTAATCACGGATGCTTTGAGCAGTATGCCAGTGCAACAGGTGCTATGAGACTTGCTAAGAGAATGCTTGCAGCATCCAATGAAGACAGCGTTCTTAGAAATGGTGATTTCGAGTGTAAGGATGTTTTTGATGCAGCTAAAAAAGGTGACGCTTTGGCTACAAAGATTGCTGAACAGTATGGATATTACCTTGGTAAGGGAATAGCTATTACAGCAACAGTTGTTAACCCTGAGATCATTGTTCTTGGCGGCGGTGTTTCTAAGGCCGGAGAAATGTTATTTGATCTTCTTATGCCAAGTTTCAAGAAGTATGTTTTCTCAGGATGCAGCAATGCAAAGTTTGCTCTTGCAAAGCTTGGAAATGATGCCGGAGTATATGGTGCTGCTAAACTATTACTGTGAGGATTGTTTTGAATAAAGAAATATTTGATAGTGTGAGACAGATAGTCCCGGAAGAAAATATTTTAAAAGATGAACTTATGAGCAGGCACACCACGTTTAGAACCGGTGGGCCTGCAAGCTTATTTATAAGGCCTAAGACAAGGCAGCAGCTTGTTGAAATAATGAAACTTATAAAATGCCGGAATACAGAATATTTTGTTTTGGGTAATGGCAGTAACCTGCTTGTTTCGGACGAAGGTTTTGATGGAATTGTTATTTCATTAAATGAATTTAACGATATACATCTTGAAAGTAAAAATGAAATATATGCAGAGTCAGGAGTTATGAACTCACAGATTGCTGCTTTTGCAAGAGATAACAGTCTAAAGAACTTCGAATTTGCAGCAGGAATTCCCGGTACTATAGGTGGCGCGATGATAATGAACGCCGGAGCCTATGGCGGAGAAATGAAAATGATCACAAAATCAGTGACAATTCTTTCTCCTGAGGGTGAGATTGTTACACTTGACAATGCGTCAATGGAATTTGGATATAGAACCAGTGCTATTAAGGGCAAGGGATACATAGTTTTATCAGTTCTTTTGTCTCTTCAGGAAGGTGACAAGGCAGAAATAACTGAAAACATGCAGAGCCTTGCGCTTAAGAGAAAAGAAAAGCAGCCATTAGAATATCCAAGTGCTGGCTCAACCTTTAAGAGACCGGAAGGGTATTTTGCGGGCAAACTGATCGAGGATGCCGGGCTTAGGGGATTCTCTGTCGGAGATGCTGCGGTTTCCGAGAAGCACTGTGGTTTTGTAATAAATAAGGGTAATGCTACATCTGCCCAGATATATGAACTTATTAATGAAGTAAAAGAAAAAGTCTACAACAATTCCGGAGTTACCCTGGAACCGGAAGTGATAATGCTAGGAAAGTTCTGATAATGGAAAGGATGGCAAAATGAGGTTTGTAATCGTTACAGGAATGAGCGGCGGAGGAAAAGCTACTGCAATTCATATGTTGGAGGATGCTGGTTTTTATTGCGTTGATAATTTACCTGTTACTCTGATAGAGAAGTTTACAGAACTTATAATGATGCCCGATAGTGAGATAAACAAAGTAGTTCTGGGGGTTGATGCCAGAGTTGGTCAGCAGTTTGAAAAGGTTACAGGAATAATCGAATCCATGAAGGCCAGGGGTATACCTGTAGAAGTTTTGTTCATGGATGCCAGTGACCAGGTTCTCATCAAAAGATATAAGGAAACCCGAAGAATACATCCGATGAATGTTAACTCTGTGGGTGACAGAATTGAGGATGGCATAGCCAAGGAAAGAAAAGTTCTTGCGGATGTTAAGAAAATGGCTGACTATGTTATAGATTCATCTCAGCTTCTTACCAGAGAACTAAAAGAAGAGCTTGATAGAATCTTTGTTAAGAACGAAGAATACAATTCCTTGATGGTAACAATTCTTTCATTTGGATTTAAATATGGAATACCTTATGATGCAGATCTGGTATTTGATGTAAGATTTTTGCCCAATCCATTTTATATTGAGGAACTCAAGCATCAGACCGGTAATGATAAGGGTGTTCAGGACTATGTAAAGAGTTTTCCTGCTTGCGGAGAGTTTGTGGACAAGCTTGAAGATATGCTTAAATTCCTTATTCCGGGTTATGTTAAAGAAGGAAAATATCAGTTGGTTGTGGCAATTGGATGTACCGGTGGGCAACATAGAAGTGTTACCATAGCCAATGAGCTATATGAGAGATTAAAGACATCAGGCGGTAATTACGGTATTAAATTATTCCACAGGGATGTTAAACAGGCAAGGTGAGGTATGTCATTTTCGGCCGAAGTAAAAGAGGAGCTTGCTAGACATATAGGCAATTCGAGGCACTGTCGTTTGGCAGAACTCGCAGCAATTATTTACAGTGTTGGTCACATTGAAGAGGAAAACGGTAGAGCAATTAGACTGACATTACAAACCGATAACGTTTTAGTGGCTAGAAAGTTCTTTACATTAATTAGGAAAGCATTTAATATAGGAAATAGTATTCCTCAGAATGGGCATGAATACAAGCCTGTTGTAGAGGATGAGGAGCTTATAGAGGCTATTTTGAAGGCCATAAAACTTATGGATTCGGATGGCCATATAAGAAATATAGATGAGGGTGTTAATCCTATGGTTACGAGGAACTCTTGCTGTAAAAGAGCATTTCTTCGTGACTCATTTTTGTGTATCGGTTCTATAAGCGATCCTAATAAAGGATATCATCTTGAATTTGTCTGTGCATTAGAAAGTCAGGCTCTGCAATTGCAGGAACTGATTGAGAGCTTTGAGATAGAAGCCCGCATCGTCAGACGCAAGAAGTATTATGTCCTTTACGTAAAAGAAGGATCGGGAATTGTTGATCTTCTTAATATTATGGAAGCTCCTGTCAGCCTGATGAATTTGGAGAATCTCAGAATTGTTAAGGAGATGAGAAACTCGATAAACAGAAGGGTCAACTGTGAAGTAGCCAATATTACTAAAACAGTTAATGCAGCTACCAAGCAGATAGAGGATATCACCTATATCAAAGACCATTATGGTTTTAACAAGCTACAGGATAGCCTTCGGCAGATGGCTGAGGTCAGACTAGAACATCCAGATGCAACACTTTTGGAGCTTGGAAAGTATCTTGATCCACCGGTTGGTAAATCAGGAGTAAATCATAGACTTAGGAAACTAAGTGAACTTGCGGATAAGATCAGATCCTAAAGGAGGGGAATTATGTTAACAAAATCTATCGAAATCAAATTGCCTAGAGGACTTGAGGCAAGACCTGTAGCCGAGCTTGTTCAGCTTGCAAGCAAATATGAAAGTACAGTTCATATTGAGGCTCAGTCCAAAAAGGTAAACGCAAAGAGCATCATGGGAATGATGACACTTAATC
>JAEEGF010176838.1_pt1 | contig 12215 bp, 11 predicted proteins | sample 9134171 | NCBI WGS metagenome assembly JAEEGF01 (sample SAMN16246542, study PRJNA631951) | gut metagenome | biome: gut microbiome; feature: rumen; material: AP-attached | host: Bos | place: Iran: Karaj | collected 2018-10 | reverse complement strand
TGACGAGGTTTGCCAGCCGCAGAGCCTTGAGCTGGTGGGATACTGCCGATTTCGTCACGCCGAGCAGCGCGGCCAGATCGCAGACGCACAGTTCGTGCAGTTCCAGAGCATGAAGGATCTGTGCCCGCGTGCCGTCTCCGAAGAGCTTGAACAGGGAAGCCAGCGCGATGTATTCGTCCTTGTCCGACATGTTTCCGGCGACTTCCCGCACGGTGTCCTCGTGGATGATCTCGCAGGAGCAATCGAATTTCTCAGCCATGACGGTCCTTTCGTCCGATTGTTGAACGGTTGCTCAACAATGTCATTATAATCTCGTTTGTTCGGTTTGTCAAGAGGGTTTTGTAAAAAAGTCCCGTTTCCCGCCGGAACTGTGCCTTTATCTGCGGCGCCTCATGTCTGCGGTTCCTCCGGGCGGTCCGACGCGGAGCGGCCGTAATACGGCACGTCGCCGTAGAACCTGTTTGTCAGCGTGCAGAAGGAAGCGTACCGCCGGAAATAGAAATAATCGTCGGCGTAACGGTTTATGGAGTAGTCGTAGACGGTCCGCTTTTCGAACAGCCGGAACCCGCTTTTTTCTGCGGTCCGCCGGGAAGCGGGATTGTCCACGTCCATGACGGCGATCAGATAGTCGATGCCGAGCTTTCCGCAGATATAGTCCGCGAACGCCGCGGCCGCTTCGGAAGCATAGCCTTTTTTCGCGTGTTCGCCGATCATCATCCAGCCCATCTCATATTCGCGCAGCATATTCTGTTTGCTGAAGGTGAGACAGCCCATGACCCTGCCGGTCTCCTTGCTTTCGATCGCATAGCAGCGCCATGCGTCCGCGTCGCCTTCTTCTTCGATCCGTCCGAATGCGCGGATCGTGTCCGCCATGTCCTCCCGCTGCGTACCGATGTCGATGAAATCCGGACAGAATTCGACTACCTGCGGATCCGTTTTGATGGCGTACAGGGCCTCCGCGTCGCTTTCCCGGAAGGAACGCACGATCAGCCTTTCGGTTTCGAGATGCATTTCGTTCTCCTTTTTCGGCAGGGAAGGGAAACATCCTGCCCGGTCCTTGTGCTGCAGTAATTCTCCGAATTCGACGCCATTGGCAGATCTGTCATTGCGAGACCCCGCAGGGGTCGTGGCAATCCGTCTTTTCCAAACTCTTTCCGGGCGGAGGACGGATTCCCACACCGGTGACGCGGTCACCGGTTCGGAATGACGGGGGAAAAGCGGCATTTTGCCTCCCATGTGGTGATGCAGCTCCGTTTTGTATTACGTCTTTTCCCGGTTTCTCAGCTTTTCGAGCACGGTCCGGAAGTTCTCCGGCAGCGGGGCTTCGAAGCGCATCTCTTCCCCCGTGCGCGGATGCCGCAGAATGAGCGCTTCGGCATGAAGCATCTGCCCCGGGATCAGCCGCGCGTTCTGCTTTTCGAAAGCCGTTTTCCCGCCCCCGTAGAGCGCGTCCCCCATCAGGGGATGCCCGATGAACGCCATATGCACGCGGATCTGGTGCGTCCGTCCCGTTTCGAGCACGGCGGATGCGGCGGTGAATCCCGACGAAGGGAAGCGCTCCGATGCCCTCCAGTGCGTCACGGCGGCTCTTGCGTGTTTGTCCGGTCCCCGCAGGACCGCCATCTTCTTCCGATCGACCGGATGTCTTCCGATCGGCTCGTCCACCGTCCCCGAATCCCCGCGCAGGCCGCCCGTCACGATCATGCGGTATTCCCGGTGCATGCTGCGGTCCTTCAGCTGTTCCGTCAGGCTCAGGTGTGCCGCGTCGTTCTTGGCCGCGCAGATCAGCCCGGACGTGTCCCGGTCGATCCGGTGTACGATCCCCGGCCGGTTCACGCCCCCGATGCCGGAAAGCGAATCCCCGCAGTGATAGAGCAGGGCGTTCACCAGCGTGCCGGAGCTGTGTCCCGGAGCGGGATGGACCACCATCCCGACGGGTTTGTTCACCACGATGATGTCCGGGTCCTCATAGGCGATGTCAAGCGGGATGTCCTCCGGCTCGGCGTCCGCGTCTTCGGACTCCGGAAGGATCACTTCGATCTCGTCCCCCGCGGCGATCCGGACGTTTTTCTTCGCCGGTTTTCCGTTCACCGTGACGAATCCGTCTTCCGCAAGGCGCTGGATCCGCGACCGCGTCAGTCCGCTCTCTTCGGCCAGAAAGGCGTCGAGCCGCATGCCGATGCGGGAAAACAGCCGTTCTCGTTCCGCTATGTCTTCGTTTTCGGCTTCCGTTCCGCCGGTCTGTGCGGCATTCGGCGGGATGAGGCAGGAAAACGCCCCCGCGTCGTCGAAGAGATCACGCATGGGCGTCTTCCTCGGGCCGCGTGTCTGAGTCCGGTCCTGCTTCTTCCTGCGATTCTTCGGCACCGCCGGGGGTTCCTCCCGCATCGTCCGGTTCTTCCGGAGCCGCGAAGGGCTCGTCTTCCTCCGCATCCGCGATCCCGGGAACGGCGGCCTTTTTTTTCGCCTTCGCCGCGCGGATCTCCCCGACGACGATCAGGAACAGATACAGGAAGCAGCCCACCGTCACGCAGGAATCCGCCACGTTGAACACGTAGAAATCCACGAACCGGCAGTCGATGAAGTCCAGGACGGCGCCGCTTTTTTCCGCGAATCCGAAGCCAAGGCGGTCGATCATGTTGCCGATCCCGCCGCCGAGCACCAGCCCCGCCGCGAGACGCACCCACCTGCTCTCCGGTTTTTCCTTCATGACGATAAACGCGATCGCGGCCAGTCCGATGACGGAGAGGACCATGAACACCCAGCGGTGCTCCGCCAGCATCCCGAACGCCGCTCCTTCGTTTTCCACATAGGTGAAGTGAAGGATGTTCGCGATCACGGGCAGGGAACGTCCCTCAAGTCCGGGCAGAAGCCCCGCCATGATGTATTTCGTCAGCTGATCGGCGGCAACCGTCAGCACGACGACCACAAGCACAAAAATCATATCCAACTCTTATTTGCCGTCCGGATCGTCCTCTTTGTCCGCTTCCGCGCGTTTCGAGGCAAATTCCTCCAGACTGTGATCCGTATAGGTCCTGCCGTCATCCCGCGGCTCGTCGAAATCGATCAGTTCCAAAAGATCCGCCGACAGCAGCGAGGGGACGGATCCGCCGTCGGTCTCGGCGAGTTCGGGGAACGCCTCGTCGAGCGCCTTTCCGGGATCCGTCTTTGCCCGGATCGCGGCCTCCACGGCGGCGGACAGCTTTTCTTCCAGCTGCCGTTCCTTTTCCGACTGTCCGGATCCGGCGGGAGTTTTCTCCTGCCGTGCGTCCCGGTCGGAACGCCGTTTCTCGCCGGACTTCTTTTCGGATTCCCACTCCAGTTCCGCTTCCCGCATCAGTTTGAGGAAGTTGGCGCGGCGTTTTTTCTCCAAATCCGCGGCGATGGCGGGATCGACGCTGTTTTCCGTGTCGAAGGAGGCGAGCATCGCGTCGTAGCTTTCGTCCTCGGTAATGCCGGACAGAGCCGCGATGACTGCTTCCAGTTCTTCGTCTCCGGGCGTGGGATCCGCTTCCCCGGCTTCGGGAACGGTTTGTTCGGAAGAGGCGCTTTCCTCCGCGGTGCTTTCCTCCGCTGGGCTTTCCTCTGCCGGTGCTTCTTCCTCCGGCAGATCACTTTCCGGGGCGGCCGTTTCTTCCCGATCGGGCTCGGCAAGACCCGGAAGGACGGCATCCCCGGCGGGCTCTTCCGCTTCGTCCGGTCCGGCTTCTTCCGGCGATCGGGCAAGCTGTTCCAGTTCCAGGCGGAGTGCGTCGGCTGCGGCGGAAATGTGCTCCGAGACCGCGGACTGGGCGATCATGGCTTCCACGTTCTCATCTTCGGCTTCTTCCGGGAGATCGTCCGGTTCTTCCGGAAGGTCCGCCGGATCCGGAGCGCTGTCCGGAGCGGTTTCTTCTTCCTTTTCGCCGTCCGTTTCCCCGAGCATCTCGCCGATCACGGCTGCGGCCGCGGCAAATCCGAACGGATCTTCCGCTTCCTGCGGTTCTTCTCCGGGAGCTCCGAGTTCGCCGAGGAACCGGTCCGCATCCCCGGAAAACCGCTCCGCTGCGTTCAGCTGTGCCTGCATCATGGATTCCATGGCGTTCCGGAACGCGTACACGTCTTCCCGGAACCGCGCGGAAACTGCCGTGAGCCCCGCCCGTCTGGATTCGGCTTCACGGAGCTGATCTTCCGCCTCCCGCCCGGCTGCCTCGGCTTCCTCGCGCAGCTTCAGGGCGGCCTGCCGTTCCGATTCCGCCTGTTCGCGGATCGAACGCGCCTCTTCGAGGATCCCGGCGGCTTCGTTCTGCGCCTGCGCCTTCATCTCGTCGCGCGCGGCGGCTGCCGAAGCCAGGATCTCATCCGCTGCGGCCCGCGCTTCGGAGAGGATCTTTTCCGCTTCGGCCGTCATGCCGGAACGCGGCTGTCCCGACGCCGGGGAAGCGCTGTTGCCTTCGTCTCTCCCCGCATCCGCCGCGGCATATTTCGGTTCCTTTTCCGGTTTGGTTCCCGTGCGCGCGTTCTCTTTCCGGATGTCGGCGAGACGGCGTTCCAGACGGGTATACTCTCCCGCGACGTAGGCGATGTATTCGTCCACTTCCTCGGGAGAATACCCCCAGAGAACTTTTCCGAACAGCTTGTTCTTGAAATCGACAGGCATATGATCTCCTCCGTCTCCTCTGGATCCGCGGACCGGGTTTGGGGCCGCGCGTTCAGAGATATTTCCGGCAAATGAGGCGGATGCGTCCGCTTTTCGTGGAACCGGCGGGCGCTCCGACGATATATTTTCCGTATCCCCGCACGGAAAGGATGTCGCCTTCCGCTACGGGCCGGGAGGCTTCGTCCGTCTCCCGGTAATTCACTTCGACAAGTCCGGCCCGGACCATCTCCGCGGCGTTCTCCCGCGACTGTCCCGTCAGGGCCTTGACCAGACCGTCCAGGCGCAGGGAAGCGACCGTTACGGGGATCTCCTCGTAACGCCGCGGGACGAGGAAGCAGGGGTCCGGCGGGATCCGGACACAGGTCACGGCGTCCCGTCCGATCCGGGTGAGCTCCGCTTCCAGAAACGGCGCGATCCGGTCCGCGGCAAAAACCAGCGCTTCGCTCCCGGACAGGACGGCAATATCGCCGATCACCGCCCGGTCCACGCCGAGCGAGAGGATCCCGCCCATGAAATCCCGATGAGAGAGTTCGCGGAAGCCGCTTCCGCGGACGCTGAGCGATGCGATGGGGATCTCTTCGAGCACGGCGGGATTTTCCCTGAGATACTCCGCGAAGAAAGCGGTCCTTTCCTCGTCGAGCGGCATCGCATGCTGCGGCGCTTCCTCCGGCATGCACCATTCGGGCAAAAAAACCGCGGCACCTCGTTCGGTACCGCGACATCCACCCCAGAAGAAGCATCTCCGGATGCCGTTTCCGATCCGGGCACAGAGCTCCGTATACACTTCAAGCTTTTCGCCGGGGGTGAGAAAATCCGTGACGGCCACTCTGTATTCCGAGGTCCTCCACAGTTCCGCGGCCCGCGCGGCGGCATCGTTCCGGTTCGCCATAATCTCCGATCCTCCGCCAAGGCTTACAGCAGGGTACTCAAAACGGAGAGCAGAATAAACGTAAGGAAGAAGGACATATCGACGGGAAGTCCCTCGAACCATCCGAACCGTTCGCAGAGGGCGCGGACCGGATAGATCACCGGCTCTGTCACCGCGATCAGGAAGTTCTCCAGCGGAGAATCCTCGTCCATGGGAATCCAGCTGACAATCGCTCTTCCCAGCATCAGGATCTCGATCGCGAGCAGCAGATAATGCACGGTCGTCATCAGGACATAAGAAATCTGAACCAAGGTTTGTCCCTCGTTTTGCGTGATAGTAACTAATATATAAGTATTTAAGTACACAAACAAGACCTGAAAGCGCTGCTTTCCGGTACTATGTTTGTACAATATATCTGGATCTCAAATCCGGATCCGTGCTGCGGAAAACCAGACTCAGTTGAAATCGCTGAAGTCGCCTGCCGGTGCGGGCTCTTCCGGTTCCGGCTCGGGCTGCCGCGGCGTCGTCTTGATCTTGGCGTTCTCCACGTCCACGTTCGCGGGCGTGATGACGTACGCGTTGGTCGCGATGTTCTTGAGGTCGCCGCCGATGGAATACGCAACGCCCGTCAGGAAATCGATCAGCCGACGGGAAGCTTCCTTACTGGTCTTTTCCAGATTCAGCACCACCGTGCACTTGTTCAGAAGATGGTTGGCGATCTGTGTGGCGGTATCGCTGTCGTAGGTCTCCGGACGCACGACCTGCATCTTGAGGTTCGCGCCGTTGACGCCGGAGAGGCTGATCCCTCCCATCTGCTGCGGACCCGGATTCATCATGCCGGGATTCATGCCCTGGTTCATGGGCTGGCCCTGATTCATGGGCTGGCCCTGATTCATGCCCATGTTGTTCTGCCCGGGCTGAGGTGCGAACTGCATGTCGGCATCGTCCTGGGCACCGTCGTAATTGTCGTTGCCGTAGACGTCATAGTAATCGTCGTCGTAATTATCGTCGTAGGTGTCGTTCGCGCCTGTTACTTTTTTGATTCGATCCATGAGTCCCATAGAATTCCTCCGATCTGCCTTAAGCAGGTTGATTTATCAGAATTAGATAGACGCGGCGGTTCTTTTTCCGCCGTATCCGTCCGGCGATCCGTCAAACGGATGCCGGGGGGTAGGAACGCGGCCCGAAAATCGCGCTTCCCACGCGCACCATCGTGGATCCTTCCTCGACGGCGCACTCGTAGCTGTCGCTCATCCCCATGGACAAAACGCCCTCCCCTATATTATGCGGTTTTTTCCGCAAAAAGTCAAGGTAGATTTGATAAGATTTCTTGAAATACGCACGAAAATCTTCATTTTTTTCACATTTCGGCGCCATTGTCATGATTCCGCGCACCGAAAGCGCCTCAAAATCGGACATCCGCTCCCGAAATTCGTCGAAATCGTCGGGCGCGACTCCGGTCTTCGCGTCCTCTTCTCCGATGTTGATCTCGATCAGCACGTCCTGCACACAGCCGAGGCTGAGGCAGCGCGCGTTCAGCTCCGAGGCCAGCTTCAGGGAATCCAGCGAGTGGATCAGTCCGGCTTTTCCGGCGACGAAACGGATCTTGTTCGTCTGCAGGTGGCCGATGAAATCCATCCGCGCCCCCGCCTCCGTCACGGCGCCGTATTTGGCCGTGAATTCCTGCTGGCGATTCTCCCCGCAGAGCTTCAGGCCGCATTCCCGGACGAGGTAGACGACTTCCCCTTCGGGGACGGTCTTCGTGGCGGCGAGCAGTTCGACGGGCTGCCCCGTCCCTCTTCTCAGCCGTGCTTCTTCGATCCGTTCGAGCACGCGGAGGTAATTGTCCCGCAGTTCGGTCTTTCTCTGTTCGGTCAGCATAGCTCCTTCCTCCGTCACCCCACGATCTTTCCGCTGTACAGGTCCCGGCCGCTGACGATCACCACGTCGTTTTCCTCGATCCAGTAGTACGCGCCGAAGGAGGTTTCGTCGTAGACCGCGCTTTTTCCCGTCTGCAGGTTCGCCAGCCGGACTTCTTCCCGGATCGCTTCGTTCTCCTGCGCGTTGCCGGTACAGATCACGGTCCCGTCGTCCGTCTCGTGGATCACGTTGATCCGGCGGAAGCGCACCGTCACGCCGTCCTGCACGTACACGCCGCGGTATCCGTCCACCACGCGCACGGCGGTGAGCGGAAGCTCAAAGCCCGAATACTCCACCGCGGAGATCAGGACCTTCTGCATCCGGGTGAAATCAAAGGCGGACGGCACCGTCTCGCAGCGGAGGATCACGACCGCGCCGTCCCCGGGATTCTCCGCGATGATGCGGCAGAGATCCATGGTGAAGCTTTCGGCGGCGGTGAGGAACTGCACGCTGCAGTCATACATGTCCACGAGGGCGGAGGCTTCCTTTTTCGTCATCGGACAGGCGATGTACCAGTTGAAATCGGAGAGCAGCGTACCGGCGCAGAGGGTGTCGGCGAACGAGGGGTCCGTGTCCATCAAACCCATGAATTCCTCGTACGTCATGGTGTCGATCCGGTCGGCGGAAAAAATCTCCCCGTATCCGTCGTACTCCGCGTAAAAATACCCGCTCTGCGAGGCGTACACCGTCTCGAGGTTGGTCCCCAGCTGGCCGGTGAGGGATTTCCGTTCCGCTTCGAGCGCGCGGATCTGGGCTTCGTAATCCGCTGCGGTCCCGCGCACGGCGGAGCGCTTCTGCATATCCACGAGCAGGCTCACGCGCCGCGCGATGGCATCCCCGCAGTTCCCCTGCGAACAGTCGGCGGCGATTTCGAAAAAGCGGTCGTAGATGGCGGCGTCGAGGGAGGTCGTGGTCTGAGAAGAGCGGTCCAGCGCGTCGTTCTTTTTCAGCTGCGCGATCTGGGTGTCGATCTCCGCGATGCGGTTTTCGATTTCCGGAGCGGAAGCCGCGTAAACCTCGGCGAGTTTTCCGCCGCGCGCGACCTTTCCTCCGTCCGCGACCGCCGCCGTGACCGATCCGGTATAGGAATAATATGCATAAACCGGAGTCTCCGAGCGCATGATATAGGCGTCCGCTTCCACGGTCGTGGTCACGGTCTTCGTCACGGCGTCCACGAGATCCATGCCGGGCTGGAGCTTGTCCACCATGTGGTACCCCACATAGAAGATCAGGCCCACGGCGAGCGCGGAAACGAGCACGTAGCCGAATACACGAAGCAGATAACTTCCGTCAAAGAACGCGGCTGTTTTCCGGGCGCCTGCCGCGATCTTTCCGCCGGTTTTATTCAGAGCTTCTTTCAGGGCCACGTCCGCGCTTCCTCCTTTTCTGCCTTTTTCCGTGCCGATCAAGTTATTATAACACAAATCCCGCGCCCGGCATCCGGATTGAAAAAATGTTTACAAACAATTCATACTCCCCGCCCGACGACGACCGCCTGAGTGCCCATACCGCGGTATGCGGTCTCCGTGTCCCTCAGCGGATAGTGCTCCCGCGGACCGGCGAGCGGATCGGAAAACACGGCATACTCCCCGTCGTATCCGATCAGCAGCAGGCAGTGCATCGGCGTTTTCCATACGCAGATCTCATCGGTCCCGTCGATGATCCACTTCCGGGAGATACGCGGGGCCGCCATGCCCATCGTGGCGAAAAGGATCACGGGGCGGCCTTCGTCGATCTCCTCCCGGAACAGGGTTTCGAGCGACTTCCCGTAGAGTTCCCGGACGGTGAGCGCGGTTCCCGTCAGCGCGGCGAAGGCTTCGATCCCCTGCCGGACCGCCGGAGCGAAGCAGCCCCAGCCTTCCTGTGTCCGGGGATCTCCGGGATATACCCTGCGCGGATCCGGCCCGCGCCACACACCGTTTTCCACCCGCGGTTCCGGAGCTTTCGGGAGGCAGCGGTCAATGAAAAAATCCGGATCTGCGTCGATCCCGATCGTGCGCAGCGCCAGCGCGGCGGACACGCTTTCGCAGCCGGTCGGCCACTTTTCGTGCTGATCCAGCCACGGAGCTTCAAGAATGTGCGTTTTTCCCATTTTTATTCCTCCGGTTGTATTCCGCTTTCCTCCAGCACGAAGAGCTTCTCCGGCCGGATGACGCGGATCCCTTCCTTTTCGGCCGATCTTCCGAGCGCGAAAAACGTTCCGTCCCGTCTGAGACGGATCAGCGCGCCGTCCGGGAAATCCGCTTTCAGCTTCTCCTGAAACAAATCGCTGCCGCAGCGGATGAGCTTTGAGTGAAAAGCGTCCAGCTCCAGCGCGGGAAGCTCCTCGAAGAGGGATTCCACGGGCCGCAGGACCTCCAGCCGTTCTTCGGGAGTCATCCGTTCGAGCTCCTCCACCGTGATCGCTTCGTCCAGGGTGAACCGCCCGGTCCGGGTCCTCGTCAGGGCCGCCATGACCGCGCCGCAGCCGAGTTTTTTCCCGATGTCCGCGCAGAGCGTGCGGATGTACGTCCCCTTCGAGCAGCAGACGTCGAGCGCATACCGGTTGTCAGCCAGCTTGTCCGCTTCGATGGAGTAGATTTCGATCTCTCTCGGCGTCCTCTCCACCTCGCCGCCCGCGCGCGCGATATCCACGAGCTTCTTTCCTCCGACCTTAAGGGCGGAGTACATGGGCGGCGTCTGAAAGATCTTCCCGGCGAATCCGGCGCAGACCGCGAGGACCTCTTCCTCCCCGGGGATTTCGTCCGACATTTCGAGGATATCCCCCGTCACGTCCTCGGTGTCGGTGGTGATTCCGAGCAACATTTCGCATCGGTAGGCCTTGTCGTGCCGGATGATGTAATCCGCGGCTTTCGCGGCTCTTCCGATCAGGACGGGGAGGACTCCCGTCGCGATGGGATCCAGCGTCCCGGCATGTCCGACCCGCTGCGTGTCGTACAGCTTCCGGCAGGCGGAAATGATGCGGTGCGAGGTCACGCCGGCGTGCTTGTTGACGATCAGAACGCCGGAGCAGGCGTCCGGTTTCCGTTTTCCCATGTTCACCTCCGGAAGAGATACCGTTACCGGTTTATTGTACCACAAACCTCCCGAAAAAGCAAGAGGGACCGTGCCGGATCGCGCGGGTTTTGCGGTACCGCCGGCGGGCTTTGCCGAAGAACGGTCCTGAAGCGGGCTTTCCCGCGCGATTTTTTCCGATTCTGCCGGAATCTCCTTGCATTATCCGCACGTTGATGGTATAATACATAATGGTATGTTATAACCGTGCAGGAGACCTATCCCTTGAAAAAACACATCGTACCCGTCCTGTGGATCCTTTCCGCAGTCCTGCTGTTCGCTTCCTGCGCCGTTCCCGGTCTTGAATTCCGGGAGGCGTCCGCTTCGCCCGTTTCGGAATCGGATCCGGCGATATCGCCGGCGGAAGCGGCCTCGCTTTCTTCCGATCCCGCCCCGGTCTCCGGACCCTCCGGAACGAACGGCGGGCAGGACCCGGAACCGCAGCCGATCCCCGAAGCATCTCCCGTCCCGTCGGACGAAATCCCCCCGAATGCTGCGGTTTCCCATGAAACGGAAGCGACGGCGGCAGTACCGGAGGAGTTTTACACGCCGGAACCCCGGGAAACGGAACCCGTGTCCGCCGTGCTTCCGGAGCCCGAGCCCGTTCCCGTATCCGAACCGGAGCCGATACCGGAACCCGAGCCGGAACCGATGCCCGAACCCGAACCGGAACCTGAGCCCGAACCGAAGCCTGAGCCCGAACTGCCCCGGAAGACCTTTTCCGGCGTCAACGTCTCGTTCATCGCCGCGGGGGACAACCTCATCCACGAGAACATCCACATGGACGCCTCCTACCGCGGGACGGCCGAGAAACAATACGATTTTCTCCCCATGTTTTACGACGTGGCGGACATGATCGCCGAAGCCGACTTCGCCTTCATCAATCAGGAGACCGTCATGGCGGGCGAGGCGTGGGGATATACCGGCTGGCCCTGCTTCAACTGTCCGCAGCAGCTGGGGATCGACATGGCTTCTCTCGGCTTCGACATCATCAACCTCGCCAACAACCACATGCTGGACAAAACAGTGGACGGGCTTGCCACGACCATGGAATTCTGGGACACGCTTCCCGTCGTCACGCTCGGCGCGTACAAGGACGAGGAAGACGCCGCGCGGATCCGCACTACGGAAAAGGACGGCGTGGTCTTCGCCTGGCTGGCCTATACGCTCGGCACCAACGGCATTATCAAGCCCGCTTCCTCCCCCATCGTGATCCCCTATATCGACGACGATCTGATCCTCTCCGACCTGGCACGCGCGAAGGAGATCTCCGATTTCATCATCGTCTCGATCCACTGGGGAACGGAAAACACGCAGACGCCTACGGACGAGCAGTACCGGCTGGCGCGTCTCATCGCGGACGGGGGCGCGGACGTCATTCTCGGCCACCACTCCCACACCCTTCAGCCCATCGAATGGCTGGAAACGGACCGGGGACGCACGCTCTGCATCTATTCCCTCGGCAATTTCGTCTCGGGCATGGCGTATCCCGCCAACATGGTCGCCGGGCTCTTCCGCTTTGATGTGGTATCCGACGCGTCCGGACGCCTCGCCGTTGTCAATCCCGTTCTCCACCCGACAGTGTTCTACTACGGCATGAATTGGTTCAACACGCATATCTATCTGCTTCACTCCTATACGCCGGAAATCGCCGCCACCCACGGCGTCGCCATCTCCGGGTACAGTCTGTCGCCGGAATCCGCCCGCCAGTACGTGCTGAACGTGATCGATCCG
>JAEEGF010672170.1_pt1 | contig 12218 bp, 8 predicted proteins | sample 9134171 | NCBI WGS metagenome assembly JAEEGF01 (sample SAMN16246542, study PRJNA631951) | gut metagenome | biome: gut microbiome; feature: rumen; material: AP-attached | host: Bos | place: Iran: Karaj | collected 2018-10 | reverse complement strand
CAGGTTGCCGCAGAAGCAGGGAAATTTGACTTTGTTCTGGCAGATCTTGGAGTATCCTCCATGCAGATCGATGATCCCAGCAGAGGCTTTTCTTATAAGATTGACGGGCCCTTGGATCTAAGGCTTGATCCAGAGCATGGAGAATCAGCAGCAGAGCGCCTGCACAACATAACCAGAGATGAATTTGTAGGAATGATGGTGGAAAACTCCGATGAACCCTATGCTGAGGAGATAGCTGACAAAGTATTTAACCTTATGAAAAAGGGAGAACCTATGGATACCACTACAGCCCTTAGACAGGCTATAGAGTCTGCTTTGTGGAAGGTTCCCAAAGAGGAAAAAAGTGAAGCTATAAAAAAGAGTTGCGCCAGGGTTTTTCAAGCTCTTAGAATAGATGTTAACAGTGAGTTTGAGGTTTTGTATGCATTTTTGGAAAAGCTTCCTGGAATATTAAAGCCAGGAGCGAGGGTAGCAATTCTGACTTTCCATTCAGGAGAGGACAGACTTGTTAAAAAGGCCTTTAAAGAGGGCAAGAAGGCTGGAATCTACAGCGATATTTCTGATGATGTAACAAGGCCATCTGCTGAGGAATGCAGAGTAAATCCTAGAAGTAAATCAACCAAGATGAGATGGGCAATACGGGCGTGACGTGAGGATTCATATATGTATGTAAATAGAAAAGAACATTTCCTGTCAAATTCGCTTTTCTGGGCAGCAGGAATACATGTTTTATCCAATATTGCATTGTTTTTAGTAAGAAGGTTTGTTCCGAAGGCAAACGCAAGTCAGCCTGATCTTGCAAATCCTGCAATTCTGGTAGGGCAGATTGCAGTGGCAGCAGCGCAGGTCATTCTCATGGCCATAGTTTTTATATCGGCCTATGACAGGCTTAAAAAGGCCTTATCTGTGGTGGATGAAGCGGATCGTCTTAAAATGGCCATCCTTCAGAAAGAAGCTATGGGCAACAAAGTGCCGGCACTTACAGGAAATTCCATATTAAGGCTCCTTGAGCTGTGGGGAGTTATTCTTGTAGCAGTCAGAATGGTTTACGATATATGTTCTTTGGTTTACAGAAGATTCATAGCAGATCTTATTGATTTTAGCAGCGATTCTATTTCAAATGAGGATTTTATTGCTATTTACAATAACACTCATGGATTTAAGTATATTGGTATCCTCATAGCTCTTTTGCTGGGAAGTCTGATGACCGGTATATTTCTTAATGACAAGCTTATAAAGGTTCTGACCATGATACTTATGGCATTTTTTCTATTATCTTTTGTCCTTCTTGAAATGCAGACCATAACAGTTGGAGGATATAGGATTGGAATTGTGTGGACTTCAGTTATTTTTCACCTGATAGAGACTCTGGGACTTATAGTTTTAGGGTTATATTTGAGAAAAAAATACATTGGGCTGTAAGTACCATTGGATAAAATGTAGAAAATTGGTGCTGATATAAAATTTTGTACCAACTAATTGGATTCTGTGCTAAAGTAATATTGCGCAGAAAAAAGTTTCCGGCAATTCTTTTGCCATATATGTATATTTCTGATGCGTTTTCGTATTCATTCGAGAAAGCCCATTATTCCGGGCATTCCATGGTGAATAAATCTCCGAAGGAAAGGAAGGTGGTTTTTATGAAGTCAAGTTCACATTTATATGCTAGTAGTAGTGATCCTGCTCCTGGTCGAAGTACCAAGTTAAAAACCACCAAACTTAATATAATAGGAGATTATTACAATGGAATTACAAGAAGAGAAGACAATCGCTGAAATCTTGCAAGAACTTCTTGAGTCCAGGCAATACACTAAGCTTCGCCAGACTATCGCAGAGATGAACACTACTGATATCGCTGCCGCAATGGGAGAGATGGAGGACGAGGATTCCCTTAAAATGTTCAGAATCCTGCCCAAGGACATGGCTGCTGATGTATTTGCCGATCTGGAACTGGATAACCAGCAATATATTATCCGTTCACTGTCGGACCGAGAAGCTTCCAACGTTATTGAAAATCTGATGGCCGATGATGCTACCGACCTGTTGGAGGAGATGCCTGCCAACGTTGTTAAGCGTATTCTGGCTAATGCCAGCCCTGAGACCAGAGCTGATATCAACCATCTTCTTCAGTACCCTGAGGATTCCGCCGGCAGTATCATGACTGTGGAGTATGTGGACCTTAGAGAGAACATGACTGTGGCAGATGCTATAGAGCGCATTCGTAAAAAGGGCCTTGACTCAGAGACTATCAATATTTGTTATGTTGTTACAAACCAAAAGGTTCTGGTCGGAACCGTTGCTCTTAGATATCTGCTCATAATGAAGCCGGATGAAGTCATTGGCGATATCATGAACACCAATGTCATCAGTATAGGAACCCTTACTGACCAGGAAGAAGCTGCCAGAATGTTCCAGAAATACGGTTTCACAGCCATGCCTGTTGTAGATCAGGAGACACGTATGGTTGGTATCATCACTATCGATGACGTAGTGGACATTTTGGAAGAAGAGGCAACAGAGGATATCGAGAAGATGGCTGCTATCATGCCATCCGACAAGCCATATCCCAAGGTTGGAATATTTGAAACCTACAAAAACAGAATACCCTGGCTCTTATTCCTTATGATCAGTGCTACCTTTACAGGGGCCATTATTACAGGCTTTGAGGATGCCCTTTCAGCTTATGTTGTGCTGACGGCATACATTCCAATGCTGATGGATACTGGTGGTAACGCCGGAGGACAGGCAAGTGTTTCTATTATCCGTGCCCTGTCACTTAAAGAGATAGAATTTTCAGATCTTTTAAAGATAGTATGGAAAGAAATCCGTGTAGCAGTGCTCTGCGGACTTACACTATCTGTTGCAAACTTTATAAAGCTGCTTTTGTTTGATAAGCTTGCTATCACAGTGGCAGCAGTAATCTGCCTTACACTGCTGATAGTAGTTCTGATCGCCAAGATGGTTGGATGCTGTCTTCCTATGCTGGCATCCAAGGTGGGCTTTGACCCAGCAGTAATGGCTAGTCCATTTATCACAACTATTGTTGATGCACTTTCACTTCTTGTGTACTTCAACATAGCAACAAACCTGCTTCACCTTGCTACGTGATGAATATTCCGCGATATGCAAATTGCTAGATACGCATTCATCTTAGTGTGAAAGCTAGTCCAATACGAATATAAAAAGCGCTCCAAGACATTTTGTCCTGGAGCGTTTTTTTGTATTGCAGAGCCGCTTAAATGAATTATGTCAGCTGTGCTGCTCAGTGCGAAATTGTAAATTCATAAGCTGTATTATAGGTGGCAACGTAAAGAGTGTCGCCCTTAATCTGGAACTGGTCTGCAGCTGAGTTTATCTGGATTGAGTCATATTTTTCTCCGGTAAATCTATCAAGAAGATAGATATGATCAGGTTCTGAAGTAAATCCATAGCCGCAGATGATTGTGTCATCAACTATTTTGAAGTTGCTGCCATTTGCTACAAGGGGTTCACTTCTAAATACAAGCTCATTTGTTGCAAGGTTTATAGCTACAATATAGCTGGAATCTGACTCTTCAGAGGAATAGCCAAGGTGACCGATTTCTGCATATAGAATATTGTCAACGATTGTGGCATAACGGATGAACTGGTGAACTGCAGAGGTTTTCTCCTCTTCGTAGTCAGGACCATCGCAGAGCTCAGACAGGTCAAAGCTGTAATACATGGTATTCATCTCAGTATCATAGATATCAATTCCCTGGTAGGAGTTTGCATATTCTACTTCATTTGTTCCGTTATAAAAATAGTTGTCATCCTCGTGGGTCAGCATTTCTGTTTGCAGATCATTGGCCTCAGCCCATGCGTAGGTGTCGAGATAGTCTGATTTTTCTTCCTTGGTCTTGGTCAGAGTCAGGTGGCTGCTGGCCGGAACCGTAGCTTCCGATGCTTTATAATATTTCCAGGTGGGATTGGAAATAGATACGCTCTCTGGAACTGGTTCTTTTTCAGTTGGAGCAACTTCTATAGTGTCAGCATCTGTGCGGCTTACTATGGAAGTAAGATTCTGAGGCTTATCCAGCAGGTAATCTGCTTTTACAAGATTAGGATAGTCTTTTGCGGATAGGGTTATATCAAGATCCCCTGCTGCATATGAAGCAATCTCATAAGGTGAAAAGAAAATGTTTAGTCCCTTTTCATCTATTGTCCAGGTATAGGTATCGTCCTTTAGCTTCTGAACAAACTGATCAGGATCTGCGCCATCTTCTGCAAAATAGAAACTGTCTACCTCTTCCATAATTCCTGGATAAGCTTTTTCAAGCTCTGTTCTGATGCCATCATAAAGTATTGATGAATCGTCTAAAACCTGATCAAGTCTTAATATTTCACCAGTTACAGGATCATAATTTGTAGAATATGAATAATGATTTGGGTGAGCACCACCAGTAAAACTACTACTAATTTCAAATACAGTAAAAAGCTTATCGTCAAATCTTACTATGTCAGCTGATTTAGAGTCGTAATAGCCTTCAGTGTTGTAGTCATCTTCCATGGCCCATGAGGCATATTCGGAAATGTTATTAGTTGACCCGAAACTATTGGTTTCATTGTAATTATTTATGTTCTCAGAGAGCTTTGGATATTTTTCTTTACACTCATCTGACAGGACAATCTCAGGGTAGCTGCCAGTGCAGAGAACCTTCCCGTCCTGGGATGAAGAAATTGGGTGGTTAACCACAGTTACCTGGTAGCCTGTGGCTATTGCGCCGTCTGACACAGTACCTGAATTAGTGGCATCTTCAATTGCCGGGGTTGAAACTCCGGTTGCACCATCGTTATTTACTACATTTCCAGTGCTGGTGCAGGCACTTAGGCACATTATCATTGCTATAGAAGCAGCGATAGTTTTAACAGATTTTCTTTTCATAATTATTCTCCTCGTATTTGTACATCGAAAGAAGGTAATATCTTTATCTTCGACGTATATATCTATACACCCTGGTTTCATAAGGACGAAGATATCCCTTTTTAAGCTCCTGTTCATTAAGGCCCAGATGAATATTACCGACTATTCCTGCGTGAGGATCTGTCTTCATATCTGGATAGTTGCATAGAACCAGCTCTCCGTGGCATCCGGAAAACTTTTTTGGTTTAAGGGCCTTAACAGGGAACCTAGAGAAAGAGCATATAACCAAATAGCTTTCATCGTCAAGGCTTCGCTCATACATATAGATATTCTTGTCCTTTGGAAAATGCTCTGTGTATTGCCCGTAGATAAGCGTCTCAGAAGATTTCCTGAGGGAGAGGCATTTTCTGTAAAAGTTCAAAATGCTAAGGTTATCAGGTTCCTCTTTTGCCACATTCACACGCTTGTAATTGGGGTTTATGTAGAACCAGGGCTTAACCTTGGAAAAACCTGCGTTGTCAGTAGCGTTCCACTGCATTGGAGTTCTGGCTGAATCCCTGCTGGATAAGTGAATTCGGTGAAGGCGCCTTTCTGGGTCTTCCTTCAGGTGGTAGGTGTGGTAATTGGTAATGGATGAAACATCGACATATTGGTCGATTGACATGAGCTTAATGTTGGTCATGCCAATTTCCTGGCCCTGGTAGATAAAAGGTGTTCCCTGCTGAAAGATGTAGCTTGCAGCCAGCATGGTTCCGCTTTCTCTCCAGAAGTACTCGCTTCCGTACCTGCTGATGATCCTGGGATGGTCGTGATTCTCAAGATATAGCGCATTCCAGGCCTTGCCATTTAGGGCATTTTGCCATTTGGTGAAAGCCTTTTTTAGCTTCACAAGGGAAAAAGGCCTGTGGAGATATTCTGTGTACAAGCAGTCTGCCATCATATGATCAAAGGAAAACATCATATCCAGGGACTTGGTCTTGCCTGTAAGGTACTTCATGGCAGAAGAAACTGTTGTCATGGGGCCCTCGCCTAACTGGAAGCAGTCATACTCGTCGCAGACTTTCCTGAACTCAGAGAGATACTCATGAATATGAGGGCCGTCCTTGTAATGGGACATTCCTGTGGCTGCCGGTAAAAAAGATAATCCATCAGGAAGACCTTCTTTTTTTGAAATAAAGTTGATTACGTCTTCTCTAAAACCGTCCACGCCCATATCCAGCCAGAAGCGCATGATATCTTTTACCTCCTGGCGAACCTTGGGATTATCCATGTTAAGGTCAGGCTGTTTCTTGGCAAAAATATGAAGGTAGTACTGACCTCTTACTGGATCATACTCCCAGGCTTCACCTTCAAAAAGACTCTTCCAGTTGTTGGGCTTATCTCTCCAAATATAGTAGTCGCTATAGGGATTATCCTTGCCCTTCCTTGATTCTATGAACCAGGGATGCTCATCTGAAGTGTGGTTTATGACAAGATCCATTACTATCTTAAGTCCGAGACTATGAGCCTTGTGTAACACTCTTTTAAACTGGTCAAGATCTCCAAAGTCAGGATGGATGTCCTTGTAATCTGAAATGTCATATCCGAAATCCGCATTGGGGGATGGGTAAATTGGAGAAAACCATATGCCATCTACTCCAAGGGATTTGATATATTCAAGCTTGTCATAGACTCCGTACAGATCTCCGATTCCGTCTCCGTTTCCATCACAAAAGCTCCTGACCCAGATCTGGTAGAAGCTCATGGGTTTGTACCAATCATGATTTTTTTGACTGATGTTTTCCTTCTTCATATTAGCCGCCTCTTTCAATTAGATAAGAAACAGAAAGTATACTATCAATTAGATAAGAAACAGAAAGTATACTAGGTGAGATTTAGTTATCGTCATATTTATCATCTGAGAAGTCGCCTGTAATGTTGTCTTTAAGTCTGTCGATACCATCGTTTATATCACTCTTGATACTTTCGACATTCTCTCGGAAGTCTTGCTTAAAATCTTCCATGTTGTCTTTCATCTCCTGAAGATTATCATTGACTCTACCTTTGAATTCCTCGTAGTTTTCCCTCATGCCTTCGTGGATTTCTCTTGGAATATCAATGAAAACCCGCTGGGTTCCATTGAGAATATCAGCAGCAGAGTTCATAAGGTATTCAAAACTTTGATGCTTTCTGATTCCAAGTTCTCCACTTTTGGCCATTTCATGGATTTCCTTGTATCTGTCATAGGCTATTCGAACGGCCTGATCCCAGGAAATGTAGATTTCATCCATGGCGTTTTGCCCGACCTGGTGCATTCTATCAAGGTTTCCTGATAGCTGTTCTAGAAGTGCTGCCATTGACTGGGCATTTTCTTCTATGAGATAACCGTTCCTGTCATGGGTTATGCCTTCTGCAGCGCAGGATCCTTTTATCAGAACACTGGCAAGTCCGCAGGCAGCCGCTTCTCTAACTACAATGCCGTTTGTATCGTATGTAGATGGAAAGAGGAATAGGTCCGCCCTGGTGTTCCAGGCACGTAGCTTTTCCCTGTCGCGAACCGGGCCTGTAAAGATGACTTTGTCAGATATCCCGTATTCTTTTACAAGTGCCTGCATCTCCTCAGCATCAGCGCCTCCGCCCACAAAGACCATTCTGTAATCGATACCTTTTGTGGATAATTCCTTCATGGCATCTATTATGATCGGAAGACCTTTATACTTCATGAGACGGCCGACGAATAGGAATAGTGGAATTCCTTCAGGAATATCATAGGAATTCTGAAGCTCTTTTACCGCCTCTAGGCTAGCGCGGCCCTTTGGGAAATCAACGCCGTTTGGCATTACTCTGTACTCGCCCTGAAATCCAAGTGAGCGCAGGTTTTCTCCGGCACCTTCTGATACAACCCAGACATCATCGCAGGCTTCGATGTTTTTAACCATTGTCTTGATTGTTTCCTTTTTTAGTAAGCCATCGCCCACAGCTCTTGCGATATCCACATCAAATTTGGTGTGGTAGGTGAAGATAAGAGGAGCACCGGTCTCTCTTCTAAGAATCCTTCCCATGATTGTAGAGGCAGCAGGACAGTGAGTGTGTATTATATCTGGCTTCATTGAAGCCATCTGGTCAATCTCCCTTATGGACAGTGGATAACCTGTTCTATAGCCCTTTACAAAATCGGTTGTATCAAAACTTGGATAGGCAACAACCTTGTAAGGATATCCATCATAACTTGTATCAGGATATCTTGGCGTCCCTACAATTACATTTGACTCAAGTTCTGTAGTCAGGATATTTCCGTAATTCATAACCACATTTGCAACGCCGTCTATGACAGGCGGAAAGGAATCATTAAGAAGGCATATGTTCATAGCGCAAATTCTCCCTGGTAATTCATATATACTTTATAGGTCATTTTATCTGCTTTAAAACTTGCGATAATAAAATCTACATATAAGTTTACCACAGTTAAATTTGTGTTAAATAGCGCCTGCGAGAATTGTTTCCAATGCAGCTATATGCTATGATTTCAAGTGCAAACGCATGAAAAATGTATTAGAGGTTTAGCGAGGTATATTATGGAAAAATGGGCAAGAATCAAATACACACCAAATCTTCCACTTGGCGCAAATGGTGAGAGAGTTACAGCCAGCAAGGAGCATATCGCTCTTTCCTGTGATGCAGCCTGTGAAGGTATGGTACTTCTTAAGAACGAGAGAAATGTTCTTCCAATAAGGAAAGGCACAAGAGTAGCGCTTTTTGGAAAGGGAACCTTTGACTATGTAAAGGGAGGCGGCGGAAGCGGCGACGTTACAGTGCCTTATGTGAGAAACCTTTACGAGGGCCTGTCACAGTTTTCTGAGGACATTTCAATATTTGACAAATCAGCCAGATTTTACAAGGAATATGTAGAAGAGCAGTACAGACAGGGCATTGCCCCTGGCATGTTAAAAGAGCCGGCTCTTGCAGAGGATATTGTAAGCGACGCTGCAGCCTTCACAGATACAGCAATTATCACTATCAGCAGATTTTCCGGCGAAGGCTGGGATAGAAAGGTTGCCGGGGTAGACAGAGAAATCAAGTGCGAGGACGTAGGACTTGTTGCTCAGGCTAACAAGATCTTCGACCATGGCGATTTCTATCTGACAAATGCAGAAAAGAAGATGGTCAAGCAGGTAAAAGAAAACTTCGCCAACGTCATTGTTGTTATGAACGTAGGCGGAATAGTAGATACTACCTGGTTTAAAAATGATGATGCTATTTCATCAGTTCTTATGGCATGGCAGGGCGGAATAGAAGGCGGCCTTGCAGCAGCAAGAATCCTTCTAGGTAAGGTCAATCCATCAGGTAAGCTTGCAGATACATTTGCTGCAAAGCTTGAGGATTACCCATCAACAGACGGATTTCATGAGGATGATGAGTACGTTGATTACACAGAAGATATCTATGTTGGTTACAGATACTTTGAGACAATTCCAGGGGCTGCAGGGAAGGTAAACTATCCATTTGGATTTGGCCTTTCCTACACTACATTCCTGCTTGAGGATTGCAAGGCAGATGCTTTCACAGTGGAGAGTAATGTGGAAGCAGACAATAACCTTGCAGATGCTATCGTAGTAAGAGCAATTGTTACCAATGTTGGAAAACGTCCAGGAAAAGAAGTAGTGCAGCTCTACTACAGTGCGCCTCAGGGCAAGCTTGGAAAGCCTGCAAAAGTTCTTGGCGGATATTATAAGACACGCCTTCTTGCACCAGGTGAGAGCGAGCGCGTGACAATAGCTCTTTATATGGATGATATGGCTTCCTATGATGACCTTGGAAAGGTTAAAAAAGCTGCCTGGGTTCTGGAAAAGGGCCAGTACAAGTTCTATCTTGGAACATCCGTAAGAGACGTACGAGAACTTGATTATAAATATGAACTTAAGAAAAACGTAGTTGTAGAGCAGGTTTCAAATAAGCTCGTGCCAACATCACTTAAAAAGAGAATGCTCTCTGACGGTACATTTGAGGAGCTTCCTCAGCTTAAGCCTGTTGATACCTACGCTACAATCTTTAAGAGAGATAAAGACTGGAAGGAGACTATCAACTGGAAAGTACTAAAGACACCTAAGGTTCGCCCACAGGATATGTTCCAGCTCTTCCTTCCACCAAGTGACAAGGATCCCAAGAAATTCATCGAAGTTGCAGAATGCAAGTTGACCCTTGAAGATTTCATGAAGCAGCTTACTGATGAGCAGCTTGCTTCACTCCTTGGCGGACAGCCAAATATGGGCATGGCCAACACCTTTGGCTATGGCAACCTTCCAGAGGTTGGCGTTCCATCAGCTATGACCTGCGATGGCCCTGCCGGAGTCAGGATCGCACCTGAAGTTGGCGTTCAGACAACAGCATTCCCATGCTCAACTCTTCTTGCATGCACCTGGAATGAAGACGTTTGTTATGCGGTTGGCGTAGCTGGTGGTGCTGAGGCAAAAGAGTGTAACTTTGGCGCATGGCTAACACCTGCAGTAAATATCCACAGAAGTCCTCTGTGCGGAAGAAACTTTGAGTACTATTCAGAAGATCCATTCCTTGCTGGTAAGCAGGCAGCAGCTATGGTTCGCGGTATCCAGAGCAACAATATCGCTGCTACTCCTAAACACTTTGCCCTTAATAACAAGGAATCAAATAGAAAGGGCAGCGATTCAAGAGCATCAGAAAGAGCCATTAGAGAAATCTACTTAAAGGCCTTTGAAATAATTGTAAAAGAGGCAGAACCTTGGAGCATCATGTCTTCCTACAATGTGATAAATGGTCAGAGAGCATCAGAATCTCATGATCTTCTCACAGGAATCCTCAGAGATGAGTGGGGCTTTGAAGGCGTAGTTGTAAGTGACTGGTGGGGCTATGGTGAACACTACAAAGAAGTCCTTGCAGGCAATGACATCAAAATGGGCTGTGGCTATACTGATCAGCTCCTTGCAGCCATTGATAAAAAGGCACTTTCAAGAAAAGATTTAGAGAAATCCGCTGCTCGTGTTCTCACAATGCTTCTTAAGCTAGACTGATACTTAAACGATATTGTTAACTCTTTGTAAATTCTCTGTAAATAGCGCCAAAAACATTGTTTTTGGCGCTATAATTATAGTAGTACAGTAGCTTTTCGTTTTTGTACTAGGGGTGTTAAGGAGGTTTCCTTATGAAGAGAAGATCGATTGTTGGAATGATACTAATTGCATTACTAATGGGACTTGTAGGTTGCACTTCTGCTGGCAGCAATAGCACAGATAGAACAGTGGGAACTGGCGGAAGCCCTGCGGATTCTGGAGATCTCAAGCCAGTCATTTACCTGTATCCATTAGAGGACAATACAGAAATATCTGTAAGGCTTGATTATGATGGAAATCTTGTGGACCTTATTCCGGAGTTTAATGCCGAGAACACCTGGAATGTAACCGCCAATAGAGACGGTAAGATAACTTTTGAGGGCCAGACCTATGACTATCTTTTCTGGGAAGGTGATCCAAACTATTCCTATGACTTTTATTCAGGCTTCTGTGTAAAGGGTGAGGATACAGAGAAGTTCCTTAATGAGAAGCTTGCAATCCTTGGACTGAATGATTCTGAGAGAGCAGAATTCATCGAGTTCTGGCTTCCTATGATGGAAAAGAATCCCTATAACATGGTCAGCTTCCAGGGAAGCACCTATAATCGAGGAGCTAAATTGACAGTAACTCCAGAGCCTGACACCTTGATTCGCGTATTTATGGCCTGGTATCCCACAGATAAATACATCAAGATCAATCCTCAGTATCTTGAGACACCACTTCGCGGCGGCTTTACAGTAGTTGAATGGGGCGGCAATAAAGTTAAATAAACTTGTATTGATATAAAGTATAATTTCAACTTGCAACAAGTATAATGTTGTTTTAAAATGTTGTGCGTGATATTGGATTTTTTCCTGTATCACGCACTTATTTTTTGTATGATGTAAATAACGCAGGATGCAGATTTTTCCTGATTTCCTGCTAGATTTAAAAGAAATGGAGAAATATCATGATGCAATCACGTACACATAACTGTGGTGAGCTGCGCATGGCCAATGTTGGCGAGAGCGTTACTCTTGTTGGATGGCTTGAGAACATGCGTGAAGTTGGTTCAGGACTTGGATTCGTTGTCCTTCGTGACTTCTATGGCACAACACAGATCGTCCTTGAGACAGAGGAAATGGTCAAGACTGCCAAGGCCATCAATAAAGAGTCAACAATTTCCGTTAAGGGTGTAGTAAGAGAGCGTAGCAGTAAGAACCCCAAGCAGGAGACCGGTGATATCGAGGTTGTTCCTGAGTCTATCATTGTTCTTGGCCGTTGCCGTTACAACG
>JAEEGF010200493.1_pt1 | contig 12219 bp, 5 predicted proteins | sample 9134171 | NCBI WGS metagenome assembly JAEEGF01 (sample SAMN16246542, study PRJNA631951) | gut metagenome | biome: gut microbiome; feature: rumen; material: AP-attached | host: Bos | place: Iran: Karaj | collected 2018-10 | reverse complement strand
AGTGTCCGCCGCGCCTCATCCAATGATTTAATGATTGTTTCCCTTATGTCCCTAACTTTATTTCAAATTAGCTGCAATAGAAAGCGATGCAAAGTCGCCTATCTGTTCACCCAATGCTGCGGGAACTACGCGACAGACACGATTTGCTCCTGATAAAGCTTCACGATCCATAACGGCCTGCATCACAGGACGCATCATCTTCTCGTTGCGAGCATAGATACTGCCTATTACTATCATCTCAGGATTCAAGATATCCACCACAATAGAGAGTCCCATACCCAGATAATCAGAAGAAATGCGGAATATCTCTTTTGCAAGCGGATCTCCTTGCTGGGCAGCTTCTGCCACCATCTGAGCTGTCACACTTGAAATGTCTTTTTCTGCGCACCACGAAACACTTTTTCCTTGCCGATATGCCTCAATGACTTTGTGGCGGGCCAACTGAGCAATACCTCCTCCACTACAGAAACCTTCGAAAGAACCTCGCTTACCATATCCGACAGGACCATCTGCAGCCAGACGGATATGACCTAATTCACCTGCATTATCGTTGGTGCCTGAATATAACTCACCATTGATGATAATGCCTGCGCCAAGACCTGTTCCAAAAGTCATGAACACCATGTTTCGAGTTCCTTGACCTGCTCCAAACTTCCATTCTGCCAAAGCACATGCGTTGGCATCGTTTTGCAAACCAGCGCGTATACCAGTATGATTCTCTACCATCTCGACAATTGGGATGTTGTCCCATCCAGGCAGATTGGGAGGCGACATCACCACGCCTGTCTTGCTGTCAAGAGGTCCACCACAACTGATTCCGATAGCAGATGTGTTCTCAGGAGTAAGTCCATGACGAGTCATCATGATAGTCAAATTGTTCAGAATGTTCCGCAAAGTCTCATCTACCTTTGTTGTCTCAAATCGAATCTTGTCCTCCACCTGCAGATTTCCCTTTTGCTCGATGCCATATATGATAGCACATTTGGTACCACCTATATCGATGCCCAGCAGACGAGTAGAACCTTTAGTTGTATCCATATTATTTCCTTTTATTAATCTTCCATGAAACCTATCGAATTAACCCATCGCAGATAGTTCTCTAATTTATAGGGAGGCTTGCCATAAAGATAGTGATTCTTGAAGGCCTCACCTCCTACCTTATAATCTATGCAATACATTCCCTGCCCTCTTTCCTCTGCCAAAAGGGTCAAGACAGTTCGACCGTTTTCGGGTACCATGAAGTGATTCTCATAGATGACACGCCCACTCTCAACGTCTGTCACCTTCACTTCACCGTTCTGCCCAACAGGCGTATCATTGACAGCAATCAGTTCATATCCATTTTCTGCATCACATATCATACAGCACACGTCCTTCTGCACATTGCGGATATAGTAATAAGCCTTTTTCTTTGAGTTCCAGTAATCCGTAACAGCATCAGAAATCAAGGGCCACCCGTCGCGCAGGTTCCACCATATGATGCCATTCCTTCCTTCGAACTTATGACCACGCCACAACTCCACAAAGAATTTCATGGCTTCTGCCTGGACACTTTGAGAGGCCTGAATGAAGTCTTCCAATTTCCTGGGAACCTCTCCAAACACGATACTTATCTGGTTCAGCATCAGATTGTTCCTGTCATTGGTCTGGCCCAGTTCAGGAAAGCGTCGCACAGACTTGGTGAGCCACTCCTCATTCCATTGGAAATCATGCGTCCAAGGATAGACACAATCAGGTGTCATCATTTTCTTCAGACTTTCCATGTTTGGACATCCATGATAACCGATCTCGCTCACGAAAACATTCCCTGCCTTAGCATAATAGGCATCCTTATAATAGCCACGAGGTCCCCACAGATGAACTTCAGGAAGAAGATGTTCTCCGCTCCCATGCTCATAAACAGCTTGAGAATAGTAAGGTGAACTGGGCAGATAAGGTCGAGTAACATCGAACTCATAGATAACACGGGGAATGACTTCTCGACTCACACGATCCAGATTGGGATTAATGTTAAATGGGGCCAAACTCCAGTGACTGGCACTATCGTCCTCGTTGTTCCCTGCCCAAAGGGCAATGCAAGGATGATTACGCAACTTGGTAACCACAGAGATGACTTCTGTTTCCAATGCCTTGGCAAAGTCATCACGTTGGGGATACATGGTGCAGCCCATCGTGAAATCCTGCCATATCATCAATCCATTCTCATCGCAGAGATCATAGAACAAATGGTCCTCATAGACATTTCCTCCCCAACACCGCAACATATTGCAATTGAGGTCAACCGCCATATCAACGGCATCCTTTACCAGACTCTTGTCTCTGCTGTGCAAGGCATCCAGCGGCACCCAATTGGTACCACGCACAAAGATGGGAACCTCGTTCACATAGAAACGGAACTTGCCAGGCTGGTCAGGCAAGATGATGTCATTTCGTTCCAAACGGACCGTGCGGATTCCTATCCTGCGATCATCCGTATCCAAGATGTTCCCATTCTCATCCGTCAGGTCGATATGAGCATCATAGAGTGCAGCCTCACCATAACCATGAGGCCACCATAAATCACAGTCATTCATGCCAAACGTGTAGCGGAAAGCGGGTGTGTAAATGCGATAGTCACCTTGGAAAGCAACCTTGCCGTTTCGTCTCATCGTCACCTTAGCAAAAGCATGACTATATAGGGGAGAAGGCAGTTTTACCTGGATGTCCAAATAGAGGGTAGCATCCTTCCCATTCAAGCGGGCAACCATATAGTTCACGTCGCGCAATCGGGCAGGATTCTGCACACGCAGTTCCACATCACGCCACAAACCAGCACTTACCAACCGCGGAAGGATGTCCCAGCCAAACATATGAGGAGCCTTGCGGATGTAAATCGATTCCTCTGCTGGGAAATTGCCTATACTGAGAGTACCCAACAAGTGATTCTCTCCCTCGAGCAAAGCAGAGCGAAGGATGACGCGCAAAGTATGTCTCTTACCTGCTTTCAGATAGGATGTCACATCAAAAACATGCTCGATAAGCATATTCTCTGTCGAACCCACATGCCTATCGTCAATCCAGATATCAGCCAAGCAATCGATACCTCCAAAGAAGAGCTCGCAGATTTGACCTTTCTCAAGCGCAGGAGCCGTGAAATCTTTTGTGTAGCACCACTGACGACCTTCCCAAGAGCGAAGCTTGTCTGTATTGCATCCCACCATAGGATCCTCTATCAAGCCCGCAGCCAGCAAATCCAACTCCACATTGCCAGGTACCGTCGCTGAAATAGTCTTCGTATTGACACTTTTGAGCCCGTTGGGTGAGGTAACAGGTCTTTGCGGCTGTTCCCAATAGGACAACTTCCAGTCACTACCGTTCAAACTGATGGTTTTTACTGGACTCGCTGCCACAAAAGAGCTCAGCATCAGCAGGAAGAACGCAATTAGCGTACGTTGCATTTTTCTCTCGTTCATAGGACAAAATTACGTCAATCTTGTCTTCTTTCCAAATTCTTCCGTGTTTTTCTTGTTCCTCTTCATCAAAAGGATTAGGATACTTCCCTGTCAAGCAATCAACAGGATTCGTGACACAAAAGATTAAAGGGCAAAACCGAACGGTTTCACCCCCTCACGCTTCAACATCTCTGTCTCCTTGTTGTTGTATTCTCCCCCTGTGCATTTTATTGCATTCTGCCTTCTTTCTGACGTAAACTTTTATTGAAAAGAGGCTTTATCATTCATTTCCGTTCAATTCAGCAAAGCTTCCATTTTTTCTTGCATATAGTTTCTATTTATCTGTTTCCCTTTGCTCTATTATGTGTCTTGCACAACATTTGGCAGTTCTCGATGTCCGTGCTGCCACCTTTGCTCCAAGCCGTTACGTGGTCGGCATCCATTTCTTCCAGTTTCCAAATGCGCTGACGATTGCAACTTATTCTTTCGGTTTTTGTGCTTTTGAATGTGGTAGATTCAGAAGTGTTCCGAATAACAGCAAACGCTTGTTAATATTTCCACAAAAGTCACATCACCGCCCTCCACTGAGGGCCATTTTGGCGATGTTTGTGTGCAAAGTTACGAAAAGTCGAGAGCAAAACAAAAGAACTTGTCTTTTTTTTGCCGAGACGGAGTAATTTCGACAAAGTCAAAGTTACGAATAAATGAGTGAAAAATCAAATTTTTGATTTTTTCCGAACATGAATAACTTCAATGAAGTCAAAAATCAAGAAAAAGTGGGCAAAAAACAAGAAAATCACATCAATTTTTTTTAAACGAAATGCGCTTCAACGAGGTTAAAATTGTGAAAAAATGAGCAAAAACCCTTCAAAAATCACCCAAAAAGACCCAAAATCCATCCATTTTTTCCTCAAATATGAGGCTCTTTGCTTAAACTGCAACAGGAACCCAAGAGCTCAACAAAAATCATAACTTACTCTATTTCTGCCACTTAACCATCCCTTCAACACCAAAAAGAAAGACGTGAGCGCTACAGTGCTACAGTGCTACAGTTAGTTTTATGGTTATCACAAACGATGAAAAGAATTCATAATATATATATATTTATATATATATAAATATATATATATTATGAGCATATTTTGAGATGTTGACAAGTTTAAAAACAACTGTAGCACTGTAGCACTGTAGCACTGTAGCGCATCGACCCCAATTCAGCCATAAGAAGGGCGCTCTCGCTCACCCAATCCAAATTTCGATTGGGATACACTCTCCCTGTCTTATAAACCAGCTGAAATCTCAGTCCGTTGCCCTACTCCCGACCAATTTTATATCCTTCGGATATAACTCATTCCAGAAAATCGCTTTAAAGGCTCTTCTGAGCCCCGAAAATCTGCTCGACGCATAATTGACCTCCTTCGGGGATAGAACGCACCAGCGAGGCCGCAAAAGCCGAAATATGACATTTCCCACGCATCCTTGCGCACGAGAGCGTCAATGGAAGGAAAAATCACGGCGTAACGACGTAACGGCGTAACGCCATAACATTTGGATTTTTGATTTTTGCTTCGTAAAGAGTGGGCTGAATTTTTATATTATATTATATAATAATTATAATTATTATATAATATAATATAAAGGTAAATGTCCTTCATTTTTCCTTCCAATGAAATTTTGAAATGTTACGGCGTTACGGCGTTATGGCGTCAAAGTTATCTCAGAGGAAAAAAAAACAATTATTTTTGCAAAAAAACTCTCTTTTGATGTTACATTTTTGCTATCTTTGCGTCTTAGTTGGTGAATCAATAAAGAAAATGATATGGTGAAACGAATTTCATTCAGCCTCCTCTTCCTGGGTTTCCTCTGCTGCAGTTATGCGCAGGAAGTTCGTGATGCGCAGTTCCCGGGTGGGGACAAGGCCTTGCAGCAGTACATTCGGACTCATGCCATCTACCCGAGTGATATAAAGAAAAAGAATGATTTCAAAGTAGTAGCCGAGATATTGATCAAGGAAGACGGAACTGCGGTTTTCGGCAAGTTGAAAAAACCAAAAGGTGCCAAAGATGGTGTTTTGCGCGAGGTGAAACATTTGGTCAACTCTATGCCCCCATGGGAACCTGCAATAGGCAGAGACTCAGATGGCAAGACAATAGCGGAGAAAAGCGTTGTACAGTTGACCATTCCCTTCATCCAGCATCTTTATGTGGGTGAGAATGAAATGGTGGTGCAAGTGAATAATCCAGGAACACTGGCTCAGCAACTCAGTCAGGAACAGCAAGACACCTGCACAGCTCTAACCGTCAAAGGAAAGTTGAATTCCACCGACATCCTGACTCTAAGGAGGATGGCTGGCGCGGATGGAGGAAAGGGCCGGCTGAAGGTGTTGGATTTGAGTCATGCTGAGATTGTAACGGACCGCACAACTCCCTATCTTGTCATTGATGCTTCCGATGAGCGCATAAAATCAAAGCGAAAGGAAGAATCTGTTGATGGAGGAGTGCAAATTCCTGAAACCGCTGATTATTCCCATCTTGATTTTAAGGGTGGACCTTTCCTGAATCAGCAAATGGCAAAGGTGTCCATTACAAGTACGGTATTCCTTTTGGACGAGAAAGCCACGTCTCAAGGCAATCCCACAGGCAACTGGTATGATCAGAAGGAACTGAATCTGGCAAAACTGAAAGAGAAGAGTATGTGTCAGTTCAAGGGGCACACCCTGACTATGGAGAACGGGCGATGCATCTTCAAAGCCTATACCACAAAGAAAACCTACTGCAGGGACATGTTCTACCACTGTCCGCAATTGAAATACGTCATGATGCCTTGGAGCCACCAAGAGAATGATAAGGTACGTGTGGAGAATCTGCAACACTTGTATCTGATGTAGCATAGTTTCACATACTATTCATTAGTCAGATTATTCAGAATAAAAGAATGTCATAATTGTTGTTCAATTACAATTTTTGTTCAGTACAGATTCTTCTATGTTACATTTTTACTATCTTTGCATCATAGCTGAAGAACAAGAAATTAATTGATACGATGAAACATGTTATTCTCTGCATCCTGTTCTGCCTGTTCAGCCTTACAGGTTGGGCACAGCAGAGAAATGAGTTGAATTCTTTGGCAGAGCGGCTGGAGAGATTCGGACGGGCGATCCCTCAGGAAAAGGTGTTTGTCCACATGGATAACACCTGTTATTTCCTTGGCGACACCATCTGGTTCTCTGCCTACACACGACAGACGAATACAGGCCGACCCTCGCAGGTGAGCGGTGTGCTCTATGTGGAGCTTCTCAACAACGACGGCTTTCTCGTAGAGCGGAAGCTTATCGAAATGCGCGAGGGAAACGGAAACGGCTTTTTCGCCCTGAACAACCAAATCCAGTACAGCGGCTTCTACGAACTGAGGGCTTATACCCGATGGCAACTCAACTGGGGAGAATATGAGCATAAACACTGCCGCGACATGAAAGACTATTTCTATAACGAAGACCTGGAACGTGCCTTTTATCGTGACTATGAGAAACTTTACAGCCGTGTCTTCCCTGTCTACGACCGCCCTTTGACACCAGGTGATTACACACAAGATATGACTCTGCGCGTGTTGCGACGAACTTTCAAAAACGACCCAGATGTACCCACACCCACACTGACGCTCTTTCCCGAGGGAGGCAACCTGGTGGCTGGAGTGCCCTGCCGAGTGGCATTCGAGGCTGTTATGAGCAACGGCGAGTGGCTGGAGGGATGGCTCCACGTCGGTAGCGACTCTGTGCCGACGGTAAACCGTGGCCGTGGAGTGTTCACTATGACACCCGAGAAAGGTATGGAGCGTGAAGTGTTCTTTACAACCAAGGAGGGCGAAAGCGTGAAGGCAAAGCTGCCCAAGGCTGAAGAACAAGGTGTGGCTATCAGCGTTACAGAGAACGGGAAGGAACTGAGGATAAAGGCTACTGCCAGCGACTTTGGAATGGCCCAACGTCTCGGCATGACCATCATGCACGAGGGACTCGTAGAGGAATTCCTCGTATTTCCAGATAGCACGCTGACTTTCTCCTTTGTGCCAGCGAACTACTGCTCAGGGGTGCACCAAGTGACAGTATTCGATGTGGACGGCCGTGTGTGGGCGGACAGACTGTTTTTCTCGCGCGGAAAGGAAAGTTTCCAGCCTACGCTGACCGTGAAGGTGGACAAAGAACAGTATGGACCTCAGCAGCCTATCGTGATAGACGTGGAAAGCCAAGCTAGGGAGGCGACTGTCTCGCTTGCCGTGCGCGACGTGGCGCATCAGGACAATCTGTACGACAACGCCAATATCCTGACCGAGATGCTTCTCTCCAGCGAAATCAGAGGATTCGTGCCCAACCCCGGATGGTATTTCGAGAAGGACGACGAGGAGCACCGCCAAGCCCTCGACCTGCTGCTGATGGCCCAAGGCTGGAGGCGCTTCGATTGGCGGGATATGGCAGTGCATGGAGCATGGGAGTTGACACAACCCAACGAATACACCCCCATCATTGAGGGGCAGATAAGGTACAATATGCGATACAATATCGACTTTTCTCCCGTCTATGACACCTACGACAAATTCAGCGAATGGCATAATGGTATCCTGGAAGAAGCCAAATCCTTTGATGAAAGTGTCAAGCAAACCGAGGCGCAAGAGACAAGCAAGCAGGAAGAGTGGAATGATGTAGCGATGCGACGACGTGAGGAAAACGAACAGAAATATAACCTAAAAAGGAAAACGAAAGCACAAACGCTGCGTGTCCATGCTGAATGTGTCCCGGTAAACTCTTTGGAACCTTTGACGAGCGAGATGGATACGAAAGACCACCGTTTCCGCATTATTCTGCCAAGATATTATGGGAAGAGTGTCTTCTTCCTCTCTGTTGCAGACACCACAAAATGGAAGGACAGGAAGACACCCTATACTTGGATTCAAATGGCAGGGTCTCCGACCGAGCTCGCACTTCACCACCAACGAAAGCTGGACACAGAGGATGCCAAATATATGGCCTATGTGTCGTGGCCTTATCCCCGATTTGTGAAGCCATACAACTACTACCGCACCCATCCGAAGGACATTGAATGGGAGGATGAGTCGCTACCAGTGATGCAGTCGGACAGCATACACCAAATGAAGGAAATCGCGGTGAAAGCAAGGCGGAGAAGCCGACTGAAGAGATTCAACGACGCTTTTCCTGCTCTGAGCATGGACGCGTACGAGGCATGGAACTTTGTAGAAGATGCAGGGATGCCACTTTATTTATTCCCTGACTTACCAGAACTGGCGCGAGCGCTTTTCAGTGACTACGGTCAAGCCACGATATATGATGGGAATCATAGTGAACGAGTGGAAACACAATTCGGAATAAGCCCCACACGGCGTGCCCTGCCTCAATATATAGACATCCCCGTCGACTCCCTTTATCATCCCAAATACCTTCGCTCTATAGGCAAAGGATTCGATTGGTCGCCTGGAGAGAAAAAGGATTACTATGGCGATACGGAAAGGGGGGAAGACCCAAGATTTAGGATAGACCGTTATGTCGTCTATACCGACTATCAGCCACGCCTGGAGGGCAGCAAACGCTATGCCGGCGCAAACCTGCCAGAGACGCGGGTGGCAATTTATCCCTACTACGACGGTAGTCAGCGGTTGATATACCGTGACAGACGATACATCTTGGATGGTTTCGCCTATCCCGCTGATTTCTATAGTCCCGATTACTCAAGGCAACGTCTGCCGGAAGGACAGAAGGACTACCGCCGCACCCTCTACTGGAATCCAAACCTAAAGCTTGACGAGAACGGGCAGGCCCGCATCACCCTCTACAACAACTCACGCACCACCCAAATCAGCGTGGAGGCAGAAGGGCAGGCCAGCGACGGCACCCTGCTCTGGAGCAAATAGAAGAATCATATCAATGAAAACGTATATATTAAAAAAACGAAAATCTCAAAAATCAGTTTTGAAAAAGTGCTTCACCTTTCACACTTTTATGTTTTTCCGAAAAAATTCACTTTTGATGTTAAATTCTTAATAACTTTGCGTCCTAAATATAGAAAAAAAAGAAAACAGATGAATAAACACATTATTTTCAGCATCCTGTCATGTCTGTTCACGCTTAACGGCTGGGCACAGCAGAGAAATGAGTTGAATTCTTTGGCGGAGCGGCTGGAGAGATTCGGACGGGAGATCCCTCAGGAAAAGGTATACGTCCATATGGACAACACCTGCTACTTCCTGGGCGACACCATCTGGTTTGCTGCCTACACACGCCAGACCAACACTGGTCAACCATCAAACATGAGTCGGATATTGTATGTGGAACTACTCAACAATGACGGCTATCTGGTGGAACGGAAACTCGTAGAAATGAAGGGAGGCAAGGGAAACGGCCGCTTCGTGCTCAGGGGAAACCCCACAATGTTCGCAGGGTTCTATGAGTTGCGGGCCTACACCCGCTGGCAACTGAATTGGGGCGAATATGAGCATCCGCACATGAAGATCGTGAACCAATGGTTTTTCAACAAGACGTGTTCACAGGAATATTTCCGCGACTACGAGAAACTTTACAGCCGTGTGTTCCCCGTTTACGACAAGCCTCAGCGTCCGGGTGAATATGCCGACAACATGACCTTGCGGCCCCTTGTCAAATATCGTGACTCCAGTATCGACGAACCTGCCCAACCCGTTCTGACTCTTTTCCCCGAGGGTGGGCAATTGGTGGCAGGCAAGGAATGCAGAGTTGCTTTCGAGGCAGCCATGTCTGACGGGAAGTGCCTGTCTGGCACACTCAAGGTAGCCGGCCAGTCTGTCAGGACGATAAACAGGGGAAGGGGTGTGTTCACGATAACCCCACAATGGGGAAAGTCATACTCGTGTACTTTTACTTCAGATGACGGTCTTACTGTCCGCCAAAAGCTCAAGGCCAAGGAAACGTCAGGCGTAGCCATGAAAGTTACTCGCGCTGAGAATCTATGGTATGTCAAGCTGGACATCTCAGATAATCTGGCATCTAACTCTATAGGAATCTCTGTGATGCACGAGGGTAGGCTTGCGGCGTTCCATCCGTTGGACGAACTTCCAAAGGGAGAGCTAATCCTGCAGGAATCAGCCTTGCAGGCAGGCGTTCATCAAGTCACCGTGTTTGACGAGGGGGGAAGAGTGTATGCAGACCGGCTCTTCTTTGTCATGAAAGACGAAACGAGAAAAGCCCCGATAACGCTGAAATACAGCAAGACGGAGTACAAGCCAAACGAGAAGATAGAGTTGGGCATTGCTTCCACCTCGGGGAAGGGAGATTCCGGAGTATCCATCTCCTTATCCGTATTTGACAGCGCCAGCCAAAGAAAGAATTTCGACAACGGAAACATCCTGACCGAGATGCTCCTCTCCAGCGAGATCCGAGGATTCGTGCCCAACCCCGGATGGTATTTCGAGAAGGACGACGAGGAGCACCGCCAGGCCCTCGACCTGCTGATGATGACCCAAGGATGGCGCAGATATAACTGGCGCGAGATGGCGGTGAAGGGAGAAGGGGAAATAGTCCATCCGGCAGAACAGTCGCAATTGATGACGGGTGCCGTGCATACCTACAAATCTTCCCTGGTTCCAAATACAAGCGAATACACGGACAACTTCTATTCCAGGATGGGCTATGAGGATGACAGGGTAAGCTACAACTCAAACAATAACAGAGGCTACACACGCCCCTATACAAAGGGCTACTGGGGCAAGCACCTGAAATCCAGCAAGAGGGCAGACGAACTGGGAATCAAGAACAAGAATCTGAGAAAAAGGATGATGGAGGATGGCGAACAGCTGGAAAGGGAGGTAAGGGTTCACGGAGAATTCGTCTTGCCCATAAAGGGTAACACCGTAGGGGATGCCATGCAGGGAGATGCCACCACGAAAGACGGCCAATTCCGTATCATGGCTCCCCGCTACCAAGGAAACAACTGCCTCTTCTTCCTCTCCGCAAGCGACACCACAAAATGGAAGGAGGGTGAGGAACATTCATGGATAGAGCAAACAGACAAGAAGCTTCCAGAATACTACGTTAGGCTGTCCTTCCCCTATCCGCGATTTGTAAAACCCTATGACTTCTACATGACACATCTCCTGCCAGATGATGAAAAGGAAGAAAATGCGGCAACGGACTTGGAATACAGGCAGCAGACAATGAGACAACTGACCGTCTACGACAAAAAGGGAATTCGCAGGAACGACATTGATGTCCCGCCTGCTCTCAGGATAGACGCTTACGAGGCATACAATCATGCTATTGATGCGGGACTGATAGACGGATGGATTCCCAATGCTGACGACCTGGGGACTTCCGTCGCACACAGCTATATTGCGGATATGGGAGTGAATGAAACCCCTGCATGCAATGTTTTTTGCGGCATTCCATCCGCTGACCCGGAATTGTCCATGAAGATGGAACACAAAGTGTTCTCTTTGGCAAACCTCGACTCAGTCTACATCTTCACAGACTATGCCCCACGAAAAGAAGGAAGCGAAGGTTACCTCCGGTCAGGCTTGCCAAATATGTCTGTATCCCTTAGGTGCTATCCCGATCCCTCTAAGCGTAGAGGTGTCTTTCGTGACCGTTTCCTGAGGTTGCCCGGATTTGCCTCACCCTTTGAATTCTATAGTCCCGATTACTCAAAGCAACGTCTACCGGAAGGACAAAAGGACTACCGCCGCACGCTCTACTGGAATCCCAACCTGCAGCTCGACGAGAACGGGCAGGCCCGCATCACTTTCTACAACAACT
>JAEEGF011999460.1_pt1 | contig 12220 bp, 9 predicted proteins | sample 9134171 | NCBI WGS metagenome assembly JAEEGF01 (sample SAMN16246542, study PRJNA631951) | gut metagenome | biome: gut microbiome; feature: rumen; material: AP-attached | host: Bos | place: Iran: Karaj | collected 2018-10 | reverse complement strand
CGAAACATCAGCACCGCGGAAACGATAAATACTCTGCTTTTCATCACCTACAAAAAACAATTTATCCGGGCACAAATCTTCCGGGCGAGTAATGCCCTTATTGTGAAGCTCAAGTTTTTCGGAAAGCATAAAAAGCAAATCACGCTGCTGACTGTTGTTATCCTGAAACTCATCAATCATTATAGCCTTGTATTTTTCTTTTTCTACCTGCCTGATTTCCGGATGATCACGAAGAATACAAACAGCAAGACTGGCAATATCCTTAAAGGTAAGGATTCCCATACTTCTCTTTAAATCATTGATTTTATTCTGGAACTCAGCCAGGAGCACTGTAAGTTCTTTTGTAATTGAATAACCGGAAACATAATTACAAATTGAAACCAAAGATTCTGATTCAGAACGCAGCGTTCTTATTATTTCTTTAAGTTCGTCTCCACCCTTTCTTGGAGCCCCTTTTAAACTGATATCAGCAACTTTTTTTATTGCAAGCGTAAAGTCCTCAATAGCACGAGAATTAGAGCTTTCAATCTGTTCCATTGTAAGAATTGGTATTTCAGGCAGGGCGTCATCAAGAAGGGCTCTCAAAGTTATCATAAACTGAAGCTCAGAATTACCTTCAAAATCATTGCAGGCGTGACATAATTGAGAAAAAATATCGATATTTTTTTGAGAAACTTTTTTCCAGGCGCGAATAATTTCTTCTTTTTGGAGCTGCAGACCTTTTTCAAAATCTATTGGTTCAGAAATTGTTGAATCGGACATAAAAGGCTCAACAAAGAGTTCATTTGTAATCTGGGCATAATCCTTTGTTTTTACAAGCGCTTTTATGGCCGGACTATCCCTGTGCTCCAGAATAAAAGGCAGTGCAAGATTTTCTATGTTTGTTTGAACAGCATTTTCATCCTGGGCAAAATCGGGAGCAATTCCGTAAAGATTACAGCCCATCTTGGCAACAGAATTACAATAACTGTCTATAGTTTTAATATTTGCTTTATAAAAATCCTGAGCTTTTTTGGGAGCTTCTTCTTTTAGAACCTTGTAGATTCGTGATGACATTTCTACGGTGGCTTTTTTGGTAAAGGTCAAAGTAAGAATCTGATCGACTTCACAATTGCGATTCAAAACCAAATCTGTAAAGCGCTCGGAAAGAACTGTAGTTTTTCCAGACCCGGCACCTGCACTTACAACCGCATTAAAATCAGCCTTGATTGCCGCTTTCTGATATTCATCTATTTCACGCATAATTTTTCTCCTCACAATTCCGCAAAAACAACTTCACCAGTTTTTATTGCTTTCCAAAAACCTACAGAGCTTTTCCTACCGTAAAAATCTTGCGGCAGATTGCTCTGTAAGTACAGCCATTACATTCAGAAAAATCTTTTTTGGGATTTTCAAAAAACTTCTGATTACGAATATGGTCAGCATAAAGGTCCAGCGCCTTCATAAACTTGTCCATCACAGGCGCAAAAGAATCCAAATCTATTTCTTTAGGCTGAGAATCTTTTATGTTGTAGAACAAACATTTATCAACCGGAAACTTTTTCTCCTGATTTTGCAGAAGATATAAATACATTGGCATCTGGAAATCAGGATATTCAATCTCGGAATGTTTATCTAAATCTGCCTGTGAAAGTATTGCCGGAATTGCCCCCTTAGAAGATTTAAAATCAATAAGAACAAAACCAGCATCTTCAGGATTCTGCAAAAGACAATCCACGGTTCCCTGGCATAATAGTTTTTTTTCTTCTATTAAATATTCAAATCTCTGCTCTGTACCATATACAGAATAACCTTCAAAACGGAATGCAATATCAGTTATTGTTTTTAGCATTTCTTCAAAGAGAGCTTCGGCTGTTGTATTTAAAAGTTCTCTAGCCAGATAGCTTTTACGGTTTCTTCCATACTCCTTATCTTTAATTGCACTTTCTATGCAGTCTCTGAGAATCTGAACATGAGCTTGTGGAAGTTCTTCGTTTTCGATTATCAAAACCTGATTTGAATCTTTTAGCGCATTTAAGAATAGTTCAAGGATTTTATGTTTAAGTGTTCCCTGGGCGAATTGATTCATGACACTTGCTTCATTATCAAGTTCATTAAGATTTACAATGTAGTAAAGAAGCCAGCTGCGTTCACACTCAAAAAACTTTTTTAGATGGGTTGTAGAAACTTTGAGATAATCCTTGCTACAACGATTCTCTATCATTTTTTCATTAACAAGTTCTTCTGCAGGCAAAGTTGCTGCTTCTGAACGAACCTGTGCTTTTGTCCAGAAGTCAAATCCGTCTTTTTCAATTCTTGTAATTTTGGAAAGGGGCTGGCGACTTTGAAGCAGCGATTTTCGTTCTGCAAGATAAAGATCATCTTCAAAAAAATCAGGCTGGGAAGCAGTAAAACTTTCTTCTTCCAGATAGCTTGTCGGTTGGGAATATCCAGTAAAGTTTTTTGCGGCACAGGTAAATATTGCAGGATGCTTGCATGAGTTCATTGAATAAAGCCTGATAAAATATTCGGAAATATTGGGGTCATCGGCTTTTAGAAGCATACGACGTTTATCTTCACGCAAAAAAGAAAGCTGTTTATAAATTACCGAAAGTGAACTCTGACTTGAATCCAGAATTACATGACAACTGAAAGGTGCTACTGCACTCATTTTATATGGAAGAATCTGCACTCCCCTGTTGTCTGTCTGTTCAAGATACTGGGTATTGTTTAATTTATCTACAAAAAACTTATAAGGATTTTCAACTGTACAATCAGGAAAATTATTCTCTAAGTCAATAAGTCCGCCCAATTCAGAAATACAACGGCTGATTAAACGGTCGGTTTTGGGAGAACACTTTTCCATATCAAAAAACTTAGCACGGAAAGCAAAATATGCTGCTCTTATTTTTTCAAAGCTTTGTGCCTTTACAATGTTTTCTGTAAGTTTTTTTATTGTCAGATAGTAAGGCTGTAATTCGGGATTAACTTTGTAATCATCTGCAAATGACTTTAGCCAGATATCATTTTTTTGATTTTTGTAGACAAAATTGCATATACAGTTATTTGTCTGTCCAAAAGCAATTAACTCTTTGGAAAGTTCAGGATTTTTCCACGGAAGTTCAGTATTAAATAGAAGAGTTTTAAGACTTGCAAAATTAAAATCACTGGCCACGCAATTTTGCAGTTGAAGGAAAAAAGTTCCTGAGCCGGTAGAAGCAAGAGATTTAGAAGCCCTGATTACGTGAGGGATTTCGTAAAGCTCCAGTTCGCGGTCAAGATAAACACCGTAACTGTCCAAATCAGGCACACTGACAGCAATTTCATCCCAGGGAATATTCTCTTCTTTGTGAATAGAACGTAACTGCAAGGCTATAGATTTTAATTCAGAACGGGAATCATTGTAAAACTGAACCTTAGGCAAAGGTGAAAGGTCTATACTCTGGGCTTCCGTTCCTTTGACTGCCTGTTGAGAATCATTCTGTTGTGGAAGATGAATCAGAGTTATATCTTCGGCGGAGTTTTCAAGAAGGGATTTATACTCCGTATAATCCGATAAAATCTCCGGGTAAAAAATATAATAATGATTTCCATCCTTTTTAAAAGGAGGCTTTTCCCAGGCGGGATCAAAAAGTTTATGTGAATCAAGAAAGTTTTTATAAAGCTCATAAAGCTTCAACAAATCCAAATCTTCGTCATCAGGATTTTTGTCGGAATGTTCAAAATAAGTTTTCCAGATTGAAAGGCTTGGCAAAACTCCGCTTATCCAATTAACAAAATTGGCAGCATTTTTTGCGTACTCCGGAGGAATTATACTTTTGAAAAAAGCGTCTTTTGCATTTTGAGCCAGAATCTGAGCACAAAAAATCTGGCGCATGGTAGAAGGAATAGAAGTTCTGTCTGTCTGACGACTTTTTACAGACTGACTTTTAAAATCATCCCAGGCAAGAAAGCGTTCCATTGCAACAGCTGAAACTTGAGTCACCTGAGTCGCCTTATCTGCCCACAGGTCCGCAGCAGTCTGAGTCGGAAAAATAAAAACTGCATTTAAGTTAAGTATATTTTCTTTAATGATTTTTTCTATCGGATTCATAAATACTATTATATCATAAAAATATTTAGTTTTTGTGTTAAAATGTCGAAGAATTAATGAGGTTTTTATGAACAATTTCTTTAAACGCTTTTCTATTATTTTTATACTTACATTACTTTTTAGCTTACCAGTTTTTTCACAGGACTGGTATTTATGCGTAGGGTCTTTTAAAAACGAAAAAAATGCCCAGACCCTTGTTGAATCCTTAAAATATAATGGTTTTGACTCTGTCATTGATAATTATGAAAAAGATTCAGAACTTTACTATCGTGTTTTGCTCGCCCAAAGTTATTCAGACAGAAACCTTGCCCGCAGCAAAATCAAAGATATAGAAAAAGATCCAATTATCAAAAAACTTAAAATAAGCGGAATCTGGATTTGTACAGCAAGCGATAAAATTACCAAAAAAACAGAAACGCAAACTCCTCTTGATGTTACAAATGAACTGGTAATTGAAAAAGAAGCTGAAAAGAAAACCACAAAGACTGTTGAAACAAAGCCTGTTGAGACAAAAACAACAGAAGCAAAGCCTGAAACTAAGACTGAATCAAATCCAAAGACAAGTGAAAAAACAAGTAGCAAAACAAAAGCTACAGAAAGTACAAAGAAGTCTGATAAAACAACTACAAGTAAGAAAACCACTAAAAAATCATCTGCAAAAACCGAAACAAAACCAGCTGTAACAGACGCAAAAAGTGTTGCCACTGTAGAAAAAGTTGAAGTCAAACCAATTGAAGAAGAACTCCCACCAATCGAAGATGAAGTTTATGATTCAGACTTGCTCTCTCAGGCTAAGAAATATGAAAAAGAAATAGCTGAAAAGAATAAAATTGCAGAGAAAACAACTGTAAGCGAAGAACCGGCAAAGGAAGCTGAAGAAAAAACAGTCACAGAAAATGAAGCCGAAAAAGAAACTGAAAGTGAAGCTAAAGTTGAAACTAATGTTGAAACTGAACCAGAGACAGAAACAGAAACTGAAACAGAAACTGAAACAGAGCTTGAAACAGAGACTGAAAGCCCAGCAGAAAGTTTAGAATCTGCAGTTACACCAGCCCCTGTAAAAGAAGAAACAGAAAAAACAGAAGAACCAGAAGAACTCCCGTCAATCACACTCGAAATTAACAATGCCGCAAGTGATTCCTTAAAAGTAAATTACGCAGAAGAGCTTGCCTTCTCAGAAGAAAAACCATACACAGTTTTTGTACGCTCTTACAGAGATGCAAAACGCGCAGAATATGACAAAAAACGACTTGGACTCATTGATTCACAGCCTTCTGTTTTAAAAACTTACTCTGACGCAAACGGATTTTTATTCAGCCTTTATGCCGGCGCTTTTGAAACCCAGGAAGAAGCAGAAGAACTTGCAGAAAATCTTGAAAAATTAGGAATCAATAATACTCAAGTTCGCAATTACAACCTGCTTTATTCAAGCATCAAAAAATACAATGATTTTGTAATGAATAATACAATTACAGCATTCAATCTTGAAAATGCAAAACTTCCTGAAGGTCTTAATGCTGATATAAACACTTGTATAAAAGACTTCCCGCTGAATTACGACTATGAGCTTGAAGAACTCATTATCTACGATGTACAAAATGTACTCGATGCAGACGAAGAAGATAATGAATACATTCAGGACCTGGACAATTATATTTATCAGAAAAATAAAGTTTCAGCAGCAATCACCTGTATTTTGAAAGATCCATTATACGAAAACAGCCTTACCGTTTATATTCAGCATGGAAAAGATTTTACCATTGATGAATTCAAAACAGAAACAGAACGCAAAATTACAGTTGGAATAGAAGATTATCACGGCTACATTTCAGAAGTTGATGGAATCTATATTTTCACAGGAACAAATGATGAAAATGACAGTTTAATTAAAATCACTTCCGATAATCTCTCAGATATTTCTTTCAACAGCTATATTACAACAGTTTTTGAGCAGAATGGCTTGTACAACAACAATAGCTTCAAAAACTCACTTGCTTCAATTGCAAAAGCAGCTCCCGAAAAAGAAAGAGAGTTTGAATATTGTATCATCGGAAATATAAAAGAAGCTGATGCAGAAGAAACCTTCGGTGATTTTGCAAAGGCAGTAACTGGAAATACCTGGATCTGGTCATATTTCTATCAGGAAGATCAGCAGATTGAAGTTATGTCTTTGAATCTGATTTACGACTGGCTTTCAGAAAAATATTATGCAGATTTTATGGACCATAAAATGGAACTACAAATAAGTGAAACAAACCGCCCTTCATTTGTACCTTTTGTAGATTCGTGGTATTATAAAGATAACTCAGAAGAACTTATAGAATTATCTGCCAAAGTAAAATCATATTTTATTACGGCAAGTGCTTATGAAGATTCGCTCACAGAACGTGAATTAGTTTATTTTATAGAAGATACCGAATTACTTAAGCACTAACAAGGTTCGTAGTTAAGGAAGAAAATGAAAAAGAAAATTGCATCATTGTTGATTATCATTTTTTGCTGTATCCCCCTGTTTTCGTTTCCAAAGTTTGAAATTGATTTTGGAGCAACATTCAATTTTTCGTTAGCTCGATATACTTTCGTAAACTCAGAAAAATATCTGAGCAGTAATTTGGGGACTACACTTGGTGTTAGCTTTCCGATTTATAAAAACTTTGGTGCCTTCTATTCCAACGATTATGGTGGTCGAGTTGTAAACAGCATTAACTCTTCGGATAACATAGCAACCTTCTACAGTCTTGGTGTAAATTATGAATGGCCATTAACTGATAAAAGTTGGCTTCGTTTTGATTTAGGCTATTCTGCCTCTGCAATAGAAGTAGCTGATGGTAATTTCGGTGGCGGTCGCGGTCTTGCGGTAAATATAAATTATTCCTATAAACTCACTAATAGAATTGCTGTAAGAATGGCATTAAAAAATAATTTTGCCTGGAAACAAAGAGAATATGAATACCAGTATCCTTCAACATATTCTGGAATGTATTACATAAAACCACCTGCTTATACTGCAGCAGGCTTTTTCACATGGTCAACAACCCCGGCTATTGAAGTAGTATTTTTACTGGGAAAACAAGTTCCAACAACTGGAGAAGAAAATTGAAGAATATGATTTATAATAAAGGTATTTTCCGCCTTTTGCAGATTTTTTTAATTTCTATTTCGTTATTTTTCTTTTCAGGCTGTCCTTTTGTATTAGTAAATAATACAATTGAAATATTTTCAACTACAGATACCGATAAATACAAACTTGACGCAAACATTGAGACAATAAAGTCAAACAATTCCATATTTATAACTGTAATTCCAAAGACTGAAAAGGCACTTTCATATACACTTTTTGAAATAAAAGATGGAAAGGTTACAGAAATTGACAGAATTGCAAATAAAGATGCATATACCATTAAAGACGATGGTACTTTTAGATTAAATATAATTCCGAAAGCAACATTTTCTATACAGGGGCAAAAGCGTGGAACTTTTTATGTAGCTGTAGAAGTTGATAATAACTCATACAAAAAAGATGACGATATAAGCATATATACAAAGCTTCTGTTTACAAAACTGATTTCTGTATTATAATCAAAAATAGCGATACAGAAGGAATGAATTATGAAAAAGCTTACACTTACCTGGAAAAAAATTATAAGTACAATCCTTGGCTTTCTTGGAATCGGGACTTTAGTTTCATGCTATGGAATGCCTTTGGGCTACTCTAGCGTATTTATCTCTGGAAGTGTTAACGGTGACATAGATGGAGACCCGGACACTCCAGACCAGCCCATCCCAGATATTGAAATCCGCGTTAATGATGAATATCAAGGGACAACAAATATTGAAGGAAAATTCTTCTTTTGTTTAGATTATGAAGGAGTATATAAAGTATCATTCGTAGATGTAGATGATGAAAAAAACGGCAGCTTTAAGACAAAAACAATTCCTCCTCTAGATACTACTGGAAAAAGTGATATTGTTTTAGATTCTATTACCCTCGAGAAAAAATAAAAATACAAAGAATACAAAAGAACAAAAGAATAAAAAAGACTTCCAAAACTATTTGTTTCGTGCTAGTATTACAAAAATTAGTTTTTGGAGTTGTACAATGCTGACTGGTCGTCATTTAATTCAACCGGATGATTTATCCGTTTCAGAAATTAATGAGATTTGTTCTTTAGCAGAGCAGATTATCGTTGATCCTAAATCTTTTCAAGATGTGTGTCGCGGGAAAATTCTCGCGACACTTTTTTTTGAGCCTAGCACCAGAACAAGGCTTAGTTTTGAAGCGGCAATGCTCCGACTTGGTGGTTCTGTAGAAGGTTTTTCAGATGCAGACAATACATCATCAGTAAAAGGCGAAACCCTTGCAGATACAATCCGCGTAGTTTCTTCTTATGCAGATATAATTGCAATGCGTTCACCAAAAGAAGGAGCGGCTCTCCTTGCAAGCAAATATTCAGCCTGCCCTATTATAAATGCCGGTGATGGCGGACACTTTCATCCGACACAAACCCTTACCGATTTAGTTACAATCAGACAACTGCTGGGCGGTTTGGAAAATCATACAGTAGGTTTCTGCGGCGACTTGAAGTTTGGACGCACAGTTCATTCCCTTGCAGAAGCATTAAGACATTTCAAAGGAAACAAGTTCATTTTCATCAGTCCTAAAGAGCTTTCGGTACCTGACTATCTTATTACAAATATTCTTGAGCCAGCCGGAATTGAATATAAAATTGTAGAAAGCCTTGATGAAGTAATCGGAGAAATGGATATTCTTTACATGACCCGTGTTCAAAAGGAAAGATTCTTTAATGAACAGGATTATATCCGCTTAAAGGACAGCTACATTCTGGACAGCGAAAAAATGAAAATGGCCCGCAAAAACATGATTGTTCTTCATCCTCTTCCACGCGTAAACGAAATCACACCAGAAGTAGACAATGACCCAAGAGCCGCCTACTTTAAACAGGTAAAATATGGAATGTACGCCCGTATGGCACTTATAGCAAAATTGACAGGAGCATTATAATGTTGAACGTAAATACAATTAAAAATGGACTTGTAATCGACCATATAAGAGCAGGAGCTGGCTGGCAGATTTATCAGTGGCTGGGCTTAAATAAAGCACCCTTCACTTCCTGCCTTATTCAGAATGTTCCTTCAGAAAAATCAGGTAAAAAGGATATCATCAAAATTGATAACATAATCAACATAGATTATTCAGTACTTGGCTTTATTGATCCGGATATCTGTGTAAACGTAATTGAAAACGAGCAGATTGTGCGAAAAATCACAATGGAACTGCCTTCAAAGGTTCAGGGAGTTTTCAATTGCAAGAATCCACGCTGCATTACCCAGACCGAACATTATGTAAAACCGACCTTTATTCTTGCTGACAAAAAGAAAGGACTTTATAAATGCGAATATTGTGACACTCTTTATCTGGCAGGAACAGGAACCAGTTCGGCAAGCTCATCAAGTACGGGTACAGCTTCGGGGGGCAATTAATAGTGGCAAAAATCACCTTAATTTACAACGCTCAACTTTTGGACGAAAACACGGACGGTCCGGGAGCAATTCTTATAGAAGATAAACAGATTCGCTCGATTTTTCAGGGATATTTTACCTCGCTGGAAACAGTTACTGACTTTGCCCGTTCAGTTCTAAAAGAGGATGGCTACAGTCCTTCGGAAAAAATTGAGTTTTATAATGCCCAGGGACTCACTGTAACTCCAGCCTTTATAGACATGCATGTTCATCTTCGTTATCCGGGACAAACACAAAAAGAAGATTTAGAAAGCGGATTAAAAGCCGCAATTGCAGGTGGAGTTGGAACCGTGGTTGCAATGCCAAATACAAAACCGGTAGTTTCTTCTTATGAGATGGCCATGCAGATTGAAAAAGAAGCTGCCGCTTTGGGACTGGCACATGTTTTTCAAACCGTAAGTCTTACCAGGGATTTTGGCGGAGAAGATACATCTCACCTTGATAAGATTGAAAGGGCTAATATTCCTGTAATTACTGAAGATGGAAAAGATGTTCTTTCTTCTGCCCTGATGCTGGAAGCTATGACTAAGGCCGCAAAGAAAGGAATAATTGTAAGCTGCCATAGTGAAGATATGACTCTGGGAATGATGGCTTTTCCTTATCGTCAAAATGCCCTTAAAATTATGAAGGAAAACGGACTTTCTGCCTGGGGAGCTGGTGATATCACAAATATTGACAAAAAGGCTCTTTCAAAGATTGATAAAGATCTTACTAGAGCGAATAATTATCTTGCTCTGGCTGAAGACGTTGCAACTGTAAGAAACATCATGCTTGCACGTCAGGCTGATTGTCATGTCCATATTGCACATGTCAGTACAAAAAAATCCATTGATGCTGTCAGGGAAGGAAACAAACTTTCAGAAAATCTTTTTAAAAAACACAATGAAAACAACAAAAATAAAAGCTGCAATTTTACTGTTACCTGTGAAGTAACTCCTCATCATCTTGCCCTGGCTGGTACAGAAGAACCGATGATACGCGCACTGGTAAATCCTCCTCTTCGCCCAGAATCAGACAGACTTGCTTTAATCGAAGCCCTGCGAGACGGAACAGCAGACGTTATTTCTACAGATCATGCGCCTCACACTATGGATGATAAAGCTGCCGGTTCACCTGGTTTTACAGGAATTGAAACTTCCTACGCAGTTTGCAACACTGTTTTAGTAAAACAAAACGACCTTCATCCAAGAAGATTAAGTCAGTTGATGTCTGCTAATCCAGCCCGCATACTGGGTCTTAACAAAGGACTTTTAAAGCCTGGTTATGATGCTGATTTGACCCTGCTTAATCCAGATGAAGAATGGACGGTTTGCGCAAAAGACTTTTTCAGCAAAGGAAAAGCAACTCCTTTTGAAGGAAAAAAGCTGACTGGAAAAGTCCACACCGTTTTTATTGACGGAAAAATGGTGTTTGAAAGATAAGTTGCTTTATCGCGGTGAGTTGCTTTATCGCGGCAAAAAAATTATTTATACAGCAAAAAGATTGTCGGAACTTTCCCCAGTTCCGGCAATTTTTCTTTTTTCCACTGCTCTACTGTGCGGGTTTTAATATATTCTTCGGCGCAAGTTATTCCCGAAGCAATACAAAGCTTTGTTTGAGGACGCAGACTGTGAAGAATTGTTTCTATCATTTTTGCGTTTCGGTAGGGAGTTTCTATAAAAAGCTGAGTCTGATCTTCGTTATAAATCTTATTTTCAAGTTTCTTTAAGGCTTTCACGCGCTGAGAATTTTCTACAGGAAGATATCCGTTGAAAGCAAAAGACTGTCCGTTGAAGCCACTTGCCATAACCGACATAATTATTGAAGAAGGACCAACAAGAGGAATTACACGCAACTTTTTTGATTGGGCAATTGCTACAACATCGGCCCCCGGATCTGCAATTGCAGGACAACCCGCTTCCGAAATAATACCAAGTGGCTGACCTTTTTGAAGAGGCTCCAGATATTGTCCGATAATTTTGCGGTCAGTGTGACGATTAAGTTCATAAAAAGTAAGCTCATCGATATCAATGCTCTTTTCAACCTTTTTTAAGAAACGTCGGGCCGATCGGATATTTTCTACAATAAAATGTTTGATGTTTACAATTATATCATGATTATAAGACGGTAAAACCTGATTGATTTCTGTTTCCCCAAGAGTAACGGGAATTAAATATAATGCTGCTTCCATAATCCTTCCATTTTTCTCATACAGATGATGTCATAATTTTTTGCCGGGATTATTCATTATTCTACACTTTTTTGGCAATAAAGTCTTGACATATTCGACAAAAACCTATAAATTATAACTCACTTAATGGAGCGATACCAAAGCGGTCGTACTGGGGCGGTCTTGAAAACCGTTGTAGCGCAAGTTACCGGGGGTTCGAATCCCTCTCGCTCCGTCCGCTGGAGGTGTGGTAGAGCGGTAATACAACGGATTGCTAATCCGTCGGTTCCGAAAGGGCCGGGCAGGTTCAACTCCTGTCGCCTCCGATCTAAACACCTAGTTAAGCCAGTGTTTGAGTATGAGATTGTAGCTCAGCTGGATTAGAGCACCACCCTGCGGAGGTGGGGGTCGCACGTTCGAATCGTGTCAGTCTCAAAAATGGCTCGTCTTATTGACGA
>JAEEGF011023393.1_pt1 | contig 12220 bp, 8 predicted proteins | sample 9134171 | NCBI WGS metagenome assembly JAEEGF01 (sample SAMN16246542, study PRJNA631951) | gut metagenome | biome: gut microbiome; feature: rumen; material: AP-attached | host: Bos | place: Iran: Karaj | collected 2018-10 | reverse complement strand
TCACTTCACTCTTCCTCTATCATTGAAGGATAATTATATCACAGATTGGCCTAGTTTGCGCGAACGAGATGATTTTAGTGCCGTAACAATCACATCCCAATGCCGGCGTCGTTGGACAGTTTCATTTGATTTACCTGAAAGAATCCCGCTAAATCACCACACATCAACCCACCCGTCAAGGCTTCTGCTCCCTGTTGAACGACTCTTACTCCTGCCGGCGGCGTTTTTCGGGACGTGGATAGAGCGGGTCCTCGCACAGGTTCTGATTGTTCCACTCAAGGTTGCGGTCGAGATTGCAGGGGTTGAGATAATACAGCATACTCACCGAAGCGACTGGTATATATGACTTGTCGTCCTTGTGTTCTCCGCAAAAGAAAATATCGCCGTATATCTTGCCATAGCGAGCTTTTGCTTCTGCATAGACCGGGAATGCCCCTTGGCCCCTTATTCAGGATGACTCATGCATCCTTTTGTTGTCATAATGTGTACCTGCCGCATAAGAGTGCGCCATCTAACGTGAACCTGATACGACGACGAACCGTCTGCCGCCGTCTTGATTCTTTCTATCTCCACGAAAGGCTCGCTTACCCGGGGCGTCACGGCCAGCACACGGTCTTCCGACGAAGAGGTCATCTCCATGCTTGCGTTCTACAGCCATTGGCACCCGCCTCTGACGACGGAGACTCGCAAAGACAATCATCGCCCATCTCCCGGAAACAGGACTTCGGAATCTCAAGATAGTATGTTCGACGGACGGTCCCGGCAGAATCGGCCAGCCTCTCATCGCGCTCACATTTGTACCGCCGGGTCGTTTCAGAATCCGAAATGGCAAGTGTCGCATTTGCCTCGGTCTTCCCCGACGTGACGTCAATGCCGCCAAGGCAGGTCACGGCAGCACGCCCAGAGGATATCTTCCCGACGGAAAGTCCATGCGGGAGCAGTATTCGCGACCTTCCAACCAGAAGACGCGACCAGCACAGGCAGGATTTATCAACCGTCGATTCCCAGCGTGCTGGAATATCGGGAATTAGAATCAGCTCTCGCATGTCACTGCCGTTCGCGTATTTCACATTGCCCCAGTAGACCGAATAATTGACACCTCCGACACTGGAATCCATTCGCGCCTCGCCGACCCTGCGGACAAAACCGCCTTCACCGAGCGCCATCTTGCCGAAGACGTTCGCATAAGTGAAATCCAACTCGACGCAGACAACCATGACAGCCAGCGCGACTACACCCGAGGCGACCGACCTCACCGCCAGCTTCCAACACTTCCGCACTCCGCAGATCATCATCACCCCGCAGGTGACGGCAATGTGCAGCAGCGCAAGGATGGACAGTTGAAGCACTGGACGTAATGACGCCATCCATGGCCTCCCGCAAACCGCAATCGCAAACGGCGCGGAGACCGCGACAAGGTAGACGGCGATTACAGCCTCCCGCAAAATGCTTCTGATACTCGGCTTCACTCTTTCGGCTCCTCCCAACACAAATTGTACCAAAAGCAGGCCAAGTTTTCTACCATCTCGTCACCTGCGCATGCCAAGCCACGCGCACAGGCGCGAAATCGCGCCTGCGTCGTGGGGAATCTAGGACAGCTGCAGGGCTGTCGAGAGCCAGGCCGTCACCTTACGCGCTTGATCGCGCCGAACTTGCACACCTGGCCGCACTGCTTGCAGCCCGCGCACTGGTTGGGGTCGATGACCATCTGGAACGCGCCGGGGCGAATCTCCTTGCCGCGCGTCATCGCGGGGCAGCCCATCTTGAAGCACGCGCCGCAGGCCTTGCACTTCTCGGGGTCGACTTCGCAAAGCCCCTCCTTCGTTAGCTTGGCCGCGATGCGGCACGGGGCGTGCGCGATGACGAGCCACGGCTCGCCCGAGTCCATCGCCGTCGAAAGCGTCTTCTCGAGCCCCGCGAGATCGTCCGCCGAAACCTTGGCGACGTTCTTGTATCCGCACGCCTTCGCGATGTCCGCGATCTCCGTGACGGGCGCGGGGTCGCCCGCGAGGGTCTTGCCGGTGCCGGGGTTGTCCTGGTGTCCGGTCATCGCCGTGATGCGATTGTCGAGAACGACGGTCGTAACGGGCGTTCCGTTGTAGAGCGCGGAGAGTATTCCCGTGATGCCGCTGTGGAAGAACGTCGAGTCACCGAGAACCGCGCAGATGCGTCCCTTGAGCCCCGCCTTGCGCATGCCCGCGGCGTTGCCGATGGACGCGCCCATGCAGATCGTGGAGTCCATCGCGTTGAGGGGAGGAAACGCTCCGAGCGTGTAGCAGCCGATGTCTCCCGTCACCGTCGCGCCGAGCTTGTGGAGGACGTGAAAGACGCCGCGGTGCCCGCATCCCGCGCAGAGCACGGGCGGACGCGTCGGAAGCGTGGTGTCCTGACGGCGGGCCTTGGCCCGTCCGACGTCGCCGAGTATCTCGTGCCTGAGGTTCTGCAGGCGGTCGGCGTTGAGCTCTAGCATGTTGAGCTCCGTCTTGTGCTCGACCACCTTGATGCCCATAGCCTTGATCTGGTCTTCGAGGAACGGATCGAGCTCCTCGACTACGAGAACCTTCTTCACGCTCTTCGCGAACTTGGCAACGAGCGCCTTCGGAAGCGGATTCGTCCAGCCGAGCTTGAGGATCTGGCAGTCGGGGAATATCTCCTTCACGTACTGGTACGCGACTGCGCTCGTAACGATGCCGAGGCCCTTGGCCTTCGCGGACACCTTCACGCCCTTCGCGGGCTTGACGACCTTGTTGAACTTCGAGCGGTTGGACTCCTTCTCCATCGCCTCGGTGCGCTTCTGCGCGTTGAGGCGCTGCGTCGGGGAGAACGCCGGGACCGGGATGTTGCGGCGGATGTCCTTGACGTAGGGAAGCAGCGGATGCGGCGCCGGCTTGAAGTCGCCGAGCTCGACAAGCGACGCCGAGTGGCTAGTGCGCGTTGTGAGGCGGATGATCACCGGAACACTGAACTTCTCCGAAAGCTCGAACGCCTTGAGCGTGAAGTCATACGCCTCCTGCGAATCGGCGGGCTCGAGAAGAAGCGCGCGCGCGAACTTGGCGAGATTGCGGTTGTCCTGCTCGTTCTGCGAGGAGTGCATGCCGGGATCGTCGGCCGAAACGAGAACGAAGCCGCCCAGGGGCCCGACGTACGTGAACGTCATCAGCGGATCCATCGCGACGTTGAGTCCGACGTGCTTCATCGCAGTAAGCGTCCTCGCCCCAGCCATCGACGCGCCGACCGCGGTCTCCACGGCGACCTTCTCGTTGACGGCCCACTCGCACTTGATGGTGTCCTTGAACTTCGCGATGTTCTCGAGGATTTCCGTCGAGGGGGTCCCGGGGTACGCCGAGGCGACGACACACCCGGCCTGCGCCGCGGCGTGCGCGACTGCTTCGTTAGCGCTGAGAAACTTCTTCATCTTCTGATTTGCTCCTTGTAATCTGTATATTATATCATATTGAGGGGACGCGGCGACGGCGGGATTACGCGCTAAGCCGCGCGCCAGGCGCGGATGACCTCACGGTCGTCGAAGGGATGCTTCACGCCCTTTATCTCCTGGGTCGTCTCATGGCCCTTCCCGGCGACTATCACGACATCGCCCGATTCCGCCCCGGCGAGCGCATATGCTATCGCCTCTCGCCTGTCCGACTCGACATGAATCTCCTTCGCCCCCGACGCGCCGGCGACGATCTGGTCGATTATCTTCAGCGGATCCTCGCTCCGCGGATTGTCGCTCGTGACGACGACTACGTCGGCGAGATGCGCGGCTGCCTCGCCCATCAGCGGACGCTTCATCGGATCGCGATCGCCGCCAGCTCCGAAAACGACCCAGAGCCTGCCGCCGGACGGCGTGAAGCCGCGCGCCGCAGAAAGCACCTTCTCGAGTCCGTCCGGCGTATGCGCGAAGTCGACGTAGACCATCGCCTTCACATCGGGGTTCTCGACCAGCTCGAGCCGCCCCCAGCGCGGACGCAGCGTCGGAATCGCCGACTGGATGACGTCGTGCGGAACGCCCGCCGCCTCCGCAAGCGCCGCCGCGAGGAGGACGTTCGACTTGTTGTAGTCTCCGACGAGCTGAAGTTCCGAAAGATCGTACTCGGGCGTCATTCCGCCGGTCCCCGCCGTGCCGCGCGTGACGGGAATGACGTCAAGCGGGAGCCCCTTCACCGCGTCGAGCATCTCACGTCCGCATCCCCCGTCGAGGCACACGGCGTAAGGCGCGCCCGGGCGGCCTTCCGCGATGCGCTCGGCAAAGGAGCGCTTGACGCGGAAGTACTCCTCCATCGTCTTGTGGTAGTCGAGATGGTCCTCCGTGAGATTGGTGAACGCGCCGCCGGAAAAAAGCGTCGTCTCTCCGAAGCCGACGCGGTTCTGGTGTATGGCGTGGGACGAGACCTCCATCACGCAGTCGGTGCATCCGTTCGCCTTCATGTCGGCGTAGATGTCCCGAAGCTGCGCAATGGGCGGAGTCGTGTAGCCGGTGTAGAAATGCCGCGCTCCGTCGAAAGCCTCGACGGTAGTTATATATCCGCACTTTTTCCCAGCGGCATCGACGAAGGCGGCGAATATCCACGCCGTCGTCGTCTTGCCGTTGGTTCCCGTTATCCCCCAGAACCTCATGTCCGCGCTACTTTATGGCCTGCGCGCCCTTGCCCTCCATCGCGCCGAAGAGCTTGAGCGCGTCCTCGAGCGGATAGCGGTTGCAGAACATGTCGCACTGCGTGGTGATCGTGCCCTGGAGGGGAAGTCCGAGCATGGACCTGAGACCATTGCACTTGCCCTCGTCGAGCTTCGTCGACTCGGAGTACTTCATCGAGAGGAACGCGTTCAGGTACTGAGCGTTGAGGCGGCCCTTGAAGACGGACGGATCCTTGAGGTCCTCGTTGTCCTCGATCGACTCGATTCCGTCGGTCCCCTCGAGATCCTCGAAATCGTCGACGCGCACCTTCGCGATGGAGGGCGAAATCGTCATCTGGATGTCGCTCTCGCGGTTGAGGAAGAACACGTTGCCGTCGATCGACTGCTTCTTCATCGCGCCCGCGCCCTTCGTGTTGTCGTAGCCGGTGAGGACGTTGAGTCCGATGATGTTGTCCTTGATCTCAGCCTCGACGCCGGTGTTGTTCCTCACGCCGAAGCCCATGTCGGCGAGGTCGTTGAGGCGAGACCAAGTGTAGAGCACCGTGTTGTTCTTGAACTCCCACTTGACGGCGGGCTTCCATCCGGCCTTCGGCTTGTTGGGGCCATCCTGCGGAATCGCCTTGGAGCAGAGCACGTTCGCGCCGATCATGCGGTTGTTGCAGAAGACGCAGTTCTCGACGACGACCTCGCCCTCGTACCACGTGACGTTGAAGGCGATGTTGCCGGAGTTCACGAACGCGCAGTTCTTGAACGAGAGCTTGCCCGTCGCGCGGTTCGCGGTCGCGGAGTAGACGAGGTAGCGGTTCGCGGACGGGAACTTGTCCTTCGTCTTGTTCCACGCCGGGCCCTCGAGCCACATGCCGGTGTCGAAGCCCTCGGGCTTGCCCTTCGTCTCGTGGTAGGAGTTAGCGAAGCCCTCGTCGAAGATGAGTCCGTCGAACTTCATGTCGACTCCGTCGGGGTGCTTCGGGAGCTTCGTGAAGTCGATCGTGAAGACGCCGAGTCCGGTGCCCTTCTTGTCGTTGTTCTCGTTGAGCGCCTGGAACATCGTCTTGTGCTCGAGGGGCTTGCGTTCGGCGAAGTCCTTCGAGTAGCCGCCGATGATCGAGACCGCCTTGTCGATTAGGAACCAGTTCTGCTTCATCTTGCCGGGGTAGATTCCCTCGGCGAGGTGGATCGTATCGCCGTCCTTCGCGTTCTCGAGCGCCTTCCACAGATTCTTGAGTGGCGCCTCTTTCGTGCCGTCGTTCTTGTTCTTGCCGGTCTCGAGCGAGACGTAGATGTCCGCCGCCTGCGCCGCAGCCGCCGCAAGGGCCGCCGCCGTCAATGCCATCAGCTTCTTCATTGCTTGTTCTCCTTGTTTGGTGTTTCTCCAGTCGCATCCAGAATCCAGGCCGTGTCGGCCCAGCACGGATGCGTCTTGTCCTTGTAAATCTTCGGCAATATGAGCTTCTTGACTTCCTCGTCCCTGTTGAGGACGTCGTTGAAGACGAGCTCTATGTGCTCCTTGTCGACCGTCTTGTCGAAGAGGATACCGGCGAGCAGCAGCACGTGGTCGTCGGAAACCAGATTCAGCGCGCGATGGAGGCATTCCTCCTTGCGGTCGTCCGGAACAGCCTTGAACGCCGCGACAAAGTCGTCCATGTCCTTCATCGTGACCTCTCCGCCCTCCTTCTCCATCCACCTGTCGGTGAGGGAGTCGAACGCGTCGACAAGCTTCTCGTCGGCCTCCTCGCGGAGCTCCTCCTCGCTTTTCTCCTCGGCGGGTTCCTCTGGCTCCGCCGGCTCAGATTCCTCAGCCGACTGCGCATCAGGTTCGGCCGTCGCCTCGGTTGTCGGCGCATTTTCCGTCCGCTCCTCCGCCGGAACGACGGAAGAAGACCTTGTGAACACTAACAGCGCGACGACGGCAGCCGCCACGCACGCAAGGACAATCCACTTCTTTGCACCCAATGCCATAGCTCCAATAGTATATCAAAAAAGCAGCGGACGCGCGCACGCACGCTGGGAATCTCACCGAATACTGGCCCAGACGAAATCAAGCGCGTCCGGAACAGTGACGAAGAGAACGCCGTCCTTGACGGAGGCGTGGCCGCGCGGAGAAAGGACCTCCGACGACGAGGCGGACCCGAACGGCCTGAGGTCGAGGGCGAAGTCCCGCTTCGCATTCAGCTCCCGGAACAGGACGACGTCGAGTCCCTCCGCCCCCTTTACGACAAAGCCCGTCCATGCGACGCCGTCGGGCTTCTCGCCGACCGGATGCACCACGCCCGCGTGCAGCCTGTCGCGGTGGAGCTTCCATGTCGCGACGAAAGGAGCGAGGCGCGACACCGTCTCCGGCGCGAGTCCGCTCGCCTCGAACCAGCCGAGGGGGCTGCCGAGCATCACGGACGCGAACACGCTTTCGATCGGCCAGTTCGCCGGCGCTAACGGATCGCCCGCGTACTTGTCCATGTTGCGGAGCGGATTCAGCACCTCCATCCTCAGCCTTACCGGATCTACCACGTCCGCGAGCGCCCAGAACTGGCGCAGGGTCTGGTGCGGCCAGTACTTGCCCCAGTCGGTGTATCGGTTTTCGACGAAAACTGGCCCGATTTCGGGAAGTCCGAAGTATCCCGGCCTCCGCTCCGCCGTGACGTCGAGATCGAAGACGACGCGTCCGTCCGAGCCCTTCAGCACCTTGTCGAAGAGCGCGGACTGGCGTTCGAGCGAAACCGACGAGCGCGTCTTGAGCGAATCGATCTTGAAATAGTGGATGCCGAGCGTGCGGTGGAAACCGAGCAGGAGATCGGCGTCGCGCTCCCAGTTCGCCGCGTCGTTCGACGAGTCGGGGCCAAACCAGAGCCCGAGTCCCATGCCCTTCGCGGACGCGGCGTCCACGAGGGGCTTAAGTCCGTTGGGAAAGCGGACGGAATCCGGCTTCCAGAAATCGGGATCTGTCGCCCAGTATCCGTCCCACACGCCCTTCCCGTTCGCGGCAGACGAATTCGCGGTGCGGCCCTTCTGCCATCCGTCGTCTATCTGCACGACGTCGACGCCAAGCTTCGCCGCCGCGTCGATCTCCTGCATCATGAACGGCTCGCACAGCCGCGCGTCGCGGTTGCGGTCGCCCCAGGTATTGGACAGGAAAAGTCCGTCGCGCCCCGGCACAAACGGACGCAGCTCGCGCTGCGCCGCCATGAGCGCCGCGCGGCGTCCGATGTCGCCGCCGGAATACGGAACCTTCAGCGTGCGGCACGGCCGGTCGATGACCGTGACGCCTTCCGCCGAGCCGGGCTTGACCGCAAAATCCGGACCCTCCCAGTTGCGCGAGCCAGGAAGTGGCGCGAGGCGCAGGTACACCGTGCCCTTTCCGGTAACGACATCCTGCACGTCTACGACGTTCGCCGTCAGCTCGAAGCCGCGGGTCGTCGGCAGAAGCAGCCACTCGCGCTTCTGCACAAGCTCGCCGACGTCGTCAGTCCGGTCGCGCAGCTCCCACGCCGTGACCCTGAGGTGCGGACGCGAACTGGCGCGAGGCGTCAGACACTCCGCACCAGTTTTCGCGGGGTCGACTTCAACACCCGTCGCAGCGGCGAACAGCGCCGCAGACGCCTGCAACTGCGAGCACACGCAAAGCACCGCAGACAAAACCAGAACTCTCATAGACATACCTCCACATGCATTATATCATATTTTACCGCGGCACATTTGCCGCGCTTTGCGTCACAGGCGATCGACAAGTTTCCCGTCGCCCGCGAAAAAGTCGTAGAACTGGTACCACTGGTCAGGATGAGCGAGAGCCGCGGACTCCAGGAACGCGACGTAGTCGCCGAGGATGTCCGCGCCCAAAAGCTTCGCCTCGACAGCGTACGCGTTCCATCCCGTGCGCACGCAGGTGATGGCGTAGACCGGACACTCCATCAGCTTCGCGAAGCGGAAGACCCCCTTCGGGAACTCGCACTCGCATCCGAGGAACTCGCGCCTCAGCGTGGCAGATCCGCTCGCGGCCGGCCTGTCGCCCGCCATTAGCACGATCTCCCCGCGCCTTATCGCGTCCTGCATCCCGACCGCCGTCTCGACGCCGATGGCCTCCACCGCATGGAGCTGAAGCTTGCTTCTGTCGAGATGCTTCACGAAGTACGACGTGTATATCGCGTCGCGCCCCATCTGCTGGAAGGCGTGGACGAGAGGCGCTGGTTGCGGACCTGGATCGGCTGCCCCTGCGAGAGCGGGAAGGACCTCGATGCATCCGACATGGGTCGAGAGGAGGAAGCATCCGCCCTTCATCCATCCGGAATCTCCGCCGACCGTCATCTTTGGCGGACTCTTCATGAAGCAGCACGCGTCCATCTTGTCCACCATCGCCCACGCGAAGTTGAGCATAATGCGGAAAGGTGAAATGGCGCCCCCCGCTGACTGGGGGAAGCGGCGTCTCGCCGCTTCAGACAAGCGAAAATCCTCACATGACTGGGGGAAGCGGCGTCTCGCCGCTTCGAGAAACTTCCGCAGCGCATCCCTCACCGGCTTCGCCCAGGGATACACGCAGAGAATGATGAAGATGCAAACGAACTTCGTGAACGACTTGCCGAGTATCCTGTATGTCGTGAATATCGCCCACATCCTAATCTTCCCCGCCCCGCGCTGCGGCTGGTCGGCCCAGCCCGGCTGCGCGGCAGATCCGCCGCGGCGCGGCGCATTTGCCGCGTCCTCCTCCGCCAGCGCACGATCTACGTCCTTCCAGGTCGGCAGGGAGAAGAGATACGAGAAGACGAGTCCGACGCCGAGCGTTATGCCCATCGAGCGCGTCACCGGGAAGCCCGTGAAGGCGAGCATGCCGAGTCCGACGAGACTGGTGACGAAACTCGCCCGCACGACCTTCCACGACCGTCCGTCATGGCAGTCCCCGCACCGGTGGAAGATCGCGTAGTCTATTCCGAGTCCGACAAGCACGAAGAAGCACAGCAGCTGGAAGAAGTTGACCGGCGTTCCCATCCATCCGAGCACGCCGACGGTCGAGACTAGCGCGCACGCGACCGGACACGCCAACGAGAGGAACCTGCGGCGGAACACCGCGAGCAGCGCGACGACCATGACGGCGAAGGCGATTGACACGAGCCTGACCGTCTCGGACGCGAATGCGTCGAACATCGACTGCAACTCCGCCTTGGTGTCGACGATCCTGACGTCATCCTGTGCAATCCCCTCCGCCATCTTCGCGGGCAGGAGAAGATATTCCCTCCCGTCGAACGTCAACGTGAGTTCGCGCGGCAGATACGCCGCGGACAGGAACTCCCCGCGCGGCTCGACGCCCATCTTCGCCTTGAGCGCCGCGTTCTCGCGCTGCCACTTCTCAAAGTCGACGAGCGCGAAGCGAGAGTCCGTAATCCCCGCCGCCTTCGCGACCTCGGCTTCGCCCCTCGCGAGATCGGCGTCCATCTTGTAGAACGACGAGGGGTCGTTTCCGAACGAAAGACGCAGAAGGCCAAGCGCAGCAAGCACGAACAGCGCCGCACGCGCAATCGACATACTCCGCGTGACCCAGACAAGAGTCGCGCCGGTCCCGCCGTTTCCGCACGTCCTTCCGAACAGAAGCACGAAGGCGTATATCGACACAAGCCCGGCGATTGTGAATACCGCCATCTGATTGAGCACCGCGACCTCCGAGAAGAACAGCGGCGCGAAGGCGAGGCATGTCGTCACGAGAGCGCCGGTGAGGTTGCGGACGAATCCGCTCTCGCCCTTCCGCCGCGCGAAACCGTGGTAGCAGTAGTCAACGCCGAGTCCGATGAGCGTCGTGCCGAAGACGAAGGTGAGGACGTGCGGACGCCCAGGAAGAAGCAGCGCCGCAGCGGACCCGGCGAGAAATCCGGCGCCGAGCGCGAGCGCGGTCGGCAGCAGGAACCGGAAACTTCGGAACAGGAGGAATCCTATCAGCAGGACGGCGACTAGCGACACGGCACCAAGCGTGTTTATCTCGCGCTTCGAGGATTCCGTCGCGAGATACGTGTGGAACGGCGCGCCTGAAAGCGCGATGCCGTCCATGCCGATGGAGAGCGCGATTAGGCGCGGAACGTCCCGCGGCGCATTTGCCGCGTCACCCGTCAGCAGCACCGCGCCCTCGGGGAGATTCGGCGCGAAGGCGCGGAAGTCCATCGCGAAGTCGGCGAGGAAGTAGTACGGATCGTCCGCCTTCGGAAACAGCCCCACGCCGGAGTAGTCGCGGCGCATCGCCGAGCGGACGATCTTGTTTGTCTCTCCTGCGGCGAGCTGCGCGCGGTGCTTCGCGGAGAGGAGGCCCCTTCCGTGAGTGCGTACGAGTTCAATGACTTTGGTCGGATCTATCGGCGCGTCGAACGGAAAAACCTGGCGGCACAGCTCTGCACGCCGCTCGTCCGCACACAAGACGCGAATCTGCGAAGACGACTTCTCCGAAAGTGCGGCGACGAGAGTGCCCTTCGCGCCGACGAGCGCGAGGAGATCGGTCTCCACTCCGTCGCGTCCGAGGAGAATGCACACCCCCGCGCACGCCGCAAGCAGAAACACAAAAGCGACTTTTAGTATCCGTCTTTTCAACCTTTCAACCTTTCAACTTTTCATGCCAGCTTCGCCGCCCTGAGAAGCGCCTCGCCGTCCTTGAGGAGCCCCGCGAGCGACTCCTTGCGCGCGAGTATCTCCTCGACGCGCTCCTCGATCGTGCCCTCGGAGACGAACGTGTGCACAAAGACTGTCTTGTCCTGTCCGATGCGGTGCGCGCGGTCAGTCGCCTGGTCCTCCACCGCCGGATTCCACCAGCGGTCGTAGTGAATCACGTGCGAGGCCTTCGTGAGGTTGAGTCCGTATCCGCCGGCCTTCAGGCTCAGGACGAAGGCCGAGGCCGGCGCGGACGGGCTGTTGAATAGCTCGATCTGCCGCTCGCGCTGCGCGGCGGTGAGCCCGCCGTGCAGGAACGGCACCGGACGCCCGAACGCCTTTTCGATGAGCTTCTTGAGCGCCTCGCCGACCTTGGCGTACTGCGTGAAGACGAGCGCCGACTCTCCGTTCTCGAATATCGTGCCCAGAAGCTCCACAAGCCGGTCCGCCTTGCCTCCCGCAACCCTGCCTCCGTCGAATCCGTCGCAAACGAGCTTGAGCCGCGTGATGAGCGCGAAGACGTCGCCCTGCCTGCGCTCGCCAACGCGGTAGTCGGAAAGCGCCGTCTCGTACGCCGCGCGGTCGGCGGGCGCGAGCATGCAGTATTCGCGCACTTCGCGCTTCTCGCCTATCTCGCCCGCGATGGCGGGATCGTCCTTCGTGCGCCTCAGCACAAACGGCTCGAGCGCCCGCCTGAGCTTCTTTCCCTGGGAGCTCCTCGGATCTTCCGCGAGCGGACGCACGAAGCGCTCTTCGAACGACTTGCGGTCCCCGAAAAGCCCGGGGTTCAGGAATTCCTCGAGGCTCCAGATGTCCGCGACGGAGTTCTCCACCGGCGTTCCCGTGAGCGCGACTCTCCTCGGCACGCCGAGCGCACGCAGGGCGCGTGCGGCCTGTGTGTCCGGATTCTTTATCGCCTGCGCCTCGTCGAGGATGATTCCGCCCCATCCGATCTCAGTGCAATTCGCATGCT
>JAEEGF011864805.1_pt1 | contig 12221 bp, 8 predicted proteins | sample 9134171 | NCBI WGS metagenome assembly JAEEGF01 (sample SAMN16246542, study PRJNA631951) | gut metagenome | biome: gut microbiome; feature: rumen; material: AP-attached | host: Bos | place: Iran: Karaj | collected 2018-10 | reverse complement strand
AATGCATCCGGAATATCTTATTCTTGATGAGCCTACAAGAGGTAATGATGTAGGAACAAAAGTTGATATCCAGAAGCTTGTGCTGGAGCTGGCATCTGAGGGAATGAGCGTTACATTTATTTCTTCAGAGACAGATGAGATGCTCAGAACCTGCTCAAGACTTGTAGTAATGCGCGATAGGAAGGTCGTTGGGGAACTTACGGGAGAAGACCTTACGCAGAATAAGATCATGAGCACTATCGCAGGAGGAGAGTAAGGTATGGTTAAGAGCTTTTTTAAGAGGCTGACATCGAATCAGCTGTTTATCCCGCTGCTGGCACTTATCCTTCTGGCGGTGATAAACCTTATAAATGACCCGGGATTCTTTAAGATCACACTGGGTACAAATAATGCGGGAAACCCTGTTTTGTCAGGGTATCTGATAACAATTCTGGATTATGGCTCAGAGCTTGGAATACTTGCTATCGGAATGACGCTGGTAACAGCAGCTTCCGGAGGACAGGATATTTCAGTTGGTGCAACAATAGCAATTGCAGGATCCGCGATGCTTCGAGTCCTTTGCGGCGGAAATTCAAGACCTGATCATATTCAGGCCCCGATAATAGTTGCATTTCTTGTGGCATGTGTTGTTGGAATGCTGTGTGGTGCCTTTAACGGACTTCTGGTAGCAATCTTTAAGATACAGCCAATGATAGCAACACTGATACTGTTTACAGCGGGAAGATCAATAGCAGCTTGGATCAATAACAATGAACTTCCTATTGTTCCGGACCCAAAGTTCTCTTACTTTGGAAGTTTTATTCCCGGAATACCGATTCCTACCACTGTATTCATCGTTGCCATATGCATAGTGATAATAGCACTGGTATTAAAGTTCACGAATCTTGGACTTTATACTCAGGCAGTAGGTATCAACGAGAATTCATCAAGACTTAACGGTATCAACCCAACATTTATAAAGTTCCTGGCTTTTGTTATTTTGGGGCTTTGTGTGGCTGTAGCTGCCCTTATTAAGGTAAGCCGTCTTTCCACGATCAACTATTCGGTTATAGCCAAGGATATTGAGATGGATGCAATCCTTGCGGTTGCGCTTGGTGGAAACGCACTTTCCGGAGGAAAGTTCAATATGTGGGCGTCAATCCTTGGTGCATATGTAATTCAGTTCTTAACTACAACACTGTACAAGTTTAATGTTCAGTCTGACGCGCTTGCAGCCTATAAAGCAGTTGTGGTTATCCTTCTTGTTGTATTCTCAGCACCAAAGGTAAGAGAGTCTATGGCAAAATTGGGAAAAGATATAGCTAAGAGGAAGGAGGCAGCTTGATGAATAAAGAGAAAACAAGTATCTTTAGCAGAATGAACGACACAAACCTTCTTCTTACAATAACGATTGTTATATTTGTTTTGATGTATTTAGGAGCTATAGTTATTCAGGGTGGAGGCTTTACAAAGCCTCAGATGTTTTTCAATATCCTGAATGCTAATGCGGCACTGATAATAACTGCCTGCGGAATGAGCATTGTTATGATCTCGGGAGGAATAGATATTTCTGTAGGTGGTGTTGTAGCACTTGTATCCATGAGCTGTGCTGTATACCTGGATCACAAAGGCGGAAGTATCATGGGATCAATACTTATCGCCTTGGGTATCGGCATCGCTTTTGGACTTGTCCAGGGCTTTTTGGTAGCTTTTCTTGATATCCAGCCGTTTATAGTATCTTTGGCTGGGATGTTTTTTGCCAGAGGTATGACAACTATAGTAAACACAGCGCCGTTTAATGTTGAGGATGAGGCTTTTAATGCTCTTAAGCTCACCAGAATAAATGTGCCATTCCTTGGATCGGTGAACAAAAAGGGAATCTATGTGCCGGCCTATGTGGAAATTGGAGTAATTGTAGCGCTGCTTATTGTGGTATTATTATTTATGGTACTTAGATGGACAAAGCTGGGGAGAAGCTTCTATGCGGTTGGTGGCAATAAACAAAGTGCCCTGATGATGGGTATTAATGTCAGAAGAACCAAATTCCTCTCTCATCTCATATGCAGCGTTTTGGCAGGTATTGGCGGATATGTATATTTCCTTCATGTTGGATCGGGTTCAGCCAGCCATGCGATGGGAATGGAGATGAACGCAATTGCTTCTTCAATCATCGGTGGAACTATGCTGACCGGAGGCGTCGGAAATATCATCGGCACATTGTTCGGAGTTCTTTCCTTGAGTACCATTCAGAACATTGTTGCTTCCGCAGGTCTTGATCAGGCCTGGTGGACGGGAATTACAATTGCAGCAATGCTTTGTATTTTCCTTGTTATTCAGAGCGTTGTGATGGCACAGAAGAAGAAAGCGCTAAAGGCTTAAGGGACTTGAATTCATGAACAAAATGCTCAAAAAGCTGGCAGGGATGCTGCTATTATCTACAATCATGATCGGTTGTGGCAGAAGTGTTGCGACCGGAGATATGACAAATTTTAATGAAAATACTGAAGAGAACGATACAAAAGCCGACAGCCTGATTACTGTCGGCTTCTCTCAGTTGGGGGCAGAATCGGATTGGCGAAGTGCAAATACTGAGTCAATGCTTGGGGCTTTCACTGAAGAGAACGGGTATGAGCTGGTCTACAAGAATGGACAGCAGAAGCAGGCCAACCAGATAACGGCTATTAGAATGTTCATACAACAGGAGGTGGACTATATTGTCCTTGCTCCTGCAACTGAGGATGGCTGGGATTCGGTATTATCCGAGGCCAGAGACGCTAATATCCCTGTAATCATTGTGGACAGAAGGGTAAATGCAGCTGACAAAAATCTTTATTCCTGTTGGGTTGGTTCAGACTTTGAACTGGAAGGTAAAAAAATGGCGGCCTGGATCAAGGCATTTACTGAAAGCAAAGGCATTGCAGCGGAGGATCTGCATATAGTCAATATTCAGGGCAGTATAGGATCTACAGCTCAGATTGGCCGTACCAGAGGCCTCGCCAATGCGGCAAGAGAAAACGGCTGGGATCTGATGGCGGAGGTTTCGGGAGATTTTACCGAGACTAAGGGCAGAGAAGTAATGGGAGCCCTTTTAAAGAGATTCAGTGATATAAATATTGTTTACTGTGAAAACGATAATGAAGCTATCGGAGCAATAGATGCAATTGAAAGTGCGGGTAAAAAGGCGGGTTCCGATATTGAAAATGGCGAGATCATGGTGGTATCTTTTGACGGCGTAAACGAAAAGGCACTTTCCTACGCAAGGGAAGGGAAAATTTCATGCATTGCGGAGTGCAATCCTCTTCACGGGACAAGGGTGGAGGCGCTTATAAAGACGCTCGAAGCAGGAAATACACCGGATAAGTTCAACTATGTTGATGAGAAAATTTATAGCTCCATAACAGAAGTAAAAAGCATAACAATAGATGGAATAAATTACGAAATAGAGGCACCATGAAAAAGAGATTATGATTTTTAGAGAACTTTTATGGGGAATAGAGAATAACTTATGGTATGATTATATTGGTAAAGCATTGTCGTCATCAATGGGGAAATACTATGAACAGGTGTAGATATTGCTAACAAAAATTAACTATGAAAAACATATTAGGGGGGAAAATCAGTACAAATGGAAACAACAAAAAAGATGTTCGGAACAAAGCAGATCACTACTACAGCAATTCTTTTAGCTATCTGCATAATCAGTCAGGTATTTAAAAATCTTAGCATTTTCATTACAGGCCCGATCATCAATACATGTATAGTTCTTGCGGTGCTTTTGGTGGGACTACCTTGCGGACTGATCCTGAGCGTTATAACTCCGGTAACTGCCTATATTATTGCAGCATCGCCGGTAATGAATGCAGTGCCACTGATAATTCCGTTCATCATGCTGGGCAACTGTGTGCTAGCTATAGCGGTAGCTCTTTTGCTTAAAAAGAGTATTGGGGAGAACGGAAGGAAGTTTATTAATCCGAAAAATATATTGTTAAGTGTAGTCTGTGCGTTGGCGAAAGGTCTTTTTATGGGACTTACGATCTCTCTGTGGTTGTTGCCTACATTTATTCCGGCAGAAAGTCCACTCAGAGGGAAAATGTCAGTATTCCAGACTACATTCTCGGTTTATCAGTTTTTAACAGCATGCATCGGTTTTGTGTATGTGTTCCTTATCCTGTTGGCACTGAGAGGTAAAGGAAAAGATTAAGCGAAATTTGATAGAAAACATGTCAATCGTGCTTTTGGAGGGCATGCGTGAAACTCTACCAATACGAAGACAGTGAACTGAAATTCATGCAAGAAAGTTGCGTTCCCTTTGCGGTATATCAGTATATCGAAGGAAGGGTTGTTACACGTGCGCTCACCAAAGGGTTCTGCGATCTTTTTAAGCTACCTATGGAAAAAGCCTATGAATATATGGCAAATGACATGTATAAGGATATTTATCCTGAAGATGTGCCATATCTGGAAAAAGCAGCAATTGAATTTGCTTCTGACGGGGAGAATTACAACATTCTTTACCGGTATAATCTGGATGGTGAGTACAGGATCATTCATGCATACGGAAATCGTGTGGTCAAGGAAGACGGTACAAAGCTGGCAGTAATCTGGTACAGTGACGAAGGTCCGTACTCAGCGCGTGAAAACGGAAGAAATGGTGAATTTAACAAAGTTCTGAGTGTTGCCTTAGGCGAGAGGGATCTTTATAAGAAAATGAAATATGACTATATCACGGGGCTTCCCGGAATGTCATATTTCTTTGATCTTGCTGAAGCCGGCAGGAAAGAGCTGTTAAGCGAGAAGAAGGACGTCGCGATACTGATCTTCGACCTCAGCGGAATGAAAAAGTTCAATGAGCAATATGGCTATACTGAAGGTGATAAGCTGATATCACTTTTTTCAGATATTCTTATACAGCATTTTGGTAACAGAAACTGTGGTCACTTTTCCGGAGACGATTTTGCGGCTTATACGGATGCAAATGGTCTTGAGAAGAAACTTGAGACGTTTTTCGATGACTGCGTAACACTGAATGAGGGCAGGAATTTGCCCGTCAGAGTGGGCATATATTTTGACAAGATTGGTACAATTCCCATCGCGGTAGCCTGTGATAGGGCAAAGATAGCCGCTGACACGGGAAAAGAGGTACATTCCTCCCAGGCATATTATTTTGACTATTCAATGGTTGAGGCAATTGAAAAGCAGCAATATGTCATGGAGAATCTTGATAAAGCAATTGATGAAGGCTGGATTGAAGTTTATTTCCAGCCTATTATTCGTGCTGCTAATGACAAAGTCTGCGAAGAAGAATGTCTTGCCAGATGGAATGATCCGGAAAACGGATTTCTTTCACCGTCTGATTTTATTCCAATTCTTGAGGAAAAAAGCATAATTTACAAGCTGGACCTTCATATTGTGGATAAGGTCCTCGCAAAGCTGAAGGATCAGGCTGCCAATGGGCTCTTTATTGTACCTCAGACTATAAATCTGTCTAAAGAGGATTTCTATGCCTGTGATATGGTTGAAGAAATAAGAAAGAAAGTTGATGCGTCAGGACTTGGAAGGCAATATCTGATCATAGAGATTTCCGAAGATTCAATTTCAAGCGATATTGAATTTATGAAGAAGCAGACTGAAAGATTCCGCAGTTTGGGCTTCGCGGTTTGGATGGATGATTATGGAAGCGGAAATGCTTCACCTACAATTCTTCAAAACATACATTTTGATCAGGTCAAGATTGATATCAAATTCATTGAGCAGATAGAGAAAAAAGATGACTTCAGCGGAAAAATAGTACTGTCTGAAATAGTAAGAATGATAATGGCTCTAAATATGAATGCTGTAGCTGAAGGCGTTGAGACTGCTGAACAGGTAGAGTTCCTAAAAGAAATCGGGTGCACGAAGTTACAGGGAGAGTTCTACTGCAGGGCTATTTCACCTGAAAGAATATATGAGAGATATAGAAATGGAACGCAGATAGGTTTCGAGAATCCTGATGAAGTAGAATACTATGAAGCGCTTGGAAGGGTAAATCTGTATGATTTCTCCACTGCGAAAAATGATGATGACTCCCTCAAAAACTATTTTGACACCATGCCTATGGCAATTTATGAGGTAGGAGATGAGGAAGTAAAGTTACTGCGCTCAAATAAGTCTCATAAAGAGTTTGCGCGACATTCTATGAAGCGAATTGAAGGCCTGAGTAAATATTCATATTCTGATTATCAGGAAAGTGCCTGGGGAAATGCCCTACAGGCAATGAAGCATTGTGCAAAAGACGGAAGGAGAATGATTCTTGATGAGAGGACGCCGGATGGCGGTATAGTACAGGTTTTTGTTCGCCGTATAGCTGTTAATCCCGTGACCGACGTAGCAGCGGTAGCTGCCACTGTACTATCTTTCATTGATAATAAAAATACAAGTAGTGGTCTTACTTATACTCACGTGGCAAGGGCACTTTCAGAGGACTATCTGTATCTTTACTACGTGGATATGGATACAGATAAATTTGTGGAATACGGCAACGACAATGAATATGGCGATCTTCCTATAGAACAGCATGGTGACGATTTCTTTACCTTTGGTAAGGACAAGGCTTTTAAACTTGTAAATCCGGATGACCTGGATAACTTCCTTGAAATGTTTACAAAAGTGAATATTGAAAAGAGCCTTAAGGAAGACGGCGTATTCAATCTTGCTTACAGAATACCGATAGACGGAAAGCAGACCTATGTCAATCTCAAAGCTTTACCTATCAAAACGGAAGGAAATCACATTATTATAGGCATAAGCAATATTGATGCACAGATGAGGCAGAGGGAAGAGTTTGAACGCATCAAAGAGGAGCAGCTGACATTTTCAAGGATGGCTGCACTTTCCGGAAACAGTATCTGCATCTATGTTGTGGATCCGGAAACGGATAAGTATAAGGAATACAGTTCTAAGGAAGAATATAGAGCTCTTGGGACAAGAAAATCCGGCATTAATTTCTTTGAATCTTCGATTAAAAGTGGAGCGAAAAGGATTTATGCAGATGATTTTGATATGTTTAGTCAGTCGTTCACAAAAGACAAGGTCATGAACCAGATTAAAGAAAACGGCCTCTTTTCTTTAAACTACAGACTCATGCTTAGAGGAACTCCAACATATGTGAATCTGAAGGCTGCTCTTGTTGAGGAAAAAGACGGCCCTCAGCTCGTAATCGGAATAAGCAATATAGATGCTCAGATAAAGAGAGAGCAGGAGTATACTCATAATCTGACTGCGGCCAGGGATAAGGCGAATATTGATGAACTTACAGGTGTCAAGAATAAGCACGCCTATGTCGATTTTGAACTCAGGATCAACGAGATGATCGAGGAGGATGCTACACCAGAGTTCGCAATTGTTGTGTTTGACCTGAACGGACTTAAATATATCAATGATACATATGGTCATCAGGCAGGAGACCAGTTTATCAAGGATGGCTGTGCTATCATCTGCAGTATCTTTAAACACAGCCCTGTATACAGAGTTGGTGGTGATGAATTTGCTGTAATTGTTCAGGGACTTGATTATGACAACATAGAAGCACTGATGAGGCAGGTCCATGATATAAATGTGAAGAATAATGAAGAGGGCAAAGTTGTCATTGCGGCAGGAATGGCAAGATTTAGCAGTAACGACAGGAGAGTAGCAACGGTATTTGAACGTGCTGATGCAAGAATGTACGAGAACAAAAAGATGCTAAAGGGCATAAAGGACTAAAACAATAAATACAAAGTCATAGTAAGAAAAAGGCACAGAATGAAGCTACTAAAGCTACTAAAGCTATAGCAACAGATATGGCCTTGTTTCTTACTGTGCTTGCATCAATATATTTTCCATTGTAATTAACGGTCTCTATAATCTTACTATTTTTCTTGAATGAATTATCCATAGCTGTTTCACTCTCACTTCCGCGGCATTTATCACATTTTTTCACTTATGCGATTATCATAAACTATAATTGTGTACTCAATCTGTTTTTGACATTAAGATTCCATAAAATTTAAAGGGCTTTCTAAAAAGAATATTAAAAAATCACATTTTACTTGCATTGCAAACGTTTAAGTGATATGAGGAACAATCTTCTTGGAAGACTGAGGAATAAGTATGGTAAAATAAACTATATTATGAACGTTTCTTTGATGGGGGATAATAATGCTGGATTGGCTAAAAGAAGTCCAACTTAGCTTCATGCTTTTTTTAAGTGGCGCTTGTGGTGTCCTTTCTCTATTGTCGCTATCAACAAGGACAATTTCGAGACAGAGGAAACATGCACTTGTTTTTATGGAATTTGAGGCAATGCTCTTACTGCTTGCGGACAGAATGGCATACATATACCGCGGAAATGAGAGCACTACCGGATATTATGCTGTCAGAATTTCTAATCTTCTCGTATATTCTTTATCCTTGTTTGTAATCCATTCTTTTAATATTTATTTGATGGATCTGTATCGTAAGTCTGAGAATGTCGGAAAGATACCAAGATCTTTGGTTTTATGCGAAGTATTATTTACACTGGGGCAAATTGTACTGATGATATCACAGTTCACAGGCCTGTATTATACTTTTGATGAACATAATCGCTATCAAAGAGCGCCCGGATTCGCAATCAGCTATGTATTTCCACTTCTTATCATGTTTATTGAACTTGTTACGATAATCAGATATAGACGAGTTTTTGACAATATGGTATTTATTCCTGTTGTGATGTTCTCGATAATTCCTTTTGCGGCATGCTTTGGACAGTTGTATGCATATGGACTTTCACTTATAAATATGTCCATGGTAGGCATGTGTGTTGCCCTGTACTTCTTTGAAATATTGAATATGAATAAGATGCAGGATGCAAAAAGTGCAGCAGAAAGGGCAAGTGATGCGAAATCGAGGTTTCTTGCCAATATGTCACATGAAATCCGAACGCCTATCAATACGATCATGGGTATGGATGAGATGATCATCAGAGAAATACCCGAAGGGGTTCCTAAGCCTTATTATATGTCAGTTGTTGGGTACGCATACGACATAAAGGCTGCTGCGGAGACTCTTTTGAGCCTTATAAATGACATTTTGGACATCTCAAAAATTGAATCCGGAAAGATGAATCTGGTTGAGCAGGAATATGATATCAGCCAGCAGATCCAGAGCATTATTACTATGGTCAAAGTACGGAGTAAGCAGAAAAATCTGGATTTCAGCATAAATATTGATGAAAACATACCACGTAAGTTATATGGAGATCAGGGCAAGATCAAGCAGATAGTTCTTAATCTCTTGACTAATGCGGTTAAATATACCGATGTGGGTGGCTTTAAGCTTACGGTTAAACTACTGGAAAAAGACGGAGATTCCTGCAAGCTTCAGTTTTCTGTAAAGGACACGGGCATTGGTGTAAAAGAAGAGGATATGGAAAAACTCTTCTCAGCATTTGATCGTTTGGATGAGGAAAAGAACAGCGGAATACAGGGAACCGGACTGGGACTGCATATATCTAAGCAGTTTGCTGACCTTATGGGCGGCAAAATATGGTGCGAGAGTGATTACGGGAAAGGCTCGAATTTCATTTTTGAAGTAAACCAGAAAATAGTCTCTGATGAGCCTATAGGGGCCTTCAATGAAGAGGGCAGCTTCCAGATAAGAGGACCATATATCCCGAGGTTTGTAGCTCCGGATGTTAAAGTCCTGATCGTAGATGACAATGAAATGAATCTAAAAGTCATTGAAGGATTGCTGCGTGCAACTAATATGCAGATAACAACAGCTACATCAGGGAAAGCCGGCATTGAACTGTTAAAAAAGACAGAATTTGATCTGATAATATTAGACCATATGATGCCTGAACTTGACGGCGTAGAGACATTAAACATTATCAGGCAGGAAGGCATAAAGGTACCAGTATTGGCTCTTACTGCCAATTACTTTGCTGACGCAGAGGAAGTATACAAGTCATATGGATTCGACGGATATATTCCAAAACCCGTGGATGGCAAAACGCTTGAGGATATAATAATAATGCACCTTCCGGAAGAAAAGGTCGTTAAACAGCAATTTGAGTCTGTTTTCGGATTAAGTGAAAGAGACCTTCCGGAGAACATGGCATGGATTAGGAATGTTGAATCCATTGATATGGAAGAAGGAGTCAAGAACAGTGGCGGGGCTTTCCTTTTGGCTTATTCCCTGAAAATGTTCTATGACACCATTGATGATCATTGCAAGGTTTTGGAAAAGGCCATTGAAGATAAGGATTACAAGCTCTATACCATCAAGGTCCATGCTCTGAAGGCTTCTGCAAAGATAGTCGGAGCCATGAAACTGAGTCAGATGGCTGCGGAATTGGAAAAGGCAGGAAAACGTGCTGACTATGATTACATCATCCAAAATCATAAGGCACTAATAGAGGAATATCGAGCATACTCAAACAGGCTTTCCAAGTTTGACAGTGTTGACTTTGGAGAGTATGTTCCTCAAATTGGAGAAGAAATATCTGCAATAGACCTTAAGGAGTCCTATCTGGCTATTGGCAAATTTGCAAAGGAAATGGACTTTGACGCCATTGATGCAATAATCAAGAAGCTAAAAGAGTACGACATGCCTTCTGAAGACCAAAAAATAATAAGTGATATTGAAAAAGCGCTGAAGTTATTTGATTGGAAGAGGATTGAAGAACTTGTAAAATAAGAGCACATGGGCTTTTGCTCTAACACAATATGAGGAGAAATTATTATGATGATGTTACTTGCAGTACTTCCTGCAGCAATACTTCTATACAGAGTATATAAGGCTGACACAAGGGAGAAAGAGCCAACGTCACTTCTTATTAAGCTCTTTTTGTTTGGAGTTGTTTCCACTTTAAGCGCTATGGTACTTGAACTTATTGGAGATGCTATCCTTAGCATATTCTTCTATCCGGAAGACCTGATATTTATCGCACTGGAAAACTTCCTGGTAGTAGCTCTGGCTGAGGAGATTGGCAAATATATAGTGGTCAAGAAGCTCACGTGGAATAATCCGGCTTTCAATTACACCTTTGATGCAGTGGTCTATGCTGTTTTTGCATCTCTTGGGTTTGCGGCATTTGAAAATGTGCTTTATCTTACTGATGCTACGGTTACAACTGCTGTAATGAGAGGAATACTGGCGGTGCCCGGACATGCAATTGATGCGGTCTTCATGGGCTATTTCTTTGGAATTGCCAAGAAATGTGAAGTTATCGGAAATCTTAAAGGAAAAAAGCATAATTTAAGATTGGCACTCTGGATCCCGGTTGTTATGCATGGATTTTATGATTTCTGCCTGTCGGTGGAGCTTCCGTACGCGATGATAATTTTCTATATTTACGAGATTATAATCACGATTTATGCCATCAAAAAGGTTAAAAAGCTCTCAGCTGAGGATACAGCTCTTTTCCCGGGAGGATATCCGGGCGCAAATATTGTTCAGAGAATGTACTCTCAAGGGATTATAAGATACGATCCAATGACAGGACGTCCCTATTATGTTGATCCTAAGACTATGAACTTCGACCCGATAACCGGAGCACCTCTTCACGGACCGACTTTGCATACGCAGACTCCTCGGGAGTGAGATTCTTTTCAGAGCTATACTCAAGCCTGTAGTATAGAGCAAATACTTTCTTCAGATCATCACTGATGGTTGATGGAGCCAGCGATATATAATCATAAATAAGACCACGGTCTATAAAGCCTTCTGCAGATAGTTTGCGAAGGCTTTTTTTGATCTTATCCACATCCATGCGAAGCCTCTGATAGGGCGAGCTGTGGCGATATCGCAGTTTATCTATGGCTTTGCTTCCAAAGATTAGTATCAGAAGAAGCAGAATGATGCTTGCAATTATCGGTATAATAACGGATGCTATGTTTAATGCGCGGCTTACAACTGGCTCCGGGGCGTCAACAATCGTTTCGGGAAGGTGCGGAACTGACTCATAGATGGGAGCATAATCGGTGATCGGGGCTTCAATCGGAGCCTTATTCCATGATCTGTCCTGCGCTGCAAGGTATACGGTAGTTGGTTCAAAGGGAACCCAGCCTACGTTCTCGATATAGGCTTCAGGCCATGCATGGGCGTTAGTGCTGCTTACTTTGTAGCTGTCTTCTCTTTCAAATGGAAAAACATAGCGGTAGCCGGTTACTACTCTGGCGGGAATACCGGATAATCTGAGAAGCATGGTCATTGAAGAAGTGAAATGCACACAGTATCCGCTT
>JAEEGF010339845.1_pt1 | contig 12221 bp, 8 predicted proteins | sample 9134171 | NCBI WGS metagenome assembly JAEEGF01 (sample SAMN16246542, study PRJNA631951) | gut metagenome | biome: gut microbiome; feature: rumen; material: AP-attached | host: Bos | place: Iran: Karaj | collected 2018-10 | reverse complement strand
GTTACACCGAAGCCCGTATGCGCAAAATTGCCGAGGAGATGATGGTGGATATCGAAAAAGACACTGTGGACTTCACGCCCAACTTCGACGAGTCGCTGAAGGAGCCCACCGTGCTTCCCTCCAAGATCCCATCATTGCTGATTAACGGTTCCTCCGGTATTGCCGTCGGCATGGCCACCAACATGGCTCCGCACAACCTCGGCGAGGTGTGCGACGGCATCTGCGCCTATATCGACAACAACGACATCACCATTGACGAGTTGGCCCACTACATCAAGGGACCCGACTTCCCCTCCGGCTGTACCATTTACGGATACAGCGGCGTACGTGAAGCACTCGAGACTGGCCGTGGCCGCATCGTCATGCGTGGCGACGCCGAAGTGGAAGAACACAACGGCCACTCACGCATCGTGGTGAGCACCCTGCCCTACCTCGTCAACCCGTCAGAGATGATCAAGAGAACCGTGGAACTGGTGAAAGAGGGCAAGATTGAAGGCATCTCCAACATTGAGAACCTCTCGAGCCAGAAGAACGGCACCCGCATCATCTACGATATCAAGAAAGATGCCGTGGCAAATGTGGTGCTGAATAAACTGTACCAGTACACCTCCCTGCAATCATCCTTCAGCGTCAACAACGTGGCTCTGGTCAACGGACGCCCCGTTACGCTGAGTCTGAAAGACAATATCATAGAATTTGATAAACATCGCCACGAGGTGGTTATCCGCCGCGCTCGCTATGAGCTGAAGAAAGCCGAAGAACGCGCCCACATCCTCGAAGGCCTGCTGAAAGCACAAGACATCATCGACGATATTATCGCCCTCATCAAGGCCTCAAAAACCACTGAGGAGGCTGTCCAAGGGTTGATGACCACATGGAATTTCTCCGAAATCCAAGCCCGCGCCATCGTTGAGATGCGTCTCCGCCAACTGACAGGACTGGAGAAAGAGAAGTTGCAGAAAGAGTTCGACGAGCTGATGGAGAAAATCAACTATCTGCATAAGGTGCTTGCCGACGAAGGTTTGCGCATGCAGATTATCAAAGACGAGCTGGCCGACATCAAGAAACGTTTCGGCGACGAACGCCGCTCACATATCAAGTACGATGCTGCCGAGTTCCGCATCGAGGACAACTACTCCGACGACGAAGTGGTCATCACCATCTCGCACCTCGGCTACATCAAACGTACCGCACTGACCGAATACCGCGCACAACACCGCGGCGGCAAGGGATCGAAGGGCGGCAACTCGCGCGACGAGGACTTTATCGAACACCTCTACATGGCCACCAACTACAACTACCTGCTCTTCTTCACTGAAAAGGGCAAGTGCTACTGGCTCCGTGCATTCGAGGTTCCCGAAGGTCCTAAGGCTTACAAGGGTCGCGCCCTGCAGAACCTCATCAACATCGAGTCCGACGACTCGGTAAGAGCAGTCATCAACGTCAAGAACCTGAACGAGGCCGACTATATCAACAACCACTATGTGGTACTGTGTACCGCCAATGGTATCATCAAGAAGACTTCGCTCGAGCCGTACTCACGTCCGCGTGCCAACGGTATCATCGCCATCTCTATCCGCGAGGGCGACCAACTGAAGTACGCCCGCCTCACCAACGGCGAATCGGAAATCATGATGGCCCTCAACTCGGGCAAGACCATCCGCTTCAATGAGCGCACCGTCCGCCCGATGGGAAGAAACGCTTCCGGCGTGAAAGGTATTGAATTGGCTGACAAGGACGACACCGTCGTTGGCATGATTTGCGTTGACAATCCTGAATACAACATCCTCGTCGTTTCGGAAACGGGCTTCGGCAAACGCTCGCTGCTCGAAGATTACCGCGTGACCAACCGTGGCGGTAAGGGCGTGAAGACACTGAACATCACCGACAAGACTGGCAAACTGATTACCATCCAGAATGTTACCGACGAAGACGACCTGATGATTATCAATCGCTCGGGCATCGCCATCCGTCTGCATGTCGACTCGCTCCGTATTCTCGGCCGCGCCACCCAAGGTGTGAAACTTATCAACCTGAAGGAAGGCGACATCATCGCCGCCGTGACCAAAGTGCCGCGTGAAGACGACGAACCCGAAGAAGGCGAAGAGATGAATGCAGAAAACGCACTTCCTGAAGAACCTGCCGAAACCGAAGAAAATGCACCTGCAGAAGAATAATTGGTTGATCCTCCTTGGCATCCTGATGCTCCTGTCAGGATGCCATCGGTCACACCAAGAATACGCTGACAAAATTTGGGCTCATAAAGTCAACGACACCCTGGTTGCCCAACAAAAACAACATCTGTTCAAAGGCATGGAGTTGGATTTGGTCTATTCCTCCTACCAACACGAATCGTTTGTCGGCCACGAGTTCTATGACACCCTCAAAGGACTTACTTTCAGCCAGTGGATGGCGGCGTTGGACAACCCGGCGTCCAACCATTTTTGGCTCGATGTCAAGAACTTGGACACGACCAATGCGGAAGCTATCAGCAATCTCATCCTCAATGTGACCCAGCCATACCATATCACCGACCAAGTGTTGGTGGAGAATCCGTCACACGAAGCGCTGAAAACTGTCAAAGCCAAAGGGCTGCCCGTGCTGCTGTGGGTGGATAACCTTTACTGGTGGGACAACAAAGACACCGCCTACTGGCGCCAACTCACCGAACAGCATATCCAAGAACTGCACCCCAACGGCCTAAGCTGCGAATATGTGCTGCATCCACTGCTCACCGAATCGTTCCCCAACGAGAACATCTACTATTGGCATACGCCTTGCGACAAAACGCCAGAGAATATGGCTTTTGACAAAAAATTAGCCAAAGAGAAAAACATCAAGGTGATTTTGGTGGATTACGACGAGCCTGTTGAATTTTAGCAATTCCCTATTTTCTAGTATTTTACAAGCTTTAATACAGAGCGATTTATATCGTTGCTGAGTTCGATATAATACAATCCCGAAGGGATATCGCTCACATCCACCATCTGTTCCGACGCATTCATGTGCCAACTCTTCAACACGTGCCCCTGCTGGTCGATTAGTCGGCCAACAAGAGATGGCGATATTGGATTTGAAATGGCGATGGTAAATGAATGGTGCGCAGGATTAGGATACACAATGCAATCCAATGAGCGAGAGAAATCATCCACGGCTTGTGCCAAAGGCTCTAAAGCCACATTAACCACACTCGCTTGCCCGTTTTGAACAGTCACATCAACGGTTTGGCTCCGATAACCTTCAACGGAAAAGAGTACTTTGAAAGATCCTTTTTCTATGGGGCGATGGTAACCGCCTGTTTCATCAGACAATACGACAGACGCCTCATCATCATGGGATTGAACTGTCACCTGCGCCACGAGAGGCTCGCCCGTCACCGCATCGGTCACGCGCCCTTGGATGCCGTACGTCGATTCGAGAATAAGACTTAACAACGAAGAACTGCAATACGACCACAGGTCGGGAAGGCAATCGCTTGCCGGTACTTTATCTTCCGAAATCTCAATGGTCACCTCGCGACAATGCTGAAAATAGTTCATATAATCCTGTCTGCCACGGCGGATAACATACCAGTCGCCGCCAGCGGTAACACCGTACTGCTCGTCCTCAAAATAGCCGACAGGGCTATTCTGCTGACAGAGCGAAGCGAACATACGTCCCACATAGAGCCACCAGTTGCGGTCGGCATGCTGACGCTCGCGGGAAGTCCACGAGTCCCACGGATAGTTGAACACCTCGGCACCGCCATGCATCACGGCAGACATGGTCGGCTGGTGCTGCTCGAAAAAGCGCACCATGGCAGCAGCTTCGGGCGGCAATGTCACATTCTCCTGTCCTATCCACGGATAGATGCGGTTCAGGTCGCGCCCCGTGAAATTGGCGCGCGTGGAGATGGGCGACGGGCCCAAGGTATCGTTGCTGTAATGGTAGGTGCCATCGGGGTTTTCCAACGGGCAAATCCAGAGGTTCACATTTTCCACTATCTGTTTCACCATATCATCTGTAGGATAATGCGTTAAGATGTAATCAATCAGATGCAACATCATCACAAAGCCTGACGGCTCATCGCCATGGATGGTGGAAGAATAGAAAAACGAGGGCTTGGACACCTTCGACGTGTCGGCCAGTGCAATATGTGCCGCCATAATTATATGGTGGTCAGGTGTTTCCGCCAAAAGAGTATCAATAGTGCAAAGGTTTGGGTAACGATGGGCAAAGGTGTCCATCATGGCCAGGTAAGTTTCGTAAGTGGGATAGCGGTTCCAATCGGCCATCTCCTCATACGACCAGGCCATAGCCACATCGGAAAAACCTTTGGTAGCACTCTCTTCCGTATAAGGGATTCCTGCCGCCAGGAACTGGTCAAACTGTGACGATGGCAGCCAGAGGCGCACATTATAATGCTGTGCCACAGAATCGTAGGTCACCTTGTCGATGATAAAAGTCTCACCCAGTCCACGCACGCCTTCACGCGAGGAAACGGTGACATCAACATATTTTTCGGGGAGCGTTTTCCACGCCTCATTTTGCGCCAGCACCGCACTGCCCAGCAACAGCAGCACACCCAAACACCAAACGCGGAACATGACGCTATTTTTTGAGGGCCTTTTCCATCTGATGCATCAAATCGTTGGAGATGGGGGTCAGAGGGAGTCGCAAATTGTAATCAATCTTGCCTTGCAGTGCCAAGTAGGCCTTAATGCCGGCGGGGTTACCTTCCTTGAAGCACATCTGTGTCAGGTCCAACAGGTCGAGGTGACGCTTCAGGGCTGCAGAGAAATCGCCGTTAAGAGCCGAGCTAACCATTTCCGACATGGCTTTCGGGAACGCATTAGCCACAACAGAGATGACGCCATCCACGCCAGCGGCAATCAGTGGCAACGTCAGCGAATCATCGCCCGAAGTCACAAAGAAGTTCTCCGGTGCATGCTTGGCCACTTTCATAATCTGACCCATGCGGCCCGAAGCCTCCTTGATACCGATGACATTGGGACAATCTGCGGCGATGCGGAGTGTCGTTTCGGCTTCTATTTTGCAAGAAGTACGCGAGCAGACATTATAGAGGATAACGGGACGCGGCGAGTGTTCTGAAATCAGCTTATAGTGCTCATACAGACCCTCTTGCGACGGGCGGTTATAATAAGGTGTCACCGACAGGACGGCATCCACGCCCGTGAAGTCGGTCTCATCTATCTTATTCAGAATATCGTAGGTTGAAGGGCCTCCCAAGCCCATCACCACAGGCACACGATGGTTCACCGTCTCGACTACCGTTGCAACGACGGCCTGTTTTTCCTCTTCCGACAAGGTAGGGCTTTCGCTCGTAGTTCCCAAGGCCACCACATAGTCAACACCATTGGCGATAATATCGTTCACCAGTCTTTTCAGACCCTCGAAATCAATTTCTCCTGTACGGGTAAAGGGTGTAACCAACGCTACGCCTACCCCTCTGAACTTGTTTTTCATAAAGCTTCTTCTCCTCCAGTTAATTGTTTAGTATAAAGCGAGATCTGTTCGAGCAGCGTAACATGGTCATAGATGTTTTCTCCTTCAATATACAAATCGTATAAATCTGCATTTTCTTTAGCCGAGCCAACAATAAAATGAGCTTGCGTCAAGGTCAGCATGTAGCGAATGACGGGGAACGGTTGTTTCGTAAAATCTATCAGCAGATCGAACTCACGCTCCATAAAGTCGTCAATCTGGACTTTCTCAGGCTTGCCATACCAATTTAAATCCTTGTTACAGAAGTAGTCGGCAGCCAACTGCTGCAAACAATAGAAAGGCACCTCCTTATCGTTAATATAGCCCATCAACCAAACGGTGCGCCCCGCATGCTGCAGTTTTGAGAAGACAGAAAAGATGCGCTTGTAGGAATCCTCGTCGGTGATATCACAAAGGATGCCTATGCTTCTTGCCTTCTGCAGTGCGGTAATATAGATATTGCGAGGATGTTTATTCTCCTCTAAGGCCTTCCGTAAGAAAAATTTCTTGATAAAAGCAAACATAGTTATCGCTTCCTATTTAGAATGCAAAGATACAAAAAACAAATTCATAATTCACAATGCACAATGCACGATTCAATTTATCTATAACTCGATAATTCTATAATTCTTAACTCAACAATTAAACACTTCAACAACATCTTAGCTCCTTAGTTCCTTAACTTCTTAACTTTTCTCACTTCTCACTATTCACTTCTCACTTCAACCCTCAACCAAAAATGATCTCCACCGTGTCATCCACATGGATGTCGGCCAAAACAGCCACATTGCTGCGGTACATGGCAATTTCGACGTAACCAAGCTGATTGTAAACCAGAAAGGCCTCCTTCTCGGTTTTGTTGTAATGCTCGTAGCACTTGGTAATCCGCAGATAGGGCGACGAGGGCAATGTGGCCACAAAGGGGCGGCCGTTGCGCACCTCCTCGAACATCGACACGGGAATATCGGTCACCGCGTTGCACACGGCATCGATATAAGCCACACGTCCCGTAATCTTGTTCAGCTGCGGCTCGTACAGGGCCGTGCGTTTCAAGCTGAGTTTGAAAGAGGAATAGGGCGATGTATGGTCCTGCAGCTGGTCGGTGAATAGCCAGCGCGCCATCTCCAAAAGTTTGTCCACATAACCGCTATTGTCGATGGTGGGATGATACTGGCAGGCCCTCAGCTGTTCGGGGTTGTCGAACATCATCGAGAAAATGCCGTTGTCCTCACCCAAGAAATAGTGCTTGTCGTACTCCACCAGAACAGGAAAAACATTGTTCGCCATCGGCGCATCAGTCAGTATAATATGCAGTGTGTGAGCAGGAAAGGCCTTATACGAATTCTTCAGGATAAAGGCGGTTTGCTCAATGTTGAACAGGTCGATGGCGTGCGTAATGTCGTATTGCTGCGCCCCAGGCAACATCGAAGCCAATTTGGCCTTGAACATCGCCACGTAGGGGTCCTTCAATTTCCAGTCGCTGATAAGGGTTACGGTCTTCATGAACAGATGGTTTTCTTGGGATGAAGTCTCTTTTTCATCATTACGATTCAAAAGAAAAGCAAAAATAAGGCTTTTATTTGTATAAAACCAAAAAAACAACAAATTATCAATGAAAAATATGCGTACTTTTGCCTTCTGTACCAAACGAGTTATCATGTATCCTTTCCCTTTGTCGGCCATAAATTACACCTTGCGACGGCTGTTCGACATCGCCGGCCTGCCGGCCAACGAGCCACTGCCAGCGATTTTCGACATGGAACGGATGCAGGTCAGCACAGAGCCTGTGGAGGGCAAACACGTTGTGTTTCACCTTCTTGACGAAGAAAAACTCAACCATCTTCTGCAAGGCCAGCTGACACCGGCACACATCAAGAGCCACGACGGGCAGAGCGATTGCCCTATCTTCTACTGCGGGCAAAGTCAGAATGCAGCTATCCTTGAGGGTGATACGCTGCACATTCATGCCGACCTCCTCTCCCTGCCTTTCATATTGCTCTCGCGCTACGAAGAGATGATTTGCACCGACCGCGACAGCCACGGCCGCTTCCCCTACCAGCGGAGCCTGGCCTGCCGCTATCAGTTTGTCGAGATTCCCATCGTTGACGAATATGGCCTCTTCTTGCGGCAACTGCTGACCGACTTCATCCCCAGCCTGCTCATCACCCCGCGACAAGGCCGCGTGGTACCCACCCACGATGTAGACCTGCTCTTCCGCTTCGGCGGCTTCATGCAAAACCTGCGCACCGTGGTTGGCGGCGACCTCATCAAGGCACACAATCTGAAGCGTGCGCTGCGCTCGTGGAGCGAATGCAGGGCCACCCTCCGCAACCGCTGCAACGATCCGCTGGTACAAGCCATTGAACAACTCTGCATAGCCTCGAAAGAGGCTGGACTGACCTCCATCTTCCATTTCAAGGCTTTACACAACGGCGAAAAGGATGCCACCTACGACATCAGCCAACCCGAGTTGAAACACTGCTTTGACATCATCAAACAACAGGGCATGCAACTCGGCCTGCACGGCAGCTACGACAGTTATGACGGCGGCGACACACTGCGACAAGAGAAAGAAGCCCTGGAGCACGCCTGCAACCAGCCTATCGACTGCGCACGCCAGCATTTCCTCCGCTTTGACGTGCACCAATCCTTAGCGGCATGGCAAACTTGCGGCATTCGGCACGACTCGACCCTGGGCTTTGCCGAACGCGAAGGGTTCCGCTGCGGTACCTGCCACCCCTACCCGCTCTACGACTGGCAACAGCAGCAAGAGAGCAGCGTCATCGAGCACCCGCTGATTGTGATGGACGGCACCCTAATTGAATACCGACAGCTGGATCCGCCCACGGCGCTGGCACAAATTCGCAGACTACACCACCAATGCATGGCCGTGGAAGGCGACATGGTCATCCTGTGGCATAACCACACCACAATCAGAGAGTTTGAAGAATATTACCTGAAAGTTTACCTTGCGTTTCTGCAATCACTGTAATCAGACGCCATAGATGGTACCCGAGCAATGGTCTTTCGGGGCACCCGTCACGTCGGCCAGGCAGTTCGCCTCACCGCGAAGGCGCAACACGCCGAGGAAAGCGAAAATCAAAGCTTCTTTGTAATCCACCGTCATCGCATCGGGCACGATGAGTTGATGCGTGCTATGTGCCCGCACACGCTGCAACAGGAAACTGTTCTTGGCACCGCCGCCAGTCACCAGCACCTTGTCGCCCTGAACCTGATTAATGACGGCTGCCAACTGCATGGCGATGTGTTCCGTCACGGTGCGCAACTTGTCGTGCACCGAAGCATCGCAGGCAGCTACAAGGGGCTGAAATGTCTGCTCGTACCACTCGCGTCCCAGCGACTTGCTGCCCTGCACAGCGTAAAACGGCAGGGCATTTAGCTGTTCCAACAGCGCCGGTACCACTGCTCCCTGTGCGGCCATCACGCCATCCTTATCGAAGGGCTGCCCTAACTGGCGGGCCAGGTCGTTGAGCGCCATGTTGCACGGCGAGACGTCGAATGCCACGCGGTGGCCCCGCTGGCGGAACGAGATATTGGAAAAGCCGCCTAAATTGAGGCAGGCGTCATAGTCGGCAAACAGCAGTTCATCGCCAACCGGCACAAGCGGAGCACCTTGTCCGCCCAGCGCCACATCGGCAGAACGGAAGTCGCAGATGACGGGAATGCCCGTCTGTGCGGCCAGCACAGCGCCGCTGCCAATCTGCGTGGTTATGCCCTGGTCGGGCCGATGGAAGATGGTATGCCCATGCGACGCGATATAGTCGGGACGGAGCACAGCATGAGCCAGAAAGGCATTGACCTGATCGGCCATAAACTGCCCCAAGCGCTGGTCGGTCACAGCCAAATCGTACGCCGTGCCGCTATAAGCAGCCGCCAAACAATCGATTAACTCCGACGGATAGGGCGCTGTCTCGCACTGCAATGTCTCGTATTGCCACTTCGAACCGTTGTACACAAAGCGGCACAGAGCCATATCCAGCCCATCGAGCGATGTGCCAGACATCAGTCCGAGAAGATGATAGACCTCAGCCATCACCTTACTTTTGGATAATCAGTTTCTTGGAAACAACAGTCCCTTCGTGTGCCACCTTGAGGATGTAGAACCCTGCGGGGATTTCGGCCACATTGAATTGAATCTCTGCACCAGCTTCACCAGCAGCCGACTTAAGCAACTTGCCCGTCATATCGAAAAGCGACAAGTCGCATGTACCCATCCATTGCTCTGGCAATCTGACCGTTACCTGATGTTCGGCAGGATTAGGATAGAGGCTGATTTGGTTGGTCAGACTCTTCGTATCTTCGACCGAAATATTGTAAACCGCCTCGTACGCCAACCTAAATCCATCACCTTGTCTATAATTATCTGAGCAGAAAACCACTTTCAGCCGTGTCAGGGTGTACACTTTGCTGCGCGGAAGCGTGTTGCCAGTGTATAAATCCAACAATTTGGCAGGAGAAGAGTGTACATCGTAAATGGCCACAAAATCTTCAGGGCTGATATCCAATTTAAGAAAATCAATTTTGATGCCAGTACCTTTTCGGGGATATAACAACCAACTGCAGGTCGTATTGGAAGCATATTGGCTATCCCCGCTACCATCGGAAACGGTATCTTTTTCATTGAGCATCAACTTGTTATTATAACACATCATCACATCGCGAAGCACATTATAACTAATACGCCAACCCTCATCAGTCACCGAATCGTTGGTCTTGAAGATCACATAAGCCGTGTCACCATAAAAGTTAACCGACTGTCCGTCACATTCCGAACCTGAAAAGGTCTTCACCAGTTTCCCTTTCGAAGGATGACCATTCCAGAAAGATACAGAGTCGCGACCTTCCTCAGTCTTCAGCGACAATATCTTGAAAGAAAACTGATTGGCTTCTGGCGGCGCAATCACGAAAACACACTCCTGATTGTCCCGATAATCATAGATGCCGCTGCCATCCTCCAAAACTCCCGAAACAGCCTCGATGGTTTTCGAAGAGCAATAGGTTGGATAAATGTTGCTGCGAGGATAGAGGTTCCTGATGATAGCCTGCTGCGAATGGTAATCGCCCACACCGCTGTTCAGGCTGCTGGCCTCAAAATAACCGTCGCCAGAGCCACCCCAGCCCCAGTTAAAATGGAAGAGTCCCGTCGTATCATATCCGTCACAAATGAAGGCATGGCAACCTTCTTTACTGCATCCTGAATAGAGAATCGGCTGTTTGGCATCCAACATAGCCTTCAATGTCGATGTCCACGTCATGGTATTGAGCCTGTTACGATAGTGCAATTCAGCATCCTGCTCGAACAAGAAGTTGTTGACCATAGCATCACGGCAAGTCGCCATAAAAGCACCCGAACCATCGGCACCGTAGTTCATATTAACACTAACACCAGCATGATATATCAACTTGGCTACCTCATTATTGTAATTGGTTAACACATCCTGCATGAACTCGTAGCGGTAGTTTTGCATCGCAAAGTTCACCTCGTGTGTACCATAATTAGAAGCATAGCTGTTATAGCCAGAGCCTACCAACGGGTAATTGTAATAATACATAATCATGGCCATAGCCAAAGCCACACAGCCGCAGGGAACATGCGAGTCGTAAGTTGCCGGTGCTTGATTGTCCATGGGACAGAGAAAATTGTAGTATTGATTCTGATTCCAATGGGCAGGCATCAACGGAGTTACAGCAGTTTCGTAGCCTTTGGAGTCAGCTGTGGTGGCCTTGCCCGTCATCACGGTCTTCCAGGCCGAAGCAATCTGGGCGTCGGCGGGCAGGTTATTGCGCTTCACATCGCGCAGTTGCTCTTTCAGATAGTCGAGCCAATAGAGGGCAGCCGGAGCCACGCTGTCGAGGTCGAAGGAGCCCTCGGTAGAATAGCCCAGCACGGGCAGAGCGGCGTCATCGGCACTCATGATGATGAAGCCGTTACCTTCGAAATTGATGACCGCCATCAAAGTTTGACCGTTTTCCTCTACGTATTGCACACGATTAACGGCTGGCATGGCAGCTTTTTGCTGCAAAGCAACACCGGCACGCATCTTGTATGCATTGCAACCATATTTTACAAGTTGTTCTTTATCAATATCTTTAGCAAAAAGAAATATAGGCAGACAAAGGGCAAGGAGTAATATTATTCGTTTTGAGCAAAGCATAAATCTCTATTTTATCCTATTTATAAAAACTTGCAAAGATACATTTTATTGTTGTATTTTTGCCCATAAAACCGAAAAAACGCTATGATTACCCTGATCAAGAACATTAAACTTTTGGGACAGACTGAGATAAAGCCCGTCTCGTTTCGTGCTGGCAAAGATATGCAGACGATGCACAACATCGAGAATGCCTATTTGATTGTCAAAGATGATAAATTTTACGCCTTCGGCCCCATGAGCGAGTGGAAACCCTCGCTGCTGGAGGGTTTGGAAGGCCCCTGCACCGAGATTGACGCCACGGGGCGCATGGTGTTCCCTTCGTTCTGCGACTCGCACACACACCTGGTCTATGCCGGCAGTCGCGAGATTGAGTACATCGACAAGATTCGCGGACTCTCGTACGAGGAGATTGCCAAGCGTGGCGGCGGCATTCTCAACTCATCGGCACGCCTCCATGCAGCCACGGAGGAGGAATTGTTCGACAGCGCCTGGCAGCGGCTGGAAGAGATTACCGCCACGGGCACGGGAGCCGTTGAGATCAAGAGCGGCTACGGTCTCAAC
>JAEEGF011094172.1_pt1 | contig 12222 bp, 13 predicted proteins | sample 9134171 | NCBI WGS metagenome assembly JAEEGF01 (sample SAMN16246542, study PRJNA631951) | gut metagenome | biome: gut microbiome; feature: rumen; material: AP-attached | host: Bos | place: Iran: Karaj | collected 2018-10 | reverse complement strand
GAACATCACCCTCACGATTTCCGGTGTGGTCGATGTGGTACGCCAGAGCCTGGAATTCATCGCGGCGATTAACCGCACCCCGGCCGTCAAGCTCCTGGGCATAAGCCCGTCGGGATTCAATGCAACGGGCGAGAGCGACATAAGGAACTACTACGACCACATCATGAGCAAACAGGAACTGCTCCACGATGGGATCCTGCGCATTTTGCGCGCGGTTCAGCTCTCGGTCCTTGGCGAGATAGACCAGTCAATCAACTTTGAGTTTAACCCGCTTGGAACCGAGGACGAAACCGGAGACATCGAGAGCGCCAGCTCCCGCGTCAACATGCTGGCCACCCTGCTGCAGGCGAACGTGATAAGCGCGGATGAGGCACGTCAGGCCGTAAAGGACGATCCGAAGGCCAAGCTGGGATTCTTAAGCGATGATGCACCGGAACCGAACATGGGTGCGATGATGCCGGAGATGGCTAACCAGCTCCAGGCCGCCCGGGAACAACAGCAGAGCGCGCCGCAGGAACAACAGCCGGCCCAGGGCAGCGGGACCGATTCGGCCCCCGCAGAGACCCCACGCGCCTGGATGTTCCAGGAGCCGCCGCGCCCTAAGTTCGAAGGCCGGGAATGGATGCTAGGAGGACGTGCAGATGCGACCGTTACCAGCGCTGAGTCGGAGCAGGCGTAACCGCTGCCGCCGCGCGGTGGAAGCAAACCGCGGAATTAGGGCACGATACGCGAGAGAGATCACAAAACTAATAAATTCATCAAACATGCTATTGATAAATTTTGTATTATGTGATTTGAGAGATAGTGGATACTCGGGGTTCACCAATGTGGTCACCACAGCCCATGACGCTAACCCCTTCACGGCCTTAAAAGGCTTCGGAAAAAGAGCGGTCAAGGCCATGACGGACATCCTCCTCGGGATGGGCAAGACCATCAAACAGATTTCGCACTGGTTCTGCACCGGGATGATCAAGTCAACCACAGCGGCCCAGGTGGACGCAATGCGAAAAGCCGGACTAAGCGAGGCTTTTATACGCGAGAAGTGGACCACCCACCAGATCGGAGGCCAGTACATAGCGCCGGAGGTGGAGGAGATCGTACCGAAGATCATCCAGGACCAGACCACACTGATCACGCGGCTCGCTTCTGAAGATTTGCAGAGGATCCAAACGGCCGTGGTCACCAGCCTGGACGCCGGCGTGAACATCAACGACCTGGAAGCCACGCTCCGAGGAATTAGCGGATTCAGCCCACGGAGGGCCCAGCTCGTAGCAATGGACCAGACAAACAAATTAAACATAACGGTCCAACGGGCTAATGATTTGTCTTTAGGATTCACCAGAGCGGTGTGGATTCACGTCCCCGGCGAATTTACCAGCCGAGAGACCCACCGCGAATTTAACGGTCAAGAATTTGACCTGCAGGAAGGGATGTACGACATCGACGTCGGCCATAACGTACAGTGCGCCGAGCTTCCGTACTGCAGGTGCGTGTACCGGACCATAATACCTGAAGTTTTTGATGATTTAGGGAGCAAAAAATGAACAGCGACAGACTGACGTTTGACAGCAGACAATCTGTGAGGTCGATAGACACAAATGGATTTATGCACATCGCGATCTCTCCCCTCACCAAAGAGCAAATCGCGCCGTATTACGGCCGAGAGATCCCAGGATGGGAGAGCCTAGGCCTAGATCCAAACAAAACCTACATGGGATACCGGCCGGCGGAGGAACTGAAAAAACCGGAAACCATCGCAAGTTTTAACGGAATCCCGCTGCAGTTCCGCCACCATGCGGACTTTGCAGAAGCCCCAGCGAAGGACACGCGCGTAGGCGCAGTGGGCACCGAAGCGAAATGGGCGTCACCGTACCTCATGAACTCGCTGGTGATTTACGATCAAAAGGCGCAGAAGGTCGTTAAAAACGGATTCATGCGCGAATTAAGCTCGGCCTACAAGTATAAACCGGACTTCACACCGGGAACCTGGAACGGCCAGCACTACGATTTTATAATGCGGGACATCCGCGCGAACCACGTCGCACTTGTAGAGGAGGGCCGCGCGGGCGCAGACGTTCTGGTATACGACTCAAAAACAGGGAGACTCAGAATGGGAGACGAAAACAAAAAGGCCGCCGAGCTCGCACTCGTTCAGGCCCTGCTGGCTTTGCACCAGGAGGAAGCAGAGAACGACATCGAGGGCGCGGTTGACCAAATCATCGCGGACGTAGGTGAGAGCCTCGACGAGGAGAAGCGCGGCAGACTGAAAAAAGCCATCCTGGCCCTCGGCTCGAAGTTCGGCAAAGACGCCTGCAAAGACGCCCAGCCGGAACCGAAAGTAACGGTCAAGGGCAATAACGACAAGGTCAAGATCACCGATAACGACGATGATGACGACCTCGACGACGGCAATGATTACGACAGCGATAACGACACCGGCGGAGATTTCGACGACGGCGATAACGACGACAATACCGGCCGTGATTTCGACGACGATGACGACCGCGACGATGGTGACGATGACTTCCAGGACGAAGGCAGAGCACCGGAGGGAGATCGCCCATACGCCGGCGAAAACCAGCCTGACGACGATGACGACTACGGCATCGACCAGGAACCGGACGACATCGACGTGGAGGTAGGGACCAAAGGCAAAAAAGCGGACATCGACGTCAAGACCCCGGCACCAGCCCCGCAGAAACAGCAGGCTCTGCCGATTAAAAAACCGATTCAGCAGCAGAAGGTGGTGGCTAAGCAGCCAGCTCCGCAGCCGCAGAAGCAACAGATTCAAGGGACGGGTGGTGCGCCTGTAGCGGGCGGAAACCTCCCAGCTAAACAAGAAACAAATGGAGGAGACCAAATGGCATCACTCATCAACTACGCCTTGAGGGCGTGTGGCCTCGAAAAAGAGGATCCAGAAGTTCAGCAGGCATTCATTGCCGGTCTGAAGTACGGAAACCAGGGAGACGGCACCGGCCAGGAAATGGCCAGCGACAGTGCATACGAGGATGACGGCGACCAGCTGACCATCGCGGACATCACTGCGCAGGTCCGCCAGAGCATCAACGAGATCAACGCCGCCGCAAACGACGTTAAATCTGTGCTCGGCAAGGTCCAGGTGGACGCATACGACAGCGCCGATGACGTGTACTACGACGCCTGCATCGAACTCGGTATCGAATGCACTAAAGAGACCGCACGCGACAGTTACAACGCCTACAAATCAGCGCTCAAGAGCAATGTGCAGATGGCGGCAGACGGCGCGCAGAAAAAGACAATTCTGAGCACCATGCTCGATGATGTAAATATCGGATATTAACAGGGAGAAAACAAAAAATGGCTTTACAGAAACAAGTAAATGTTGATCCGGCCCTTGGTGTTCCTGGTTCGCAGGCTGCATTCTTAGGAGAAGTGATCACAGTTCACAATTATTTGTCGGACGGCACCGCAACAGCCGGACAGTTCTGCTGGAACGGCACCTTCACCGGTACCGATTGGGCAGCTGGTACCCCGGTAGGCAATGTAGCAACCGGAAACGGCACCGGCGGCGGAGACCTCGCAGGCCTGGTTGTACGCCTTCAGACCGGTGTACTTCCAGACGGCGTAGCCGGCGAGCTCAAGTATGAGCGCGGCGAGCTGGTAACCGTTGCGATTCGCGGCGATTTCTACGTAGCCGCCACCGGAGCAGCCACAGTAGGCCAGGCCGTGAATGTGAATACAACCACCGGCGCAATGACTTACGGCACCGCAGGAACCGGCGAAGTAGCCACCGGATGGACAGTAGCCACCCCGGCATCTGCCGCAGGCGACCTCATCGTGATCAGCAACCACGGATAACAGATTAAGGAGATAAAAACATGAGCGCAATTTTTGAACAATACAAAGAGCGCGGTCTTTCCAGCCCATACGCTGTAGATTTCATGGCTTACGACGAAATCAACGGATCAATCCGTGTAGATTACGCTAAGACAGAACAGATGTTGGCTCAGGACGCCGCACTTACATCCACACCGAACGTAGGCGTACCAAGCGCCCTGGTGACTTTGATCGATCCGTCCGTCACAGAGATCTTATTCTCTGCGATGAACGCAAAGAAACTGGTGCCAGAAGTGAAAAAGGGAAGCTGGGTAGACAAATACACACGTTTCACCATCACAGAATACACCGGTTCAGTAACACCGTATTCTGATCACGGCGAGAACGTGTCCTCTGATTTGAACTTCGAATCACCACAGCGCGAGAACTTCCTGTTCCAGACCGTAATCCGCTATGGCGACCTGGAGGAAGCAACCGTAGCGCGCCAGCGCCTGAGCCTTGCTTCAGAAAAACAAAAAGCCGCAGCCACCATCCTGGCTAAGGCCCACAATAAGTTTTATCTGTACGGTGTGCAGGGTAAGCAGATTTATGGTCTTTTGAACGACCCTAACCTGCCATCCACCCAGAGCCCGAACTCCATCACCATCGGTGGTAGTTCCTACTCAACCTGGGCAGACAAGGCCGCAAACGACGCACAGAATGCCGCAAACCATGTGTATAACGACGTTCTGAAGCTGATTAACGCCCTATGCACAGACAACGGCGGCCATGTGGACGCGAACACCAAGATGGTCCTGGCGGTTTCCAACGCAAGAGCCTCATACCTGAACGCATTAAACGCATTCGGCCTGAGTGCCACTAAGATGCTGAAGGACAACTACCCGAACCTCAAGATCATCCAGCTCCCAGAACTGAGCACTGCATCCGGCGAAATGCTGTACCTGATTGCACCAGAACTGTTCGCAAGCAAGACAGCAGAGCTGGCATACTCCGAGAAGATGAGAATGGGCCGTGTAGTTCCAGAGATGTCCTCCTTCAAACAGAAGGCCATAGGCGGAACCTGGGGAGCAATCATCAAGAGACCGTCACTGATTAAGACCATGACCGGTATCTAGTACGATTTTAAAACTCGCAGAACGGGAGGCGCGCCGAGACAGCGCGCCTTTTTTGAATTAAGACACGTAAATACAAAGAGGTACAAATTATGAGTTCAAAGAAAACAGCCACCAATGTGCAGAAGGCCGCAGTAGTTGAGAGCAACGCCGTAGAGGCCCCAGCACCAATCGAAACAAGTAAAGATTTTGTGACCATCGCAAGCCACATGCCCCAGGGGATCATTTTCACAGACATCCCAAGCAAGGACGGCGGCACTAAGACCATCGAGATCCCAGGATGCAACAGCAACATCAAGCAGACCGGCGGAATTTTACTCGGCGTAGGCAAGAGCGTGGCAGTCCAGCTCCCTAAAGAGGACTGGGAAAACATCAAGCGCTTACACGGCAGAGAGCGCGCATTTCAGAGTTACAACGGGTTCCCACCATGCTTGATGGAGATCACAGATCCGAAGTCAATCCATAGCAACGGCGACGTTAAGAGCCAGCGTCATGGATTGGAACCGATAGATCCAAAAGAGGTCCAGGTTGTAGAAGCTGACTAACCACTCACCGGAGGAGGCAGAGATGGCAATTTATGATTTCAGCGCAAGCGAGTGGAGGTCACGGTTTATTCACTTTCAAGACGAAACCAAATACCCCGACGAACTGATCGAGAACGCATACGACCTGGCGGTGGAGTTCTTCCCGAACACGGAAAACAGCCCATACCCATATGATCCGGCCCGCGGCGTGTATACGCGCCAGCGCCTGATTGACTATGCGGTGTGCCATCTCTTACTGTTGCAGGACCAACCAGCAAACCAGGTCGGCCGCCTTTCGAGCGCCAGCGAGGGCTCCGTGAGCACCTCCTTTGATTTACCAAAGGCGAACTCTGTGGCCGGCGAATATTGGTTACAGACCAAATGCGGCCAGCAGGTATGGCTCCTGCTACAACCGTACATCTTAGGCGGACGGATTTATATCCAGAGCAAGTACCACCCATGGTGCTAAGGAAATCGTGATGGCGTTCACAATTAAAAGCACATTAGGCAACTTAGGAGAAGCGCTGGCCGCCGGATGCAAGGCCGCCGCGTCCCGGTTTGCCGATTGGATCACCGGACGCAAGGCACCGGAGCCAATGAGCGTCAACGTCGGGATCATCAACAACCCGAGGGTAGCGCAATACGCCGCCTATCTCGAGTACGGATGGATTCAGAAGGTCACCGGACGCCAGGCCGCGTGGTTTAAGGCCAAGCTCGGCGAGAACGCACCGAAAAAGGGTGCTATTTTGATCTTGCCACCGCGCCCGATCTTCGGAGCAACCAAGCGCGAGCACGCAAACAAATGGCTCAATCTGGTGCGGGCCTCGATTACCAGCGCTCACGGCAGAATTGACGATGAGCGCATCCTTGCCAGGGTAGGCGCAGTAGCCGCCCAGGACATCAAGGACACCATCGCTCACAACGGGACACAAAGTGAAAAATTTGCAAACCGTTCATCGTTGACTTTAGCCCTGCTGGCCGCGAGCGCCAGCGGACATAGGACAGACGCCACCGGAGGGAGCTCAAGAGCCCAGGCTCTGGTGCGCACCGGAGCACTTATAGGCTCCATCGGATATCGGATCGAGAAGGGAGTGCCGAGCGGCAAGTCACCGCAAGGGATTATCAACATCCCAGGCACCAGATAGGAGGCACCATGTCGCTCAACTTACATGCCATAGTTCGCGGCGCGATCAGTTCTGTGAACGCCGATGAGCAGGTGTACCTTTTGCAGAGCACCGGAAACACCAACGTCTCCGGCCGCATTGTCGCCACATACGCCGGACCGCAGCTGGTCGGCGCCCAGGTGCAGACCTTATCGAACGACGACCTGAAAATCGTTAGTGAGACAGAGCGCACCGAGAGAGATCGGAAGTTCTATCTGTTCAGCGATTCGAACAACCAAACCACCCCGGCGGCCATAATCCGGAATCTTGGCCGCACCGGAGATTTTATATACAGACCTTACGACAGCACATACTGGAAGATTTACTGTGTAGCTGAAGATTTTAGCCCGGTCGGCTGGGTTCAGGTGCTGGCCAGCCAGCAGAGCGAGGTGCCGACGGTCCTCAAAGAACTAATGGAGGACATCCTGGACCCGGACAGTGGCGATGATACGCCGGACACACCGGACACACCGGAGGAGGGCGCAAATGGCAACTGATATCTTAGGAGCGGTGTACGATTACATCAAGACCTACGCCTGGGACGTGAACGACCCGGACTGCCCGCAGTACCGCGATGACCAGATCATCCGCGGAGGCCTCAACGAGATGGCCGTAACCAAAGACAAAATGGAGATGTGCATAATCTACCACCAGCACGTCACCCGACACGGCACTAACCACTACAGATACCGGAACCAGGGAACTGACGGCGCACAGTTCGTGCAGGGCACCAGCGAGCTGGTAGAGCACCTCATCCAGGTAGACATGGTATCCGCAGAGCCCGTGGTAAAGCAGGAAGTAACGGCCAAGAGAGCACAGGCAATCGAGATGCTCAGCCGGTCACCGATAGGAACGGCGTTCTTCAAGTCAAGGGATTTGAACTTAATCAGCGCTGAAGATGTGACCGTGATCAACCAATGGGACGAAACAAAGAATTATTTATGCAGATATACGTTAAAATTACACATAGAGCAACGGTTTGAACTTAGCACACCGATAGACTATTTCACCAAGGTGCGCGTCAAATCGGTGCGGGCTCACACGCCGGAAACGCGGCAGAATGAACCGGGATATCTGCTAACAGAAAACGTAGACAACAATCACACATAGATAGGAGAGCAATATGGCAATTCCAGCAAGCGAACTGGTCCGCATCATGCCCCGCGTTCTTGCAGGCACCGGGCAGGATCTAGTTTTTAACGGTCTCTTTCTGACCGACAACGCAGCCGCCCCGGCAGACGGTGAGCTGCTGCAGTTCCTGGACGCACAGAGCGTCGGCGCCTTCTTCGGACGCACCAGCAACGAGTTCAAAGCGGCCCAGGTGTACTTCACCGGATATAATAACTCGTTGACTAAACCGTCAACCCTTTTCATTACTAACGCGATGCGCACCGAGAAGCGCCTACAGCTCCGCGGCGCAGACATCGATAACCAGAAGGCGGTACTTACCGCAATCAACGGTAACCCGGCCAACCTCGCAATCACCATCAAACTGACTGCAAGCGGCTCCGCACACACCTTCACACCATCCCTGACCAGCGCACCATACGCCTCACTGAGCGCGCTCCTTAGCGACCTCAACACGGTGCTGGCCACCGACGCCGGCTACCCGTCCGCGTTGGAATTCAGCCTGGTGGTAGGCGACGGAATGGACGCCCACGTAATGCTGACAACCACCGGAACTACGCTGAACGCCGGAATCGAGATCACCGAGATCACCGGAGCCATGGCAGACCTGCTCGGAATTTCTGACAGCACCCGCGTGCTTTACCAGCCATACAAGGCCGCCCAGGCCGATATTAGCGCCGTGCTGGACGCGGTAGCGATCAACAGCATGAACTGGGTAACCTTCACCACAATCAACACCACACCGCTGACCTACGATGAGAACGAGAGACTGGTAGCCTGGGTACAGTCACAATTTGCGGAAGGAAACCAATTCTTATATGTGCATTGGACCAATGAGGCTGCACTGCAGACAACCAGCGCCGGCAGCACCATAACGGCACAGATCAGAGAGCTCAACGCCGAGGGCGTAACCCATGTGTGGGATAGCTTCGTGTACGCCGCATTCGTGATGGGCTGCGCCGCTTCCATCGCATGGGACCGCAACAACAGCACCATAACCCTGGCCTACAAGGCCCAGGCCGGACTGCCAGCCTTAATCAAGGATAAGACCAAGGCAAGGAATCTGATCACAAACGGCGTTAATTTTGTAGGCGATTATGCAAGCCGCAATGATGACTTTGTTCTTTTCCAGAATGGTCAGATGGACGGGCAATTCAAGTGGATTGATACCTACCTGAATTCAACATGGCTGAACAACGCGCTCCAGGTGCAGATTTTAGCCGGATTTGAGCAGGCACCGCGCGTACCATATACCGACGTTGGATACACACTGATCCGCTCATGGGTTCAGGACGTGGTCAACCGCGCAATTTCAAACGGCGTAATCGACACCGGACTCAACCTCAGCGAGACGCAAAAGAGCGCCCTGCTGCAGGAAACCGGCGGTGTAGACATTACCACCGAACTGCACAATAGCGGATATTATCTGCAGATTGTAGACGCCACCGCGCAGATCCGCCAGCAGCGCGAATCACCAGCATGCAACTTCTGGTACACTTACGGTGGCTCAGTTCATAAGCTGAACCTTCCGAGCACCGCTGTAGTTTAAGTTAAGAGAGAGAGGAGACATAAAAATGGCATTCGAATACACAGAGCCCCTAGGCAACATCACCTCCGCAGACGCCACCATGATAATGACCGTGGAGGGCTTATACCCGGTAGGCATACCTATTACCAACTTTAGTGTAGACCAGATGGCAGACAGCGATGAGCACGAATACGCCCAGGCACGAATGGGTGTAGATGGCGGACTTGCGGCCGGTTTCGTACCAAACGCCTGGAATGTAACCATAAGCCTGGAGGCGTCAAGCCCATCTCTCAAGGTGATGCAGCAGATCGCCCAGGCCATGGCCACCAACCGCCGGACCTACGAGATCGGAATCACGCTGACAATTCCATCGCTTAAGCAGGTGCACATGTTCAAGAAGGGAGTATTGCTCTCCGGAAAAGACATGCCAGGCATCCGCAAGACCCTGGAACCAACCAGCTGGAAGTTCACATTTGCAAGATACAACCAGCTAGGCATTTAAAAGAGCAACCTCGGTAACTACGTGCCGACAAAATCAAAGGGCGTGAGAGCGTCCTTTTTTGAAGTAGGCCACTAATGCAGAATAAGTCACAAAAAGTCTAAATCAAGATAAAATTACTTGCTTTTAGGGCTTTAGTTCTGATAATGTATAGTAGGAAAACGAGATAGGAGTATCAAATGACAAAGATTAATCAAATCGCTCAAGCATTCGCAGCCGGCGTGGCCTTTGCCAGGAGCTCCGGCCTTGCCATGGACGCGGCAGAGGAGGATAACGGATACTGGCGTACCATCCGCGGCCATAAAATCCACTTCGGACCAGACGGAAAAGCGACCAACGCGCCGGATTGGTTTAACGGCACATCCACGGGAGGGACAGAGTCGAGTAAATCACCAAAAGATCTCGCAGCACTCGTAGGCAAACGATATCGGGAACTAGAAGATAAGATCCGCTATCGTTATGAGTATACCTACGAGGACATCGATAAGATCGGAGAGCCCGACTACAAGCTACCCGGCGCGAACCTGGCCAATGAAACCCGAATCAAAACCGGGCTTAACACCATAAAAATATGGTCGGAATCGATGGCAGACTATGTAGGCATGACCACCCAGGAGGTAGTAGATGCAATTGAAGATGGAGACCTGAATAAAACCGATGCCGAGGGCATATGGCGTAAGCTCAACGCAATTGAAAAGGAAGCAAAAGATCTGGTTAACCGAACAAGTGCCGCTATACGAGGATTAAAAAAGGCAAAAGCGCGCGATTATGAGGACCTAGCCAATGATATTACTGCCCTAAAAGACGAAACCGTCAAGCTGGACGGAAAAACATACCACCTATACAGTGAAACAGTCAAGGCCATACGGTCTGCGAAAGAGAGGAGATAAATCATGGATTTAGAACAGGTACAGAGATTGGCGCAGGCCTTCGCACAGGGCGTGGCCTTTGCGCGCGGATTCACCGAGATGGCGCAGGATGCCAAGGACGGTGAGGAGGACGGACGCTGGGTAACAATCGGCGGCGAACGCGGTGCAGACGGCGAAAAACACGGCGGACGTCCGGTGTTCATAAGCGGCAGTGGAGTGGTTAAAAAAGGCCTTAGCAAGAGCGCCCAGGGAAAGACCCTCGGTCAGGTGTTCGGCAAAGGCGGCGAGTTCAGTTCCGAAGGAAAAAAGAGCAAAGGCGAATCTTCTGAGGGCAAAAAGCATTTGTGGGGCAAACAGCGCGATGCTGATGAATGGAACCAGGTACATGAGATCAACCTCAAGAACAAAAAAGAAAACGCCGAGATTCGACGCAAGGCCGATAAGCTCATGGGCGTAAATGAAAAAGACCGCAGAGACGCAACATCCAGGGCTAGAGAATTCAGGCAGGAAACAAAGCAGATTGTGGCAAACGATTTGGAACCTTCTGTAGCCAAGCTGAAAAAAGCGCTGGACGCAAGCGTACCGGCCAGAGTTCATGATAACCTTGTAGACACCCATCGTCTGGCTGCCCAAATCGGCATCATGGCGAACAAGCTGTGTTCCCTTAACAGCAGATATGCTGAAAACTCCAAAGAACCATCTGCCTTTGTGGTAAGCTCCTACGGCCATAACGCTAAAGGCACCGCAGAGGCCGTGGCCAAGGTTGCGAGAAGATCTGCTGCGATGGCTCATGAATTTGGAAAACCGAGAGATGAGCGCTCCTACAATGATGCGTGGGCCACATCTGAAATTAAAGACAACCTCTCCAGGATTCGTGGCTTACACCAGGATCTGCTGGACGCTATCCGCAGAATTCAGGAATCGGAAAAACGAGAAGAACCGCAGGAAGATCCGCTGTACGCCGCAAGGGGCAAAATGATTAATTGACCGGCGGGAAACAGATCAAAGGACACTACATCATGAACACGAATAAGGCGCGCCGCATGGCGCAGGCATTCGCTAGAGGACTGGCTTTCATGCGAGGCCACGCCCTCATGGCCATGGACGCAAACAAGAACGGCGAGACGTGGATTACAATAGGCGCCGAGCCAGGCCCCGACGGTAAAAAACACGGCGGCCAACCGGTGTGCCTTAATTCCCGTGGAGAGATCAAATACGGTCTCGGTAAGGCCGCCCAGGGCCTGACACTTAAACAGGTGTTCGGCAAAGGCGGTATCTATTCCAAAGAGGGCAAAAAGGGAACCAAGCAACCAGCGCAAGTTGGCCGCAAGGATACCACACCGCCGGACTTCACACTGCCGGAGAAGGTCAACCCGGAGGAAATCCAGAACCGTGACCGCTCCGGAGCCGCGTCAACTGGGCAGATCAGAGCCATAGCGAGCAAGCCTGATTACTTACGCCTTGGATTCAGCACTACTATGGCAGACGGCGCACCGATTGTAGCCTACGGCAAGATTGACCGCAGGAACCTCGGTCGCATATCCACCGTTACTGATAACCAGGGCAACCGCACTAAGGTCCAG
>JAEEGF012302367.1_pt1 | contig 12223 bp, 9 predicted proteins | sample 9134171 | NCBI WGS metagenome assembly JAEEGF01 (sample SAMN16246542, study PRJNA631951) | gut metagenome | biome: gut microbiome; feature: rumen; material: AP-attached | host: Bos | place: Iran: Karaj | collected 2018-10 | reverse complement strand
TGTGGAAAAATATGGTAAAATTGGCATATGCAAAGGAGATGTCATGGGTAAAGCAGAGGAGAATAAAAGAAAAAAACTGGAGAATCTTCTGAATACATCTTTTGAACTCTTTACATCACAGGGGCTCAACAAGACGTCGATTTCAGATATCGTAGAAAAGGCCGGTGTTGCAAAGGGCACTTTCTACTTATATTTCAAGGATAAATACGACATCAGGAACAGACTCATCGCCCACAAGTCCAGCCAGCTCTTCATGCAGGCATATCATGCGCTGGATGAGGCCGGAATAGAGGGCTTTGAAGACAGACTTATCTTTATTATGGATTATGTTCTGGATGAACTGGCCGCCAACAAAGGACTTCTTGCTTTCATCTACAAGGACCTTAGCTGGGCTGTATTCAAGAAGGCTCTCACCACTCCCGTCAGCAGTGATGACGTGGACTTTGGCGAAGTATATAGAAAAATGATTGCAGAATCAGGCCTTAACTTCAAGGAACCTGAGGTCATGCTCTTTCTTATCATCGAGCTTGTAGGCTCCACCGGCTACAGCTCCATAATGTATGACGATCCGGTATCCTTAAATGACCTGAAGCCCCATCTGGAAACTACGGTTCGAGGTATAATTAATCAATATACGATTCAGTAATACGACATAAAAAGGCAGGAGAACCGATGGCTCTCCTGCCTTTTCAATATGGTTATAAATATGCAATTGGTAATTTCTCATTTAGTTATCTTGTAGCTGTAATCACTAAAATCAGCCTCAAGAACTGCCTTGTGCTCACCGTTTGTCCACTCGAAGGTCATGACACTTCCGTCAACATTAACCCGGAGGTCAGCATCGAAGCCAAAGGCGGGATGAGTATTTCTGAAGGCAATAAGCTCAAGCTGCTTCTTCACAACATCCTTCTTCATGGCTTCTTCTATGTCAGACAGGCTAAGATTGGTTCTGTTGATTTCCTTGTGTCCGCCGGCTCCCGCACGCTTAACTGCTTCGTGATCATTTTTGCCTGCGAAGAGATCAAGGTACCATACCTGGGGCTTACCGGGCATGAACATCTGAATCGCTCTCGCAAAGAGCATCTTCTTGTCGTCATCTCCAAGGGCGCTGTAGTAGGTAGCATTTACCTGATAATACATGTTCTTGGCGCCGTGAAGGTCTTTGACAAAGCCGCCTCTTCCGACGATGGTGTCGATCATGTTCTGAATGTCTTCTTCAGGAAGGATTCCCTTAAGATCAAGAAGCGGGATTCCGTCGTGGCAGCCCAGCATATTGACAACTCTGATCTTCTTTTCCTGAATCTCATCGGCCCATTTCTTCAGAAGTTCACCGGATCTGCTCTCAATGGCATAGATAAGGAGTCCGGGAAGGAAGAAATCATAGGTCATGTAGCCCTTGTTTGCCACAACTTCATAGATCTTCTCGCTGTAGCTTGCGTGAATCTCGGGAAGAAGTGCTACTCCGAACTCGTCGGCCAGCTTTTTAACCTTCTCAAGTACGTCCCAGGTGTCGGGCTCATTGAGGAAGTTCTTCTTGCCGGGTTCCTTGGGTGCATAGGCGAAGGCATCAAGTCTTACAATCTTTGCGCCGTAGCCTGACAGGCTCTTTAAGGTGTCTCTGTAATGCTCCCAAACAAGGTCTGATTTGATATTAAGGTCCATCTGACCAAGATACCGTCTCTTGGATTCCAGATAGTCCACTGTCTTATCCTTGTATTTCTCATATCCTGTAAAATCGATCTCTGAAGGCTTCTTGCCCTCATCCAGAGCCTTGCAGACTCTTTCAGACAGTCTCTGAGCTGACAGATACTGAATATCCATAACCTCCATGAGATCCTGCGCATCGGGACGCTTGTACTGAACCTCCTGATAGAAGGTGTTCCAGTAAGGAATATCCTTGCCGTCGGGCATTCTCACCATAAGTATGGGAAGTCCCGGCTTTCTGAAGAACATGTCCTTGATATACTCCTGCCTGGGCTGGATATACCCTTCCGGAGTAATGTCTCCGCAGCCCTCCCAGAACTTGTTCCAGTTGATAAAAAAGTCTGCGTATTTGGACTTCTCACCGTTTTTTACAAGGTCCTGGAACTGGGGTGAAAGAACAGAAGCGTGGTTCAGGATAAAATCAAGCTTAAGGTCGATTCCAAGATCTCCCAGAGCATCGATGTCCTCTTTGCTTCCAAGCTCCTCATTGATACCGTAGTCAATTACGGAAAAGCCTCTGTCCAGATCGGTGTTGAAGATACTGGGCAGAATGTAAAAGGACTGAAAAACATCCTCAAATTCCTTTTTGGAAAGAACAGAAACAATGTCCTTCAGGGTGCCGCCCATGCTGTCAGGATAAGCATTGAGCATAGGTCCGTTATCCACATATTTTTTACTCATTGTCACCTCCTGATAACCTGTCAGTTCATGCCGTAAAGCTTCTTGAAATCGTCATAGCTGATAAGCTCGCCTGCCTTGGTGATGATAACCTTGGCCTTGTGAGCCTGATCCACCAGCTTTTGCTGCTCAAGCTCAAGAACCATCATGGTGAAAGGACTGTCAAGCTTGCCGTCTCTGTTTCTTGATCTTCTGTGCTCAAGGGTCTCCTGAGGAGTGCTGTTCAGAAGAACAGGAACATCAACCTGGCTCATGTAATCACTGTTGCCGTGGGTCCACTCAACAATAAGAACCTGAGTATTGGACATGTCTACCTGATCGTACCAAAGAGAAGCCTCGTCTCTTCCCATCCTCTTAAGGAAAAGATCCTTTGCTCCATCCTTGAAGGCCTTCATGATACTGTCTACTTCTTCGAAATCTGTTTCCTTGGGAGTTCCAAGGTAATCGTTAAGGGCCTTTTTGCCCCCTTCAAGATATGAACTGAACCATGTGTCAGTCTCTGCATGTGCCTTATTTGCGTCATCTTCAGCTATCTGCCACTCTTTTACCTTGGCATAGTTTTCTGAATTCATGACACCTGCGTCAACCATGGCGCGAATGCCTGCAACTCTAAATGTATGAAGTCTTTCAGCGTCATTATACATAGGAATACGGTGGGGATAATTGTCACCGGACATGGTGTAACTGCCTATTCCTGCGCTGTTCAGAAGATATGACAGGCATGACGCAATTTCAGATTTACCAACTCCGGAGCCTCCGCAAACTGCTACAACCGCTCTTGCGTAAGGGTTACTGTTCATGGCAGTTTTAAGCTCTTTAACAAGCTGTGGGAAAATGGTCTTAGCCTTGGCTCTGTGGCTGTCACCTATCTCCACCTTATCACCGGGCATATCTCCGTGGGGGATATCATCCGGAATGGAAATATTAGCAAGGGCCTCTTCTGCCTTGCCAAGCTTCTCAAGAACCTGCTCTTTGTTTACTGAGATCTTTTCGTAATGGTTATTCATAATTCTCCTCTTTTTTGACAACTAAAGTCACACATGGTATTTTGATAGTAGAAAAACTTTTGCGCATAAGCACAAAATTTTTTCCAAAAATGAAGTGTTATTTGAACACAAGATACAATAACTTTTTTTCTTTGTAAAGTCAAAAAAATTTATGATTACGATTAAAGAGATTGCAAAACAACTAAATATGAGCACTACCACGGTTTCAAATGTTATTCATGGAAAAACCGGGGAAGTTTCTGAGGAAACACAAAAGATCGTCAGGGATTTTTTAAAAAAGGTTGATTATGTACCAAACATTAACGCGCGTAATCTCGCTCAGAACCAGTCCAAGATCATAGGTCTCGCCCTGAAGGCCAGGGCCGACAAGTATGAGAACCTTATCATGGATCCCTTTGTATCGGAGCTTATTGGCGGTGTGGAAGAAACCATACGAAATGCCGGATATTTTATGATGCTCTATATCTCCAGTGACATCAATGAGATCATGAGGCATGTTTCCACCTGGAATGTGGATGGTCTTATCCTCTTCGGTATGATCGGAGATGACGGAATCAGGGTCAGTGAGAAGTACAAAAAGCCCATTGTCTGCATAGACACCTACAGTATTGAGGGTCTTAAGCACTTCACCAATGTGGGGCTTGATGACGAACAGGGAACCTATGACATGGTGAACTACCTGATAAGCAAGGGACATCGCAAGATCGCTTTCCTGTCCGATAACACCACCGGCGTTGACCTGGCGAGGTTGACAGGCTACAAAAAAGCCCTGGAGGATGCGGGCATCAAGTTCAGGCAGAGCGACTTTTTGAAAATCAGACCAAGATCAGAGGAACTTCCGGACAGTTTGGAGGAGATCTGTGGCAAGGCCATAAATTTCGACGCCATCATGTGCGTATCGGATCTCTATGCCGTCACCCTTATTGCCTCCCTCTCGGATCGAGGCATCAAGGTTCCGGAGGATATCTCCATTGCGGGCTTTGATGACAATATGCTGGGGCAACTCCACCGCCCCGCCCTTACCACCGTTCATCAGGATGTCAAGGAAAAGGGCATAGTTGCAGCAGATACGCTGCTTAAACAGCTCAAGGGTCAAAAGACTCCCAACCAGATCAAGCTTCCCACACATTTGGTAATCCGTGATACAGTAAGAGCTTAACCGTTTAAGGAGTCATATGTAAAAGTTGCCCAAAATAGCTTTTGCGCATAAGTTACATGTCTTATCATTTTTACGAATATTTATGATATATTTTATAATTTTTTATGAATTTATTAATTAGCTGCAAAGCCGCATAAAATGGCTATTGCAGCTTTTCTTTTATTTTTCTTAATGATTTAATGACTGATTTCCACTTGCTTTTTGTGCATTTTTGTGTTAACTTGAACTTAGCGTACAACTTATGCGCAAAAGGTAATACCAAAACACAAAAACATTATGGCATTATGCACAAAAGGAGGGTAACAAATGAAAAAGAAACTCATGTCTGTTCTTCTTGCAGGCACAATGGTTATGAGCCTTGCAGCTTGCGGAACAACAGGAACAACTGACACAACATCAACACCTGCAGATACAACTGCTACTGAGGCAGCTCCTGCAGATACACAGACTGCTGACGCAACAGCAGCTACTGAGACAGCTCCTGCTGCAGAGGAAACAGCAACTGCTTCAGTTGGTGCAGTAAGACTTCTCAATGGTAAGCCTGAGATCAACAACCAGATGCAGGATCTGGCTGCCAAGTACAAAGAAGAGACCGGCAACGAGCTCATCGTTGAGACCATCGGTGGTGACACCAATGCTTCTGACGAGCTTAAGAAAATGTTCCAGGCTGACAACATGCCTGACATCTTCGTTATCGAGGCTAACCAGGCAGCTAACTGGGACGGCATGCTTGCAGATCTTGCAGGTGAGGACTGGACCAACAAGACCGGTTTCGAACTTACCAATGACTCCATGGGAACAATCGGATTCCCTTACACTGTTGAGGCTACAGCTCTTGGATACAACGCTGATATCCTTAAGGCTGCAGGTGTAGATCCTGCTTCTCTTACATCTCCCGCTGCTTGGAAAGAGGCTTGCGAGACTCTTGATTCCAAGAAGGATGAGCTCGGATTCACAGCAGTATTCGGCTGGTGCGCAGAGCCTACAAACCTTGGCTGGTCTTCAGGTACACACGTATTTGGTCAGTACCTTGACGCAGGCCTTAAGGCTGACGACACAACATATATCGATCTTCTTAACGACGGCGGAAAGATCGACGAAGCAAGAATGAAGAACTTCGCTGAGTTCATCGGCATGATGAACCAGTATTCAGATCCTGCTCTTCTTATCGACGGAACCTATGACAATCAGGTTGCCGGCTTCAAGGAAGGCAAGTATGTATTCATCACACAGGGTAACTGGTGTGTAACTTCTCCTGACGACATCAGCTTCGAGGCTGGTTTTGCTCCTTATGCATTCGAAGATGGCATCAACACCATCATCGCCGGACCACCTTCATACTGGGTAGCTTATGCTAATGGTAATGTTGATGGCGCTAAGGCATTCTTCAACTGGTGTGCAGGCGACTCTGCTCAGAACATCCTTGTTAATGACGCAGGTCTTGTATCTCCTTTCGATGATTGCCAGTATGAGGCAGTTAACCCCTTCTACAAGAGCATGAAGAGCTACATCGATGCAGGCAACTACTCAGGATGGCACACAATGCTTAAGAAGGACGGTCTTCAGAACGAGACATGTAACGTATTTGCAGATTATGCAAAGGGCAAGCTCGATGCTGACGGATTCGTTTCAACAATGGCTAAAGTTATCGCCGGATACTACGCTCAGTAATTTGTAACATGCAGGCAGGGCATGCATGATGCCCTGCCTGTTTTTAACTGTATTTACCACGTTGCTTATTGTTTTCTTACTTTTTGAGAGGAGGACTACGAATGGGTACATTTTCTACCGGACGTAAGCTTGCATCATTCGGCTGCCTGATTCTGGGCCTGGTGCTTACAATCGCCGGACTTGCATTATCCATAACTAAAGCTGGGGATCTTATCTTATTCACTATACCCATGAACGGAACAGCCACACCTTTTATCTTAGGTAGAGGTGCCATGTTCGTATGCGGTATCATCCTGTTTTTTGTTGGGCTTTATCTTTTCCCTACCCTGAAATACCACCGCACAATTATAAATATTATTTTCCTGTTTCCTCTGCTGTTCGCTTTTGCAGTAACAGTTATCATACCTCTTTTCCTTGGTATCGGTTACTCCTTCACAGACTGGAACGGAATCAAGCTCACAGGCTTTGTTGGTCTTAACAACTACGCAAGAATGTTCAAACAGCCATCATTCCTGTGGTCAACACTTCTTACTTTCTTATTCGTTGTATTTAACATGATCCTGGTTAATCTGATAGCTTTCCTTTTAGCTCTTCTTTGCACATCAAGGATCAAAGGCCTGGGATTCTTCAGAGCTGCTTACTTCCTCCCCAACCTTATCGGAGGAATCGTTCTTGGTTACATCTGGCAGTTCATTTTCAGTAACGTTGTTACCAAGTTCACAGGTACTTACTCAATGCTTTCGGACACACATACAGCTTTCCTGGCTATTATCATCGTATATATATGGCAGTATGCCGGTTATATCATGCTGATCTACATCACCGGACTTAACACCATCCCCGGCGACGTACTTGAGGCATCTGCGATTGACGGAGCAAGCCCCACACAGACTCTTTTCAACATCAAGCTTCCCATGATCGCACCAACAATCACAATTTGTACATTCCTTACACTTACATCTGCATTCAAGCAGTTTGACGTAAACCTTGCTTTGACAAACGGCAAAGGCTCCATCGACTTCCTTGGCAACTATATCGCCAACGGTACAGAGATGCTTGCCCTGAACATCTACACCACCGCCGTTATCAATAACGACTATGCTCTTGGACAGGCAAAGGCAGTATTCTTCTTCATCATCCTTGCCATTGTTTCAATAGTCCAGGTCCGTATATCAAATAAGAGGGAGGTGGAATTATAATGCATACAAAAGAGAAATCATCCACTATCGTTATAAGAATGATCATCGCTATAATTGTTGCAGTTTATGTATTGTTCCCCTTCGTTCTCCTTCTTATCAACTCAGGAAAAGAGACAGCTGATATCACAGCCAATCCTGTGAGCTTCGAAGGTGCAAGCCTTGGTCAGCTGGGTACAAACATAAAGGCAGTAATTAACGATCCTAATTTCCTCTTCTGGAAGTCCTTTGGATCCTCAGCTCTTATCACTGTTTTATCACTGGTAATGCTCTCTGTTTTCGGAGCAATGGCTGCATGGGTTATCTGCCGTAACAAGACCGCATGGTCAGCAGTTATTTACTTTACCTTCATCGCATCAATGATCATTCCTTTCCAGGTAGTTATGCTTCCGCTTATTTCTACCTTCCGTGATGTAGGAAAATTCATTGGTATTCAGATGCTTCAGTCAGTACCGGGCCTGGTATTTGCTTACCTGGGATTCGGAGGAGCCATGACAGTGTTCATCCTTAACGGTTTCATCAAGGGAATTCCTTATACCCTTGAAGAAGCAGCAGCCATCGACGGATGCAGACCTGAGCAGACCTTCTTCCAGATCATCTTCCCGCTGCTGACCCCTGTAATCACCACAGTAACCATCCTGAACGGTATGTGGATCTGGAACGACTACCTTCTTCCTTCAATGATGCTTGGACAGAACGGTAAGGTAATGACCATTCCCATCGCCATTCAGAAGTTCGTTGGCTCCTACGTAAAGAGCTGGGACAGAATCCTTCCCGCAGCTCTCCTTGCCATCATTCCTATGATCATCATCTTCCTGATCGCCCAGAAGCAGATTATGGAAGGAATGATCGAAGGTGCCGTGAAGGGCTAAAGTTTTGTTTATAAACGTACGGAATCAGGCAAAGATACAGCTTCCATAGCATAACTGAATTTACTCACTTCTGACTCGTCGTGTTTTACGAAATAAAAATCCCCCATAAATGTCTCGTTTCATGTTATTCAAAACAGTCGACATTTATGGGGTCTTTTTATTTGTAAAACATTTTCCTCGTGCGAATGACTCGCAAATTCAATTATGCTATGAAATCTGCATTTTTGCCTGATTCCTGTCTTTGGACAAATCAAATCGCAAAACCATTTCACAGCACTACTTTAAAAATATACAGGCTTAAGAATATACTCCTTACAGCTCGTATTTGATCTTGTCCTGTACATTGATGGATTCACCGATCTGAACCTCGATGAGCTTGAGCTCAGTGTCAGCATAGATGGTGTGCTTGCTGCCTATAGGCATTCTGATCACATCGCCGGGAGCAACCTTGGTCTCAACGCCGTCCACAACAGCCTTGCCCTGTCCGGAGATCACGGTCCATACCTCATCTCTGTGCTCATGGCTGTGATAGTTCATGGAATGTCCTGCATTAAGGGTTACCTTGATGGTAAGAGACTCGTTCTCAACATCGATAACCTTGAAATTACCCCAGGACTTCTCAGCAAACATGATCTGCTGCTCGAAGGAGTCAACAAAAGGCTTGATATAGGAGCTCTGCTCCTTGTCTGAAACCAGGATTCCCTCAGGAGATGCGGAAATAACCACATCCTTAAGTCCCATGGCAAGAACAGGAACATCCATCTCATTGACGATATGTACGCCCTCGCACTTGTCATTGAGAACACCCTTACCGATAACGCTCTCTTCCATGGCCTCTGTAAGAGTATTCCAGGTTCCAAGGTCCTTCCACTCGCCGTTAAAACGCATAACCTGGATCTTGGGCTCCTTCTCAACTACAGCGTAGTCGAAAGAAATCTTGGTGAGAGTATCATATTTTGCAAAAAGGTCCTTGTAATCAACAAAATCAATAAGCTCATGGGCCTTATCAAGAACATAGGAGAGCTTGTAAGCGAAAACACCGCCGTTCCAAAGAGCACCCTGGCTGATATACTGAGCAGCAACATCTGCTGTGGGCTTCTCCTTGAAGGTATCTACGATACTGATCTCCTCAGCATCCTTGGGGATGATGTAGCCATATTTCTCTGAAGGATATGTGGGCTCGATACCCATAAGTACCAGGTTGGCCTCACCCTTGTCTGCCTGATCTGAAAGAGCCTTGATTGCCTCGAAATAGTCATCATTAACATAAGGATCTACAGGGCATACAACAACAGACTCTGAAGGGTCAACACCCTGAACATCCACAAGATATGCTGTAGCAAGAGCGATGGCAGGGAAAGTATCTCTTCTGCAGGGCTCGATGGAAACACCTACATCTTCTCCCAGCTGGTTGTTGATGGAAGAAACCTGGCTCTTACTGGTTGCGATGGTAACTGTGGCATCCTTATCAACCTTCTTTATCTGACGATAAACCCGCTGAACCATGGATTCATAGGTGCCGTCCTCTTTTTTGAAAATCTTGATAAACTGCTTGGATCTGATGTCGTTGGAAAGGGGCCAAAGGCGCTTGCCTGAGCCGCCTGATAATAAAACAATATTCATAGTACTTCTCTTTCTAATAAAAAAATATATATTATCCTATAACTGACATGTAATAGGAATAAAGACTCCTGTAGGTAGCAGCGTTGTAATGAAGACCGTCTCCTGTAGTAAAACCTGCCTGCTGCAAATAGGTATATCCGTCTATCCACTGGATTCTGGAATCAAGTCCTGCCTGCAGCTGCGCATTGAAGCTCTCTATCTGGGCATTGGTGACACTGGCACCGGCTCCCACGGGGGTAACGGATGCGTAATACACGGTTATCCCTGCGTTGGTCCAGGTGTCTACATAGCTGTTCACAAGGCTGATATACTTGCCTGCATTGGCCAGGTCGTTAACACCGAAGTTGATGACCATCTTGGTGCCCCTGCCTGCATACACCGGAATAAGTGAAAGCGCTGAATTCTTGAACCAGCTGTAGCCCTCACCGATCTTGGCAATATAGGCCTTGTCTGAGGATCCCACCGCCATCTGAAGCTGTACGGTACGTGAATCTCCCACAAATACATAAGGAGTTCCCGGAAGCTCGTCCACCACGTATTCCCCTTTGATAAAAGCTGTTGTTCCCTTAAAGGAAACCTCATACCATTCATTGTCTGTCTCGCCTGTAACCTCTACGGCACTGCCCCAGGAGAGCTTCCCTACCTTATCATAATCGGTGCCGGCTCCTGATCTTACGTTGACAGTATCGCTGGTATATTTGGTCTTGGGAGCATCATACTCAGTAACTGTAAAAACTGTTCTGGTGAGCTCTACCGTTGCCTCTTCCTGGGATACACTGACAGTCTGGACCTTCTCTCGAACCTCCGTCTCTGTCTCAGCCACAGCCTTGCCGATGTCCTCGGATATTGCGGTGGCCACTGCGCTGCTGGATAACTCAGCTGCTGAATACTCTTCAACCTGATTGGCTGCGATCATCCCAATGGCAAGAAAAACCGAAAAAAACGCTGCGAAAGATATGAGTATAATGAAGTTACGTTTTTTTGAGGTGAGTATTTTCATATCCTAGAAATTTTACATTAGGGTTTTCGATATGTCAAATCATTGCATTTGACTATTATCTTCCTTATTATTATAATGTCAATGATTATGCAAAATCGGAAAATATTACAAACGGAGAATTTATGTGCGGAATTATTGGTTATATAGGCAAAAAAACTACTAAAGATATTTTATTGGACTCACTGGAGCTTCTGGAGTACAGAGGCTATGACAGCGCCGGCATTGCTCTTTTTGCCGATCCCGACAAGGGACCTGTGGTAAAAAAGGTTGCGGGAAGAGTTTCAGCCCTTCGCTCTGTATGTGAGGACCTTCCTTCAGATTCCTGTGCAGGTATCGGCCACACCCGCTGGGCTACCCACGGTGGAGTCAGCGACGCCAATGCACACCCTCATCAGCAGGGAAGAATCACCCTTGTTCATAACGGAATCATTGAGAACTACAAGGAACTTATCAAGGAGTACAACCTCAAGGATAAGCTTGTTTCCGAAACCGACACAGAGGTTGCAGCCGCAGTTCTTGACTCCCTCTACGACGGAGATCCAGAGGCAGCTCTTCGCAAGCTCGTAAGCGTTCTTAAGGGAACCTTCGCCTTCGCAGTTCTTTTTTCTGACAAGCCCGGCAATATTTACGCCATCAGAAATGTAAGCCCCATCGTTGTAGCCATGACTGAGCACGGCGCTCTTCTTGCTTCCGATGTGGCAGCTCTCGGAGTTCATGCCAAGGAGTACGCATTCCTTCCTGAGTATCAGGTGGCATGCCTCTCAGCCAAGGGCATCCTGGTTCACGACGAGAAGAGACGTGAAGTTCCTCTCCAGCTCATGGAGATTGACTGGGATACCAGCAGAGGCGGCAAGGACGGATATCCTTTCTATATGGAAAAAGAGATCCACGAGCAGCCCGATGCCATCAGAAATACCATTGAGCCTCACATCGTTAACGGCAAGACCTCTTTTGCAGAGGAGCAGATCCCTGATTCTCTTTTCAGAGAGAACCAGAATATCGTTGTCATCGCCTGCGGAACAGCCATGCATGCGGGACTTATCGGTCAGCAGCTCTTCCACACCCTTGCCAATATCCACACCGATGTGGCAATGGCTTCAGAGTTTACTTATACCAATCCTGTTATCAAGCCCGGAACACTGGTTATCGCAGTTTCCCAGTCCGGTGAGACCATCGACACCTTAGAGGCCATCAAGTACGCCAAGAAGCGCGGTGCCAAGGTTCTTTCCATCGTCAATGTCAAGGGCTCAACCATCGCAGATAACAGCGACTACTGCATCTATACCCATGCAGGCCCAGAGATCGCAGTTGCC
>JAEEGF011007688.1_pt1 | contig 12223 bp, 8 predicted proteins | sample 9134171 | NCBI WGS metagenome assembly JAEEGF01 (sample SAMN16246542, study PRJNA631951) | gut metagenome | biome: gut microbiome; feature: rumen; material: AP-attached | host: Bos | place: Iran: Karaj | collected 2018-10 | reverse complement strand
TGTGCGTATGTTAATCCGAGTTTATTCTTTTGCCTTATCATTTCATCTACTGTCATCATAATCAGACCTCCTATGGATTGATATATCCGCTTATGGATAGTGAAGATATGATAACAATACTACTTAATGGATGCTCTGTCAATCATAAATGGATATTTATGACACCTTTAATCCATTGCACATCCATATTTGGATGAAAGATGAGATAAAAAGAAGTTGCGAAAGCAGTTGAATAATGAATAGAGCAAGGCATAGCGCATGCTACGCCTTTTTTGATTGCAGTATTCAGCGTGGACTCATGGCAGAACTGTTTGAACCACCTATTTTTAATGCATATTTATATAGTCTTTCCTTATTATCACTTGAAAGGGATGAGTAAGAATTAATAATATATTCAAGTCGCAAATCCTTGGTTCTGACGATAAGCGCATCAGGAGAAGGGTCATCTGTTTTACCAGCCAGATATTCAACAGATGTTCCTAATGTCATGGCTATAATCTTTAGAACAGAAAGTGAAGGCACATTCTGTCCACTTTCATATCTGGAATATGCACTTTGAAGGAGACCTATTTCTTGTGCAGCCTGATTACGACTCCACCCTTTTTCTTCCCTTTTTTCTTTTAATCGCTTAGTGTTTAGAATAGGCTTCATTAATTTACGCTCCCTGTTTTATATGTCATCACTATATTGAAATTATATATCATTGACAGAGAAAAAGAAACAGCGTAGCATATGAAATACGCATATGCTATAGATATATATATAATTTACAATTATCAAGGAGGATAAAACAGTGGGAGCTACAGTCGATTTTTTCAGATTCATAAAGGCAAATAGATTTGAAAACATTAATATTTGTGGACCGTTTGGTTCGGGTAAGACATCATATCTGAGAGCTATTCAACAGTATAATGAGGATGCTGATTATAATTCTTTAACAGGCGGTTATGGCGATAAGCATTTTGTGATATTTATGGATTTCTCTGATTATTCTGGAAAAACTTACGAGGAAGCCATCTGCTTTTTTAAGAAAAAGATGTCTGAATTGTATTTATCTATTTATGATAGAGTTAGAGGAGAACTTGATTATTATCGGACATTGGAATGGTATTTAGATGTTGAAGAGGGTAAGTGCGGTGAGGAAAGAATCAGGCATAGTCTTCTTGATATTATTAGACTGATCAGATATGGGAAGAACTTTGATAAAGACTTCAATCGCCCATTAATTATCATAGATGAAGTTTCAAGGCCAATTCTTTATGCTTCAAAATATGGATATATTGATAAAATGCTGAATTTTTATAATGATTATCTTGATATCGATCATTATGAAATGACTTCAGGAATTGTAACCACATCTTATGCACCGGCTAACATTGATGTACCATATAGCCTGAGGTATGTTGTAAACAAGCCTGTCAATGTAATTGAGCCACTGAATGAAATATGTGAAATGCAAGGTGTTGAGCTAAAAGAATGCAAGGAATGGGGTTATAGGTATGACCATTATTTTGATGAGTTTATGGCACTTGAAAAATGTTTTGAAAGAATGATGTTGGATAGTGAGCTTTCTGAAATTGCGGATTATGATTATGATATAGACTTACCCAAAGACATAAAACTCGCCATTAATAGTAAAAGAATATGGATTGATGTTCAAAAACATACTGAAGAAGAGGCAAAAAGAAGGAAAAAGGAAAGAGAAAAGCGGGAGTATGCAGAACCGATTGCATGGGGACTTAATATACCTTCAAAGTTCGCAGGAATCAGGACACTGGAAGGAATGGATGATTGTTCTAAGCAAAAGAGGTTGTTAGATGAAAAATTGAAAGAACTCTACAAAAAATATGGGAAAGCTGCTAATAGTAAAGAAATTTATAGAGATGTTCAGCATATAAGAGGATTCTATAACAATGCGAATGATATTAAGGAAGTAGTTTCTGAGTTAAAGGTTCGTGCATGCTCAAGTGGTGCTACAGGGAATTGCTGGATTGATGTTGAAGATGAGTATTGGGCTAAAATAAACGTAGAAAGAAAAGACAAAACTCGAGTAAGTGACATGTCATTAGTGAAGATGTATATCTCAGCGAAAGAAACAAAAGATGTTCTGAGGATATTCAATAGCATTATTATTTTTCTTATTGATGAATGCAGTGACATGTTTCATGCGAAGATTTCGATTAGGGAGCGCAAAGATCATATATGCTTATGGGTTTCAAATGCAGATTTTTATACGCTTGAAAAATATTTGTCAAAGTTTGATGATCTACTGTGTTCTCCGTTAGATTTTGTGCCTTACAGAGGCAAAGTAGGAATTACAAGAGAATTTTTTTCATGGTCTAGCTATAATGGCCTTGTGTCTGAACTTATAGCCCTGTATTTTGAAACAGTGAGCTCTGAGGAAGATGTCGATGTGATAGATATGTATTCTAAATATGTTAGTGCTTGGAATGGCGATAATGATGAAAAGAATCCTTTTATGGACAGATTTAAGGCAAGTAATGCTCAGGAACTGATTGTTCTCCTAGAGTCATTGGATGTCATTGTCGGAAATAAAGTTATACAGGATGAAAGTATTCTGCTTAATGGGGATGATAGCATGTGGCGTGCTCTTGGTGAGTCGAAAAACTGGCATGATGTGGGTGTGAGAACTAAAAGAGGCTATAGGTAGAATGTGGGTTATGTTTATTGAACATATTCAGTTATTAAGTAAATTTGTTGTTGTGATTGAATAGAGCAAGATATAGTCTTTTTTATTATAAAGAGTTACTATATCATTTAGATTTTCAACGAAAGGCGGTAAAGAATTATGCGATTTTGGGCACATAGAGGATGCAGTCAGATATATCCGGAAAATACACTTACATCTTTTGGAAAGGCAATGGAAATTGACGGCCTTGCGGGAGTTGAGCTGGACATTCAGCTGACTAAGGATGGAGAGCTTGTGGTTATCCACGACGAGCGTGTGGATAGAACAACAGATGGATTTGGATTTGTGAGAGATTTTACTCTTGAGGAGCTTAAGGCTCTTCATATTTTTGCCGGCAAGGGTGTTCCTGCGGAGAAGATTCCTACAATGAGAGAGGTAATAGAGCTTTTGATGCCAAGGCTCAAGGTATATTGCGATGCTGTCAGACAGGGCATACCTGAAGATGAGATAAAGGATGGCATGCGCATCAACATTGAGCTTAAAACATCAGTTTATAACTATCCTGGAATTGAGGAAAAGATAGTTAAGCTTGTGGATGAGATGGGCGTTAAAGAAGCAATCGTTTACTCAAGCTTTTACCCTGAATCCCTGTTCAAAATCCATGAGTTTGAGCCGACAGCAAAACTCGGCGTTTTGGATGATCTTTTGTCAAACTGTCTGTACAAGGCAATTGGCCTGGAATCCTTATGGGAAGACGTTCCAAGCGGAAGCATTGCCCTTCACCCTTGGGGACTTCACATGGATCTTCCAGAGGAGAAGATTCAGGGAAGGACAGTTCGTGCCTGGTACACAGGACATCTTTATCCTGAAGCTCCTACAGGAGGCAGGATGAACATAGAGGCATATGCTGCAAAGGGCATAACCGACGTGTTCCTCAACGAGCCAGAGAAGTACCTGTAAATTGCCAATCCTTGTTAAAACAAACAACATGGTTTATATTATATAGGTTAAAAAAGAGAGTTTTAAAAATGAAAGGCATTTAAATGAAAGTAGTAATTTTAGCCGGTGGTTTCGGAACACGTATCAGTGAAGAGAGCCACTTGCGTCCAAAGCCAATGATCGAGATTGGCGGCAAACCAATTCTTTGGCATATCATGAAAGAGTATTCCCACTATGGATTCAACGAATTCATCATCTGCGCAGGATACAAGCAGGAAGTGATCAAGGAGTATTTCAACAACTATTATCTCCACAACTGCGACGTAACTTTTGATTTTGCTAACAGGAATAAAAAGACATTCCATTCTCAGAAGGCAGAACCATGGAAGGTTACAATAGTTGATACCGGATACAGCACCATGACCGGTGGACGTATCAAGAGGATAAAAGAGCATGTGGGGAATGAGACATTTTTCATGACCTACGGTGATGGAGTGTGCGATCTTGATATGAACAAACTCCTTGAGTTCCATAAGAGCCATGGCAAGATTGCTACAGTTACAGCCATTCTTGCAGGACAGAGATTTGGTGTGTTCGATATAGATTCTGACGATTCATCAGTTGTTAAGGATTTCAGAGAGAAAGCCAACATCGACGGAGCCCGCATCAATGGCGGATATATGGTACTTGAGCCGGGAGTTTTCGACTACATCGAGGGCGATAGCACCTTCTTTGAAAAAGAGCCAATGCATAACCTTGTAAGAGATGGTGAGCTTGCAGCTTATAAGTATGACGGCTTCTGGAAGTGCATGGATACTGCAAGAGAAAGAGATGAACTCTCTGATCTCATTGAGACAGGCAGAGCTCCTTGGATCAAGTGGTGAGGTTTTATGAAATTATCAGATTATATAGTAGATTTTTTAATCAAAAAAGGTGTCACTGACTGCTTTACAGTTGTAGGCGGCGGTGCGATGCACCTTAACAACTCATTTGGCCATACAGAGGGCATGCACTGTACCCATTTCCATCACGAGCAGGGCGCAGCTATTGCCGCAGAGAGCTATTCAAGATACGGAGAAAAAGTTGCAGCTCTTTGCGTTACTTCAGGCCCCGGCGGAACCAATGCCATCACAGGCGTTCTCGGCGGATGGCTTGATTCACTTCCCATGTTCGTTGTAAGTGGACAGGTCAGATATGACACTACAGTCAGATACATGGAAGGAAACACAGAGTACGGCCTCTCTAAAAGAGGCTGCAGCGCAGATATTCAGGAAAACTCTGATTCAGAAAGACCAATTACAAGCCATGAATTTATAAACGATTCAGGCCTTCCTCGTTCCATAGGAGACCAGGAATACGATATCACCCAGATGACTAAGCACATGTGCAAGTACGCAGTCATGCTTGAGGCGCCGGAAGACATCAGGTATGTTATGGAGAAGGCCTGGCACCTTATGAGTACCGGTCGTCCCGGACCTGTATGGGTAGACGTTCCTGTTAATTACCAGGCAAAAGAAATTAATCCGGCCGAGCTTCGCAGCTTTGACGAGGAGTATAGACAAGAGCATACATGTCTTTGCCCTGATGTGGAAAAAGACAATGGGGCTGCCTCAGAGCCAATGAATCACAATGAACTTCTGGCAGCGTCCCAGATGATCCTTGATGAGATCAAAAAGGCAAAAAGACCTGTTATTTATGCAGGTGGCGGAATTCGCATTTCAAAGGGCTTTGAAGCTTTCAGAAAAATGGTGGACAAACTTGGAGTTCCCGTTTGTACTTATTGGAACTCTATTGACCTCATAGAGGATGAGAATCCGCTCTACTGCGGTCGCGGCGGCTACATGGGCGACAGAGCAGGAAATTTTGCAGTTCAGAATTCAGATCTTTTGCTTGTTATCGGATCCAGAATATCCATCAGACAGACCGGTTATACCTGGAGTTCTTGGGCGAGAGCAGCCAAAGTCATAATGGTGGATATCGATCCTGCTGAGATGGAAAAGCACACGATTCATGTGGATAAAAAGATCTGTGCAGATGCCAGATTGTTCATGGAAGCCATGAATGAAACTCTTGATGAGAATAAAGAGTGGCAGAAATCAAAAATGGATGAACAGCTGTACTTTGCACCATGCGATGATTGGCGCGCTCAGTGCATCAAGTGGAAAGAGAAATACCCTGTTGTGTCTGCAGAGCAGCGCGCTACAGGCGATGCGCCTGTAAATGTCTATGGCTTTATCAGAGCTCTTTCTGACAAGGCTAGTGAGGGCTCGCTTACAGCAGTCAGCAACGGCGCCTGCTGTGTCGCTGGTTCTCAAAGCTGGCATATCAAGAACGGCAGCAGATTCATAATTAATAACGCTGTAGCCAGCATGGGCTATGGACTTCCGGCAGCAATCGGACTTTGCATTGCATCGGGTAAAAAAGAGACCATCTGCCTTGAGGGCGACGGCAGCATCATGATGAACCTGCAGGAGCTTCAGACTATAGTTACAAATAAGCTCCCTATAAAGCTCTTTCTTATAAATAATGATGGTTACCACTCCATCAGACTTACTCAGAATTATCACTTCAGTGATTATTCCAAGTTTGGAATCGGCCCAGAGAGCGGCGACCTTGCTTTTCCTGAATTTGGAAAGCTGGCAGAGGTTTTTGGTTACAACTATGTTTCAATAGCTAAGGGAAGTGAGCTCGAAAACGGTATTGATAAAGCTTTGGCTTCCGATACACCTGTGTTCTGCGAAGTATTTACAGACACAGTTCAGCCATGGGCTCCTAAGTCATCAGTGAAAAAAGAAGCTGATGGTAGCCTTACAAGTGCTCCTTTAGAGGATCTTGCCCCATTTCTTCCTAGAGAAGAACTTGAAGAAAATATGTATATTTAATTAGTTTCTAAACAAAAAATAAAGCCTATGTCTGATGCACACTTAATCGTTTCAGATATAGGCTTTTTTTTACAAAAATACGTTTTTTTTAGAAAAACTTTAGCGATTTATTTCTTATTTCACGAAAAAACAACAAAAATAAGAGCAATTATGATTAAAATTATGATGGTTGTTTGCGTACAATATATGCAATTGGGTTAGGACTTAATGTACAAGGTAACCTGAAAAAGGGGGTAAACATGAAATCACTTGATGTCAAACAGACATTTATCGTAAAGATCACGGATTGTCAGAATGGTACCTGGCAAGGAAAAATTGTCTGGGCAGAAGCGAACAGGACTATACATTTCAGAAGTATGATGGAAATGTTGAGACTCATGGATGAAGCTGCAACAGCAGGAATTCACCATCAGGAAGCTGTTAATGAATAAATAAAGAGAATATTAAATTCTTTATGTAATGCGGGGCTGTCGCACTATAGGTGCGCCGGCTCCGTATTTTATTTTGTTTAAAAAACTATAAACTTATTTAGATAAATCTATGTCTATATTTAGTGTCTGAAAATCCGCAGAATACGAGCTATTGCGGTTTATTTTTACTTAATACTCATTTTATAAAAACTTCATAAATTCCCTATTCCGCATGGTTGAAATATTATTTAGAATTTTATGTATAGGTTGTGAAATTTAGTTCAAAAAAATGGTTAATTATGATAGGTCTTATGATTATCCGGTCCATATAATTACTCATTAGGGGGAAAGTAATGAGTAAAAGAGTTATGAATGAGTATTGTAAAGGCACTTATAAAATGGGAGACACGTTCATTATAAAAGTTGACCATTGCCGGAACGGCTCCTGGCAGGGTGAACTTGTTTGGGCGAATGAACAAAAGAGTGCCAGATTTAGAAGCACATTGGAAATGTTACAGCTAATGGATGAGGCCATTAAAAGCGGTAATAACATGAGCAGTATGGAAACGGCCCATACTTCTTCATGATTTTGCGATTTTTTTATGAGAGGGAGGCATAGTGCTATGTCAAGAAAGTGTAACAGATTTTTAGCATTCCTACTGACACTTGCGCTTGTTACAACTACTTTTAGTAGTGATTATGCAAGCACAAGATCTTTTGCTGTAGGAAGCGAAGAAGAACTTGAACAGATCTCAGAAGATTCTGATGAAGAGTCTTCAGAACTCCAGTGGGAGGATATCGAAACAGATGAAGAAACTCCTGCTGAAAGTGAGGAAAATGAGTCTGATATCGAGGCGGATGTCGAGACAGAAACTGAAGTCTCTGAGGAAACACCTTCAGATCAGGCTACAGAAGGCGCTGTCGAGGAGGCAACCGCTGATATTACTAATGGAGGAAATGTTGTAGAAGAACCTGCGACAGCTCCGGCAGCAACAGAGGCAACTGCAGAGGCAACTACAGAGGCAACAGCTTCTGCAACTGAAGCTGTAGAGGCTTCATCAGAAGCTACTTCTGCAAACGTGGAAAGCATAGAAGCTGCATCAGCTGCAACATCTGCTTCTATTGAAGAGGCAGCAGACGCTGCAAGCTCAGCTTCTACAGAAATAGAAGAAAAAGAGCAGAACCTTGTAACTGTTAAGTACAAAGCATCTATGGGTGGACGTGTTTCTGTAAAAGAAGAAACCGTTGACCTCAATGATAAAGATGCTAAGTTTGAAGGTTCTGAGGCAACTCCTTGGAATGATAAATATCAGTTCACAGAGTGGGTAGACGAGGATGGCAATTTTGTAACCAATGATCCCTTGCTCGTTCCTTCTGATGTGGAAAAAGATACAACATTCACAGCCAAGTTCATGAAACTTGAAGAGATGCCTGAAATTAAAGAGCAGGTTACAACCGGCGGGATGAATGTATCTGTAAAGGCTGATGAAGGTCTTTTCCCGGAAGGTACAACTGTATCAATTGAAGCAATCTCTGATGATAAAGCTATGGAGACAGCTCAGGATACTCTTGGCGACAACGTAAAAGAGGCTAAGGGTGTTGACATTAAGTTTATATATGAAGAAAAAGAAATCCAGCCTGCAGATGCGCAGTACGTTCATGTATCAATCTCACTTGTTGAGACAATCGAAGGTACTGACTTTACCGTGCTACATGAGCATGATGGTGAGGTAAAAGAGATTGAGGATGCAGATATTTCAACTGAAGAAAAGAATTCTGATCCTGCAGATGATACACAGGTTGCTACTGCAGTAGAATTTGATTCTAATGAGTTCTCAATCTATATCGTTGTTGGACAGGAGACTCAGGATAATGATGCCAGATTAAACGTGAAGTTTATGAATGGCGAAACTGAGATTGCATCTGTTTTTGTAAAAAAGAACGATCTTGAGGATGGAGCAGATGGTAATCATTTTAATGAAATCATTTATGATCCAGGTGTGGGCGAGCTTGATCCTGGTGTACAGTTCCGTGGATGGACACAGACAGAAGATTATACTATAGACACACCAGAGCTTGACATTGACGGAGTAAGAGCAGAGATTACTGATATGCTCAATGCAGGTGTCAAAGAAGGGGATTCAGTAACATATTATGCAATGCTCTTTAAGACATATACAGTATCTTATCTTGATGACCGTGGCGCATCACTTGGTTCAAGCGAGATAAAATTCCGTGCGGATGATGCCGCTCAGTATCATGACTATCATGTTTTTATGAACTATACCGCAAGTGATGAAAATCACAATTTTGAGGGATGGCATGTTAGTGAAGGTAAAGACAATATTGAGGATTATGATTATTCAGCTAATGATGGTGAAGGTAAACTTTATGCCAACGGAGCTGATATTAAGATAAAAGGTGATGTTACCTTTTCTGCTATTGAAGCTGAAGGTCACTGGCTTGTATTTAATGAAAACGGAAAAGGTGCTACTTATAATGCACCTCAGTTTGTAAAATCTGGAAAACCAACAGTTGAACCATGCAAACCTGAAGAAATGATTCGTCTTGGTTATACATTTGGTGGCTGGTATGATACAGAAGCACATGCAAATGCACATGCACAGAATACTAATGTAACAACTGGAAAGTTCACCTTTGGCAGTACAATTAGTGAGAAAACTACTATCTATGCCAGCTGGATTTCAGCAACTACAGCAAATTATACGATATTGCTCTGGAGACAGAACATTGATGGGGAGAGCTATGATTTTGCAAAAGCAATAACTCTTAGTGGAACAGTAGGATCAACCATTAATGCTGTCACTGTTCGAGGGACTGGAAACAATGCCTATGTGAAAATAGGGAATACAAACTATAATGGAGATGATTATAAAGGCTTCCATTATGTTAGTAACGACCAGTCAGGAAAAACTATTGTGCCTGAGGGTACTACTGTTGTAAATGTTTACTATAACAGAAATGAGCATACACTTAAGTTTCAGGTGTACAAATCGTTCTTAATTTGGGGGGGTTGGTCTACCGTCAAAGAAATAACCGCCCTTTATGGACAGTCTATAAGTGACCAATTCCCTATTGTTGGTACGGACGGAACAGAATATAATGCAGCAAGATGGCTGGATGAGAATTATTCTAATAATAATGCAACGTATAAGTATGTATTGTCATATATAGATATTATGCCTGATGCGGATGTTACTTTCCTTCAGGATACTGATGGACCGGGCACATTTAGGACTATCAATTATTATGTTGAGGCACTTCCAGGAGATGAAGTAGTAAAAACATACGATAATATGAGTTTTGTTTTATATAAGAGTTTGGATTGTGATTATCGTAGATTTACAGAAGCGGAAGATTACATACGATTACCTGGTTTTACTAATTATAAATATTATCCAGATAATGCTTGGAATTATCCAAACGGCCCTACAACTGTAGACTGCTATTATACCCGTAATAAATACTCCATCAACTATATGGATGGTTCATATTTTGATGGTAATGGAAATAGAATAGATACAGAAGAAAATGTAGGACGAATTCACCAAGAATCAAATATTCTATACCAAGCTGATGTATCTACTATCAATTATGAACCTTCACCTACTCATGCTGGTTATGTATTTGAATGCTGGTGTGTAGATAGTGCATGTACAACGGAATATACCTTTGGTACGATGCCTGAAGGCGGAATAACTGTATATGCGAAATGGCGTCAGATACAGTACCGTGTATTTCTTCATCCTAATGCTGGAACAGACTCAACTCTTGATTGGGGTTCCGATGATCAGGAAATGAATTTCCGAATTTCTTATGGCGGAAAAGTGAGTGTTCCTACTGGAAAAAGAACAACCGGTTATGAATTCCGTGGTTGGTACTTAGACCCAGAATTTAAAAATGGGTTTGATGCCGAGTCATTTGTTCTAAATGAAACAACAGTTACGGATGATAGTTATGATAAAACAGTAGATTTTACTGACCCAATGGATAAGTGGGGCAATTTTAAAGAAGGTGAGCCTAAGTCCAATTCTGACGTAGATCGTTTCTGGATTACAAAGAAACTTGATCTATATGCAAAATGGCGAGGAACTCTAGATGGAGCAACAGGAATTGGTATTATTTACGATGCAAATGGCGGAAGTCCTGCACCTAGTGATACTAATCTTTATGGTGATCAATCCTGGGCAGCAGCTGGTGCTGCTCCAACTACTACACCAGCTATAACAGAGGGTGAGGGTGAAAATGCGAAGACCTATGAATCACGTTTCTCACATTGGGTAGTTCAGAAGTGGAATGACACAACTAAGAAGTTTGAAGATACAAATGTTACTGTCCTTCCGGGAGCAACTTTCCAAGTTATAAAAGATGACGCGCGTGTTCAGGATTTAGATGAAGAGCATTCATCAGAAACTGAGAAAAAATCCTATACAATTCAACTTCGCGCAGAATATGTAAAGGTTGAGAGGTCAACACCAACCCATATTACATGGTATAAAAACTATGAAGATGGTAGTGATGGTATATATCGCTATGATGATAAGGTAGAAGTTAATATACCAGTAACCGTATATGGCTTAGGTAATGGCGAGTCCATTCCTTCAAGAACAGGCTATATATTTAAAGGTTGGGCTAGAGATGAAGAGTCTGTAGGTAAAACAACAACGAATACATCCCCTCTCTTTATAACTTATGATCCATCAGTTTATTCAGATAATAAAGGATATAATCATGCTCAAGTAGCAGCTGATGAGAAAGAACCATATCATGCGCTTTATGCTGTTTGGGAAGAAAATCCAAATGCGACCTACACCGTAACATACGTAGCAGAGCCAGCAACAATGGGCGATGTTACAACAACAGAGAATAAGGATATCCAGGTGCTTTCAACAACAGGTGTAACCGGATCAGCAGCTACAGCAAAGGCCGGATATAAGTTCACTGGCTGGTATAACGGAACAACACTGGCAAGCGAAGATGCAGAGCTTACAGCAGAAGAAGCTATCGAAAAACTGAATAAGGATGGAAATGTTTATTTAAATACCACCTTCACAGCAAAGTTTGAAGTAGATGCAGGCCAGACATATACAGTAAGCTATGAATCCAATGATACAAAGATGGGAACAGTAACAAATGCCAAGGATGAAGGAATCCAGGTACTTGGAACAGAGGGAATCACAGGTTCAACAGCACAGCCAAAGGCTGGCTACAAGTTTGAAGGCTGGTATCTGGTAGATGGAGAGACAGAGACCAAACTTGAAGAAGCAGGAGCAGTCCTTACACATGATGTTCTAAAGCCGTATCTTAAGAAGAACGAAACA
>JAEEGF012104075.1_pt1 | contig 12224 bp, 9 predicted proteins | sample 9134171 | NCBI WGS metagenome assembly JAEEGF01 (sample SAMN16246542, study PRJNA631951) | gut metagenome | biome: gut microbiome; feature: rumen; material: AP-attached | host: Bos | place: Iran: Karaj | collected 2018-10 | reverse complement strand
TGCCACAAACAGGCAGCTGTCCCGGACCGCGACCGTGGCACTGTCCATTTTCATGTCGTACTCGTTGCGGGCAAACTCCGGGGCAAAGAGGATGAGCGAATCCACCGACGCCAGGGCATTGCTGGCCGAATCCAGGGCTACGGTCACCTGGTCATTCTGCACAATCTCCTCCGCCGTGCGCTCCGGGGGCATCTTCCGCAGGGTAATCACCAGGCGGTTGTACCTTTCCATTTCGGTGGTCAGGTTTTCTTTTACTGTGGCATACGGAGTATTGTTCCCCTTGAAGCTCTCATACTGTTTGGTAACCTCGTTCAGGGCGAAAGTCAGGTCAAAAGTGTTCTCAGAAGCCTGGGAATAAAGCATCACCGACAATTCGTTGCACTCGTCAATGAGTTCTACCAGACGCTGGTGCTGCTCTTCGATGCGTTTTTCGGCGCTTCCGCTGAATGTAAGGAGTCCGGAATAGGTTTCCTTCAGCTCCATCAGGAGCACGGAGAGCGTGTGGTTCAGGTTGTCCTCCTTGAACACCGCCCACACGGGGCCGATGACCAGAAGAAGGGATAACAGGACCGTCAAAAAGCGTTTTTTACTCATAATTTACCTTGTTCTCCCAGATGGGAATCCTTGAATCCTAAGAAATAGAGTACGCCATCGAGGCCCACGGTACTGATACTCTGCTGCGCCTCCTTCTTCACGCGGGGTTTGGCGTGGAAGGCAATGCCCAGGCCGGCTTCCAGCAGCATAGGGAGGTCGTTGGCACCGTCTCCCACGGCTATGGTCTGGGCCAGGTTCACGTGTTCGGTCTGGGCTATGAGCTTGAGGAGGTCTGCCTTGCGGCGGCCGTCCACGATGTCTCCCACATAACGGCCGGTAAGCTTGCCGTCCTCTCCCACTTCCAGTTCGTTGGCGTATACGTAGTCAATGCCATACTTGCGCTGCAGGTGCTCTCCAAAGAAGGTAAAGCCACCGCTGAGAATGGCAATCTTATAGCCGCAGGTTTTGAGGACGGACATCAGGCGGTCCGTTCCTTCCGTAATGGGAAGATTATCTGCAATATCTTGCATTACAGATATATCCAATCCTTTAAGTAAAGCAACCCTTTCGGTAAAGCTTTCCTTGAAATCAATCTCTCCGCGCATGGCCCGCTCGGTAATGGCGGCCACCTGGTCCCCCACTCCGTGGCGGCGGGCCAGCTCGTCTATGCACTCCGTCTGGATAAGGGTGGAGTCCATATCAAAGCAGATGAGGCGGCGCATACGGCGGTACATATCGTCTTTCTGGAAAGAGAAGTCCATACCCGTCTGGGAGCTCAGATGCATTAGGGAACGCTGCATTTCGGCCCGGTTTTCCAGATTGCCTCGCACCGAGAATTCTACGCAGGCACGGACGTTGCGCTCCGGGTGCATCACGCTCATTCGGCCCGTCAGACGCTTGATGGCATCTATATTAAGGCCGTGATTGCTAATGACTTCCGAGGCTGCCTGAATCTGGCGAGCGCTAAGGCTTCGGCCTATTACCGTTAGGATGTAGCGGTTTTTTCCCTGGCGGCCGGCCCAGGCTTCGTAATCTTCGTCCGAGATGGGTTCAAAGCCAATGACAACGCCCAGTTCCGTTGCCTTGAACAGGAGTTCCTTCATAACCTGGCCCGATACATTCTCATCTATGCGGATGAGGATGCCCAGCGACAGGGTGCTGTGGATATCGGCCTGGCCTATATCCAGAATCTGGGCGTCGTAGCGCGCCAGGATGCTCATAATGGAGGCGGTCAGACCTATCTGGTCTTTTCCGGATATGCGAATAAGAATCTGTTCTTTGTCCATAATATGCAAATTTAAGATTTATTCTGTAAATTTGCGAATTGATTTTTGACTATGACACTACTCATCATATACTTGCTGCTGACTATGGGCATCTCTTTCCTCTGCTCCCTGCTGGAATCGGTGCTTATGTCCACCCCCATCTCCTATATCACTATGAAGGAGGACGAAGGAGACAAGTATGCATCCCTTATGATGAAGTTCAAGCAGGACCCGGACCGTCCGCTGAGTGCCATCCTCTCCCTCAATACCATTGCCAATACCCTGGGTGCCGCCGCTGTGGGCCATCAGGCCACGCTCCTGTCCGGAGACCACTGGTTTGGCATCATCAGCGCCATTATGACGCTGCTCATCCTCGTTTTCTCGGAAATCGTTCCCAAAACCATTGGCACCTCGCACTGGAAGAACCTCCTGTGGCTCTCTTCCATCATGAACTTCCTGGTGTACCTGCTCTACCCCATTGTCTGGATCATTGACAAACTGCACAACACCATATCGGACGAAGACCCGGACCTGGGCATCTCCCGCGAGGAAGTGAGCGCCATGGCCAATATGGGTGAAGAAGAAGGCGTGCTGGACAACAGCGAAAACAAGGTTATCCAGAACATCATCAAACTGGACGACATCAAGGCCTACGACATTATGACGCCCCGCATTGTGGCCGCCATAGCCCCGGAAAGTATGACGCTACGCCAGTTCTACAAGCAGGACGACCTCTCCCACAACAGCCGCATCCCGGTGTACGCAGATTCCCCGGAATACATCACCGGCTACATCCTCCGCTACGATGCCTTGGAGAATCTGGCCGAAGACAAATTTGATATGCGCCTGAAGAGCATCAAGCGCAAGATTGCGGCCTTCCACGAAGAAACCTCCGTCTCGGATATCTGGGAAAGCCTCCTCAAGACCAAGGACCAGATTGCCCTCATCATAGACGACTACGGCTGCTTCCAGGGCATCATTACGCTGGAAGACATTATGGAGACCATCCTGGGTATGGAAATCATAGACGAGAACGACACCATCACCGATATGCAGCAGTACGCCAAGGAGCGCTGGCTCAAACGAAAGAACCAGTACAAACAGATTGTGCTGCCGGAGGAGGAAGATGAGTAAGTTCCTGTTCAACCCCTTCACGGGTCTTTACTACATTCTCAGAAGAAAACCCCGTCGGGCGCCTGTAACGCCTGAGGTGGAGCGTATGCGGGCCAAGGCCAAGGCCGAACTTCCCCCGCGCCTTGCTGCCCTTGCAGCCCAGCACGGCTTCCAGTACAAACGCGTATTCATCAAGAACAACCGCACCAACTGGGGCAGCTGCAGCAGCCTGGGAAATATCAACCTGAACCTCCGCCTGGTAACCCTCCCCCAGGAACTGCAGGACTATGTGATGCTGCACGAACTCTGTCATCTTAAGTACCTGAACCACAGTCCCCAGTTCCACGCTTTGCTGGAATCCGTCTGCCCCGGTCACCGGGCTTTGGAGAAGCAGATCAAGCAGTACAAAATAAGCTAATTTTTCACTATCTTTGTCTACGATGCGCAGCGTGGCTATCATAGGTGCCGGGGCTGCCGGCTGTTTTTGTGCCGCTCAGTTAAGGAGCCTGGCACCGGAGCTGGCTGTAACCGTGTTTGAGGCCGGTCCCAAGCCCCTCGCCAAGGTAGCCATTACCGGCGGAGGCCGCTGCAATCTCACCAATTCCTTCGAAGGCATCCGTTCGCTGGCAGAGGCTTACCCCCGCGGCGAGCGCGTGATGAAGCGAGCCCTCAAAGCCTTCTCGCACGAAGACACCATCCAGTGGTTCGAGGGCCAGAGGGTCCCCTGCGTCCTGCAGGAAGACCACTGCTGGTTTCCGCAGAGCCAGAACGCCCAGGACATAGTCCATGCCCTCATAAGAGCCATGAAAGGGGCCGATGTACGCTTAAAAACACCGGTAGTATCTGTTGCCCAACCGGTTGTTTTTCCCACAACCTCCACGAAGCCTACACTCAATCCCTCACCCCAACCGTCAGAAGAAAATTATTTTTCGCAAGGCTTTGCGAAAAACCAATTTTCCTCTGACTCCACAAAGCCAACGCGCATTGAGGTGAATGGCGAGGTGTTTGATTTTGTGGTGGTAACCACAGGCGGAGCACCCAAGGGAATGCCGTTTTTGGAGGGGCTGGGACTGGAAATGGTGCCGCCAGTGCCGTCCCTCTTCACCTTTACCGTGCCGGACGCTGCTCTACGCAGTCTGATGGGACTGGTGGTGGAGGCTTCCATCGGCCTGCAGGGAACGCCATTTAAGGCCCAAGGGGCGCTTCTCATTACGGACTGGGGCCTTAGCGGACCTGCCACCCTCAAGCTCTCCTCCTATGCCGCCCGGCATCTGGCAGAGACCGGCTACAAGGGAACGCTGAGCATCAACTGGCTCTGCCTGAGCGAGAACGAGACCCGCGAGCTGCTGCAAAAAACCGCCGCAGAGAACCCCCAGAAGCAGGTATCCACCACTCACCTGCTGCAAAGCCGTCTGTGGAACCACCTCCAAAAAAAAGCAGGCCTGCGGGAAGATATCCGCTGGGCCGAGGTAGGAAGCAAGGGACTCAACCGCCTCACCGCCGTCCTCACTGCCGACAGCTATCCCCTCTCCGGCAAGAGCAAATTCCGCGAAGAATTTGTAACTTGCGGAGGCGTTGCACTTAGCAACATAGATCTTTCCACCCTGGAATGCAAAACACATCCCGGCCTGTACTTTGCCGGCGAAGTGCTGGATATAGATGCCATAACCGGAGGATTCAACCTCCAAGCCGCCTGGAGCACCGGCTACGTTTGTGCCCAAAGCATCGTCAAAAGCCTATGAACACTTATATCATAATAGCCGCCGCAGCCGCCGTGATCATAGCCGTGGTCATTACCTGGCTCATCATGCGTTCGCACGAAGTAAAAGCCTGCAACAAGCTGGAGAATGAGCTCATTGCCGCCAAACGGGATTTGGAGAATGCCGATAAGCTGCAGAAAATGCAGCAGGAATCCTTCGCACAGCAGCTGGATGCCGTAAAGAGCCAACTTTCGGCCGAAACGGAAAAACTCCTCAAGCAGCGGGAAGAAAGCCTCCAGCAGAAGGCCGAAGAGACCTTCAAGACCCTCACAGGACCACTGGGCAAGGACCTCAAAGCCATGCAGGAAAGCTTCGACGCCCAGAAGAGAACCCAGGCCGAAGGCACCGCCTCCCTCAAAACCGCCATGGAACAGGCTGTAAAGCACCTTCAGGAGCAGACGCAATCCATTGGCAGCAAGGCCGATAACCTGGCCCAGGCCCTGAAGGGACAGAACAAGATGGCCGGTACCTGGGGAGAAATCATCCTCTACAACATGCTGGTGAACGAAGGCATGGAAGAAGGCCGCGACTTTGACAAGGAAGAGACCCTGAGAGATGCCCAGGGCAGCATTGTGTATAACGAAGACAGCGGCAAACGCATGCGGCCGGACTATATCCTTCATTACCCGGACAAGACCGAGGTCATCATAGATGCCAAAACCTCCATGGAAGCCCTCTCGGACTGGGTGGCCACCGAGGATCCCATTCTCAAGGAAGATGCCGCCAAACGCAATCTGCTGGCCATCCGCACGCAGATCAAGAGCCTGTCCGGCAAGCGTTATCAGGACTATATCCGCGAAGGGTACAAGACCCTGGACTACGTGATTATGTTCATCCCCAATTACAGCTCGTTGCAGCTGGCCAAAACGCTGGCTCCCAACCTGTTCAACGAGGCCTACCAGCAAGGCGTACTCCTCACTACGGAAGAGACCCTGATGCCCTTCCTGCGTATGATCCGCGTGGCCTGGACCAACTACGACCAGGTACGCAACCAGGAAAAGATTATCAAGGCCGCCCAAACCATGGTTGACCGTGTGTACGACTTCGCCAAAGCCCACGCCGCCATGGGAGACAAGCTCCACGCAGCGCTGGACGAGTACGAGAAAGTATCGCTGAAAGTGGGAGAATCGGGGAATTCTATCCTGACTTCGGCCCGGCAGCTCATTAAACTGGGCGTCCCCAAAAACCCTAAGAAGCCGCTTCCGGATTCAGAAGAATAAACGGGATACCGCAGTTTTTTGCAAAGGCAGCGTCGGAAGGAGCATCTCCCAGCATGACGCTGCTTTTTGCGTCAATGTCCGGGAAGAGACTGCAGGCTTCATAGAACATACCAGGATTGGGTTTGCGCCTGGGGTCTTCCTCTGATACAGACGTACAGGCAAGAATAAGGTCAATGCGGCCTCCAGCTTCCAGTACGCCTTGCATCATATGGGCATGCACCTTGGCCAGATCTGCATCCGACATAACCCCCTTGCCAACGCCGCGCTGATTGGTCACCAGCACAATGTGACTGAACTTCCTGGCCCACAGAGCCAGGGCCTGCAGGATTCCGGGCATCCATTCCCACATCTCGGGTGTACGCACATAATCACCCGGAATGTGCCGGTTCAGAACACCATCCCTATCTAAAAACAACGTAGTAGCATCGGCTTTCAAAACAGCCTCAGAAGCCTTCTGCACGGCAAACCACGACGGAATGGCCCACTGGGCCTTCTGATAATCCTCCGGAATACCTATATCTATGAAATAGGCATCACTCACCCATCCGCCAATCTCTCCAATGGCCGCCCCCGGCTCCAGCACCTCCTTCTCAAAGGAGAACCGCTCCGGCAAACTGCACAGATCCAACCTTGCCCTGTCAATCGCATACACTCCGCCATTGATCAATCCCTCCTCGCAATGCTGCTTCTCCTGGAATGCTCTAACTTGTAGCGCTAGGCTTGTGGAGTCAGAGGAAAATTGGTTTTTCCGGTCCTCTTCTTCGTGCGCGGGGCTTGTGAAGGTTTTGGGAAATTGGTTTTTCGCAAAGCCTTGCGAAAAATAATTTCCTAAAACCGGTCGGGGTTCTAAAATAGACGGTTGGGGGTCATTCTTGTGCGCAGGCTCTGTGGAGGTTTTGGGAAATTGGTTTTTCGGGTCCCGTCCCGAAAAATAATTTCTCAAAACCGGTTGGGGGGCAACAGATACCGAACCGTATCGGTCAAAATCCTTCATAGGTTTGAGGGCCAGGGTTACGGCGTACTGGAAAGACATTTCTTTCAAGTTTACCGGAAAGAACGTGTCTCCATTGACCAAAAACACCTGATTCTCACGGCATTTCTCCAAAGCCAGACGAATTCCTCCACCCGTTCCCAACGGGGATTCCTCTACGGCAAAATCATAAGTAAAGGACCACTCACCAGATCGAACATAGTCAATGACCTGCTCTCTTAGATACCCCACGGAGAACACCACATGGTCCACCTCCTGACTTACCAGCCAGTCCAACAAATACCCAAGAAACGGCCGGTCCGAGCACAAATTAGCCTCCTCTGGTGCTCGAGAGGCCCCAAAAGAAGGGTTCGAGCACAAATCGGCCCTTTCCGGTGCTCGGGATACAATCGGCGCCAGACATTTGGGGATTTCTTTGACAACGGACCTAAGACGGGTACCCAGACCGCCGGCCAGGACTATAACTTCCATGCCACGGCTCCTTTTTCCGTAAACTGGAACGGGACCACCTTTCCGGGCAATTGGGATAGAGCTTCAATCACGGCTACGCGATGCTCCGGAGGTACTATAAGCATCATGAAACCGCCACCGCCAGCTCCGGAAACCTTTCCAGAGATGGCACCGGCTGCCATAGCCGTGTCAAAGGCTTCCTGAATCATGGGATTGGTAATGGCTCCGGCCATCTTCTTCTTGTCTTCCCAGGCCTGGCCCAGGATGGCGGAAAAGCGGGCCATATCCCCCTTCAGGAGGGCCAGCTTCATATCAATGGCGCTCTGTTTGATGCGGTGCATGGCTTCCACGGCCTCGGTGGCCCCGCTGCGCGTGGCTTTCTGCTGCTCGGAGATGATGGCGGCCGAAGATCTGCTTCGGCCCGTAAAATACAGGAGCATAGAGGCTTCCAGCTCTTCAATGATCCAGTCCTTGACGCGGAGCGGATTCACTATGACCATGTCGCTGGGAAGGAACTCCATAAAGTTGAAGCCGCCAAAGGCAGCGGCGTATTGGTCTTGCTTGCCGCCGGCCAGAAGGAGGTCTTTTCGCTCAATCTCGTAGGCCAGGCGGGCCAGTTCGTAGTCTCCCAGAGGGATTCCCATCCACTCGGCAAAGCACTTGAGGATGCATACCACCATAGTGGAAGACGTTCCCAGACCGGAGCCGGCCGGAGCGTCGTTGTACGTGGTAATGGCAAAGCCCGGAGAAGGAATGGGGCCGAAGTCACGGATTACGCGGTTATACACGCCATCAATGAGCAGCGCGCCGGAATTCACGGGACCGGTGCCCAGGCTCACTTCCTGGCGGATGCCGGCATCGGCCGCATTGACCCGCATCACGGGCAATTTGAGGGGCTCGATGGAGCAATAGGCAGCCAGGTTGATGGTGGCATTGAGCACATTGCCGCCATAGAGGTCCGAGTACGGGGATACGTCGGATCCTCCGCCGGCCAGACCCAGTCTGAGCGGGGCTTTACTTCTGATTATCATAGCAAGATGGCTTTACAGAGGGCATCGAGGGCGGGTTCATCGGCCTCTTTGTAGCGGCTGCGGATGGTTACCGGCTCCCCTACTATTTCCACTTCCTTCATAGCGCCCAGCATCTCTTTCATTACGCGGGCAGCGCTGGGGGCCCAGGAACCGTTTTCTATTAGGGCCACTTTGCGCTTGCTGTAGCCCTTGATCTGCAGCGAGTGCAGGAAATCGTGCGCGGGGGTAAAGAGGCCGGCATCGTAGGAGCAGGCGGCCAGCACCATCTTTCCGTAACGGAAGGCATCTTCTACGGCTTCGGCCCTGTCGTCTCTGGTGAGGTCAGAGGTGGCTACCTTGGGGCAGCCCATAGCTCTTAGCTTCTCGGCTACCTTTTCTGCTACCTCGGCCGTGCCGCCGTGGATGGAGGCATAGGCCACAAAGACGCCCTCGGTTTCTACACCGTAGCTGCTCCAGGTATTATAGAGGTCCAGGTAATAACCCAGGTCTTTGCGGATGATGGGGCCGTGCAGCGGGGCAATGAGGCTGATGCTCTCCCCTCCCAGCTTTTTCAGCAGGGCCTGCACCTGGGGGCCGTATTTGCCGCAGATGTTGAAGTAGTAGCGGCGGCCTTCGCACACCCAGTCGGGGTCTTCATCGGCCCAGAAGGCGGTTTTGCACAGGGCTCCGAATTTGCCAAAGGCATCGGCCGAAAAGAGAACGCCGGTGGCGGTATCCACCGACACCATCACCTCCGGCCAGTGAACCATAGGGGCGGCGAAGAACTTGAGGGTATGGCTGCCCAGCGGGAGGGTGTCGCCTTCCTTGATGGCCAGGGTCTTTCCCACCGGCTTATCGGGCATAAACTGACCCAGGAACTTGAGGGCCATAGCGCTGCCCACTACCGTTACATCGGGGTATTTCTCCAGTACGGGAGCCACAGAGGCCGAATGGTCCGGCTCCATATGGTGGATAACCAGGTAATCCGGCTTTCGGTCCTCTAACGCCTCTTCCAGATTTTTGAGCCATTCCTCTCCCTTGCGGGCATCGGCCGTATCCAGGATGGCTACTTTCTCATCCATAATAACATAGGAGTTGTAGGCCATACCTTCCGGCACTATATATTGACTCTCAAACAGATCCAGATCCAGATGATCTACGCCAATGTAGCGGATTCCTTTAGTGATTTCTTTCATATCGTGGTTCATATCTTTACAAAGATAAAGAAAAATTGCTTAAATTGCGCCATTATTTATAAGGTCATGGACTTCAATCGCATATGGAATAGACTTCGCCGCGTGGTCAGATACTACGGCTACATCTTTGACGAGATTGATACGGAGGCCGCCACCCACCGCATCAAGTCGTCCATCTGGTTCCGCGGTCCCAATGTATGGATTCTGGCTTTTGCCATAGTCCTGGCTTCCGTGGGCCTTAACGTGAACTCCACGGCGGTCATCATTGGCGCTATGCTGGTGTCCCCGCTGATGGGCCCCATCATTGGCGCAGGCCTGGCCCTGGGAACCAACGACGTAGATCTGCTCAAACTGGCCGGCAAGAACCTGCTGGCTATGGTCGTTGTCTCCCTGATTGCCTCTACCCTGTTTTTCCTGGCCTCTCCCCTGTCGCTGGTCAATCCCACCGAGCTGGAGGCCCGTACCTCGCCCACCATCTACGATGTGCTCATCGCTTTCTTCGGCGGTATGGCGGGTATACTGGAAAACAGCCGCAAGGAGCGCGGAACGGTGCTTTCGGGCGTAGCCATTGCCACCGCCTTGATGCCACCGCTGTGCACCGCCGGCTACGGTCTGGCCCATCTCAATATGCATTATTTCTTTGGCGCACTGTATCTGTTTGTGATCAACAGTGTGTTCATTGCCCTGGCCACGTACTTTATGGTCAAGTACCTGGGATTCCCCACGGTCTCCGGCATCTCCGAAGAACTGGCTTCCCGCCGCCGCAAGGCCATCAGCACCATTCTGGTCATCATCCTGGTGCCCAGTATCTGGAGTGCCTTCACCCTCATCCGCAGCAACAATTTCGAGCGTAATGTCCAGAACTTTGTAGAAAACAATCGCCTGGTAGCGCCCCGTACCTACATATACGATTACCGCGTCCAAGGCCGACAGGCCCATATAGCCCTGGCCGGAGAGCCCCTGAATGACGACCTCCGGGCCAGCATCTACGTAAAAGCGGGCCGATACGGCATCAAACAGAAGGACATCATTCTGCTGGAACACTCCTTCGGCCTGTCCCAGCAGGATATGGACAACATTATCGAGGAAATCTACAACAACACCAATAACGAGCTGGACGAGAACCAGGCCCTCCTGGAATCCATCGAATCCCGCCTGGAACAGATGGCTCTGGAGCTGTCCCGTCTCAAGCATCAACGCCACCAGACCGACTCCATCCCGTCCGATTCTCTTCACAGGGAGTCCTCTCCACAATGAGTCGAAGGCTCTATTGACACTCTTATTTGTGGCCCGAAAGGTAGCAAACTTCCGACGCGAAGCGGCGAGGGAGGGGTTTGGGGAGTCCTCTCACCAATGAGTGAAACGGCTTATACTCTTTTTTTTTGCGCGCAGGGCTAACTTTCCTCAATGAATTCCGCCGCGAAGCGGCGAGGGAGGGGTTTCAAGACAGGAACCCCAAATCAACCGTTGTGGTTTATTCGGCGGAGGCCGAAGGCCGACCCAGGGGGTCTGGGGGATTAGGCCCCCAGTGAGTCGAAGACTCTTTCGACACTCTTTTTTTGCGCGCAGGGCTGACGCGCTGGGCATAAAAAAAAGAGTGTCGGCCTTCACAGGCGGACGCTCTCACTAACCACATAATTAATAACACTAAAACTAATAACCAATAGACTGATTCCGTTGAGAGAACCTCACTTCCTCAATCCGGATGCAAAGTTACGGCAATTTTTTTGATTTGCAAATTTTTTCAAAACTTTTTTTACAAAATTTTTTAATAATTTTATAACTCATTGATTTTCAATGCTACACAAATAAGCCATTTTTACACCCAAAAGGATTAGAATTTTTGCAAAATATTTAAATAACTGAGTAACAATGCATTACGAAAATCACCAAAAGGTGAAATTGAATACATTACTTTCAGTTTAAAAGCAAAAAGAAAGCCGAGACTTTCAAATCGAAAGTTTCGGCCCTTTTTCAACTTACACTCCAAAAATCACAGAAGTTTATCGCGGAGATGGCGAATCATATCGCGGGTCATAGAGTCCATATCGTAAGTGGGCTTCCAGTCCCATTCTTCGCGGGCGCAGGAATCGTCCATACTGTCGGGCCAGGAAGTAGCAATGGCCTGACGCACAGGGTCTACCTCGTAACGGACACGCAGCGAAGGAATGTACTCGCGGATCTTGGCGAAGATCTGTTCCGGCTCAAAGCTCATAGACGCAATGTTGAAGGAATTGCGGTGCTTGAGGCGGGACGGGTCTGCCACCATAAGCTGGATGGCGGCGTGGAGGGCGTCCGGCATATACATCATATCCATAAATGTTCCCGGAGCGATGGGGCATACGAACTCCTCCCCTTTCACGGCCGAATAATAAACCTCAACGGCATAGTCCGTGGTGCCGCCGCCCGGAAGGGTGGTATAGGAGATGAGGCCCGGGAAACGGACCGAACGGGTATCTACCCCATATTTGTGGAAGTAATAGTCGCTTAGAAGCTCGGTGGCCACCTTGGTAACGCCATACATAGAGCGGGGGCGCTGGATGGTGTCCTGCGGCGTTCCCACGTGCGGGGTTTCCGGGCCGAAGGAGCCAATGGAAGAAGGAGTAAAGACGGCGCAGCCCTTTTCTCTGGCAATCTCCAGGATATTGAGAAGACCGTTCATCTGGATGTCCCAGGCCAGGAGGG
>JAEEGF010560797.1_pt1 | contig 12225 bp, 1 predicted proteins | sample 9134171 | NCBI WGS metagenome assembly JAEEGF01 (sample SAMN16246542, study PRJNA631951) | gut metagenome | biome: gut microbiome; feature: rumen; material: AP-attached | host: Bos | place: Iran: Karaj | collected 2018-10 | reverse complement strand
CGGTTATCCTTCGTCTCCTTTCCTGTGGCCCAGAATCCATTACCATCGGTTCCGCCAGTGGGGTTCCAGTTGTCAGTGTTTGTATTGGCCAGTGCGCCGCCGCCATAGAGGCTGCCCGTTACGGTACCGCCATTCATATTGACGACAACACTGCCACCAATGTCACCTTCCTTACCGCCACCGAATACATCATTCGTAACCGTACCTCTGTTGACATTCACTTCCACACTACCCGAGGTCTTACTCAATTCGCCGCCGCCATAGACACTACCAGCAACGGTAGTACCTTTAACATTTAGTGTTACCTTACCGGTGACAGTGCCGAGGGCTGTTCGATCCACTGTTGTGTAAAGGATATGGTCAGTTGTATTAATAGCCGTCGCAGTATTATTCACCTGATCTTTGTATTGCCAGGTGTAAGTGGTAGTAGCACCTTTCACGGCTGTACGGTAAGTACCTAAATCCGTGTAATAGTAAGGTTCACTCCTGAAGCCTGTACTATCAACCTCGACCGTCGGTATTGATGCTGAGTATCCGGCACCAAACACGCTGCCGTTAACCGAACAGTTGTTGAGCGTGGAGGTCACATTTCCAGTAACTTTGCCCAAACTGCCTCCACCATAGAAATTACCTGTTATGGTGCAACCGGTCAAGGAAGAAGTGACGTCGTGGGTAGTAGCCAATGAGAAACCTACGTATTCCACAAAGATACGTGCCACGTTTTCCGTGTTACTCGACATGGGCAAGAACTGATAGTCGAACCGGGTGGGTACACCACCATTATCGGCATTATACTGCTGCTTGTATTTATCCGCCAACCATGCATTCCAAGAACCGTGGTTACCAGCCTGTCTATCGTTATGGGGGAAGTTTATAATATTGTTGTGGTTTTTCGGTGCGATACGGTTATAGGAATTACCGCCGTAGCCTGCACCAAAGTATGTACCGAAGGTGCAGTTGGTGGCCGTCGTGGTGACGGTTCGTCCATCCTTCATATCACCGAACTTGGGGCCTCCGCAGAAAACATCCACATAGCTATTGCTGATGATAGTGTGGATGTTACCATTCACGGGTTTAGCGTGATTGATACCCCCGCCATAGAACTCCTTGATGTCGGCATGGTCAATGACCCAAGTGATATTACCTTTACCATCGGAAGAACCGATACCTTCCATGCCAGCACCGGCCACTTCACCAAACCGGCCACCGTTAATATAGCACTCAGCATTATCATCGTAAATGGCAGCCTTAGACTGATAATAGCCTGTAAGGTAGAACTTATCGTAATCACCGCCAGTGACAGACACGGGTGGATGAGGGGTGCTCTTGTCCGCATTATCCTGGTGAGAACCACGATGGAACTCCTTGAACCATACGTTGCCTCCAACATGGAAATACTCCACACGGTCGCCTGCATTATCCTGTTGGGTAACCCATTGCTCGATAACACCACCCTGGAGGATAATAGGCTTCTTGGTTCTGTTCGAAGGACTATATTCGAACTGTGTAACACGGAAGAGGGCTGTGTTGGTCACTTCGAACCAATATTTGGGCTGCATGATACCAAGGTTATAAGAACCCTTGCCGCCAGTGGTCTTCTGAGCCATACCGAGGCCTATCAGGTTCAGAAAATCGTATCTTACTGGATGGAAACCTTGACGGCCGTTGAAGCGCATCATAAAAGAATAGTCCGGCTCATTGTCGCTATCCAAGTCAACAGAGGTTACCGTATAGGGCTTGGTATCACTTGCTTCTGGGTTAGGGTTATCATTAGTACCACGATAATTACGATGATAATTGCCCACAAGCACCACGGCATAATCATAAACAGTTTGATTCTTCGGAGTCCCAGTGACTCCCTTAAAAAGTCCGTTATTGTTCGAACTTGAGATAGCATCGCCAATGGAGGTGAAAACGACCTGGCTGTTAAAAGTAGATACGCCATTCTCATAGTGTTGACCTCCGCCCACGTTAGGAACATTGGCATCAGTAGTCATGGCATCGTAGGCAGTTCCTGCAGCAGTACCGTCTCCAGTACCATTCTGATAAACCACATCCCAATATGCGTCGGCCAGATAAACCGCCTTGCCCCAGTAAGGCTCGATGGTGATGGCCGTCACCCCTTCGGGAACATTCCAGTAAGCGCCTTGGTTAAAGACGCGATTGCTGCCATTTGTACCGTAAAGATCCTTGTTAGTACATTTGCGATTGGCGAAGTTATATGGCGTAGCGGTTAAGTTGCCGTTTTCATCATAGGTTACATCAGAGGCACCTGTGGAATAACTTCCAGCCGTGCCACCGGTGATACTGACAATCTTCCAGCCCGTAACAACACGATTACCTGTATAGTTGCCATCACAATAATCATTGTAATAGGGTAATTGCACCTTAGCGTAGTTAAAATTGTAGTGCTCATAATCCTTATCGGTGATGGTGAGGTCAAAACTGCCTGTTACACCAGACTTCAGACCAGCGCCATTAGGTTGGGAATAAGGAGTACTGCCTGTATTGGTATCCATCTGTATGGTGACATGCAGCACACCGCCGTCGCCCTCGCTGGTCAGTTTGCGCCCTTTGTTGCGGTTTGCTTCGTCGTAGGCTGTCTCACTTGGGGTATAGTTGACCACAGACGCATATTTGTCTGGAGTCTTGAGAATAGGGTAGGGCGTAGTGGTTCCTATCTGAGTGGGTTCCATCACCCATTTCATCATCTTGTCCTTATTGTTGGCATCGCCCGTTGCCCACCAAGCAGCCAATTCACGGTTACTATTCAACAAATAGCGGAAGAACTCGAAACGCTGCAGGAAACGTGTCTCCGCACCAAGGGCACAGTTATAGACTTTGGGAATATCAGTATTCTGAATGTAAGACGATTCAAGACGGAAGTAGTTGAAGTTGTTAACACCGTCGGCATCACCATCGTTGGTAATAATCTCTCCATTATAGATGGGGGCTATCGAACCACCACTGACTTCACCATAGAACATGCAGTTCATCACCATGGTCTGAAGGTTGCTGGCAGTGGTTGCAACGCTGTTATAACCTACGATGCCGCCTACATGAGTGCCTCCAGAAACATCGGCATAACTGAAGCAGTTGATAACACGCGAACTGCCGTCGAGTAATCCCACGATACTGCCCACATAGCCACTACCTTTGATGCTGCTGCTACTTGAGGATATATGGTCATAGCCGTCCTCATCTTTTTCCACAGTACTGCTCGTTGCCAACACTCCACAGTTATAGATGCGACTCGCACCAATAGCCTCGTTGCAGATGGCACCGGCATTGGTACCACCACTGATGGTGACATTGTCAAGGATAACATTTTTTACCACACCACCAGAGACGGTGTTGAACAGCGCATGGTCAAGGCCACTGATGGTATGCAAACCGCCATCAAACGTGCCTGTAAAGGCTGTGGTAATAGCACTGGCACTGCTGCCTGACACATCTGTCCCCAGTTTGTAGTAAGCCGCCGAAGTGGATCCCGCATTGACATTCGCTATAAAGTTAGCGAAGTCTGTGGCACCATATATCATGTATGGGTCAGCCGCAGTTCCTGAACCATTCTTAAGTAGCATGGAGGCTACCTCTGAATCCGTATAGTCGTCGTGTCTGGCTACGGCTTTTACAGTCATAGGCAGCTCTTCAGAGGTGAATGAAACTGGTCCATTGTATAGGGTTCCTGGAGTACCGCCGTCTAATGAATAATAGAAAGAGGCATCTGTTGGAAAACTGCATGACAGGGTAAATGTCAGGCCGTCTCTTGTAATGACAGGCGTGGCGCATTGTAGTTTTACCTTACCGCTACCCACTTCAGAGGTGATCATGTTCTCCTTCACAGCAATCGCCTTGATGGTCACATTGCTTACATTTTCCGTGAGAGGGCCGGTGTATTCGGTACTCGTGGTCGTTGGGTCAGTGCCATCGGTGGTGTAATAGATGGTCGCACTTGGCGTAGTCGTTGTTATGGATATGGCGTTGCTACCGTTGTTCTGGATTGTCGGTGTGGCCACTTGTTGGATTTCTAACTCCGCTACGGCGGAAGAAGGCAAAGATGCATGGGTAGCTATAGCTTTTACCGTAGTGGCGCTGGTGGCAGAGAACGGAGCGCTATATTCTGTGCTCGAGGTGGTAGGGACACTACCGTCAGTTGTATAGTATATAGTGTTGTTCGGAGTAGCACAGGTGATTGATACATTCGAGGTAGTGTAGTCGTAAGTGATGACAGGTTTTGCACATGGTTCTAATATAGCTACCTCCGTAAGCACAAGACCATAGCGAGCTACGACAGCCTTAACCGTTTTGCTGCTTCCTGTTAACAGAACGGGACTATCGTCATAAGTCGATGTGGTGGCACCTCCAATTGTCGGTTCAGTCTCATCAATGGTATAGAGAATATCAAAGCCAGCAGGTATCTTTTCGTAACTGATAGTGAATGTGTTTGTCTCAGAAACGTAGCTGATTGTAGGAGCAGGAAGCAAGGTCTTCTCAGGTTTCCAATCAGAGGCACTTGCGTCATCTTTATTATCATTATTTTTATTTAGATATATACCAACCAGACCACGGAAATAATTAGCCGCTCCATCGGCTTTTCCATCTTTAGAATAGTAAAAATTATAGTTTGCATTTGTTGGATTTAAGAATCTATTTCCAGAAGTAATACTCTTAACTCGGAAGTTGTAATAACCAGAACGGGCAGGGTAAGTGTTAGTAGGAGTTGTAGTAGTAATAGCAAACTTGGCATTCTCCCCCGGACTATCGGTTGTCAGCAGGTGCACCGACTTACGATTATTTTTGGCAGAATAAGGCGGCTCATACACTACATATTTGCCTGTGGCAGCATGAATGAGATTGTAGTAATCCGTTCCGTTATCAGTGCTAGCAAATTTCACAATCCAAACAGAGTTGTGTGGACGATTAGTGACACCTTCAGGAACTTCAGCTTCATCCTTCTTAGTCTTATAGGTAGTTAAGTAAGGCATTTCGGGGTCACCGTTAGTAGTGCTATAATTGCTTGAGAACCAAGCATCGCATTTATTGGATTGTTGAGGGTTATCCGCCGGAACAAGATAGAAATAATCATCAGGATTGGTTATATTTTCTATCTTCTTATCATTATCAATCCAATTTGTTGGTTCATTTTTTCCACTACCGCAGTTTATAAAATAATATACCCCCGAATAGTCCGTACCTGTCTGTCCCCATGCCGTACCTGTGCTGAAGGTGAGCATCACCAGCAGCAGGAGCATGGCTCGTAGCGCTTGAAGGTTACTGGTGGTTCCCTTCAAGCGGACTATGAGTTTGTCTATTGTATGTAATAATATGTCTTTCTTCATGTCTTGTGCTATATTTTTATCCATTTATAATTGACTTAGAATGATAGACTTGTCTATTCCCATCAGCTCAAAGGCAAAGAGGCGCTTGCCGAGGTCCTTGAACGAAGCCCCAAAGTGATAGAGGGCATCGTCGAGAATAAGGAAACGGTCGTGGAAACGGTTATTGTATTCCTTCACCTCTACCCTGCGCCCGTATTGCTGTTGGTTGAGTTGCTGAAGATGAATCAGCGACTGCCCAACATGCTCGGTATAGATAGTGGCATCAACGCCGTGTTCCCGCTTTTCAAGAATGTCGAAGACGGAGGCGTCGACGTAATTATCTATCAAGATGACTTCTCGCTTGGCAGACTTCACAAGGGCTTCCACCAATTTGTAGGCATCAAATATCTGTCCCTCGAACAGTACCCCCTCGACAGGAGGCTGGTTTGTCCGAACGAAGAAGTCAATCTTCTGCTGATGTTTGGTAAGCGTAGATTCTATCTTCCGTATCTGACTCTGCTGGGCATCGAACTTGGCGTCTATCCGCTGTTCCATCTGCATCAACTGCTGGTTGAATGCGTAACCATGGAGAAGATGCTCCCTTAATATGCCCGTAGCCCACTGGCGAAACTTAGTGCCTCGTAGAGACTTCACACGATATCCTACAGATATTATAACATCAAGATTATAATATGCAACTTCATGAGTCTGTTTCTTTCCATCAATAGCTCCGTGGAGAGTGGTAGTTCGATTTTTTCGAACAACCACTTTTTCATCTAATTCTCCTTCTTTAAAGATATTAGAAATGTGAAAACTAATTGTTGACTTTGCCTTTTGGAAAAGAGCCACGATCTGAGCCTGAGTCAGCCACACGGTGTCATTCTCCAACCGTACTTCCAGTCGGATCGTCTCGTCAGGCTGATACATCACTATCTCACCCTGCTTCGTGTGCTGTTCAATTAAATCGTCAGTCATATCATTATCTCTTGATTCATATCTTGGTCTTTTGGCCCCTTCTGATGCTCCGAAACTGGTCCGTGCTATTTGACAGATAGCTTCTTGACGAACCGGGTGTCAGCCGGCTTGACGATGAAGATGCCGCTGGTGTTGACGCGGGTCACGATGGTCTGGCCGGGCTCGATGGTGAACTGGGCTATGGTCTGGCCTGCCGTGTTGACGATGCACACGTCGGTAGCCTCGCGGAGGCTCGACTCCACGATAATCTTATGCTTCTTGGCATAGATGCCGAGGGCACCTGTGCTCTCGTCGCCGCGGTTGCCGCGGTCATCGACGCCCCTCAGCTGTGAGCTCTCCTGGCTGAAGGCGATGCTGCGCGTGGTGGGACGGGCACCGCCGCTGGCTGTCACGAAGTAGGGACGGAAGGGCACTGCTGTCGTGGCGGCCGTGGTGACATCGTAGCTGCTGCCCTCGCCGTTGAGGACGAAGCCACCCTGAGGTATATCCATGCCCAGGTAGTTGGGCTTGAAGGTATAGCCGTCGGCAGTTGTTTCCGCCATCTCATTATCGCTGACGTCGATGGTGGTGCCGGTAGGCGAGGCGAAGGTGATGGTCTGTAGGTCGAGCTTGGCTATGGCGTCGTCGTCGTCGGTGTTGATTGGCCTGAAGACGCCACTGAGGTCGAACTCGTAGTAAGTGGGGCCAGGGAATCCGATGAGGTAGGGCGTGCCTGCAACAGAATACGGATAGTCGCTGAAGGTGTGCGCCTCACTGTAGTACTGTTTATAGATGTCCTTGTTGGCGTCTTTCCGCTCGAGCTGTGAATAATAGTAGTCCCAGAGGAAGGTGTTGGTATAGTTCTTCGAGTTGCTGCCAGCAGCAGGATAGGCGAAGTTAGCCAGATAGGCTGTGGTGATGTCCTCATCATTCTGGTCTTTTGGATGCAGGGGTGTACCGCCCTCTTTCTGCAAGCCCTTGTACTCTCTCAGCCAGTACTCGTGGCCGCAGTCATATCCCAGCGTGAAGGCGTTGCTTCCGGCTTTCTTGAAGAAGTGTGTCAGCTCACCCTTGGTCTGTGTGGTGACAATCTGTGCCGAGAACGGAATGCTGATGCCCTCCCAGCCCTTGGTCAGGTCGACGAAGTTTGACGGTGTGCGCTGGTGCCACATCCGCTTGCCTGAAGCGAAGGTGTAGCTGATGGGCGCGTTGAAGTCCTGCTTGTCTACGAGCAGGTGGTCGAGGGTGGCAGTGTAGCCAGAGCCGCTGCCCTGCACCCAGTGACCCTTCACATTGTCGCTGGAGCTGTCCCACACATCAACGGTGTGATAATCGGCGTTTGTCTCGGCATAAGCCTGGTCGAGGAGGTATGCCTTCACCACGTTGCCGGTCTGCTGTGTGGCGGTAGGCGTCTGGTCAGTGCCGGTGCCGCCGGGCTCGCCGGTATAGACGAGCAGGTTGCGCGTCAGGTCGATGTTTTGAATGGAGAAGATGCCGTCATCGTCGAGCAGCGGCGGGTAGAAGCGCTCTGGCAGTCCGCCGGGCAGTGCCGGTGTCGACGCGGCAGCGGCATTCTGGAGGCCTCTCAGGTAGCCGCTTGCAAGGTCGCCGTTGCCACCTGTGAAGTCGATGGCTGTCATATACCTGTGGGCGATGAGCGTGGCATCGTTCTTGTTCGTCTGGGCAAGCACCACGTCGGGGTTGAAGTGGGCCATGCTCATGGTGCCGCTGCGGTAGTAGGCGGGAGCACGATACACGCGGTTGCTCGTTACCGTCGATGCGGCGTTGGGCAGCCGGTCGCCATCCTTGTTGATGACGGTAGGCAGCGGCTGGTGGGCGCGCCCTGTAATGTGATCGTAGGTGAGCATCTGACCGAAGAACAGATAGTCGTCGGGCCAGATGGGGTGATAGCTATTAGCGCCGCCGGGCTCCGTGTTGATATAGAGTCGCTTGTCGGCAGTGCCGGGTATGGTTCCGCCAGCGTAGATGAAGTCGCCGTCGGCAAAGCGCGATTCCACGTAGCTGCCCACATAATTACCGCTGGCATCGTTCACCAGATAGGGACCCTCAACGCTGTCGTAATGTCCGCTCTGTAGGGTCAGCGTGCCGTTCACGTCTTTCCAGAACGAGTAGTCGTTGCCGGTGATGGACGGGGTGGTGTTGTCGCAGTAGCGCTTGAAGAGGTAGAACTCGTTCAGGTCGTAGGTCACCTCGCCGTTGTAGAAGGCTGTCTCCGACTTCGCCGTTGTTCCCGTCTGTGCAGTATATCCGCTCGTGGTGGGATAGTAGCTGTTGACAATGTGGTTGGTGCGGGTGTCAGTGTCGGATGGGTCGTTGAAGATGGCCTTTGTTCCTGTTGTTGCGGTGGCAGTGCTCTTCACCCAGCAGTTCTCCACGAAGCCGGTGCCCTCGTCGGCGATGCCGGCGGTGGTGAACGAACCTGTGACGCCGAGGTTGTAGACCTCGCCGCAGAGGAGGGCGAAGAGTGAGCCGCTTAGGCCGCTGATGGTGTGGCCGTCGCCGTGGAGGATACCCTCGAAGCACTGGTCAGTGTTCTTGTTGCCGATGGGTGTCCATGTGCCTTCCGGTGCCTTGAGGTCGGTGCGGAGGAAGATTTCGAGGTTCTTGCAGGCTCCTATCTGACTGGTCTCCACGCCGATGTGGTTGTTGAGCGGCGAACCCGTGCTGTTGATAGGAACGGGGTTGCCATCATCGTCATAGGTTCTCTGAATGAGCGACAGGTCGAAGAGGTTCTTCAACAGTTCGAGTCCGTTCTGCGATGTTGTCGTGGCATCTGTAGTGTAGTCGTTGATATATATCTTCGGGTCACGGTCCACATCTGAGTTGTCGATGTAGTAGTGGTGCTCCTTGTCTTCCATCACGGTCTTCAAGTCGTGGTAGTTGGCCACTGCCACGGGCACGTAGTTAGAGTATGTCTTGCCGAGATAGGTCTTGGCGTAGTAAGCCACCTGGTAGCCATTCTGATACCAATAGAGCGGGTCGATGGCCGGCGAGTAATCTACGCCATTGACGTGGTTCTCGGCATCCTGGGCGTTGCGGTAGATTTCCCATCCGCCACCGAGCACCTCGTAGGCACCGGGTGTGACGTTCGGCGTGCGTATGACAACGTTGGTGCCTGGCAGCACGAGGTCGGGCGCTGTGATGTTCTCCACGGCAGGTATACCGCTCTTGAACTGCAGGTGTATGTTCACGATGTGGCGCTCGCTCACGGGGGTGATGTGCATGCCGGACTCGTCACTCTCCTCATAGTCATACTGGTAGATGACGGTGATGATCTTCTCCTTCGACAGGTCAAAGATGTCGGAGTTGCGTGCCACATAGAGCGTGCTCGTCTCCACAGGTGCTACGCCGTGGATGGTGAAGTTCAGCTGTTTGTTTACCAAGTGTGCGTAGGTTCCTTCTGTGTTGGCGTCACCTTGGGCAATCAACACCCCGACAGGAACGGTTCCAGAGGTGTATTCCGTGTCGGTCTTAATGTCTTTAACGGAGCGACCTTCACCATTATGGCCTATAGTGTATTCATCGCGACAGTAGTAATAGGTCTTTCCTATATCGTAGGCAGAGAACGAGAGCGGAGTTACATTGCTCTGATTGCCACCCAAGCCATTATATGTTTCAACCGTGATGGTCTGTCCCACGGTGTATGGAGTATCACCAAGGATGAAGGCTTCATGAACCACATAGACCGGGCCAGCTGCTTCTACCGAAATGGGCGCATAGTGATACTGCTCGTTGGGGAGTTTCTCATATTCCACGCGAGTGATCTCGTCGCCCTGCACAATGGTAGTGACTTGTTCAGAAACTCCATTGATATGCTTGACGGTGACGGCATTGGTCACCGTGATGGGCTGTTCTTTGTCAAAGGTGGCCGTGTAGTCAACTGGTTGTTGGAGCGAATACTGGGCCTTGTTTGCCTCAGCTGCTGTTTCGGTCGCTGCTGCATCGTCGTACTGATACTTTTCTCCTTGTGTTCCGCTATAGTTCGGGTCGATGAGCAAATCGAGGGCATCGTAGTTGAAGGTGAAGTTGGCACGGTCTTCCGGTGACATAGAGCTCCATGCCTCCAGACCACGGTAGTTGTTGCCCGAGGCATAATAGTTGCCACCGTAGAGGCCTGCTGTCGTACAATAGTAAGCCGGCACAATGCTGTTCGTGAGAACGGTTTCCAATTCGGTGTTGTTTGCCGCTTGAGCCGCTGCAATGAGCTCATTCTTACGGGCTTCTGTCATCAGGTCGCCGGTGAAGATGACATTCGACCCGCCGAGCTGGATAGTACTGGTGGAGACGAAAGCCGGTGCCACACTGCCGCTGATGGCGTTCCACTGTGCTTCGGTGAAGTTATCCTGTGCGAGTGCGCTGCCCTTGAACAGCTTCAGGTTATGATTGTCCTTATCCTGTGTCTCCAGTTCATCGACCGTCACCACGTATGCCTCATTGAATACGGCTTGGCCCGCAGGAAGCAGTGAGGAATGGCTGTCCTTCATCGTCCGGTAGGTGTTATAAACTCCCGCGTCGATGATATTGCTCACTGAATAGCTGTGCTGACCATAGATGCCGCCAGCGTTAGCGTTTGTCAAAGTATAGGTAGGACCATCGTAATAGGCGTTCTGCTGGGTGGTTGAAAGGCCATACGTTTCTGTATTTATCTTATCATCCGCTGAATTACCCGTCTTCGGCGTGTACCATTCATTCCATCTCATGGGGTTGTTCACGTCGTAGGTGAGGATGTAGCCGGTGTCGTGACTGATATTGTTGGTCTGGCGGAAGATGAAGTCGAAGTCCACATCCTGGTTGGTCTCGTTGTTGTGAACAGTATAGTTGTTGGTGGTCACACTATTCTTCAGAGCAGTGTATTCGCTAGGCAGCAGCACCTTTCCCTTCGGATACTTGGTTCCGTTGATGGTACATTCGGCGATGGTGGTATAGGTCTCAGGCACGAACAGCGCCTGCTCTGCGGGACTGAGAAGACTGTATTCCCAGTAGTCGATGGGGTCGTTAAGACCATACTTCTTACCGTTGAATTCCAGTTCATCGTTGCTGCCAAGAACGGTGTGGCTGGTGGTTTTCTTGTAATAGGCATAATGGTTGGGCTGGATGTTGATGAGCTTCATCTTGCCATGTGATGCCGCCGCGATGGTGAGCGGAATGTTCACGCTCTCCTTGTAGGCTGAAGGAGCACCCGTATAGGCCGATATGTACTGTTCATAGACATACACCTGACCCTTGATATACCAGAAGTGAGCTGGCGAGCGGCCATTGCCCTTGTAGCTGTTGGTCACGTCGTAGCAGTCGTCGATGATGGTCTGTGTGTCGTGCACGAAGTTGCCTGAGGTCTCATATTCCACAATGTCAGAGGCATTGGGATCGTCGTCATCGCTGTATGCATAATCCCTACGTGTGACGGCATCACTATTCAGTGCTGTCAGCGTGACATTCTTGTAGCCTGTCTTGCTACGACTGCCATGCACGTTCTTGGCATAGACATAGCCGCCACCCACACCGGTCTGCACATTGATAAGGTCGAGCTCAATCACGCCTGTGACGTAGCCCCAGTCTTTCTCATGGACACCTTTGCCTGTGCCTTTCTCCGTCGTCAGTTCCAGAAAGACGCCCGAGGCCAGCGCCACCATGTTGTGGCTGTTGGCTTTGTTGCGTCTTACATCCTTCGGCTTTTCGGCTTTCCAAGCTAAATACGTCATTCCGTTAGCAGGATACATTGTGCTGGCGGTTGTGCGCACAGCGTCCATCTTCACATCGCTGGTAAGTGCACCGAGATGGTTCACGATGCTGTAGATGCCGAAGTAGTTACCGTGGTAGGCTTGGTCAGAATTAGCATCAGAAGGTATGATAGACACCTTCTTGTTGAGCGACACTTCACGCACACGGTTGATGGTATAGTTGGTGTAGTCCACCGTCTCGGGTACGCGGT
>JAEEGF010355959.1_pt1 | contig 12225 bp, 6 predicted proteins | sample 9134171 | NCBI WGS metagenome assembly JAEEGF01 (sample SAMN16246542, study PRJNA631951) | gut metagenome | biome: gut microbiome; feature: rumen; material: AP-attached | host: Bos | place: Iran: Karaj | collected 2018-10 | reverse complement strand
TGCTGGCCCAGAGATCGCAGTTGCCAGCACCAAGGCTTTCACCAGCCAGGCTTCTGTTTTCTATCTCCTGGCTATACATGCAGCAAGACTCAACGGACTTCTTTCCTCTGAGGAGGTGGCACAGTACCTTACAGAGCTTAGCAGAATTCCCGAGGTCATCGGCACCATCCTCGACAAGAAGGACTATATCAAGAGCATGACAAGAAATCTTTTGTCCTCTGATCAGTGCTTCATGATCGGCCGTGGTCTTGACTACTCCCTTCTTCTTGAAGGTTCCCTTAAGCTCAAGGAGATTTCCTACATACATTCCGAGGCCTATGCTTCCGGAGAGCTTAAGCACGGCACCATTGCCCTTATTACCGACGGAATTCCTGTGGTAGCCCTTGTTACACAGTCACTTCTGGCTTCCAAGGAATATTCCAATATCCGTGAGGTTCAGTCCAGAGGCGGCAATGTGCTTCTTATCACCAAGCAGTCACTGTTTAAGGATATGAACATCGCAGAGGAGGATATCTTCATCCTTCCTGAACTTGAGGATATGTTCATGCCCTTCCCTGCTGCGGTAGTTATGCAGCTCATAGCTTACTACACCTCAGCAGCCAAGGGTTATGATGTGGATAAGCCACGTAACCTTGCCAAGGTCGTTACAGTAGAATAAAGCGAAAACCCGTAGATGAAAGGTAAACATCTACGGGTTTTCTTTATATTAAATATGCAAATAGATTACGCTGAAATCTCTACTCCCAGCTTATCACTTCTTTTCTGCATTACGTAAGTGATATAGTCTGTGGAGAAATTGTTAAGAGAGATGCCGACAGCCTCATGTCCGCTGAGCTTGAATACTCTTGCAACAGTTCCGGTTACATCGATACGGCCGTTATGTCTGTCCTTATAGAACATAACTCTTACGGTGTCACCAAGATTATACTTGGAGTAGCCACCAGTCATAAATGCAAGTCCGCGAAGAGATACATCATGAATGGTGACACTGGCAGGAACCTTACCATTGATATGTACAGTTCCCTGCGCATTGATCTCGTATCTTGCGGCCTTTCTTTTGTTATTCTCTGTAGTGATCTCTTTTCCTGATACTACGTTGAATTCCGCACCTACTAAATTGACACTTCTCAAACTGTCGACTTTGAAAATATGCTTGGCACCGGTTATGCTATCCTCATATTCTACGCTGGCGCTCTTGCATAAATCCACTAACTCGCCGTCACAATATACGGGAGTTATCAAAACGCCGTCCTCATAGTTGGTGAGCACAGTGGCCTCAGCCTTACACATTTTGTCCTTATGAATCATACTGATGACGATTTTTTTGCCCTGTTTCATCTGCTGTATTTTCATAAGGACAGTTTAAAAATATACGGTGAATAGTTTGTGTTACAATTGTGAAAAAAGTGTGTCCTTGATGCTTTTTTGTATATTAATTTCACCGTTCAATCAGAAACTATTTATTTATTTTCAGTTTTATAAAAATTTAACAAACTTCAAGACCTTCGATCTGAGCAGTATAAAGGTGATAGTAGTCACCCTTCTTGGCCATAAGCTCCTGATGGCTTCCACACTCTGTGATACCGCCGTCATTGATGTACATGATCTTGTCGCACTTGGTGATGGTGGAAAGTCTGTGGGCTATGATAAAGCTGGTTCTTCCCGCCAGCATGGCATCAAGGCCCTGTTGCAGCGCTTTTTCCGTCTGAACATCGATACTGGAAGTAGCTTCGTCAAGAACCAGGATTGAAGGATCAGATAAAAGGGTTCTCGCGAAGGATATAAGCTGCTTCTGGCCCTGGGACAAAAGTGCTCCTCTCTCCTTAACCTCTGTTCTGTAGCCACCGGACATGCCCTTGATAAAGTTGTGGGCACAGACCGTCTTGCTGGCTCTTCTTATCTCAGCCTCTGTGGCGTCAAGCTTGCCGTATCTGATGTTGTCCTCGATGGTTCCCGAGAAGATAAAGCTGTCCTGAAGCATGATTCCCATCTGGGAGCGAAGGCTCTTTAAGGTGACCTTGGAGATATCCTGTCCGTCTATAAGGATCCTGCCGCTGTCCACGTTGTAGAACCTGGAGATAAGGCTCACAATGGTACTCTTTCCGGCTCCTGTGGGACCTACAAGAGCAACGCTCTCTCCGGGCTTAACAGTAAAGGATACGTTGTGCAGTACCTCTTTTCCCTTCTCGTAGGAAAAAGATACATTTTCAAAGGTAACCTCTCCCACCATCTTCTTCATCTCTACTGCATCAGGAGCATCATCCACAGTCACAGGCTCATCCATGGCTTCGAAGATTCTCTCAAGGTAAGCCATATTGTTGATAAAGCCGTTGAAGATATTTCCAAGGTTCATAATGGGCTGCCAGAATCTTGCGGCGTAGCTGGAGATGGCCACGATGGTTCCCAGAGTCTCGTTGCCCCCTGCGAAGATGACCAGTCCGAAGATATAAATTGCTGCCCTTACAAGAACGGAAATAATATCGATTCCGGGCCAGACCATTGTGGAGTAGCTTACAGCCTTCATCCAGGTCTTGCGGCAGTTATTGGACAGAGTCTTGAAGATATCAGCATTCTCGTCTTCTCTTGCAAAGATCTGTGTGATTCTTGCACCAACTATGTTCTCCTGAAGGTAGGCATTTAAGTTGGAGTTCTTGTTGGATACCGCCTGCCAGGCCTTTCTCTGCTTGTTCTTGATCCAGAACATGAAGACCATGAGGAAAGGCACACCGGCCAGAACCACAAGGCTCAGCTTAACATCCACCGCAAACATGAAGACTACGATGAATATCAGGTTGATGATCTCAAGGATAACGTTGATAAGACCATTACTAAGCATATCCGAAACGGAGTTTACGTAGTTGACCACCCTTACCAGAATCTTGCCGTGGGGCCTGTCGTCGTAGTACTGGAAGGGAAGCTTTTGCAGGTGTTTGAACAGGTCAGTGCGGATCTGATAAATAATGTCCTGACTGACATTGACCATCACTCTTGATCTAATGGTGGTAAAAAGAACGCTTATGATGTAAAAACATGAGGCATAAACCACCAGTCTGTAGAGCATATTTACGTCTTTACCGGGGATGGCCACATCCAGCGCCTGCTGAACAATGATGGGGCTCACTAGAGCCGCTGCTCCGCCCAGGGCTGAAAGACACAGCGCCAGGAGCATTTTCCCCGCATGCTTTTTGATATAAACCCAGGCCCTGAGGAGGTGTTTTATGTCAAAAGGCTCTTCTAATATTTCGTCTTCTTTATAAGTATTTCGTCTTGCCATATTTTTCTACCTCCTTTCTCAGGCACCGGCCTGGAGCTTAACCAGCTCTGCGTAGTAACCGCCTTGTTTTATAAGTTCCTCGTGGGTTCCCCGCTCTGTTATCTCGCCGTGCTGCATGATAAGGATCTGATCTGCGTCCTTGGTGGTGGAAATACGCTGGGCGATGATGATCTTAGTGCAGGGGAAGTCCAGATTGCGAAGGCTCTCCTGGATCTCTTTTTCCGTCTCAAGATCCACTGCTGAGGTGGTGTCATCCAAGATGAGGATGGCAGGCCTTACAGCCAGGGCTCTTGCCAGAGAGATTCTCTGCTTCTGTCCTCCGGAGAGACCTACGCCTCTCTCACCTACTATGGTGTCGTAGCCCTCTGGCATCTTGGCGATAAAGTCTGAGGCTGCGGAATACTTGGCGAATTTAAGCACCTGCTCCTTGGTAAGTTCGCTGTCACCGTAGGCGATATTGCCGTCGATAGTATCGGAATAAAGGAGCACGTCCTGGGTTGCCAGACCGATATTTTTGCGAAGCTGTGAGAGCTTGAGTTTGTTTACATTGACGCCGTCCACCAGAACCTCTCCCTCAATAGGCTCGTAGAATCTGGGGATAAGATGTATCAGTGAAGTCTTGCCGCAGCCGGTCTCTCCCATGATAGCTATGGTCTGGCCGGGCTTGGCGGTAAAGGAAATATGCTCAAGAACAGGGAGCTTGCCGTCGGAATACATAAAGGATACGTTTCTGAACTCAACCTCGCCCTTGAAGCGCTCGGGCTTATCAATGGCATCGGGAGCATCCTTGATCTCAGGCTCGGAGTAGTAGATCTCCATAACCTTGGCTGAGGCTGCAGAGAATCTCTGGAACTCGTTCATAACGTTACCCAGCTGTCTCATGGGGTTGGCGATGGCCCAGATAAGTCCGGAGAAAGCCACATATTCGCCCATGGAGAGCTGTCCGTTAATAAGGAAAAGACCGCCCACCAGGATCAGGATAACTGACAGGAGGTTAGCAAGAGTCTCCACGAAGGGGTAAAAACGAAGCCATACATAAGCGGTCTTTTTATTGGTATCCCTGTAGTCGCTGTTGCAGTCATCGAACTTGTTTATCTCATAATCTTCTCTGGCAAAGGCCTTAACAACGCGGTTACCGGCAATATTCTCCTGGGCAACGGTGTTCATGTAGGCCAGCTTTTCACGAAGAAGGGCATGCATAGGAGCCACCAGAAGCTTAAATACATATATGATAAAGAAGATCAGAGGGGCCACAATAAGGAGGCTGAAGGCCAGCTGCCAGTCCATGGCTATGAAGTAAACTGCAGTGGCTGTAACCAGAGAAAAGGCCTCCACTACCATTCTTATAACCCATGCCACCATGTGTCTTACGGCATCCAGGTCACCGGTAACTCTTGTCATAAGGTCGCCGGTCCTGTAGGTGGAATAAAACTTCATATCCTGTCTCTGGATCTTGTCATAGAGGAAATTCCTGACACGGAAAAGAACGGACTGGGAGACCTTCTCGTAGGCCATACAGTCCAGATACACAATGACGCATCTTAGAATTGTAAGAAATACCATCAGGAGAAGGAGCCTTACAAACTCATCCATGTGAGCCTGAAGATAGCCCCTTGCCTCCTCTCCGGACAGGAACTTATCAATGATCCTTCCGGAAAAATATGGCACAGTCAGCTGCATCATGTTGTAGACTACTGTGCCAAGTATAGCAATAACATAAAGGAGTCTTGCCCCCTCCATGTTGTCCCACAGCCACTGGAGCCTGGTTCTGGGATATTTCCACTTTGAGTTCCTAGCTTTCATAAAAACATGTCTCCCACTCATAAAATTTATGCCCCTTAATAAGGGGCATAACATGATTTTATTACTCGCTTTTCCATTAAACAATTCAGTTTCTGTTTTGGATACTTCTCATTTTTTGCACTTTACTTTTTGTATTCATTCACATTTTTTACCTGTAACAGTAAATTCACAGGAAGCTGTGGCGCAGGTGCCCTTTCCTGCAAGGTCTGTGGCGGTTACTGTTACTTTGAAGCGGTTCATTGCCTCATCATAGTCAAGACAATAGCCCTTCTTTACAGTTACAACTCCATTTTTCACGGAGACGTATTTAAGAAGCTCTTCGTTGTCAGAAGTAACTGTATACTTAACTGCTGCCTTAGTGGGCTTATAGTCCCTGCCGTGTATAGTGGACTTGCAGGTGGCCTTAAGCTTCTTTGTGGCTGCCTTACCGGCATCCTTAAGAAGGTTGTTGTCATCTGCTGTTAACTCAATTGAAGTTACCGGCTTCTTAACGGTAAAGGTAACTTTTGCTGCCTTGCCTTCACCGGTGGGATAAGCAGTAAGGGTGTACTTGCCGGGATAGAGCTTCTCACTGTCTGTAAGAGAAATAAGTCCCTTTTCATTATCAATGCTGATGATGCTGTTTTTGTCCTCAGAGCTGTATTTATCCTTTTCAGATACTCCCTCAAGAGTTACCTTCTCAAGACTCCTGCAGTTGGTGTTCTTGGAAAAAACAGGTGCTGCAAGGGTTATGTTTTTCTCGCCCCAGAAGAAGGTCTTGGTCCTTTGATTTAGCTTAAGCTTCTTCTCATAATTTGCCTTAACATCGGTAATGCGTATTGTCAAAGCCTCACCCTGTGAAACAACAACGGGATAGGTCATATTCTTTGGATCAGCAGCAGGAAAGTCCTTATACTGCACAGGATATATCTCTACCTCATATACCCCACTGGCCCCTTTCGGCATAAACTTTCTATTGACACCAACCTGTATCAGTGTTTCACCGTTATTGGCAATGCGGCTCTCCACTGCGACTGCATCCCCAAATCCCCAATCATCAACTTCTCTCAGAGGATCATAAATGTCGAAATAGTAATATACATTTATAAGGTTCTCCGAGCCCTTGGGCCTTGCAACTGCCAAAGTATAAGAGTCAGTGGATACATCAACTACCCTGACTGAAAGCTTATCAAATTTGACAGCCACAGGTTCTACCGTATATCGCTCACCTATTTTGTTACCCTTTAGATCTGTCAGTTCAAAGTAAATCGGCTTCATGGCAAGAGTGCTGTTCTTGAAGGTTGAAACCGTGATAGTTTTGCTTTCAGGATCATAGGTTACTGAAGCATTTTTCTCTTCATTTACATAATGCTTCACTGCAAGACTGTTGTAGTCAGCGCCTTGATTTATCTTAACCTTATAGGAAACGGTGCTGCCGGCTGTCTGCTTGACCTTGTTGCTCTTAAAGCCCTCCAGTATAACTTTTACCGGTGGACGATTGACAGTAATCTTAACCTTCTTAGGATTTTTAAGGCCCTGGCAGGACAATGCCACGGTTACGGTCTTCTTTTTATCAGAAAGCTTGCTACAGTCGATCAAGAGCTTCTTCTCTTTTGCATCGTATTCGCCATAGGAAGGGTAGGGCTCATTTATCTCAAGCTTCTCATCACCCTTCTTAAAATAAAACTCGTAGGAATCCACGTTAGAAGCCTTGATTACGGTGTTGCTGCCATAAACCTGCTCACTACCGGAATTTCTTTTTTGGTAATACAGACTCAGAATACCTTCTGAAGCCACCGAAAGCTCAGTATCTGCTGATACCTTGAAGCCTACTTTTCCCTTCTGATCCTTAAGGACCTTGCCGTTTATTTGGAAGCCTGTCAGCTTATAGTTGTCCTTGGCGTAAGCGGTAAGGGTCACAGTACTATTATTTGGAACCTGATAGGAGTAAATACCCATTTCCTTCGACTGGTTCTTAAGACAGGATTCGTCAACCACTGCCCTTACCTGCCTGATTCCCTGATCTGAAGATAGCTTCACTTCATAAAAATCCTTCTCCTCCTGAGGCTCATCAGGTTTATCCGGATCATCCGGCTCTTCAGGATCTTCCGGATCGTCCGGATCCTCGGGCACTTCCGGTTCATCGGGATCTGAAAGAGGCTTAATTACCGGCTCAATTACCAGATCCTCCTTAACATTCTTGATGACATAGTAGTTGCCCTTGCCATCATTCTTAGGAGTCATCTTTTTACCATTGCAGATCAGACTGGTTACCTTCTCCTTGAAATATTTACGAAGATTCGCATCATCCACAAGGATCATAAAATCAGTACCCTCTACTATTATTTCTCTTTTATTGTTGATGCCCTCTTTTCCATGGGGATACTCATAAAAATCCACCCAGGGCCCATGAGATCCCTCCGGATAACTGAATGTAAGCGTATGCTTGGGCTGATTAACATAAAAATATAGACTGATGGGAAGGCCTTTTTCAACTGCCTTTCTTACTATTTTTCTATCATAAAAAGCAAAATGATTCCATTTCTCTCCTGCAGAAGGGCTTCTATAATTGTCATCAAGGCCGGGGCCCTTTATATCACCGTACTGATATGTGACTTTATTTAACTCATCCGTTTCCTTTAAGCTTAGAAATATTTCTATATCATAGTATGTGCCTGTTGTAGCCTTGGTTGTATAATACTTCTTCTTGTTCTTATCATAGGTTACGCCGGTTGCAAATTTCATATTTTCAGGCAAGGTGGTAAGAAGCTTATTGTTGTAATAAACCTTTACTTCAACCGGATCCTTCACCGGGCCGCTGAACTTTCCTGTGGTGATCTTTATATTAGTGTTTTGAGTAATGGTCACGCTATATTCACCATTTTCGTTAGCCTTAAGCTCAGAAGAACCTGCTGTCACCGATTTTATTTCATAGCCATCCTCCGGATCGACTTCAAAAACAATTGTTCTGTCATCTGAAATCCAGAGTGTATTATCATTGTCTTCTTCATTCATAGGGCCTTCGCCAAGAACTAAGAGATAGTTTACCTGCTTGGCATTATAGGAAAAAGTAACCTTTTTATAGGGCTTGAAAACAGGCGTAATTGTCACATCCCCAAGTATCGGCTTACCATTTTTATCCAAGGAGAAATCCACATCTACTTCAAGCGTATTATCATACTCATCAAAGGAGCAATATACACTTTTGGGTTTGGAACCCTTTATGGTTACCTTTACATCACATCCATTAACAATATCAATCTCAGGGACGTAGTACCCCGCCTTCACCTTGAAGGGTATGCATATACCGGTAGCATTCTTTCTTATATAGCATTTGCCACTCTCATAGATACATCCCTCAAGGTCATCCGGATCCGATGTAATAAGAGTCATCATCTTCGAATCCCCCGTGACAGTATATGTTGACTTATCTGAACCGGTGGTTATCTCGATTTTTGAATCAGAGGATGTAACCTTAAATCTGTAAACACCCTTTGAATCAGGCTTTAGCTCTTTTGAAGCGTATTTGACACTTTTAATCTCATACCCATCAAATGTAGTAACTGTAAAATAGTGCTCAGTGCCCTCAAGCCAGCTGAAGGTCTTTACTGATCCTTCTGCCGGTTCATCATCGTCTCCGGCATCTTCTTCATCATCTTCAAATATAGAAGTTTCATCATCCAGATAGATCTTTTCAATTTGCTTGAAGTTTCCGGAAAAGGTTACTTTTCTGTAGGGAACGAAAGTGGGAGTGATCACCACATTTCCCATAATTGGATTATCATTTTTATCAGAGGGAATATTCATGGAAAAAGACATAAGTCCTGTCTCTTCATCTGCATCAACCGCAAAATCCTTGGTTTCTTTGCCGTTAAAAGTCACCTTTACAAGAAATTCATCCTTTTCCCTCGCTATGAAATAGCCCTTTTTAAGCTTAAAGGCCATAGAGATCTCGTTCGCATCTCTGCATAGATATATTTTCCCATTTTCATATATAACTCCGCTCCAGTCCGCATCCTCAGAGTAATCAAAGGACATTTTGGAGGTATCGTAGGTAACGGTACAGGAGGATTTAAGTGATACAAAAGTAATATTTAGAGAAATATTTTCAAGGGCAGCTCCTTTCCCACCGGTTACACCGGAAAGATCAAGGTGAAAGATGATCTCGTCCTCATCATTGGAATACTTATACTGCTCAGGCTTAAGAACCCTTGTGCCATAGCTTACTTCTACCTTGTCACGGCCCTCAGAGTCCCTGTCAACCAGGTACCCTTCAGTAATATTAAAATGCGCCTCTATAAAATCCTCGTCGCCATAGTAATATTTCCCGCCGACGCTGACAAAGCCGCTGGAATATTCCGCTGCCTCCTCATTCCCCTCAGGATTGATCAAAGTCATAACAGTTGTATTTCCGCATTTGCCGGAAAAAGAGAAAGTCTTCTTCTCAACTGTTTTGATATTTACTACAAAATTGCCCAGTATTACATTATTCTTACTATCCGTGTCAAAGCTGTACGTCAGGTTAACCTGCCCAATGCCTTCTTCGACGTTAAGATCCGAATAATCTATGCTTTTCCCACCTACAGAAGCAGATACGGCATATATAACCTCACCCTTGGAGTCCGTCTCATATGCGATCTGATACTTGGGATCAATATTAAAAGTGACATCTATACCGACGGCATCCGCTTCTATGTAATAGCCCTTTCCGGAAACCTTTACAAGGCCCTCAGGCTCAGTCTCCGGATCTATGGTGACATTACCGGTGTACTTGAAGGTATATTTGCTGGCCTTGCCATCCGCCATAAGTTCGGCATCAGCCTCAGCTTCCTCCTCAGGCTCCAGTACCTCAATGTAGTCATCGGACTCCATAACTTCTTCGGTTATTTCTGTATTATAAAAATCGGCAGCATTTGCCGTTTGTGGGATTGATGTCAGAATAGTTGACGCAGAAAGAAAAGCGCAGAAAATACGCCCAAGAACCCCTAAATCTTTTTTCATATCTATACAAGACCTCCTAAACCAATTCTTCTTCCCCTCTAAGAATAAGTCCGGATAAAGAAAAAAACCTTCAAATTCAGTAATTCACTGATTTTGAAAGTTTTCTCAAAAGCTGCTGACGAGAATCGAACTCGTGACCTCCGCACTACCAATGCGACGCACTACCGACTGTGCTACAACAGCTTGACTTCAACAAGTCACAAAAGTAATTATATCAAACAGTGATCATTTTTGTCAACAAACATTTTTTCGTTTACATCATAAGGTTCTGAAAGATGTACTGATAGATATCAGCATTCTTTTCGTGCCAGTTGTCGCAGATGGACTGGGCTATCTCCTCGGTGGGAACAGAGAGCTTGAGGTCAATGAGATTCTGGCCGTTCTCCCTGGCAATGAGGCTTACGGTGTACTCGTTATCTCCGGTCTTCTGATAGTCCCCGAGGATGGAAGACTCATTGCGAAGCTTCATGCTGTTGGAGCGAAGGTACTCATCAATCTCATGCTTGATGGCAGGATTGATCCTGTTGCCAAAGAACTTCAGGGTCTCATCCCCCTCCGGGGTGATCTCCAGGTAGGTTCTGTTGGCCATGGTCTTTTCCACGATAAGCTCTGAAGAAGCCAGCTCTGCAAAAACCTCCTGAAGAGTCAGGAAATTGGTATATTCTTTTTCAAGAATGAAATCATAGATCTGGGACTTGCTAAGGGACACCTCGCAGCGCTTTAGCATGTACAGAACTATCATCTTATACAAAGTTAGATATTGTGAACTCACAGATATCCTCCAAATAAATCAAAATCTAAATTACTATTACTTCTGCTGTGCGTAGCAGTCTCTTACTGCAGCTGAAACAACGTCTGCAACTCTTGGATCGAAAGCTGCAGGAAGGATGTTCACATCAGAGAGCTCCTCGTCGGAAACAAGGGAAGCTACAGCTGTGGCTGCGGAGAGCTTCATCTCCTCGGTGATCTGAGTTGCACCGCACTCAAGGGCACCCTTGAAGATTCCGGGGAATACAAGAACGTTGTTAACCTGGTTCGGGAAATCAGAACGGCCGGTTCCGATAACTCTTACGCCGGCTTCCTTGGCAAGGTCAGGCATGATCTCGGGAACAGGGTTGGCCATGGCAAACATGATGGCATCCTTGTTCATGGACGCAGCCATCTCCTTGGATACGATGCCGGGAGCAGAAACACCAACGAATACGTCGGCGCCCTTCAGGGCATCCGCAAGACTTCCTGACAGCTGATCAGGATTGGTCACATCCATCATCTTCTCCTGCATCCAGTTAAGTCCCTCTGTTTTCTTATTGAGGATACCAACCTTGTCGCAGAGAGTTACGTTTTTAAAGCCATATCGAAGGAGGAGCTTGGTTATGGCAATTCCTGCGCTGCCGGCACCGTTGACGATGACCTTGCAGTCCTCTTTTTTCTTACCTACAACCTTAAGGCCGTTGATTACGCCTGCAAGAACGATGATGGCTGTTCCGTGCTGGTCGTCGTGGAAAACAGGAATATCAAGCTTTTCCTTAAGTCTCTCCTCTATTTCAAAGCATCTTGGAGCTGAGATATCCTCTAAGTTGATACCGCCAAAGCCGGGAGCAAGATAGGTAACGGCTTTGATGATCTCCTCGGTATCCTGGGTATCAAGGCAGATGGGAACAGCGTTAACACCGCCGAATTCCTTGAAAAGTACGGCCTTGCCTTCCATAACGGGCATGCCGGCTGCGGGTCCGATATTGCCAAGACCGAGTACGGCACTTCCGTCGGATACCACAAGGATGGTGTTGCTCTTGATGGTATATTTATATACGGCTTCGGGATTTGCAGCTATTTCCTTACAGGGAGCCGCAACGCCCGGGGTATACGCCAGGGCCAGATCCGCGCCGCTCTTTACGGGAGCTTTTGACTCCGTGCTTATCTTACCTTTCCACTGCTCGTGGAGCTGCAGGGCTTTTTCATCGTTTGTCATGATAATGATCTCCTTTGCTTTCATTATTACATTGTTATATCTTATCATTTTGAAAGATAAGACGCAAGAAAGTATTTGCATTTGAAAAATAGATGTAGTATAATGCGTGTGAACTTAAGGATTAATTGTCATTTCTTTAATTTGTAATGTCCGGAGAACCCCGATATTATTATTAAAAAAGTGTATTGAACTTTAACAG
>JAEEGF011661415.1_pt1 | contig 12226 bp, 9 predicted proteins | sample 9134171 | NCBI WGS metagenome assembly JAEEGF01 (sample SAMN16246542, study PRJNA631951) | gut metagenome | biome: gut microbiome; feature: rumen; material: AP-attached | host: Bos | place: Iran: Karaj | collected 2018-10 | reverse complement strand
ACCTGGGGGTGATATAGCCTCTCCACCTTATCTATCCGACCCCAGCGGGGTCGCACTTTGCGCATCAAGAGTATTGTCGCATAGAAAGTGCGACCCTGTTTTCATTTCTAAATAACAGTGATAATCAATGAAATTTGTTGAAAGGACTATGATGAAAAGACTAACGATAGCATTCCTGTTGGTCTGCGTGCTCAGCACACAGGCTGCACAAGCACAGGTGAAGTTTGGACTGAAGGGTGGTGTCGAACTGCTCGACATGAAGTTCAAGGAGGATGTGTTCAATGCCAGCAACCGACTAGGTTGGTTTGCCGGACCTATACTCTACGTTGGGCTGCCTTTGCCTGGTCTGGGCTTCGATATATCGGCGCTCTATAACCAGCGCGAGACCGAGATCGACCTCTTCACATCAACTGAAGTTGGCAGCGCGACCTCTCGTCAGACCGACCGCCTGAAGACGCACCTCATGGCGGTGCCCCTGAACCTGCGCTACTCGCTGCCGCTCGGCTCGTCGTTCGACGTCTTTGTCTATGCCGGACCGCAGATGGCGTTCAATGTGGGCAAGCAGGAGCAGGATCTTGATGGCCGGGGCGACGAAAGTGAACTGGTTTGGCGTGTCAAGGAGTCGAGCTTCAGCGTCAATGGCGGTATTGGATTGACCCTTGGCCCCGTCCAAATCACGGCAAACTACAATGTCGCACTTGGCCGTACGGGCGACGTCACGTTCAAACAGGCTATGCAGGCCGCTGAAGACGGCATCAACGGGAAGTACAATTCCTGGCAGATCGGCGCCGCTTATTTCTTCTGATTTAATCATCTCCAATATAGATAAATAATGTAGGGACGCGGTGTACACCGCGTCCCTACATTGTATGATGTGACTACTTATTCCCGTGATTTACTCAACGCTCAGCATATCGACGCCTTGCATTTCGCCGATGAAGTCGAGAATGCGGTTACGATACTGACGTCGTTCGAGTCGAAGCTGCATCTTCACGATGTTGCGAGGTTGTGTGGCCGACTTGGGTTCCGTAGCAAAACTGTCGACAATGATGCCATTTAGACCACGCAAGTGGTTGATTACTTGCGTGATATCCTCATGGTTATCGGCAGCAAAGGTCACGTCGAGATGCCGATGTCCCATGCGACGCAACAGCAGATTCTGAGCTTCAAGGCAGAGCAACACCAGCAACGTGGTCGACGATGCCAGCAGCAGCAGTCCTGCACCTGCCGCCATGCCGATGGCAGCGGTCACCCAGAGGCCGGCTGCCGTGGTCAGTCCTCGTACGGCATGGCGTTGGAAGATGATGGTACCTGCACCGATGAAACCGATGCCCGACACCACCTGTGCTGCAATACGCGACACGTCGAGGCGATGGTTGTCGGTCACAAGAACGCCATCGAAGCCGTGTGCCGACAGAATCATGAAGAGTGCTGCACCCAAAGCCACGAGGAAGTGAGTGCGAAAGCCAGCCTCCTTGGCCCTGTACTCACGTTCCAGACCAATGGCTCCGCCCAGGAGAGCGGCGATAAGGATGTTGATGAAGAATTCCATAGCTGACAGGGTAGTGTAGGGGTTACTTAAACACGTGCTGTGCTACCGTCCAGTGGTGCAGGTCGTAGATCTCCTTCAGTCGGGCAAGGCGCACCAGGAAGGCATCGTAGTCTTTCTGCTCAGGATTGAGCCACTGCACTTCGGCAAGGGCAGCCATACGCGGCAGCACCATGTACTCGACCCATTTAGGAGTAGAGATGTATTCGCACCAGACGTTGGCTTGCACGCCCAGAATGTGGCGGGCTTGTGCTGGTGTGAGGTCTTCGGCCACGGGTTCAAAGGCATAGACCTTCTGTACAGGTGCGTGACCACCGATGGCCAGAGGCTCGTTCCAGGTCTTATCGGTCTGATAGTGGTCGAAGTACATCGGTGAGTTGGGCGTCATGATGACATCGTGGCCCAGCTTGGCACCACGTGCACCGGGTTCAGCACCCGTCCACGACATGATGGTGGCAGTGGTATCGATGTCGCAACCCAGTAGTTCGTCCCAGCCAATGAGGCGCTTTCCCTTGGCGTGGAGGAACTTCTCGACGCGTTTCGTGAAGTAACCCTGCAGGCGATCCTCTGCGCTTTGCTTGCCTTCGGCCTTGATGCCCTCTTGATGGATGCGCTGTTGGCAGAGCGGACACTCCTTCCAACGGTCGCGCGGGCTTTCGTCGCCACCGATGTGGATATACGTCGAGGGGAATACGTCAATGACTTCGCTCAGTACATCTTCCACAAACTGGAAGGTCTTCTCCTTGCCTGGGCACAGCACATCGGCAAAAACGCCCCAGTGATGCTCCACCTCGTAAGGGCCACCCGTGCATCCCAGTTCTGGATAGGCTGCCAATGCAGCCACCATGTGTCCGGGCATGTCGATTTCGGGTACGATGGTGATGAAACGGTCGGCGGCATATTTCACGATCTCGCGACACTCCTCCTGTGTGTAAAAGCCTCCGTAGCGTTGGCCGTCGTCGACGATGGAGTTACGACCCACGATTGTTCCTGAGCGCCATCCGCCCACTTGGGTCAACCGCGGATATTTCTTCACCTCGAAACGCCAGCCTTGGTCGTCGGTAATGTGCCAGTGGAAGCGGTTCATGCCATGTAGGGCAATCAGGTCGCTGTATTCTATCACGAACTCAACGCTGTAGAAGTGGCGCGAGCAATCGAGGTGCATGCCGCGATAGACGAAGCGGGGCTCGTCCTGAATGGCGACGGCAGGCAGGCTGATGGCCAGCGGCTTCTCCTTTACCACAGGCAGCGACTTGCGCAGCGTCTGTATGCCACGGAACACGCCTTCTGCGGTACGACCACTGATGGTAACACCTTTTGCACCCACGCTGATGGCGTAGGCTTCGTCGCCACCTGCCATTTTCGGGTCAAGAGTCAGCACGATGTTGCCCCTTCCGGCCTTTGCCATCTTCGTCTTAGCGGGTACGGCCTGACAAGCCAGCTGTAGATGTGTCATTTCACGAACGTAGTCGCTCAGGAAGTGGGCATTGCGCTCCATCTCGGCATTGCCTTCGGCATAGAGAACGGCCACCTGTTCGCCAAGCACGAAGCCTGGTGCGTTGGTTTGGTTGATGCTCTTGGGTAGGGGTACTACGTCGTAGTTAGCCACTTGGGCCAGCGCGGCTACACATGATAGCATGAAGGTCATGCAAACGGTGATGAGGATTCTTTTCATATCACTTAAGTTTTTAGTTTGATTTCTCTGCACAAAGTTACGAAAAGAAGACCGCAAAACAAAAGATTATTAGCTTTTTTTGTTGTTTTATAAAAAGATTTCGTAACTTTGGCAGGCCGAAATTACTTTCGTTTGGAAAAACTCAAATAAATTTGGTTTTTCGCTCACTAATTCGTAACTTTGTGCTGAGAAATCGACCGATAATCATAATATAAAATCGTAAATCCGTAAATCGTAAATCTGAAAATTCCCTTATGAGCTACATCGAAAAGAACCTTATGGAAGGCGAACAAATCATTTACGAGGCTCGCCAACATTGGATGATCTATTGGAAACCGTTTGTGCTGCTGCTCATTGCCATCGGTTTGTTTGCCATTCCCACCAGCGACGTGACGCTAATCATGCAGATATGCATGTCGGTGTTGCTGCTTGTCGTGGCTGGTATCTGGGCGCTGAACCTCTATGGCGGGCGCAAATACATACTGACCAACCGCCGACTGATCCTGAAACGTGGCTTGGTGCGTCGCGAGTCCACCGACCTGGTGCTGCGTCGCTGCGAGGGCGTGAGCATTTCGCAAAGCATCATTGGCCGTATGCTCAGCTATGGCACCGTGACAGTGTCCACAGGTGAGGTGGCTAACGAGTTCCAACTCATTGAACACCCCGTGACCTTTGCCACGCAGATCAACCAACAGATCATGAAAGCCGCGAGTGGCATTCAAATTGATAATTGAAAATGGAGAATTGAAAATTAAAAACCTATATTTAATATGAAGACCTTAGATTTCAACACCATCCTGCCTCACTTCCTGCTGGAAGGCGAGGTGACCGACGTGCGCCCATTGGGCAACGGACTCATCAACGATACTTACAGAGTGGAAACTGTCGGCACGGCACCCGACTACGTGCTGCAGCGCATCAACAACGCTATCTTTACCGATGTGGACCTCCTGCAGCATAACATCGACGTGGTGACAACCCACATCCGCCAGAAGCTGGAGGCTCGTGGTGAGGAAGATATTGACCGCAAGGTGCTCCGCTTCGTCAAGACTGCCGATGGAAAGAGCTACTATCGCGACCCCGAGGACCGCTATTGGCGCATGATGGTGTTCATCCCTGGTGCCGAGACCTTCGAGACCGTCGACCCCGAGTACAGCTATCTGGCTGGCGTGGCCTTCGGCGACTTCGAGAAGATGCTCGTCGACGTACCTGAACCGCTGGGTGATACCATTCCCAACTTCCACAACATGGAGTTCCGCATGCAGCAGTTGCGCGACGTCGTGGCACAGGATCCCGTTGGCCGTGTGGCTGGTGTTCGCGACATCCTCGACCAGATGGAGCATGATGCCGAACGTATGTGCCAGGGCGAGCGTCTATTCCGTGAAGGCAAGTTGCCACGCCGCATCTGCCATTGTGATACGAAGGTTAATAACATGATGTTTGACAAGGCCACGGGCAAGTTCCTGCTCGTCATCGACCTCGACACCGTCATGCCCTCATTGTTCTTCAGCGACTACGGCGACTTCCTGCGTTCGGCTGCCAATGCCACTGCCGAGGACGATCCCAATATGGACAACGTGCGCTTCCGTGAGGACATCTTCAAAGCCTTTACGCGTGGCTATGTGGAGTCGGCAGGTGAGTTCCTCACTCCGCTTGAGGTCGAATTGCTTCCCTATGCCGTTGAGCTCTTCCCGTTCATGCAGGCAGTACGCTTCATGTGGGACTACCTCTCAGGCGACCACTACTGGAAGTGCAACTATCCTGAGCACAATCTCGACCGCTCGCGCAACCAGTTCCGCCTCTATCAGGAGGTGTGCGCCCATGAGCCCATGATGAAGGAGTTCATCAGTGAACTTCGTTCAAATTGAAAATTGAAAATTGATAATTGAAAATTCGTAGCATTGGCCCTATGCAAATACCTAAGATAACGGCCCCACACGACCTGCGGGCGAAAGACGTGCCGCAACTGTTCCTAACGCTTGGCGTGGCTTACCATGAGGTGGCTTGCGTCGACTGGCCCGAGGGCTATCCTTATTGTCCGAAGATGGAGGTGGCACTGGCTCATGCCGGCGACCGCTTGCTCGTTCACTATCGTGTCAGTGAACGATGCATCCGTGCTGCAGCACCTGCCGACGGCGGACACGTGTGGGAGGATTCCTGTTGCGAACTCTTCCTGCAGCCTGTTGAGGGCGGACCATACTATAACTTCGAGTGCAACTGCGGTGGAACGCTCCTGCTGGCAGCAGGCGAAGGTCGCAACAACCGCCAGCCAGCCACGAAGGAACTCATGCAGCAGGTCGACCGTTGGTCGTCGTTGGCTCCCGAGGCCAAGGGTGGCGGTACGCTGATAGCCCTCGACAATGGCGACCACAGCTGGCACATGGCTCTTATCATTCCCGCCGTAGCCCTGTTCCAAAGCAATGTCGCAACATTCGACGGCTGCCACATGCGTGGCAATATCTATAAGTGTGGCGATGCCCTTTCGGTGCCCCACTTCCTGTCGTTCTATCCCATCAGCACCCCGCAGCCCGACTTCCATCGCCCCGAGTTCTTCCAGGAACTCTGCTTCGCATAGGGTTTATCTTGAAAGGTCATCTATTAAAACAATATGGTTATTAAAATATGAATAATGAAAAATATTTTTATAGGATTATTATTTGTATTTTCGTATAGCGCATGTACAGATGTTGACAACGACGAAAACTACATCCAGAGTGTTAGATCCTTTTATCAAACATTATTCAAGAATCCTGAGGCTTCATCTATAAGTATTGGATTTATTGACCATGATGTTTCCAATAGAAAAGCATTAACACAAGGCTTGAGTGAAGACAAACTATCTGAAGTTATTGCAAATGCTTCTGTTGTTGATGACGGAAGTGAAATGTGTAAACTTGTTATCTTATCGTTTGCAGATAATAATCATGTCTATTTTGAAGTAAATCGCGATGACGAACATGATATAAATGCAATTTGGCTGACAAATGGTAAAAATATTGATGGCCCATCATTGTTAATGCGACCATGTATTGCAAAAGGAGATAACAAAATTATTTATGCAAATCCTTCTTCTGAGTCTGCAGTAGTTAGCGCAATGAAGGAAAATACTCTTTTCTTTTTCTCTCCTATTAATAGTAGCAATTGGTTAGCGCTTTATAACGATAAAAGAGATGAACTAATTGGCTATATACGTATATATGACATATTAACATTTGAGCTGTTCCCTGATGGTATGAAAGAAAGGGTAAAAGGACAAATAAATGGTTGTTGAAGTTGTTATCGTGTAATAATATCAATTTCTTAATTACATATACTATAAAGATAGAGATGTATTGTTATGGGTAAGAAAACATTAGTTGCCATTATTTTTGTATGTAGTTTGCTCATCTGTTGCGGAGTTAGTCGTACACCAGTTGAGGAAAAACCTCGGGATCCTATTTCTAATGTTATTTATTCATTCGGTGAGGAGAAACTATATTGGGTAGAAACTGATCAATTAGGGGAATATGTTTTCAACTCGAAGGAGGAAATAGACCAGAGGTTTGGTGGAATCGATTGGGTTAAGAAGGAAGAATTTAGAATCAAAAACAATAGATTCTATTTGGTATGTGGAACATGGGGTTCTGGCATTATCAGATTTTTCTATTTGGTATTTCGATATGACTCCGATTCGGACAATTGGAGATTAGATAAAGTGTCTAAGCCGATTATTGATACCTATTTTTTTAAAATTAAAATTATAGAGCCACAAGAGGACAAAATAGTATTTAAGTCAGATTCAGTCGTTATTGGGGAATATGTTCCTTAAAATATGGATTGTTTCGGAGAATTGGACGATAAATGACTTAGACTGTTTATGACAAAACGAGGTGAAAGTCTCTTGTGGAGTTTATGGGTTGTCCATCTGCAAACTAAAGGCAATTACCGCAAAAAAGCCTCATCATCTCCATGACTCCTTGGCTCCTTAGCGATGAATAGACAGAGGAGGCGGGCAGACACGGAAAGATTTGGCGGGCAGACACGGGGGTCTGCCCCTACGCTAGCTGACAGAAAAGTAAACAATTATCACTGCCGAGCGTACAAAGGATAGCTTTATACAACAAGACCCATAACTTTATACGATAAGGAACTATGCTTTATAGGGGTGTAGAGCTATGCTTTAGAACTGTAAAAGCATTGGTTTGTAGGCGACAAAGCTATGAGATATAGCCTGTAGAGCAATGCTCTATAGATTATGAAGCGATGTTCCGTAAATGAAAACGCATTGCCCTGAAAGCAACAGGGCAATGCGTTTTGTGTTGGTATTCTTTGCTTACCCAGAAAAAAGGGGCGCGTAGCAAGCGTCGTGCTATCGGATGGCGAACTTGCAGCTGACGTGGTTGCCTTCGCTGTCGGTGGCACGGGCGATGTAGAGGCCTGCTTGCAGATGAGCCACAGAGAGCTGTCCGCGCATGCCGTGGAGGTTCACGACATCGGTCTCAACGAGTTGTCCACTTGGAGTGAAGATTTGGATGCGGGCGTAGTTGCCCTCCTCGCTCTTGACGAGCAGCGACGCGTTGACGTAGCTCAGGCGCATGCCGTTAGCACTGCTGATGGTAGGCTTTTGGATGCCAAGCGTCGACTGGTCGGAAAGTTCGTCGTAGCTGCTCAGATGATTGGTTTTCTCGATAGTGGGAACCGTCATGGCGTAGATGTCGCTGCCACCATCAGGATAGCGGCCATAGGTATGGTTGCCGTCGTGGGCGGCATAGCTAAGCGAGTCGGTCCAGCTCATGTTGGCAGCTGAAAGGGCTACGGTACCGCCGTCGGCCGAAAGCTTGAACGGAGCATGCAGAGCCTGATTGGTGGTCAGCAGACCGTCGCACCAGACGAGCAGGTGGCCGTGGGCGGGGATGCGCGTCACGGCATTGGTCTCACCGCGTGTGATCTGCCACTTCTGCAGCTTTTGGAAGTTATCGGTCAGGTACATGCCCTCGATGTCTTGCTCCTCGTCGGTGGTGTTGTAGAGTTCCACCCAGTCGTTCTTCTTTCCGTACTCGTTGACGTAGATGCTGTTGGCAGCACTCACCTCGTTGATGCACACGGCATGGATGCCAGCCTGCTGGCGTTCGGCAGCTGTCATGGGTCGATAGCTGGCGGTGAGGTTGACAGTACCCGTGGGAAGGCTGATTTCGGCCTCAGTGCTATAGTAGGTAGCTGTGCCGGTGGACAGCTCGCCCCTGAGCTCAGCATCCCAATAGAGGTCGCTCGACGTGCCCGATGTGTTGTGTACTTCGACGCAGATGACGTTCGAACCGCTGTTGAAGAGCGAGCCTTTCAGCTGGATAGTGCCCTCGAAGGGTTCGCTGCTGGCATAGGTAGACGAGTACGTGTTGAACGTAATGTTGCCAGAAGGCATGTTGTAGCGTGCTGCCTCGGTGCCGTTTACATAGACGACGAAGCCGTCGTCGCAGGCATAGTTCAGTTCGAACACGGCGTTGGACGAGGGAGCATTCTGCAGTCGGAACGTGCGACGGAAGTAGCAGGTGGGGTATTTGCTGTTGCTATTGCTGCCATAGCTGACGACAGTGTTCACACCCGTCATGCCATAGCCCAAGGGAGCCGTGCCAGTTTGCCATGAGGTGGTACTGTAGTCGTTGGCAGTCCACGACTTGCCGTCGAGACTTCCCTTGTCGTAGTAGCTCCAACTGGTTCCCTTGGCAAAGACTGTCGACATGTTGGCACCGCCCGAGAGCCATCCTTGGAAGACACTGCCGGCTGGAGCGATGGCCTTGATGGTTGCAGGTTGGAAGAGGCTGCCGTTGAAACGCCCCGTGGGCACGTCGATGCCATTGACTTCGATGCGCGCACCATCGGTGTCGCTGCGCAGGCTGACGTTCTGTGCCGCTGTACTGCCAAGGTTGAAGGCGGCATAGTTGCGCAGACCGCGAATCATGGTGCTGTTGCGCCCGTTGAAACGGTTCTTCAGCGTGTTGGCCGTGTTGTAAGGCGACTCGCCATTGAGTGCCATGGCAGGACCAGCGATGGCAGAAAGCGCATCGATGATTTCGGTACAGCGGCTCTGCTCGAACACGCTGCCACCCATCATGCAATAGGTGTCGATGAAGCGGCGGCGGAACTGCTCGTTCTGCAGCAGCTGACGGAACAGGCGGACGAGTGTGTTGTCGGCAATGATGACCTGTCCGCTGGGCAGCAGGGCGTTGAAGTGGTAGTTGTACTCCATGCCCATGTAGTAGTTGAACATGTTATCGCCATAGGCAAAAGAGCCGTCGGTGTCGAACAGTACGAAGCGGAAGCGACCGCCATCGCGGTGGCGGAAGGCCTTCACGTTGTTGCGTGTCCAGTCGTTACTGCCAAGATAGAACTCGGCGGCATGGTAGTTAATGTACTCGTCGATGTCGAGCAACTGGCAAATCTCAGCGTAAACGTCGTCGTCAGCCGCATTGGCCGAGAGTGCAACAAGACGCTTGTAGGCCTCGTCGGTGCCGCATTTCTGAACGTAGAAGGAGTCGGGCGAAATCTCGAACTGGTCTATCTCGTCGTCGTCCCATCCATAGTTGGCGTAGACGTAGTGCTTGTTGTTCGGTTCGCGCACGTTCATCACGCCGATGTACTGGCCGTTGATGAACTCATGGGCAGGCTGATAGGACTGATCGTCGATGTCGATGCCCGAAGTCTGTACGATGGTCTGCACGGCAGGGTCGAAGAAGCGGCACTGCGTGTCGTTGCCGCCGTTGCGAATCTGCAAGGTGCGGTTGTTGATGTAGGGCTTTGCCTTGAAGAAAGGATACTCCAGTTTCTTCGAACCGCCATACTCCTTGGCACCTTTCAGCTTGAATGAGTGGGGTGTCCATGCGCGACTCCAACCACCACACATCTCGAGGTCAACGTCTTGGTTAATGACCATGTCGCCATTGGCATCGATATAGGAGAAGTTGACGGGCCGGTCCCAGTTCATGTTCCAGTTACATTTCGACGACTGACCATTGCCTGGGCGGCCGTTGGTGCCACGTACGTAGACGCCCAACGAGTCGTCGTAGAGGAAACGCGGGTCGCTGACGACACTTACCACGGGCAACATGTAGTCGCGGTCGCGGTAGATGAAGGAGCGAGTGGTCGTGGGCGAGGCCAGATAACCATCGGCAAAGAGGCGGAAACGATAGTTCGTAGACTGCGAAATGCTGAATTGTCCGGTGCGACTGGTCGAGCCATTGGTCGGCGTAGGCAGCGTTCCGTCGGTCGTATAGCGCAGCGTGCAGCCTGCAGGAATCGTGACGTTGAGGCTCAGCTGGCCCGTGAACAGTTGTGAAGGCAGGTCGACAACGGGTGCAGCTAGCTGCATCGCGGCATAGGTAGTGCCGGCATTCGAGGCGCCAGGCGTAGGTTGGTCGGTCAGAGCCCACGTGTCGCCACCATCGGTGGTGCGTGCATAGCTGACGCGTTGGAGTGCGGCAGGATAGGTCTGCTGGGTGATGAGCTTGCCGTCGGAGCCGCTGATGAAGAGGGTTCCGCCATCTACGTCGAGATTAAACTGGGCATTCTGCGTGCGCAGGTCGTTGCTGCCGAACCATACGACGTGATAGCCGTGTGCCGGAATGGTGCCCATAGCCTTTGGGGTGTACCACTTCTTAAGGTCGGCGGGGTCGTCGCTCATGTAGATGCCGTCGAGCTGTACGCTCAAATCGGTGGGGTTGTAGAGCTCAACCCAGCCGTCGAAGTTGAAAGCGGGACTGACGAACTGGTCGACGTTGGCAGCCATGATCTCATTGATGACGAGCGATTCCAAAGTGGCTTCGTTGCGTCCCACGCGAACCGTAGCTCCAGCCAGCTTGTTGGTGCCGTCGGTGGTACGGGCATAAACACGCGACGTACCGACGTTCAGACCTGTCACGACGCCGTCTTCGTCGATGCTGACGATATTGCTGTTGCCAACGGTCCAACGAATCTTCTGATACGTGGCTTCCTCAGGTTCGATGGTAGCCTTCATCTGGAAGTGCTCGCCAACGATAATCTCGACATTGGTAGGTTCAATCTTGATGTCAGTGGCAGGAACGATTTCGCCGTAGTATTCCAACTTGAAGTTGTCGAAAAGGCACCAGTTGCTCTGCGTGAACTGCGTGTTGCGCAGTCCCAGTTGCAGTTGTCCGCCATCGTGATTGAACTCCATCACGTTCACGTAGGCACCGCGTTTGAAGGCTTCGGTGCCACTTTCCATTGTGTTGGGGAACGTTGCACTCGCACCGCCGCCCCACCAGTCGTTGTAGGTCCAGCAACCGTCGGGCGCATTTTCGGCGAATTGGTAGCTGTAAATGCTCACAAGAGCCTGCTCGGTCTGTCCGGCATACATCACGCCCGTGATGTCCTCAGTGCCGTTCTGATAGTTCTGGTAGCCTGGGTCGTTGTCCATGCAACGATAGTAGGCCTGCACCGTCATGCGATACTCGCCTGCAGGCAGGTTGCTGATGACCTGATACAGGTCCCATGTGCCATTCCAAAACTCCATGGCCTCGCAACGCACGGTTTGTGAGTGGGCATCGCTGGTGTATGTCCAGTAGGCGTTGCTGTTACCGTCGAAACCAGGGTTCTTCAGATATTTGGCAGTCACGTCAATCCAACCCTTCTCAGCCCGGACGGGTGTGCCGATGCAAAGAGCCAGCAGCATGATGAACACGCTGACGGCAAAGTTTTTCTGCGTCATTATCATTGATTAGTTAGTCCTCTTTCTATAAATATCGGTGCAAAGATAAGCATAAACATGCTAAATATCAAATTTATGTAGGTTTTTAAGATTTTTTGTGAGCATAAATGGCTCTTCCTCGCAAATAAATTGCTAATTTTGTAAAAAATTAGAAGAACAAAAATAACAATTAAACCCAAAAAACGTATGATTAAGAAACTATTTATCGTGATGGTAGTGGCGCTGCTGCCTCTGGCTGCAAGTGCACAGTTCGAGCAGGACAAGTTCTATGTGGGCACTTCGCTGACGGGACTCGACCTGAACT
>JAEEGF011476418.1_pt1 | contig 12226 bp, 13 predicted proteins | sample 9134171 | NCBI WGS metagenome assembly JAEEGF01 (sample SAMN16246542, study PRJNA631951) | gut metagenome | biome: gut microbiome; feature: rumen; material: AP-attached | host: Bos | place: Iran: Karaj | collected 2018-10 | reverse complement strand
GGTTTCATTCTCAAAGTAAGAGAGTAACCAAGATCCGATATAACAAAAAAGGGAATGAAACTTTCATTCCCTTTTTTTATGCTTGTGAGTAGGCTATTCCAAGTTGAACTGGCCTTTGTGCAGTCCGCGCATCCCGCGGTAGAACTTCTCAATTTCTTTCAGGTCGCTTTCGTAGTCGCCAGTGGGATGGAAAACACCGCCAATGCCGCCAGTGCGCGTTTTGTAGTCGAGGTAGCCGAGGGTGATAGGCACTTCGGCCATCTGGGCGATGAAGTAGAATCCTTTTTTCCAGGTGGGATTCAGTTTGCGGGTACCTTCGGGCGAGATGAGTAGGGCTATCTCATCGGTATTCTTGATTAATTCAGCAGCTGTGGCGGGAAAACGACGCGCATGCTCACGGTCGATGGGGATGCCGCCGAGGGCGCGCAGGATGGAACTCAGTGGCCACCAGAAGACTTCCTTTTTCATCACAAAAACGGTCTTGACGCCCATGGCGCTGAGTGCCATGCGGCCCACGACAAAGTCACTCAGACTGGTGTGTGGGGCGAACAGCAGCACGCATTTTTTGGCTTCGGGCGGGATGTTGACTGTGTCGATTTTGATGCCTATGAGGCGGAGTAGCCAGTAGTTAATTTTTCTCATCTTATTCAGAATTAGTATTTTCCGTAAATGGTTTTGGCAATGCCCATCTCTAAGCCGCGCAGTTCGGCCAGGCCGCGCAGACGGCCCACGCACGAGTAGCCGGGGTTGACTTTCTTGCCAAGGTCGTCGCACATCTGATGTCCGTGGTCGGGGCGTACGGGAATGGACACTTGGTACTTTTGTTCCACTTCGAGCAGCGCTTTCATCATCTCGTACATGTCCACAACGCCTTCCAAGTGATTGTCTTCGTAGAAGTTGCCTTCGTCATCGACATGGATACTGCGCAGATGCACAAAGCCTACGCGTTCGCCAAACTCGCGCATCATGGCGGGCAGGTCGTTGTCGGCGCGCACACCAAATGAGCCGGTGCAGAGGCAGAGGCCGTTGGAGCGGTTGGGCACGGCGGCAATGATTTTGCGGAAATCTTCGGCTGTGGAGAGGATGCGCGGCAAGCCCAGAATGGAGTAAGGCGGGTCGTCGGGGTGGATGACCATGATTGAGCCTACTTCGTCAGCCACGGGCGTCACTTCGCTGAGGAAGTAGCAGAGGTTCTTGCGAAGTTGCTCTGCATCAATGTCTTTGTAGCGGTCGAGGGCTTCTTGGAATTGCTGTACGGTGAAGCTCTCTTCCGAGCCGGGCAGTCCAGCAATGATGTTGCGGGTGAGTTGGTGGCGAGCGGCGTCATCCATCGCGTCAAAGTGCTTTTGGGCTTTGGCCTTCTCAGCGTCGGTATAGTCGGCTTCGGCGCCAGGACGCTTCAAAATGAACAGGTCGAAAGCCACAAAGTCGGCTTTGCAGAATCGCAGGGCCTTCGAGCCGTCGGGCATGGTGTACGACAAGTCGGTGCGGGTCCAGTCGAGCACGGGCATGAAGTTGTAGGTGATAACATGGATACCGCAGGCAGCCAGGTTACGGATGCTCTGCTTGTAGTTGTCGATATATTTCTGAAAATCACCTGTTTGTGTCTTGATGTGCTCGTGTACGGGTACGCTTTCCACAATGCTCCAAGTCAGTCCGGCGGCAGCGACCATCTCTTGGCGTTTCTTTATCTCTTCGATGCTCCAAACCTCACCGTTGGGAATATGGTGCAATGCTGAAACCACATCGGTGGCTCCGGCTTGGCGGATGTCCGACAATTTAACAGGGTCGTTGGGCCCATACCAGCGCATGGATTGCGTGCAAAGGAATATTTCTTTTTTTTCGCTCATTATTATTTTATTTGGTTGTAATACAAATATTTAATAACTTAACAACTTAATATCTTAATATTTGAACATGTAGTCCATATCAGCTCCACCGGCGCCCACGCGGAAGGTGTGCACTTCGCGGGTGGCGGGTTTGATGACTACGATATCGCAGCAGAGCGATTCGCGTGAGTTAAACCAGGCGCGCTTCTGTTCGGGTTTCAGAATCTTGTTCTCGGCACGGCCGTAGCCCTGCGAGATGAAGTAGTTGACGCCGTTCTCCTGCACATGGGCGTTGATGTGTGAGTCGCCAGTGAAGAGACCCAGCAGTCGCCCATTGGCTTTGGAGAAGTCCCATTTCAGACCGGCCTCCTTGCCGCTCTGTTTGTTGGCGTAAGCCGAAAGAACAGACATCAGTGCATTGCACGAAGCGTCGTTTTTGTTCTTCGTGCCAGGCCATCTGCCGATTTCGTTGGGCATGAAGTGACTGAAGACGAGCACGTCGGTGCCGGCAGGCGTGGCGTTCAGCAGTTTGATAAGCCATTCGAGTTGTTCCATGCCGTAAGTGTAGTAGGTGCCGATAGTCTCGGTGTTCTGGCTGTTGAGCGTGATGAGGCGCAGGTTCTTGCCGGGCACATCGTAGTACGACCAGCAGTTGCCATCGGTGAGGTGCAGGTTGCCGTTGGCGTAGGGCAATGAGGGTTTCTGGAACAGCTCGGAGAGTTCGCCCGAGGTGATATGGCGACCGCCGCCGCCATCGTATTCGTGGTTGCCCGGGGCAAAGAGGAACACGCCTTTGTACTTAGCCATTTCATTGCGTATGTTGTTGATAATCATGTCGGCAAAACTTTGCAACGAGTGGGCGGGTTCGGTATTGAGGCCGATGTCGCCCAGGTTGACCATGAAGTCGTAACCGAAATATTTGTCCATTTCGACCATATAACCGATATGTTTGTAAGTGGTTCTGTTGCAAGTGTGTACATCTGTCAGGATGGGGAAGATGATCACTTCGTCGTTGCCTTTCCAAGCCTTCACCCTTTTAGCTGTCTCCTTGGCTTGCGGCACTACGAATTTGGGCAGGGCATTGGTCGATTTCAGACCCAGGGGAATAAAGTCGGGGATGGCGGAGTTTTTGTAATAGAGCGTCAGCGATTGCGACTTATGGTATTCGAAGTAATCCACTCTCACCAAATGAGTGCCTTTTTCGAGTTTGATGTCGGCTACCTTAAAGACGGGGCCGTGTTCGCCGTCGTCGTCAATCAGCTTTTTGCCATCAATGTAAAGGTTGCTGCCGTCGTCGCTGCAGAGGCGGAAAGTGTAGGTGTCGGCCTTTTTTACCTTCAGGTCGTACTCAAAAGTCATGGCGTAGTGGTCGCCGTTTTCGCAATCGAGGCCTTCCAGGTCGATGCAGTCGGTGGTGCCGGTTTCATTGGGTTCGCCTAGCGTGGAGAAGTCGGGCACCATGCGGCCGTTGTAGTTGAGGTAGAGTTTATATCTAACATCGCCTTTGGTTTTAGCGTTTTTTTGTTGTGCGTTTGCGCTGAATGTCAAACAGATAGCAAGAAGTAAAAATAAAATTCTTTTTATCATAAGGCTAAATCTGAAAATGAAAAATTAGAAATAATTTATGTTCATAGAAAAGGTATTGCAAAGGTAGGAATTTTTTACATGGAAAAAAACCTATTTTTGCAGCCTCAAAAGAAAAATTGAGTAATGACCGATTTTGCCGCCATTGATTTCGAAGCCGCCAATGCCAAGCCTACCAGCGTATGTAGTGTGGGGGTTGTCGTTGTGCGCGGCGGCGTCATTGTCGATAGTTTCTACAGTTTGATCCATCCTGAGCCAAACTACTACCACTGGTATTGTAGCAAAGTGCATGGTTTGTCGCGTGCCGACACCGACACGGCGCCGATTTTTCCTGAGGTGTGGGCCCAAATTGCCCCGAAGATTGAAGGGCTGCCGTTAGTGGCGCATAACAGCATGTATGACGAAGGTTGCCTGAAGGCGGTGTTCCGGATGTATCAGATGGATTATCCTGATTATCAGTTCTATTGCACTTGCAAAGCGGCTCGTCGTTATTTTGGCAAGGAGCTCCCTAATCATCAGTTACACACTGTGTCGGAGGCATGTGGTTACCATTTGGCCAATCACCACCACGCTTTAGCCGACGCCGAAGCCTGCGCCAGCATCGCGCTAAAGATATTGTAGCGTTAATAATACAATCCTAACTGTTTGGCAGAATCCCAATCAATCTCCGGGTATTCGTGATAGTTGTATGTATTTCGAGGATTGTGAAGCATAGCATCTTCGGGGGATATTTCCCATGAGGTGCCTTGATCGGAGGTCGCGTCCCAAAGATCTTTTTCATTGATGTGAAGATATAGCCATTCGCCTTCGTTTTTCTTGAATAGAGAAGGCTTGCACCAAGCTTTCACCGAGTGGGAGTAAAGCGACCAGATGGTGTCAATCAGTTCATAGAATTTTTGGCGTTTGATGCCGCAAGGGAAGGTTATGGCGTAGCGGTTTTCGGATAGCTTCCAGAGGAGGGGAAGGTTTTCAGAAAGATTGTCACACTCGGTATCGACATAATTGAAAAGGATGCCATCCAGTTGCTCCAAGTCTGACACTGATTCAATCAAAATGACCGTGTCGCTGTCAATGGGATTCTTCAGTCGTTCTTCGCGTAGCAGGGTTTCCACTCGCATTTTTTCCTCTTTGGGGTCAAATGTAAGTGTACTTAGGGTAGACCATCCCTTCCGTTGGGCTAATCGGTGAATTTCTGAGCGGAAGCTAATCCCAGCAAACACTACTATGAATAGCAGTAAAACACTCCCTTTTAGCGAAAATCCGTTAGCCTTGACAAAGAAGTCGACCGCTGCTGCTAGCATAGCTATGGCCACTATGATGAAAATAACCATGTCGAAGCGAAGTTGTGCCTTCTGCTGTTCTTCTATTGACATGTTCATCCGCTTTTTGCGATTTTGGATTCTCTTCTTTTGGAGGCTGTTCATTTTGCTGTGATTGGATGGCAAAAATAGAGAAAAATTGTTCCATGAGACAAATCAGATGTAAAATTTTATTGTGCTGATATATTGACTGTTACAATATAATTTAAGGGGTATGCATTATTTTTGCATACCTTCTTTTTATCTTTGCACAAAATTCAAAAAACAATGGTTACAGACACTTACCAACGCTATTTATGGCTTTTGAACACTTTGTTAAGATGCAAACGGCTTACATTTAAAGAGATTGCCGAAAAATGGGACAATTCATCTCTCAATAATGATGGCAAACCGCTGAAATTGAGGACTTTCCATTTGCACAAGACGGCTATTCAAGATTTGTTTAACATTACCATTTCATGTGATGCTGCTGCGGGTTATGTCTATTACATAGATGAGAAGGCGAGCGAGCAAGCCGATTCGGCGCAGCGCTGGATGCTCAATTCGTTCAATGTTGGCACATTAGTACGTGATGCCCGTGCCATGCGCGACAAGGTTTTGTTGGAAGAGATACCAGGCGGAACACAATATTTGGAAACCATCATCGAGGCATTAAAGGAGTGCAGCGAACTGGAAGTGCAGTACCGCCGTCATGGAGAGAGTGAAACCAGAATCTTTCATTGTCAGCCCTATTGTTTGAAGGTTTATAACCAACATTGGTATTTGTTGGGCAAGTTATCAGAATTGAATGCGATTCGTCCGCTGGCTTTGGATAGGATGCTCAACGTCAGCAATACGGGGGTAAAGTTCAAATACCCCGAAGATTTTTCGCCCGCCGATTATTATCATTATGCTGTCGGCATCTTTGTAAATGAAGAAAAGCAGCCGCAAAGGGTGGTGCTTCGGGCATATAAAGAACGAGTTCCCTATTTGCGTGCGCTGCCTATTCATCATTCGCAAAAGGAAATCAATACAACCGCCGACTATTCCGACTTTGAATATTGGCTTTGTGAGTCGCCTGATTTACTGCGCGAAATATTGTCGCGGGGTTCCTCTGTTGAGGTGCTGGAGCCGGTATCATTAAGAAATGAAGTGAAGGGCGCCATCGTATCTATGTTGGATTTGTATAGAAAGAAAAATTAAAAATAGAGATTTATGAAGAAAAAAGAGAAAAAGGTGAACATTACGGTTCATCGTGGGTTGGAACAGATTGGCGGCTGTATTACTGAGATCAGCACGGCCACCAGTCGTGTGTTTATCGACATGGGGCAAAACCTGCCGGGACAAGGTGAGAAGACCACTCCAGAGCAGGACCAGGAGATGGTGGAGGGCTTGTTTGCAAAGAATCGCAAGCAGTACGAAGCGGTGTTTTATACCCATGCGCATGAGGATCATGTGGGCCTGTTCCGTTATGTGCCCGACGAAATTCCGCAGTATATCGGGCATGGCGGCTATGATCTTTTGATGGAGAAGTATCAAGTGCTCAGGGAGGGGCATAAGATGAACTTGGAGAATAGACGAAAACGTGTCGAAAAAGGAATTGATATCCTCGACAGTATGATGGAAAGCGCTATGGTTGAGATAATTAAGAAGGATGATGAACTGCTTCGGAAATTGCAAAATTTCAATATTTGGGAGCGTCCCAAGCCGCATGCAGTTCCTAAAACTCTGAGTGTGGGCGACATACGCATCACGCCGTTCTTCAATTGCCACTCCATCTACGATTCGTACATGTTTCTCATAGAGGCCGGCGGTCAACGCATTTGGCACATGGGCGACTATCGTGAGCACGGCTACATGGGCAAGGGACTTGTGCCCACGCTCAAGCGTTATGCTACTGATATTGATGTTTTGATTACCGAGGGCACGCTGCTGGGATATGAGGCGAAATGTATGCACGAACGCGAGGTTTCGCGCAAGATGGCATGTGTGATGGATGCGTTCAGATATGTAGTTGTATTAGCCTCTGCCACAGATGTTGAGCGATTGGCATCCATTAACTCGGCTGCCCAAAAGGTTAAAAAGGATGTGTATATTTGCAGCGAATATATGAAGCGAACCATGCGGATTTTCACCCGTGAGGCTGAACTTTCAAAAGGCTTGTTTGAGTTTCATCCCAAGTTTGTCTCGAGAAACAGTCCCAAGGTGATAGCCTCAATGCGCAAGAAAGGTTTTGTGTTGGTGGCGGGCGCGTATAATGCCTCATTGGCGTATCATATCTGCGAAGGACTCAATCCTTCCGAGGTGCTGTTCATCTATTCCACTTGGCCCGGCTATTATCAGATTCCCGAGCAAGAACAACTCAATTCCAACTATGCGGACTTCCGCGACATGTTTTCTGGGGGCACTCCTTTTTCTAATGTGTTAGATATCCACACCTCAGGCCACGCAGACAGAGCAACGATAAAGAAAGTTGTCGAAATTGTTAATGCTAAAGAAGTTATATGCATTCATAAGGATGTGGAAACGGAAATGTTATTTTAAAATAATACAGTTATGAAAGAAATGAGTTACAAAAAATTTAAAGAGATTGTACAAAAATATCTTGGTGAAAACTATAATGAGATGCCCTATTATGGTAAGTGGCGAGATAAAGATAAACCGCATATTTTGAAAGTTGACGGCTCATCAAAATCACAAAGATTGGCTATAATTAAAGATAAGAATTTGATACCAATTGTGAAAGAATGTGAATGGCCGAAGAATTATAAATTACACCCTAATGCGCACCATCTGAATTCTTCCCAGATCATGTGTTATAATTTCTTTAGACTTTTAATTGAGGAAGGCAAATTAAAGGATGTGTTGAAGGAATATTGTGATGAGTTAAGTGAAGAGATAGATAAATATGAATTTGAATATGAGCCTGATAAAAAGGAAGGTACCAATTTTGATTTTTATTGTAGGTCTGGAAATGTTGAAGTTAAGTGCGAAATAAAATATATAGAGGAAGCGTTTACCCGAAAAACCAACAGCAAAAGATTAGAAGCGAGAGAGATTTTATATAAAGAGAGGATTGAAAAGAATCCCTTGTTTAAATCCATAGATGTTGCAGATGCTATAAATCATGAATATCAGTTGTTTAGAAATGCGTTAAGTGCTGGTAATATTGGTAAAATAAGATCGTATGTCTTATTTATTTGTCCAAAGGATCGTAAAAACTTAGAAGAGCAATATTTGCAATTTGAGGAGAAATGTTTGAATAAGAGTAAGTTTGTGCAATTTGTTTATTGGGAAGATTTGATTTGTAGTGCGAAGCAAAAAGGTGTTAATGTTGATGATTTTTGGAAAAGATATTTTGGTTGGAAAAATGATAATATTACATCCCATTGTTTGCGTTAAAAATGCAGACGATGTTCTAACCAGAAGAAAATATTTAAAAATAGTTGATTTACATATTTTTATAAAATTATAAAAAAGATTGATTTGGGAATAGCCACTGATGAAGATGTTTTCGAGGAGGCCATCAGTCAGATTAAGAATTATATATACGCATTTAAAATAACTTGTAACAATAAAAGTTTCATATTAGATTCTTTTCATGGAACATCCGGATGTTTGTGTTGTAAAGGTATTGAACCAAATGCATGGGGTAGGTATTATCATAATTACAAAGAATTAAGAAGAATTGCAGAAATTTTTCCTATTTGGGATGAATGGGATAATTTGGATATAAAAGTCAAAGCAGATATGATGATGGATCAGCATACGGGAGAAGAGTATATAGAAGATCTTTATGCTCTAAAAAATGATAGGGATCCGTTATTTTATTATTTAGCAAACTTTTGGCGGAATTTATTTGAGCAAGAAAAGGTGAAAAAGAATAAAGAAAAAAATACACAATAGACAATTGTTAAATTATTTAGAATCAAAATATTATGAATTTATTTGTAGAACCAAAGACGAAGATCCTTGAAGATGGATCGGTAAAAATTAATGTCCATGCAATCACTCCAAAGTACATAAACAATCATATCAAGATTCTTGAATCCATTGGTAATCTGAATATTGACGAGGTTTTTGATTGATGAGAAGTTTCGCAATGCTGAAATCGCAAAATGGAAGGCACTGAGCGAAATCATCGGGTAAAAACTGCTGCTGTATTAATGTTTTTCTCATCTTTGACTTGCATTATAAGAAAGGGAACCATATTATTATAAACCAATTAAATATTGAAACATGAGCAACACTTCAATTGGACCAGCTCGAAAGGGTAGTAAAATGCAAATGCAAAATATAGCTTCAACTAAAAATCATCAACAATTAAATAGATTGTTAGGTGATACCCTTGAATGGATTTCTCCATGTAAAAAACTGGGTTACAGAGAATTTCAATTAAATAATCCGGAATTAGGTAAAAGATTAGGTATCCCTAATGGAGTTTTTAAAGATTTTTTGCCATCACGACAACCCCAATGGGATGGTATTGCATTAGGAAAAGAGACAAAAACATTATTTTTATTTGAAGCAAAATCTCATAAGGGTGAATTTTGTCCTAGAAAAAAAGGAACAAATGAGAATAATAATCGTCAGATAGAGAGTTCCATTCAGTGTATAGCAAATAAATTTATTGAGCCATCTGAATGGGAAACTCATAGTAAAATGTGGTGTGAAAAGTACTATCAAATAGCTAATAGGATAGCATTTAGTGATAAAATGCTAGAACTATGTTCAGATAATACAAAATACAAAAATGTCATTTTAGTTTTTTTGAATTTTGTTAACGATACTACATGGGGAAACAAGATGGTGAAAACAGAAGAAGAGTGGGATTGTCACTATGAACAGATATTTGAAAAAATGGGAATAAAACAATCTTTTCCCCAATTAGAAAAATCAGGTATCCGAATAGTAAATTTTGATTTGAAGAAATAAAATGACCCTTCTTCATCTCTCTGACACGCACGGTCATCATCGGCGGCTGACAAATTTGCCACAGGCTGATGTGGTGGTCCATTCGGGCGACATTACCGAGAATGGCACAGAGCGGGAAGCCCTCGACTTTCTAGAGTGGTTCTGCGATTTGCCCCATCCGCACAAATTGTTCGTTGCTGGCAATCACGATGCTTGCCTGTGCGGTGCTGCCATCAATGGGTTGCCAGCAGATGTGCATTATCTGTGCTATTCGGGTGTGGAGATTGATGGCATCCGCTTTTGGGGCATACCTATGCTGTTAACAGACATCTTATCTGGAAAGTATCTGTCTGAAATAAAGTGTATTCCAGATGGTACAGATGTTTTAATTACCCACGAACCGCCGTTCGCCATTTTAGATGAGGCTGACTCTATCCACTATGGTAATCAAGAGTTGTTGAAGCGTGTGAAGGAGATCAAGCCCCGCTACCATCTTTTCGGCCATGTCCACACGGCTTTTGGCACAGAGGAACAGAAGGGAATTGTGTTTTCCAATGCTTCAATGCAAGGGGAAGAACCGTTTATGATTCACAATTTATAATTCACAATCATTATTAATTGTGCATTATTTATTGTCGTTGCGATGCTTAATGATTGCAGTTAATAGTCGTAACAAAGAATTACAATCTTTTGAAAGTATATTGTAGCAATCATCATCCAAGTAACCACTGGCATTCAACAGTTCCAGCCAATATTCAGTCTCACTAGCTTCTTTAAGGGATATGCTTAATTTTGCATAGAAGTCAGCAGAACTTTGTCCCCGAACGGCTTCACGAATATTGGCTCCTATACTTGTGCCGCTGCGTAATAATTGTTTAGATAAAATGCACTCCTTTTTCTCTGTACGTAACACAGAGCATGTTTTTACAATATTAGCAGCAAATTCTGTACTTTTTACAATAATGATGTTATCAGTATTCTTTTTCATAGTCTAAAAAATTTGAATCACAATCTTTAATCATCGTTAATCGTGCATTGTGAATTGTGCATCGTGAATTATTCTTATTTATAATTATAAATTACTAATTGTCAATTAATTCAATTCATGATTCACAATTCATGATTCACAATCATTATTAATTGTGCATTGTGCATTGTGAATTGTGAATTGTTCACCTCTTTCCCCAGCTGTCCCTATCTAGGCTCCTAAAGTTGATGGCTTCGCTGAGGTGGCCTGTCTCAATGTTGGCACTGCCTTCCAGGTCGGCGATGGTGCGTGCCACCTTCAGAATGCGGTCGTAGGCGCGTGCGGAGAGTCCCAGCCTGTCCATGGCGTTCTTGAGCAGTTCGGTACACTCGGCATCTATGGCGCAATACTGCCGCATGAGCTTGGTATTCATCTGCGCATTGCAATGTATGTCAGCGTATTCGGCAAAGCGTACTTCCTGAATCTGTCGCGCCTTGATGACACGCTCCCGAATCTCTGCACTGCTTTCTCCTGTGGGGGCGGTGGCCAGCTCCTCGGTGCTCAAAGGAGCCACTTCTACGTGCAGGTCGATGCGGTCCATAAGCGGCCCTGAGATCTTGTTGAGATACTTTTGCACCATCTCCGGTGTGCAGGTACACGCAATTTTTGGGTTGTTGTAATTGCCGCAAGGACAGGGGTTCATGGCGGCGATGAACATGAAGGAAGCGGGAAACTCGACCGTGTATTTCGAACGGGCAATGGTGACACAGCGGTCCTCCAACGGCTGACGCATCACTTCCAACGTTTGGCGCTTGAACTCGGTCAGCTCGTCGGCAAAGAGCACACCGTTATGAGCAAGGGATATTTCCCCTGGTTGCGGGTGACTGCCACCGCCGACCAAGGCAACATCACTTATGGTATGATGCGGTGCCCTGAATGGCCGTACAGAGATGAGTGATGAGTAGCGGCTCATCTTGCCAGCTACAGAATGTATTTTGGTGGTTTCCAACGCTTCACTGAGCGTGAGTGGCGGTAAAATCGAAGGCAATCGCTTGGCTAACATGGTTTTACCGCTGCCTGGCGGGCCGATGAGAATCACGTTGTGTCCCCCTCCGGCCGCAATTTCCAGCGCCCGCTTGATGTTCTGCTGCCCCTTGACGTCTGCAAAATCGTACTCGTAGCGGTTAAGCTGGTGCTGGAACTCTTCACGTGTGTTGACAACCGTCGGTGTGATGGGAATATCTTTGTCGAAAAAGTCGATGACCTGCTTGATGTTTTCTACTCCTAACACTTCTATGTCGCTGACAATAGCGGCTTCGCGGGCATTTTGTATCGGCAGAATCAGCCCTTTCTTTTTCCGCTTTCGGGCTTCGATGGCGATGGGCAATACCCCTTTCACGGGCTGTAAGGTGCCGTCCAGCGACAACTCGCCCATAATGTAGTAATCTTCCACTTTGTCAGCGCCTTTTATCTGCTCCGAGGCAATCAAAATGCCGATGGCGAGCGTCAAATCATACGCCGAGCCCTCCTTGCGGATGTCGGCGGGCGCCATGTTGATGATGATTTTCTTACCGGGAATTCGGTAGTTGTGACACTTCAGCGCAGAATCTATCCGCTGCTGACTCTCTTTCACT
>JAEEGF010923434.1_pt1 | contig 12226 bp, 10 predicted proteins | sample 9134171 | NCBI WGS metagenome assembly JAEEGF01 (sample SAMN16246542, study PRJNA631951) | gut metagenome | biome: gut microbiome; feature: rumen; material: AP-attached | host: Bos | place: Iran: Karaj | collected 2018-10 | reverse complement strand
GTGGTGGCAATTCATCTTCCTGGAATTATGACTGGGGTGACACAGAACTGCGTTATACCTGGCATGCTTTTACTGTTGGCGCCGGTACTGAATCAATTTGGCTGGGACCCGCTCATGAAAATGCACTTCTCTACTCTAACAATGCGGCAACTTTTCCAAAAATTGATTTTGGTATAAAACGAACAGAAGTCATAATCCCTATTCCAAAACCAAAGCATACTATACAGCAGTTTAAGCTGCCTAAATCAGACAGAAACTTTGATTTTTATAATCTTAATATAGGTGAACTTGAGTTCCGGATGTGGGTTGGTAAGCTTAAGGAATCTGATTATTATGATACAAATCCTGATAATGATGACAGACAGATAAACGGCTGGACTATTTCTTATTCACCATCATTTTTTAAAGGATTGACAATCGGCTTTAATAAAACTCTTATGTGCTATTGGGCCGATAAATACTGGTACAAATATCTTAATCCTTTTTTTCAGGGAAATGTTGTAAATACCAGCGAGACGAAACAGGGAGAAGATCAGAAGGCTTCCTTAACAGTTGAATGGCTTTTTGAAGAAAACCAGTTTGATTTTTACGCGGAAATTGGTGTTGATGATTATACTTCTGTCGGCATGAAGCTTTACGAATATGCAAGGTTTCCATTCCATACTATGACCTATACAGTCGGTTTAAAAAAAGGAATTGATTATAAAGATAAAAGATTCCATGGTTTAATCAATTTTGAATGGAACTGTACGGAAGCAAGTCAGGATTATCAGATGTGGCCAGGCTCTGGATATAATTTTGGTTTCCACGGTCAGATAAGACAGGGCTGGACAAACAAAGGACAGTGGCTTGGTTCTTCAATAGGATACGGCGGTAACAATCAATATCTTTCTTATACGTTGTTTACACCTTTTGGTTACGAAAAGCTTTTCCTTGGCAGAAACAACCCGGACAACAACTATATCTGGTCAAAATGTGTAGAAGGAGCAACCTCTTATAATTCTGTCAGATATTTTACTGCTTTTAAGGCCAATTTTTATACTGGAATTGAAACCCTCTGGTATGTTATTCCTGACCTTTCGATTAAAGCTTCTTTTATGTATGATTTGCTGATAAATCCGCTTTATAATCCAGGCCTTTCTGCAAATGGTGCTTATAGAGAATATACGTATATACATAATTTTGTATTTGGAATGACTGTAAAATATAGTTTTTAAGGAAGATGGATAACAAAAAAAGACTTTCGATTTTATTATTTTTTATTTCATTCTCACTTTTTTCACAAGAAGCCTTAAAATCTACTGAAGAAGATTATTATGATTTTCTTTCTCTTACAGGGGTAACTGAACGACCGACGCTTGGGTACAGAACATTGAGCGATAACGTTTGGGAGTTTAATGAAGAAGAAGTCGAAAATCATCTCTGGAAAGACAATAACCTTGGGACAACCTTTACCTTGTGGAAAGCTTCATCACCAGCTGAAAATGCGTTTACCCATGGAATAAATCAATCCATATCTGCCCGCATTTACGGGCCTGAATGGTTTAACAGCTATAATACAGCTGTGCCTTATGGTCAGAATGATGGAGCCTTGTGGCAGGGCCGCGGATATAATACTTCACTTACAGCTGGAGCCCGTGTTGAAGGTTACGGATTTGAATTGACTTTTAAGCCGCAATTGAGCTGGATGCAGAACAGGGAGTTTGAGTTCGTAAAAAGTATGCAGAAAAATCAATACGGTTATTTTGTTTCTGGAATTGATTTGGTACAGCGTTATGGAGATTCTTCCTTTTTTGACTATAACTGGGGTGATTCTGAAATCCGCTGGACCTGGCATTCTTTAACGCTTGGATTTGGAACACAAAATCCTTGGCTTGGTCCCGCTTATCTTAATCCAATGTTAGGAAGCAATAACGCTGGCGGATATACGAAGTTTGATATAGGGCTGCGAAAAACAGATATAATTTTACCCTTCTTAGGCTGGAATATAGGTTCAGTTGAAGGAAGAGTTTGGAACGGACAGTTAAAAGAATCTGAATATTATGATGATAATCCGGAAAATGATAAAAGAATGCTTAATGCTCTTTCTTTAAGTTATTGTCCGTCTTTTATTCCTGGATTTTCAATAAACCTGAACCGTGTTTTTATAACATACTGGCGTAATGAAAATTTTAAATATTTATGGCGTCTTTTTACAAATGAACGGTCAAATGCACTTTCTTCAAGTGGAAATGACGAAGACCAGAAGGTTTCTTTATCGGTTCAATGGATTTTTCCAAAAGCAGGTTTTTCTGTTTATGGAGAATTCGGACGGGATGATTTTTCTTCAAGTGAAGAAACAAATCCTTTCCATACAGCAATTTATACAATTGGTGCAAAACAGAATATTCCGCTTCCATTTGGCTTACAAAGTGAACTGATATTTGAATGGAATGATTTTGAAATGTCCCAGGATTTCCAGATGGAATGGCCATACATAGGCTTTTACGGTCACGGCTTTGTACGACAGGGATATACACATAACGGACAGATAATTGGAGCTGGCAGCGGTTATTTTGGAAACAGTCAGTTTTTAACCGATAAAGTATATTTTCCAAAAGGCTTCTGTTCATTCATATTCCACAGATATTGTCCTGATAATAATTATATTTATTCACAGGCTGTTCATACAGCAGTAAATGAAGAATTAAAAGAAAGATGGTTTGACAGATACGAAACATTTTATGTTATTGGCGGCGAATTAAGTTATTATGTCACAAATAACTTTTCAGCATATGCAAGTTTTTCAGTTATTGATGGTTTTTGTTTAAATTATGAAAAAACTGGAATATATTCATTTAATATAAAAATACAGCTTAAATATTCTTTTTAAGAATAATATAATAATATCAGGTAAATAATTATGATTCATTTTAATGTTCCTCCTTATGCTGGAAATGAATTAGAATATATAAAACAGGCAATAGAATCTCATAAAATATGTGGTGATGGTGTATTTACAAAAAAGTGTCAGGAATATCTTCAAAAGCAATTTGATGGACATAATGTACTGCTTACTACATCTTGTACTTCTGCACTTGAAATTGCAGCACTTTTATGCGACATAAACCCCGGAGACGAAGTAATTCTTCCCTCCTACACTTTCTGTTCAACTGCCAATGCTTTTGTTCAGCGGGGTGCCACTCTTGTTTTTGCAGACATCCGTCCTGATACGATGAACCTTGATGTAACTAAAATTGAAGCCGCAATCACAGAAAAAACAAAAGTAATTGTACCGGTTCACTATGCGGGAATACCGTGCGAAATGGATACAATAATGAACATTGCCAGAAAGCATCACCTTAAAGTTGTAGAAGATGCGGCTCAGGCAATTTTTTCAACCTACAAAGGACGTAAACTGGGAACAATCGGTGATTATGGCTGTCTGTCTTTCCACGAAACTAAAAACTTTAGTATGGGCGAAGGCGGAGCAATCATCATAAATACTGGAAGTAAAGATTTTGAACGAGCTGAAATAATTCGTGAAAAAGGAACCGACAGAACTAATTTTTTACGCGGACAGGTTGATAAATACACCTGGCGTGATTATGGTTCAAGCTATGTTCCAAGCGATATGAATGCCGCTTATCTTTGGGCTCAACTTGAAAAGGCAGAAAAAATACAGAATAACCGTATTTCTATATGGAACAGATATTATGAAGCATTAAAACCTTATGACGGCAAAAAAATTGATTTACCATATGTACCATCTGAATGTACTCATAATGCGCATGTATTCTATTTAAAATTCAAGACAACAGAAGAAAGAAATGACTTCATTACCTATATGAAGCAAAACGATATCCAGACAGTATTCCATTACATTCCGTTACATTCCAGTCCGGCAGGCTTAAAATATGGACGATTCTGTGGAACCGATACCTTTACTACAAAGGAAAGTCAGTGTCTTGTAAGACTTCCACTATATTATAATTTATCAGAGGAAGATTTAAACAGGATTATTGACTGTACTATCAGTTTTCTTCAGATTTCTTAAAAAATAAAGCCTTTATTATTTTTTTTGAAAAGCAAACCGGTAAAAACAATAAGTATTTTAAAAACAGGAAAAATGCACGCGTTTTTATTTCACGCTTTGAATAAAAAATGTCCATCGAATTATTAAATCCGCTCAAATCATACGAACACTTTTTTTTCAAAATCACAAAATCTGTATATAATTCGCTTAAAAACTTTTTATAATCATTTAATACATATTTTAATGTTTCTGATGAAATACTGTTATCAATATAAAGATTAAGAATTATAGACGGTTCTTCAACACCAAATGCCTTAAAAACATCATAATTTCCTTTTTTACTGTGATCAGTTTCTATCTGACTGCAAAACGGAATATTGTCAATTATATAATCATTTCGTTCACGTTGAGAAAAAAGAATATATGAATGTGGAGATATGCTGTCTATTTTAGTTCCGGCAGGAATTGCTTTATACTGCTCTTTCCATATTCCAACACCTGTTGTCCAGGAACAATATTTCCGCAAAGTTTTTACAAAAAGATCAAATGAATCAAGGTTATATATTTCTTTTTCAAGATTACCATTTGAAAAGTAAATTACAGGTTTTGTATCATAATACTTTTTGATTAAATCAATTAATCTCTGTAAACTTCCATCATTAAGCGTAGCGCGGTGATTTAAAAACTTAAAGTATTCACCATCGGCAAGCTTCAGAGCTTCCAGCTGGTTATAAAACAAGTAAGCAGTCGTTTTTTTATAAATCAGATTTTCATGTTTTCTGGCATAAGTCTGCATTTCTTCAGAAAACTGTTCATTATTTCCGTTATCAGTAACAATAACTTCAAATAAAGAATCATCAACCTTTTGATTATAAATACTGTCTAAAACCGGGAAAACCCATTCACTAATTCCGTTTGTAGGTATGCATAAAGATAACAGTTTCATATTTCCATACGCCTCAACAATAATTTACACCTCTATGGAAAGCTTTATCTATCTTTTTTCAATGCCAGTTTCAGTTTTATAAGATATTTGAATATTTTATAGTCACATTCCGTGTTTCTGAACTCATGCTTGAAAAAATATTCTTCATCATGCGGATTTATCTTAAAATATACATCTCCCTTTGACTTTTTCTGTTTGTATTCATCATAAGTTTTAGAAAAATAATGATTTATCTGCAAAGGAAAATCTAATCCTGTTTTTGAAGGAACAGGATTTTTACTGTAAACACAAATCTTATTAAAAATATTTACAGGTGGCAGATATTTTTTTCCAAGCTTTCCCCAGCAGTAATGATGAATGGCAGTTGAATGAACTTCGGTTAAATCAAGCTCATACGCTGTATTGTAAAACAGTTTGCCCATATCAGAAAACTTGTCCCAGGTAACAGTTAAATCTTCAGTTACAAGGTTATTTAAATCTCGGGCTATTTTTCCGCTTGTTCCGAACATTTTCCAATATGCCAGAACTACCGGTCTGTTTTTCTGGAAAGGTTTTAGAAAATCGTATATATTTTCATTTGTTACAGGAACAACAAACTCATCAATATCAATAAAAGAAAGCCATTCTGTTTCCTTACTGAACTGCTCTACTCCATCCTTGTAAGCCTGCATTTGAGCCTGATTATGCGGCCACTGTACAAGAGTTACAACACCTTCATTTATATAAGGTTCCAGAACACTCATATAATCATCTTCTGAATTATTGTTATATAAAAAAAAGTGTTCTATACCAATAATTCTGTGATATTCAATCCATTCTTTTAAGTACATTGCTTCGTTTTTAAAAATTGCACAAATCGAAACCTTATACTTTTTCTGCTCAATTGTTTTTGGTTTATGATGATTTAAAAGTGATTTATAATACATTAAAAATGGTATATGCAATACATCTTTTATGAACTGTTTTAATGAATGAATCTTAGGCTGATCAAAATAAAAGTATTTGTTTTCTGTCTTAATCATATTGATATATTACCTCAAAAGGATATTGTAAATACAATTCTACATCAATTTTACACTTTTTAATAGTTCATTAAAATCAATAATTGTATTTACGGCAATAAAATAATATAATTAGTTATCATATTTTTACAGGATTTTTATGGTTAAACAAGTTTGTATTATAGGCGGAGGAAATATCGGCATTACGTGTGCAGTAGATATTTCATTAAATAAAAACTATAAGGTTTCTTTACTTACAAAAAAAGCCGCTTTATTACCAGAGAAATTAAAAATACATGATACAGAAAGCAATACAGACAGAGTCAGTAATTCAGTAACAATCACAGATGATGAAAATGTTGCATTAAAAAACTGTGATATCGTTATTGTTACAGTACCTTCTTTTTTAACTGAAAGTACAGTTAAACAGATAGCACCATTTAAGCCTGAAATTGTTTTCTTTTTTCCGGGATATGGTGGAAAAGAGTTCTTCAGTAAAATATTGATTGAACAGGATATAATAATTGCAGGACTTGAAAGAGTTCCTTATATTGCAAGATTAGATTCTGATTTTACAGCTAATTCTTCTAAGAAAAAAGAACTCGCATGTGCTGCAGTCAATTCTAAGAATACAGAATATGCATGTTCCCTGATAGAAGACTTTTTTAACATTCCATGTAAACGGATAAATAATTATTTAACAATAAGTCTTACTCCATCTAATCCAATTCTTCATACTGCAAGATTATACAGCTTATTCAATAAATATGATTTTAACTCTGAGCTTCCGCGCAAGATAAAGTTTTATGCTGAATGGGACGATTTTTCTTCAGAAACACTCATCGGTATGGATTGCGAGCTTGAAGGTATATGCAAAAAGCTTTCAAGCATTGATTTGTCGCAGTTTAAAACAATCAGGGAGCATTATGAATCCTTTGATATTAAAGCAATGACAAATAAAATTACATCAATTCCTGCTTTTAAGAATATTTTGTCTCCTCTTATTAAATCCGGGGAAGATACTTCTTTCAAGATCGATTCCGAGTCCCGTTATTTTAAAGAAGATTTTATGTATGGTCTATGTAACTTAAAAGGACTTGCAGATTTAGCAGGGATTGAAACACCTTATATGAATAAAGTATTAAAATGGTACAGCAGTATTTCTGGTTTAGATTTGCTTGATAAAAACAATAAGATTACCGGAAAAGACATTTCAAAAACAGGAATTCCTCAGATTTTTGGAATTAACAGTATAAGCAAAATAAATGATTTTTATAATAAAGGAAGATAAATACAATAATGAGTTCGAAATTAAAAAATTTTATAAAAAGAATACTCTTCAAGAGCAGTTTTATCCGCAATCTGGTAGATGAAAAAAACAGACGGAAAAACAAAAAGCTTACAACAGAAAACTTCAACAAAAACGGTACTGCTGTAATCGGACAGTTTTTTGATATCTGTAACGAGCTTGATGTTGAATGCTGGCTCGTATATGGTACACTGCTTGGCTGCATCCGTGAAAACGGACTTATCAAGCATGATTATGATTTTGATGTTGGAATGTGGAAATCAGATTTTAATCAAAAATTAAAAGATAAGCTTCTTGAAAACGGTTTTATTCTTGCCCATCAATTTGAAGGAATTGATTACGATGCGTTTGAACAGACATATCAGAAAGATGGAGTTTCAATAGACATTTTTTATTCATACAAAAATGAAGCTGAAACCTGGACTCATGTATTCCATCGTGAAAAAGATGAACAACTGCCGCCTGAAATCTGGAAAGTCAGAAAGCTTCCTTATCCAAATAAAGGACTTACAAAAACTACTTTCCTTGGAAAACAGGTTTTTATTCCGTCAAATGCGGAAGAATATCTTGCCCTTACTTATGGTGATAACTGGCGTATTCCTGATTCTAATTTCGACTGGAAAAAAGGTCCTTATGCAAACTCAATTTTACCTGGTGTTTTTGGTAAAATGACTAATTTTTAAGAAGAAGTAAATGGCAACATTATCAAAGAAAGTATTTTCCGGATTTTTCTGGAAGTTTTCAGAACGAATATTAGCTCAACTCATTTCTTTTGTAGTCTCTATTGTCATCGCACGAATATTAAGCCCTGAAGATTACGGACTTGTTGCAATGAGTATGATTTTCATTTCACTTGCAAATGTCTTTGTTGTTAATGGATTTTCTACAGCATTAATTCAACGGAAAGATGTTGATGAAACAAGTTTTTCTACCCTTTTTTACTGCAGCCTTTTAATTTCAATTATTCTGTATGTAATACTTTTTTTTGCAGCTCCTTTTATTGCAGCATTTTACAATAGAACAGAAATTACTCAGCTTATCAGGATTTTTGCCATAATTCTTCCGCTTTCATCATACAAATCTATTCAAAATGCTTATGTTTCCAAAAATCTTGATTTTAAAAAGTTCTTTTTTTCTACATTATCTGGAACAATAATTTCTGCAATTGTAGGAATTGTAATGGCTGTAAAAGGATTTGGAGTCTGGGCTTTAGTTACACAATATTTTACAAATAATATTATTGATTCAATTGTGCTTACTTTTACCATAAAGTGGAAGCCAAAGCTTTTGTTTTCTTTTGAAAATGCAAAACCATTGCTTTCTTACGGCAGTAAGATTTTACTTGTTGATTTAATCGGAACCCTTTATAACCAGTTAACTTCATTTATAATCGGAAAAAAATATACTTCCGCAGATCTCGCTTTTTATACAAAAGGACGCCAGATACCGGATTTAATAAATACAAACATAAGTTCTACAATTACAAGCGTTCTATTTCCGGCTTTTTCTACTTCTTCAGATGATTATGAAGAAATAAAGAACATGAGCAAAAAAGCAATTAAGACATCCAGTTATATTCTTATGCCGTTTTACTTTGGTTTAATGGCTGTTTCTCATAATTTAATAAATTTTCTGCTTACAGAAAAATGGCTTCCCTGTGTTATTTTTGTAAACATTATGTGTCTGAACGGTATTGTCGGCACACTCGACATAATTGATATTCAGATATTAAAAGCGATTGGAAAAAGCGAAACCGTATTAAAGCTGGAGTTTATTAAAAAACCTATTTATCTTGTTGTTATATTTATTGCAATGAGATTTAACATTACAATTCTTGCACTTACTGTACCTGTTACTTCTGTTATAGCAATAATTGCAAACAGTCATTACGTTAATAAAAACATACATTATTCATTATTTGAAAAAATAAAAGATGCAGGACTTTCCTTTATTTTTTCTTCACTTATGTTCCTGGCTGTTTACTTTATGAATTACATTCCTATAAATACTTCAGTTTTACTGTTTATTCAGATTTTTACAGGAATTGTTATTTATTTAGGATTATCAATTCTTTCTAAAAATGAAACCTTCTTTTATGTGCTTTCATTGTTGAAAAGAAAAAAAGAAGAATAATTTCTTTAATATTTTATGATTAGTTTTTCAATAATTTCTCAAATACTGTTTCATTCAATTTGTCATAATACAATTCAACATTTTCTTTCGAAAGCTTATCGAACAATTCAACAACATCAATTGAAAGAAGCTTTTTTATTATCTCTTCACTAAATCTATATTTTATAACCTTAGCAGGATTTCCTCCCACTACTGCATAAGGCGGAACATTTTTTGTAACAACACTACCCGCCGCAACTACAGCTCCCTGGCCAATTTCTACGCCACTACATATAATTGCATTTGTTCCAATCCATACATCATCATGAACAATAATGTTACCTTTACTTTTTGATTCCTGATTTTCGCCAAGAATATTTACCTTAAAAGGATAAGTAGAAACTGTATCTAAATTATGTTCACCGCCAAGCAGAAATCTTACATCCGGGCCTATGGAACAATAAGAACCTATAATCAATTTTGTTTTATCCGGCGAACTGTCAATAAGATTTATAATTCCGTAAGTTTTTTTACCTACTTCAATTTTTGAACTGTCACAAATAAAACCAACTTCGGCAAAATTATGAGCGTTACGTTCACGGAAGTTTTTTTGAAAAGCTCTGTATTTCAGTTTATCTTTTATAAGATTTATAATCATTTTTTATTCAATTTCCAGCAAAAAACTCAATTTTATTAAATTATAGCACAATTGTCTTAATACTGCTATAATTTAATCATGTTATCCATAGCAATGACAACCTATAATGGTTCTAAATATATCACAGAGCAGCTTGAATCTATCGCTAACCAGACATTAAAGGATTACGAATTAGTTATTTGTGATGACTGCTCAAAAGATAATACAGTAGAAATAATTAAAAGCTTTCAGCAGAACGATTCACGCATTAAGCTTTTTTGCAACGAACAGAATCTTGGTTTTAAAAAGAACTTTGAAAAAGTTATCCGTCTTTGCCAGGGAGATTATATTGCACTTTGTGATCAGGATGATGTCTGGACAGAAAATCATCTTGAAGCACTTTTTTTCAGCATCGGTACTAATTATGCTATTGCAGGAAACAATGAGCTCGTTGATAAATCCCTACAATCCCTGAACCAGACTTTTTTTGATTCTCATCTTTTTTCTATAAATAAATACCCTTCTAACGAAGATATCCTGAAAAAAATCCTTTTTTCAGGTAATTGCTTTCAGGGAGCTTCAATGATGCTGAAAAAAGATATAATAGAGCATTACCTTCCATTACCGGAAAAAATCAATTATCACGATTCCTGGCTTGCTGCTCTTGCCTGCTGCCTTAATAAGTTTACTGTAACAGAAACCGTAATTACAAAATACCGCCAGCATGAAGCTCAGGTTACTTCCGGAGATAAAAGTAATGCCGGTTTTTCTGCCGGAAGAGTTTTTTTCTGTGAAGAATTACTTAATCATAATCTTCCTGATTTTTCATCTTCAGAAACAGTTAAACAGATTAAAAACTATTTTTCAAATACATCTTCAATAACAAAAAGAATTAAACAATCAAATACATGGAAAAATAATTATTCTTATATTTATCCTGACAAAAATAAGTCAAAATTATTTTTCAGATATTTAAAGTTTATATTTCTTTACCGCGAATAAATAAAAGGATTCAAAATGCAATTTCAAAGTAAACTTACATTAGAACAGATAAAAGACTGTGAAACAAACATTCTTTCAACCTTTGCAGATTTCTGCGATAAAAATAATTTGCGTTACTATCTTTCTTACGGGACTCTTATTGGTGCAGTAAGACATCAGGGTTTTATTCCGTGGGATGATGATATTGATGTTGAAATGCCAAGAAGTGATTACAACAAAATCATGGAAATACTTTCACAACAGAATAATCTGATAACTGAAAACATAGAATTAAAAACACCTTTTTCAGCGAATTATCAGTATCCCTTTGCAAAAGTAATAGACAACACAACTTTTGTACAGGAAATAACAATGAAAAAAAAGTATAAGACTTCTGTATGGATTGACATTTTCCCTCTTGATAACATTCCGGATTCCCCGCAGGAAGCAAAACAGTTTATAAATAAAGCAAAAAAAATAAGCAAATATTATTTCTATACAATTGAGCGGAAATATTCAGGCAAAGATTTAATTGGAAAAATTAAGTTCAATACAATACGTCTTCTTCTTACACCAGTTTATAAAATCATAAACCAGAAACAAAGAATAAACCGCTTTGCACAAAAATATTCTTCACAAAACACACAGCGATTTACAGAACTTATTGCAAATAATTATGCAGAGTTTTCAATAAGGGATAATTCATTTTTAGCTCAGACAAAACTTCAGTTTGAAAACAGAATGTATACAACCTTTGCCGATTATGATACTTTTTTAAAGAATTATTACGGTGATTATATGAAGCTTCCACCGGAAGAACAAAGAGTTCTTGCTCATTCACTTACAGCTTATAAAAAATAGGGACAGAATATGAATATAGCAATTTGTATAGATAACAATTTTATAATGCAGGCCGGAGTGTTAGTTACCTCTATCATTCACACAAATAAAAATATTCCTGTTACAGTTTTTGTTTTTTCAGAAAGCCTTAATGAAACTTCAAAAGAAAAGTTATCAGCCATAACCGTCGACACAAATGTTAGTCTTGTTTTCAAGAAAATAGATCTTGCTTCGCTTCCCCCTCTTCCACTTGAAGGTAAAGAACACATTACGGTTGCAACATATTACCGACTCCTGATTCCTTATCTGCTGCCGGAAGATGTGGATAAAATCTTATATTTAGACTGTGACATGATTGTTCTTGATTCTCTTACAGATTTTTACA
>JAEEGF010732624.1_pt1 | contig 12227 bp, 14 predicted proteins | sample 9134171 | NCBI WGS metagenome assembly JAEEGF01 (sample SAMN16246542, study PRJNA631951) | gut metagenome | biome: gut microbiome; feature: rumen; material: AP-attached | host: Bos | place: Iran: Karaj | collected 2018-10 | reverse complement strand
TAACAGGACTGAAGATTTTAGGAAAAGGGTGAGGTGTTTACGGTGTTTAGGAAAATGAGAAGATTTAAGCAGCAGATTTCGGATGCAGAATGCATTGAGGTTTTGAAGAATACTAAACGAGGCGTTCTTTCACTGATAGGAGATGATGGGTACCCTTATGGGCTTCCTATAGATCATTGGTATTGTGAAGAGGATGGAAAGATCTACTTTCATGGAGCTAAAGAGGGATATAAGATCGACTCTATAAAAGCCTGCGATAAAGCCAGTTACTGTGTATATGACGAGGGCTATCGGAAGGAAGGCGATTGGGCTCTTAATATAAAAAGTGTCATTCTTTTTGGCAGGATATGCCTTGTTGAAAATGAAGATAAGGCAAGAGATATATGTACTGCACTGACCAGGAAGTTTACTGATGATGCAGAGTATCTGGAGAAAGAAATTAAGAATGCATTTCCAAGAGTTCAATGTCTGGAGTTTTCTCCTGAACATATGACGGGAAAACTGGTTAATGAGTCATGACAAGTAAGTAAACCCGGAAGATCATCTTCCCATCGTGGGTGCAAATGCACCTACAAAAATGGGTGCATGGGTGCAAAAGTGCATTGGCAAACCGGCGCAAACTGAAGCATATTGATGCAGTTTTGGAGGTAAGAAATGCCGATAAAAGTTTTATTCGTCTGCCACGGCAATATTTGCCGGAGCGCGATTGCGGAGTACCTGATGAAGGATATGATCGGGAAGAGAGGGCTTAGGGACCGGTTTTATGTGGAGTCCGCGGCGACAAGTACGGAAGAGCTGGGCTGTCCGGTCTATCCGCCGGCGAGGCGGGTGCTGAATGCGCACGGGATCGACTGCCGGGGCCATGCGGCGCGGCAGATCGTCCAAGGGGATTATGGCCGTTTTGACCTTCTGATCGGCATGGACGAACGGAATATCTGGAACATGAAGCGCGCATTCGGCGGCGATCCGGAAGGGAAGATCCATCTGCTCTCGGAATATGCACATTTTTCGGGAGAAGTGGAGGACCCCTGGTACACCGGGCGCTTTGAAAAGGTATACGATCAGATTCAGGACGGACTGGAAGGCATCCTCGCTTCCTTTGACCATAACTGAACGTAAGACGAGCTTTGGAGGAAATGTCTGAGCCATGTGCTGCAGATACTATTTCGCAGACAAAGAAAAAGAGCTTCGGGAGATCGCGGCGGAGGCCGCGAAGTCTCCGCTTGCCCGGAAATTCATGCTGGCAGCGACGCCCTTAATGACTTCCGGTGAGATCCGCCCGACGAATGTGGTTCCAGTCATCGCTCCGGGAAAAAACGGACAAAAAGCAGTCTTCCCGATGCGCTGGGGCTTTCAGATCCCGGGACACTCGCTTGTGGTCAACGCGCGGGTTGAAACGGCTTCAGAAAAGCAGACTTTCAGGGAAGCCTGGCAGCGGCACCGCTGTATCATCCCGGCGTCATGGTATTTCGAATGGGAGCATCTTGTCGGAAATAATGGACAGAAGAAGACGGGAAACAAATATCTGATCCAGCCGAAAGATTCCCGGCTGACCTGGCTTTGCGGCCTGTACCGGATCGAAGAAGGCCTGCCGGTATTCACGATCCTGACGCGGGAACCCTCAGATGAGCTTCGGCGCATCCATGACCGGATGCCCCTGATCCTCCCCGAAGAACGCATCGTAGAGTGGATCACCCCCGACGCCAGGCCCGAGGCGCTTCTGCCTTTTGCGCTCACGGAAATGTATCTCGAGAAACAGTCCGGGCAGCTTAGTCTGGATCACTTCTCCCACACCACGGCCTGACAGACTTTGATCACTTCTCCCACACCACGGCCTGATAGGGCTTGAGGGTGATGGTGCGTCCGTTCTGCGTCAATTCTTCGTAGTTATTGAGAAGAACCTTCGCGCCGATAGCCCACTCCGGAACCGAATAGCGGACCGTCCGCTTTGAGAAATTGGCTGCGATGAGCAGCCTTTTTTCCTGATATTCGCGGCTGTAGGCAAGGACCCGGCGGTTCTTGTGATCGTATTCGACCGTACGGCCATGGATGGCAGCCGTATTTTCCTTCTTGATCCGAATGAGTTTCTGATAGAAGCGGTAGATGGAGCGCTCGGCATGGAGGTCGCTTTCCACGTTGATCTCGGGATAGGCCGGGTTCACGCACTGCCAGGGTTCATGCCCCTTGTTAAACCCGCCGTTCGTTCCGGCGTTCCAGGCCATGGGCACGCGGCCGTGATCGCGTGAACCGTAGCGGATGAAGCGGAAGGCGAGACCTTTCGGGAAGCCGTAACTCCGCATCAGTTGATAGACAAATCCGGAGACCGGATCTTTCATCTCGTCGATGCTTTTGAATTTGCAATTGACCAGGCCGGCTTCTTCGCCCATGTAGATAAATGGCGTACCGAAGCCCAGAAAGACCGCCGAAGCGAGCATCGTGGCCGCTTCGTAGCGGTAATGCCGGGTGTCGATCCCGAAACGGCTCACCGACCGCGGAACGTCGTGGTTTTCCAGAACGAGCGCGTTCCAGCCGTGCCCGTAATTGTCAGTCTGCGGCCGGAACAGTCCTTCCTTGAACTGCCTCAGATCAAAAGGCTTTCTGAAGAAACGCAGACCTGCAAAGTTGTCGCTCTCAAGGTGCGCGAAGTTGAAAATGCTGTCGAGCTCATGGTTTGCCTCATCGACGTAGGCCAGCGCATTTTCCTTGGAAGGGTGGTAGGATTCGCCGACGGTGAACGTATCATAGTGCGCGAGCGTGTTCTCGTACAGCTCTTTCAGGAATTCATGGATCCTGGGGCCGTCGATGAAATAGATCTCGCCGCGCTGGAAGGTTTTCCTGCTCAGGTCGTCCCGGATCGGGTAGACTTTGGAGAACATATTGAAGACGTCGAAGCGGAAGCCGTCCACGCCCTTCTCAAGCCAGAAATTCAGGATGTCATAGATCTCGCGCCGGACCTCGGGATTCTCCCAGTTCAGGTCCGCCTGCTCCTTGCAGAAGAGGTGCAGATAATACTCGTCCGTCCCGCCGATCCGTTCCCAGGCCGTTCCGGTGAACGACGAAGCCCAGTTCGTCGGCGGAGCCATTTTCCCTTTCACGAGCCGGCCTTTCCGGATAATGTAGTAGTCACGGTACTTGGAACCCGGATCCGCGATCGCGGCTTTGAACCAGGGATGCTCGGTAGAAGTGTGGTTGAGGACCATGTCCATGATGACCTTGAGATCCCGCCTGTGGCATTCCGAAAGCAGCCGGTCGAAATCCGCCATGGTGCCGAATTTCCCGTCAATGTCCCGGTAATCGCTGATATCATAGCCGTAGTCGTGGTCCGGCGACTTGTAGAGCGGCGAGAACCAGATCGCCGTCACGCCGAGTTCTTTGATATAGTCCAGCTTCGAGAGGATGCCTTCGATATCCCCAAAGCCGTCGTTGTCCGCGTCCATAAAGGAAAAAGGATAGATCTGATAGACTACCGCATTCTTATACCATTGCGTTCTCATAAACTCTCCTTTTCACCGGGTTTTCCGGCATTCAGTATAGCGGATTTCACGGGGATCCTCAAGCATCCCCTGTCGTAAGACATCTCAGATATGGTATTTTTACCATCTTGAGGAGATTGAAAGAATCGAGTATACTGTGGGGCAGGCAAAAGGGGAAAATGCCTTTATGGCGGTCCCTGCTTTTTGATGGATGGAGAGAGCAACATGAATCACATCGAGACAGCCGACTATCTGGTCAGACTATTGGATCCTTCTGATCCGTCTGAATTACGGGAAGTCCAGCGTCTGCGCTACGAGTATCTGCTCAAAGATTTCGACGAGAAGAAAAATGAGGCCGAAGGGCTGGACGACGACGGATATGACGCACTGACCGAATCGATCGTGGTGATCGATAAAAGAAACGGGAAGATCGTCGGCACATACAGGCTGGCAACAGCAAAGACCTTGAAGGGAAGGCCCTATAAATCCGAGGAGGAGTTTGACATTTCCTCGCTGAAAGAAGACCCTGACGGAATCGTAGAAGCCGGCAGGGCGGTCGTTCATGGCGACTATCGGAACGGAACCGTGATCGCGCTTCTGTGGAGAGGCCTCCTCACCTACGCCAGAGATCAGCATCTCAGATATATCTTCGGAACCTGTTCCTTACACGGTACAGACCCGGAGAAATACGTCAACACCACTTCCGTACTGAACCAGCATCATCTCAGCGAACGCTTCGACGTCCGCGCGGTCCGTGATTCTTTTGAATACGGCACGAAGAAAGACCTCCAAAAGTCCGAAGCAGAGATTCCGGGCCTTCTCAAGGCCTATCTCATGATGGGCGCCACCGTGTCCCGGAACGGCTTCATTGATCATGATTTCAACTGCTGCGACGTGATGACGATCCTGGATTGCCAGACGATCAACCAGCGTTTTCTGAAACACTTCATGGGCTGAGCCCCGGACAGCAAGCGGCCCGGCAGCTTCGAGAAAGGAGAGCACCATGGCAAAAGTACTGTTATTGAACGGAAGTCCGAATGCAAAAGGCTGTACTGCAGCTGCGCTTTCCGAAATGGTGAAGGTCTTCACAGAAGAGGGGATCGAAACCGAGATCATCCAGGTCGGATCGAAAGCCGTCCGCGGATGCATTTCCTGTAATTCATGCTCCCGTCTCGGAAAATGCATTTTCGACGATCTGGTCAACGAAACGGCGCCGAAGTTTGAGAAAGCCGACGGGCTCGTCGTCGGAAGCCCGGTCTACTATGGTTCTCCGAACGGAACGATTCTTTCCTTCATGGACCGGCTGTTCTACAGCACTTCTTTTACAAAACATATGAAGGTCGGCGCGGCGGTCGTGAGCTGCAGAAGAGGCGGCAATACGGCCTCGTTTGACGTGCTCAACAAATATTTCACGATCAGCGGCATGCCCGTGGCTTCGAGCACCTACTGGAATCAGGTCCACGGCTTCACGGCGGAAGACGTGCTGAAAGACCTGGAAGGTCTTCAGACGATGCGGAATCTGGCCAGAAACATGGCCTTCATGATCCGCGCCATCGCAGACGCCAGGGAAAAATACGGCCTGCCGAAGGTGGAACGCGGCGCGTTTACAAGCTTCCCGGACGGGAAATAAAGATACCTTCGGAGGAGATTCATGGAGAGATTGGAGTTCGGAAACCGGGACGCAGATATCGTTCTGATCCAGCCGGTCGATGCGCATGATCTGGAGGTCATCGAAAGAGAAGCCGCCCTGATCCGTGAATTTACGAAGAAGGATTTTCTGCTTGCGGCCTTTCAGGTCCATGACTGGAACAAGGATCTGTCCCCCTGGAAAGCGCCGGCCGTCTTCGGAAGAGAAGACTTCGGAGAAGGCGCCGGAGACACGCTCTCGGAAATCCTGAATTTCTGCACAGACAAAACAAAGAATTACTATATCGGCGGGTATTCCCTCGCCGGTCTTTTTGCGCTTTGGGCGGTCACACGGACCGACGTGTTTCAGGGCGCGGCCTGCGCCTCGCCGTCTCTCTGGTTCCCCGGATTTGAGGAGTATGTCCGGGATCATGAGATCCTCACGGAAAATGTCTACCTCAGCCTGGGGGACAGGGAAGAAAAAGCGCGGAACCCGGTCATGGCCACAGTGGGCGACCGGGTCCGCGCGATGTATGCGCTTCTATCGGACCGGAAGGTCCATTGCACGCTCGAATGGAACGAGGGCAATCATTTCAGAGATTCCGAACTTCGGTCCGCCAAGGCATTCTCCTGGGTCCTGCTCTCATAATCTTCCAGCGCGGAGCGGATCGCTTCCTCCGCCAGCACGCTGCAGTGCATTTTGTAGGCGGGAAGCCCATCCAGCGCTTCCGCGACAGCTTTGTTCGTGAGCTTGCGGACTTCGCTCAGGGGCTGGCCTTTGATCAGTTCCGTGGCCATCGAGCTGGAGGCGATGGCGCTGCCGCAGCCGAAGGTCTCGAACTTCACGTCTTCGACGATCCCGTTCTCGATCTTCAGGTACATTTTCATGATGTCGCCGCACTTGGCGTTGCCGACCTCGCCGATCGCGTTGGCGTCTTCGATCACGCCGACGTTGCGGGGATTGCGGAAATGATCCATCACTTTTTCACTGTATAATGCCATGTTCTGATCCTCCTCAAAGAATGAATTTCGCCTTCCCGGACACGAGGTCTCTCCAGACGGGAGAGAAGCTCCGGAGATAGGTCACGACCTCTTTCACGGTCTGAATGATATAGTCCACATCTGCTTCGGTGATATCCTCCGCAAGGCTCAGACGCAGAGAACCATGCGCCACGTCATGCACCCGGCCGATGGCGAGTAGCACATGGCTCGGATCCAGCGATCCCGAGGTGCAGGCGCTTCCCGAAGAGGCGCAGATCCCTTTGTCGTCCAGTAAGAGAAGAAGCGACTCGCCTTCGATGCCTTCGAAGCAGAAACTCACATTCCCCGGGAGCCTTTGCTCCGCGTCGCCGTTCAGCGCGGAATGCGGAATTTCACGGAGGCCCTGAATCAGACGGTCTCTCATTTTCGTGAGCCGGGCTGCGTTTTCCGCCATCTTCCCGTTGGCTTCTTTCAAAGCGGCGGCCATTGCCGCGATTCCCGCTACATTCTCGGTTCCGGCGCGCTTTCCGCGTTCCTGGGCGCCGCCCTCGATCAGATTGGTGAGGGGGACGCCTTTCTTCACATAAAGGAAACCGACGCCTTTCGGGCCGTGGAACTTGTGGGCGGAGGCGGACAGGAGATCGATGTTGTCGTTCCGGACGTTGACCGGAATGTGTCCGACGGCCTGCACCGCGTCTACGTGAAAAAGCACGCCCCGCATCCTTAAGATGGAACCGATCTCGCGGATCCTTTGGATCGTGCCGATCTCATTGTTCGCGTACATGATCGAGACCAGACAGGTGTCTTCCCGAACGGCCTCGCAGACCTCCTCTGGAAGAACGATGCCGTTCTCGTGGACGGGAAGAAGCGTGACTTCAAAGCCTTCTTTTTCGAGCGCTTCCAGTGTGTGCAGCACCGCGTGATGCTCGAAAGCGGATGAAATGATATGTGTTTTGCCCTTTTTACGGCCCAGATAAGCGGCGGAACGGATGGCCTGATTGTCCGCCTCGCTCCCTCCGGACGTGAAAATGATCTCGCCCGGCTGGGCGCCGATCACGTCCGCAATGTCTTTCCGCGCGCCTTCCAGCACTTCCTTCGCATCCTGCCCGAAGCTATAGAGACTGGACGGGTTGCCCCAGTGCGCATTGAGCACGTTCAGCATGGTTTGTGTAGCCGTTTCACTCATTTTCGTCGTGGCGGCGTTGTCCGCATAAATCATGAGAAAACTCCTTTCGAGATTCTATGAGCATATTATTCCTATTTGCCTACTATGTCAATAGGTAAATAGCAAGACAGAGACGCGCTCCGGCTTGATTTACCTACTCACCTACTGTATAATCGGGAGAAAGGAAGGAGGTCATGCCATGATCTCAACAAGAGGGCGTTACGCGATACGCGTCATGATCGATCTTGCAAAACATGACGACGCGGAATATGTTCCGCTGAAGGATATCGCAGAGAGACAGGGAATTTCGAAAAAGTACCTGGAGATCATCGTGAAAGACATGGTCGCCGGAGGACTTCTGGTCGGCGCAAGCGGAAAGGGCGGGGGCTACAAACTTGTGCGGAAGCCTGAGGAGTATGCCATCGGCGAGATCATCGAACTGATGGAAGGGCCTCTGGCGCCTGTGGCCTGCCTCTTGAAAGGCGCGCCCGAGTGCCCGAGATCCGCGACCTGCGAGACATTATCCCTTTGGGCGGAATATGATCAGATGACCCACGATTATTTCTACAGCAAACATCTGAGTGATCTGTTATGAAGTACCAACATCTACCCTTTGAGGAATACTTCATCAATACCAGCGAGGATTATACGCACACCGGAAAGGTCACCTATCCGGTCAAATACGTCGCGGTCAAATACAATCTGACCCGGATCGGCAAGCTGTTCCGGCTGGCCCATGAGGTCAACTACGAGATGCATTACGAGCCGGACCGCGACGTGATCCAGATCCATTTTCAGCGCACCATGGGCACGATCGACTGGATCGCGAACATCTTCGAAGCCGGAGCGCGGTACTACACCGCAATCGAATTCGAGAAAGAGCCGCTTCAGCTTCGGGTGCACCGCGGATGGGGAAATATGTATCTGGCCATCAAGCATCAGGTCCGCGATGAGTGGTCGGCGCTTCATGAAGCGCATCCGGACGCCGAAACGGAGATCATCGGATGGTCTCTGGGCTCCGGCATCGCCAGCCTGTGCTGCCAGGATCTGAACTACAATTTCGGCGTGAAACCTTATCTTTACACCTTCGGCAGCGTACGCCCCTTCCAATGCACGCCGCTCAATAAAAAGCGGATGCAGAAGTATTTCGAGACGCTGTACACGGGCTGCGCGAATTTTGCCGACCAGAACGACCTCATCACCTACCTGCCGCCTTTCCGCGGCTTCATGATGATCCGCCGCGTCAAATTGGGAACCGATCTCAAGCGCTCCTTCTTCCGGCTTTTGCACCCGCTTAAGTTCCACGTGCATTACGATCTGCCGGAACTGTACAGAAAGCTCGTCGGCGACAATCCGGTCGAGAGGGATGATGACATGCAGATGACTTGCTGAAATGATCCGACATTTTCCGGGGGTCATTCGTATTCATCTATGAGAACATCGAAGGAGGTTTTCAGCGATGAACCGCAAAAGGCATTTTGAAGAATCGAAGCCAGGGCGGTCAGGGATGAAAGGTACAAAGCGTTGTAAAGCGCTTGCGCTCATCCTGACCGCGCTGCTTCTTATGGCCTCATTCTCAGCCTGTCAGTTGACACCTTCCGTGCAGCCGTCGGATCCTTCGAAGATTCCCGGCCAATGGGCCGAAAACATCAGCACAAATCCGATCACGAGGATCAACAGCACCATGGACGTCTCATCCTTCGATGAGCGCTTCCTGGCATTCATCTCCGAACACGCCGAGGGCAATTACATGGCCTCTCCGTTGTCTTTCCGCTATGCGCTGGGACTTCTTCTGGCGGGTGCGAACGGCGAGACGAAAGCCGAGCTTCTCAAAGCATTCGGCGTAGAATCCGAAGAAGAATGGAACAAATACTGCCTGGACTTCAACGGTTTTTCGGAGCGATACGCCTCCGGACTGGAGCAGGCGGTCCGCGCGCTTCGCGTCGCAAACTCCGTCTGGAAAGCAGACTGGGTCACGGAAGATTTCAAAGACGCCTATCGCGAAGCCATTGAAAAATATTATGCCGCGGAGTACCGCTCCTTCACCCCTGCCGATGCCGTCGCGAAGATCAACGAATGGGCCGACATCAAGACAGAGCACATGATCCAAAAGCTTCTTCCGGACGATTATCCGACCGAGAGTCTGGCGGTCGTCCTGATGAATGCGCTCTATTTCAAAGACAACTGGGCCAAGGAATTCCCGAAATGGCGGACCAAGGAGAATGACTTCCATACTCTCGCCGGCGGGACCACCCGGAAAGAATTCATGACGACGGAGGAACGTTTCTCCTACTATGAAGACGACGAGACGCAGCTTGTGATCCTGCCCATGAATGGCGGCGTGTACATGGCCTTCGTCCTCGGATCCACAGACGGCCTCTCTGAGAAGATCTCCAAAGCCGGAGGCGAACAAGTCCTCGTTACCATCCCGAAGATCGACCTCGAGACCGACTTTTCGAATGGCGAGTTTGTCGACTTCCTGAAGGCGAACGGCGTGAATCTGGCCTTCACCGACGCCGCGGACTTCTCCAACATGATCGACCACGACCTCTACGTCAGCGACATCATCCAGAAGACCCGCATCAAGCTGGATGAAAAGGGCGTCGAAGCTGCGGCCGTGACAGCGATCATCGTGCCAGAGAGCGCTATGCCGCCCGAGGAAGGCCCCAAGACCTTCGTCGCCGACCGGCCCTTCTCCTTCTACATCTACACGACGGCAAATGACACGACCGCGATCTTGTTCGCCGGCCAAATCGTCGAGTAAGAAGTGTTCTTTAGCGAAGACCGGCCCCCTGACTGCGATGCGCAGCCAAGGGGCCGGTCTTTTTTGCGGCCCGGCATACGAAATCAGCGATTTTGCCGATTTCGTATGCCGGAAAAGGGGCTTGAGAGGGCCGAGCGGCATACTAAATTGGCTATTTGGCCAAAAATCTTCGCCGGAGAAGCAGGTTTGAGGCCCAAAACGGCATACTAAACTGGCACTTTCACGAAAAATCTTCGCCGGAGGGCTGACTAGTCCTGCTTGTAGCGTCTAAAACTATGCATATCACGAGAATTAGCTGCCCCAGAGGCGGGTTTAAGACCGTTCCGAGCGTCTAAAACCATGCATATCACGAGAATTAGCTGCCCTGGAGATGTGTTTTGGGCCGTTTGGGGCGTCTAAAAGTAAGCTAATCATCAGAATTAGCGGTTTTAGAGGCAAGTTTACGACCGCGCGGGGCGTCAACATAGGATCATTCAGCGAAAATAGTTCACTAAAAATGACTAATTTCCTGTTGACAAGTTTACTTGGCAATGTTATAGTCATGTCATGCCAAGCGTACTTGGCATACAAAGGAGGAGTAAACACAATGAATAAAGAGGAAATTCTGGCGAAGGCACAGGAAGAGAACAAGGGGATGGATCCGGCCGACAGAGAGGCGCAGAAGCTCGGCGGACTGATTGCATACATCGTGATCGTCTGGCTGATCATCACCGTCGACACCGTCAACGGACTCGTTTTTCACTACGTGAACAGAGGCGCGGATTTTGCCCTGTTCAGCATGTCCTTCACGATGTTCCTGGTCAAATACATCAAACTCAGGAAGACACACGAACTCATCGTGGCCATCATTTTCGGACTGCTGGCCATCGCGATGCTTGTGGTGTGGATCCTCCAGCTTTTAAAGGTGCTTTGATATGGACGACAGCCTGATCTTAAAAAACCGTCTGGCGGAGATCCGAAAGGAACAAGGCCTCTCACAGCTCGCACTGGCCCATCTGGTGGGCGTCTCGAGAAACACGATCAGCTCGATCGAAACGCTGCAGTACGTGCCCACCGCGAAACTCGCCCTGCTCCTGTGCGTCGCGCTGGAGAAGAAATTTGAGGAAGTGTTTTATTTTTGAGGCATCGGCAAAAATGGACAATCATTTTGCCGGGATGTCCATGGTTTGACCTACAAAACAAGCTCAAAAACAAGAAGATTATTTACACGCAAAACCGTCCGCTTTTCGGGCGGTTTTGCCTTATTTTATGCGGGTTTCATAGGGTTCTCCACGTCTAAACAGAGACCTTGAAAACCGCTTGGAAAGCGCTATAATAGAACCATAAACCAAGCGCTAAACGAGCGGGAAAAGGAGACAAAAATGAGCGTTAGTTACGAGATCAAGGAACATCTTCATTTTGAAGGAAGGGAAGCTGGATACGTCACCGGAGCAGATGTTTGCGCCAACATTATGCATGGCCAGCTTGCAGTCCTCGCCAGCCTGGTACTGATCGATGAGGCAAGTATCTATCGGCTTCAGATGACAGCTGATGGAAAAGAATACCACTTCAAAGGCAAAGAAATCACACCCGAGTACAAGGCGATTCTTGCCGCGCTCGAGGAAGCGGAGAACGTGGATCTTGAGGTCGAGTATGGATACGACAGGAGGTTCGGATGGTCGCTGTATGAACTCGTCGGGCCATTCCCGATGATGGATGCCCTCAAAGACCCTGAGGAAGACCTCGGTTTCGACAATGTCTTCTATTCTGCCTGGAATACCTGCGTGGACGACGGCGGCTGCGGAAGCCTGTTCGCATACGGCACAAAAGACGGCAAGACCTACAGCGGAGAGATCCCCTTTGAAGAAGTACAGACAGTGCCCTCCGGAGAGTGGATCGCCCAGGACTCCCCGATCGCGGCTTCCACAAAGAGAGGAGATAATGAAAATCTGCCCGCATTTATTGACGCCTGCAAGCGTTTTGCTCCCTTCTGCCGGGAAGAGGATCTGTCCTTCACAGATTATGAGAAGGAAGATGAGAAGGAATTCTATTTGAATAATTTAACCCTTCGGACAGACGAAGAAACCCGACATTTTATCGAGTTGGTCAAAGGTCTCCGGAAACTCTCGGAAAGCCAATTCGGTCTCATGGCAGAGCTGGTCGACTGCTCGCATAAAGATGCCCGTCTGATGGTGATCGAAGAGGGCGAGGGAGACGAGTTCATCATCAAAATAGCGAT
>JAEEGF010188596.1_pt1 | contig 12227 bp, 8 predicted proteins | sample 9134171 | NCBI WGS metagenome assembly JAEEGF01 (sample SAMN16246542, study PRJNA631951) | gut metagenome | biome: gut microbiome; feature: rumen; material: AP-attached | host: Bos | place: Iran: Karaj | collected 2018-10 | reverse complement strand
GTCTTTCATTCCTTTGACAACTTAGACCGCTCGAGCTCTGCTCGCTTGCAAGGCAAGAACTCTTTTCTGTTTTAAATGTTGTCTTGGTTCTTCGACTAGCGAAGCGGCAAAGCCGAGCGGTTTTAGTTGTCTTTCTTTCCTTACCATTATCTCCGCCCGGCCTTCCGAGCGGTTGGTTGTAGCAATAAGTCAAAGAGCACCGCCGATTCAACTTTCGACGGTGCAAAGGTACAACAATATGAAAACAAAAACCCCCTACGCAGGGGGAACGCGTAGGGGGTACAGGTTTTTGCAATCAGCTGAAAATCAGCCCAGTATTTCTTTCAGCCGATCTTGAAAATCCAGCGACTTGCGCTGCTCGAGCGCCGTGTTGTAGTCGTTGCGCATATTCTTGCGGTGCCATAGCTGCTCGAAAAACTTCCACTTCTGGTCGATGTGAAGCCGCTCGGCAAGCATATAGGCCATCAGCGCCGCCTCGGGGCGCGACACCGACAGCTTGCTCATCTCCTTGAAGCGCATCTCGATGGTCAGACGCAGGTTTCTCTCTTCCTGAAGCTGCAGTGTCAGGCTGTCGACCTCCTCGTCCCTTTTTGTCAGTTTCTCGTTCAGGCTGGCTACCTGGGCCTCCAGCGCCTCGATGATGTCGAGGGCCTGGCCATACGCATTGAGCTGTGCCAGCCTCTGCTTCACCGTCGCCGTCTCGTCGTCGAGAGCCTCCCTGAAGCTTTTGATCCATGCTGTTATTTCCTCACTGTTCATCATACCCTTTTTTGTGTCGTTTTAAAATGAAATAAAAAAGGCCACAAAGGTAATAAATCACAAGAGAATCTCCCCACTTTCAAGTGTTAATAATGCAAAAAAGCAAGTAATAACTTGTCTTGCAGCTATCGCCTCGTTCACCAGTGCCACCTGCTCGTCTATGGCGTGACTGCTTCGGCTTTGCAATTACATAGTCTTGTGGAGGGTATGAAAAGCAGCTGCTAAATGTTAAAACATAGAATTATCTTGAAAATTATCCAGCCGTTTAAAAAGTTTTTTGTAACTTTGCGGCTGAATAATTTTTTTACTCATGAAAGAACTCATTGTGGCAAGAGAGATGGAAAAAGCAGTGTTTGAGCGACTTCTGAACGAGGAGACGGCTCAGATGCTGGCAGTGTACGGACGTCGCAGGACTGGAAAGACTTTCCTGGTGAGGGAGTATTTCGATGACCGTTTCGTGTTTAAGCATACGGCGGTGTCACCAATGGAGCTGAGGGAGCGTGACAAGAATGGCGAATTGTTGTATCGCGTACAGCTGAATGAGTTTGCCGCTTCTCTCCGTAAGTATGGAAGCAAGGACGTGGCGTCTATCAGTGACTGGTTTGATGCTTTCCATCGGTTGGAAGCACTTTTGGAAAAGAAGCGCAGCAAGGGCAAGATGGTGGTGTTCATTGACGAGCTGCCTTGGCTGGACACGCCGAGGGCCAATTTCCTGTCAGCCTTTGAGCATTTCTGGAATGACTGGGGCTCAGGGAAGCACAACCTGCTACTAGTGGTCTGCGGAAGTGCCACTTCATGGATGCTTGACAACCTGATCAACAGCAAGGGAGGACTGTACGGCCGGACGACATGCGAGATGCACCTCCACCCGTTTACGCTTGCCGAGACCGAGACCTATCTGCACCGGCGAGGTGTGACGCTGGACCGGTATGACGTGGTACAGTCATATATGCTGACGGGAGGCGTGGCCTACTATCTCTCGTATTTTCAGCCCGGCCTTTCACTGGCGCAGAATATAGACGGGCTGTTCTTCTCAGAAAATGGATTCTTGCAGACGGAGTACGACAGGCTGTTTACTTCACTGTTTGCCGACAATGACGGATATCGGAGAATTGTTGAGGTGCTGAGCGGCAACCGCTACGGAATGACGCGGGAGACGGTAGCACAAAAGGCTGGGATTGCACCTGGTGGGACGCTGAGCAAGATGCTAAAGGCATTAGTCAAGAGCGACTTGGTGGCAACATACTGGAACTTCGGCGAGTCGAAGAAAGTGTTGTATTATAAGCTGACGGACATGTTCTGCCTCTTCTATCTGGGCTTCGTCCGGAGGAATCCTTCAAACAATCCTACATACTGGAACGACAACCAGAACAGCCCGAGGCTGAATTCATGGCGCGGCAGGGCTTTCGAGGATGTCTGCTTTGTCCATCAGAAGCAGATAAGGAAAGCATTGGGTATTGAAGGCGTGCAGGCGGAGGTATATCCTTGGCATGCGTCTGCTGACCGCGACGGGGACGGTGCCCAGATAGACATGCTGATAGTCCGTGCTGACAGGGTGACAAACCTGTGTGAGATGAAGTTCTCGCAAAGTGACTTCGTGATTTCCAAAGAATACGACGAACGGCTTCGGGCGAAGCTGGCGACACTGACAGAGCGGACAGGCAGCAAGCGGAACGTGCAGGTGACCCTGGTGACGACATTCGGGCTGAAGCAGAACATGTACAGCAGCCGCGTGCAGCGAGTAGTGACAATGGAACAGCTGTTCGGCAGGTAAAATGACTGCTCACACCACATTCCGCGTCCCATTGCAGCTCGGATAGTCGCTGCAGCTCCAGAACTCCCTGCCCGAGTTGATGCCCTTCTTCGCCACGCGCCTGATCATCGGCTTGCCGCATAGCGGACAGGAGGGGGCATCGGCCTGCACGCTCTGCTGCGTGCGGTAGGCCAGGCGCTCGGCCGTCAGCCCTTCGGTGAAGCCGCCGTCCTCCTTGAACGTGCCGAGCAGATGCTCTATCTGTCGGCGCAGCATCAGGATCAGCCGGTTGCAGAGCACCAGCAGACAGTTGGCTGCCACCAGCGAGTTGTCGCCGCCGAGCCATGCATCGAACTTATGCTTCTGCCTCAAGATGTGCAGGCTGCTCAGGTGCTGCACGTCGTCCTTATACTCCGGCCGGTCGAGCTGAATGCTGTTGACGCGCCTGAACTCCTCCGACCTTATCGACCAGGGCACGCGCTCCTGCATGAGCAGCCAGTTCAGGTAGTCGTTGGCCAGCTCCGCCAGGCTGGCTCGCGCCACGTCCGTCAGCTTCATCTCCGTCTCGCGCGAGGTAGAGTGCCGTGAGTTGCCCTCCGCGATGTTGGCCGGAGCCGAGCGGGCCGCCTGGGTCATCTGGTCGAACTGCCTTCCGCAGGGGTCATTCGTCCGGTTCAGGAAGCGCAGGCAGAAGTCCTGCGTGGCCAGCTGAATCACGTTGGCCAGCACCCAGGTGTCGAGCCAGAAGTAGCCGGGGTTCTTGATTTCGATCATAGTTCAGTTCTTTTTTTCGTTATTTCGTGATTTCGATATTTCGGTATTTCGAGCGTCGTTATTTCGTTATTTCGAGATTTCGGTATTTCGATATTTCGAGGGCGCCATCTCGAGATTTCGAGATCTCGAAATCTCGATGACTCCCGCCACATCCGCGATGCTGATGCCATCGTCGCCATTGACATTGGCAGCGGCGGCATTGAACGGGACGGGATCCTCGCCGATGAGATACCGCGCCAGCGTCACCGCGTCGAGCCCGTCGACACGGCCGTCGCTGTTCACGTCGCCGGCGATGACCTCACCGCCGACCGTGATCGCGAAACTCACGTCCGCCCACTTCACCTGCGTGCCGTCGGCCTGGGTGAACACCGGCGAGCGCAGCGTGGCCGTCAGCTCAGCGCTGGGAGCATCGTCGGCGGCCTCCAGCGCGACATACACCAGCGGACCCTCCTGACCGCCGTAGGCGGCATTGCTCAGCGAGAACGACATCAGGCGATACGCGCCGCCGCCCTTCGCCGCCACGTTCAGCACGTGGTCAGCCTTGCGGCCGTCGGCCAGGCGGGCCATCAGGCGGCCGTCGCTGCCCCGCGCCACGGCGATGCCTGCGGGCAGCACCAGCTCCAGCTGGAAGGCGGCATACGTCTGCAGCGGGTTCTCCAGGCAAATGGCCAGCTCCTGCGTCTGGCCGGGCACCAGCGTCAGCGGCTCCACGGCGAGGTGGTCATTGCCGCTCTCTATCCCGATGGCGAACGGCAGGTCGGTCCATTTCTCCTGCGTGCCGCCGGCGCCGGTCATCACCTGCTTCTGGATGACGGCCGTCAGCGTGCCCTCCGTGAGGCTCTCGTCGGCATGCAGCGTCACGTGCAGCAGCGGGCCGTCGGTGCCTGCGAAGGGGCTGTTGCTCAGCGAGAACGACATCAGCCGACAGACGCCGCCGCCCTTGTCAGCCGCGTTCAGCACGTGGTCAGCCTTGCGGCCGTCGTCGAGGCGGGCCATCAGGCGGCCCTGTGCGTCGCGCACCATCGTCACCCCCTCGGGCAGCACCAGCTCCAGCTGGAAGGCCGTGTAGGCCTGCTGCGGGTTCTCGAGGCTGATAGCCACCTCCTTCGTCTGGCCGGGCACCATCGTCACCGACCCCACCGCGAGGTTGTCGGCCTGCGCCGTGCCTGTCAGGGCAAGCACGGCGGCCAGTAGCATCATTCTGAGGCTTTTCATCTGACCACCATTTTTTTGCCGTTCACAACATAGATGCCCTTCTTCAGTCCGCTGAGGCTCGTGGCCTGGCGGCGCACCAGGCGGCCGTCGGTGGTGTAGACGTCGGCGGGCTCCTCCTGGCCAGCAATGGTGTCGATGCCCGTCGTGCTGCAGGTGAGGTCGGCGAAGTGCTTCTCAGCGGCGTCGGCGGTCACTAGGAGGATGCGCTCCACGGTCGTCGTGCCCTCGCCGCTGATGTCGAGGCTCAGCAGCTCGCCGCTGTTGCCCAGCAGGGCGCTGCCCGAGAGCGAGCACACCACCACGCGGTAGTGCCCGTCGCCTATCTTGTCGCACGTCAGCAGGTGGCCGGCGCTGCGCAGGCTGTTCAGCGCCACGCCCTCCAGCGTCTGTCCTGCCGAGAGCCTGATGTCCATCTGTGCAGCCACGTAGCTCGCCTCGTTCGTCAGCCAGAGGCCCAGCCCACGGCCGCTGCCGCCCACGAGCGTGAGCTGGTCGTTGGCCGTCGAGGCCCACGGGGCGGGAGCACTCATGCGTGACGATCCGCCCTCGTCGTCGCCCATGATCACGCCGACCACGAGCACGATATCGGTCACGTTCACCTCGCCGTCGATGTTCATGTCGGCAGCCACGTCGACGAAGCGGTCCGACGGACGCTCCATGATGTCGTTCACCATCTCCACGATGTCGGTCACGTTCACCTCGCCGTCGCCGTTGGCGTCGCCCTTATCCAGGTTGCACACCACGATGCGGAAGGCGCTGTCCTGCAGCTTCAGCTGCGTGCCGTCGCGGCGTGTCAGCACGGCCTTCGTGATCTGCGCGTCGTAGGCTCCCTGCGCGGCCGTCGTGCTCAGCATGGCGCTCAGCACCGTGCCGCTGGTGCCCGTGATGGCGGTGTTCTGCAGCGAGTAGCTCACGAAGCGCCACGTGCGGTTGCCCTCGCCCACGCTCATCACGCTCACGGCCTGGTCGGCATCGGCGATGCGGTCGCCCAGCGTAACCTGCGGCAGTCCGCCGTCGCCCAGCGCCAGCGTGATGCCCTCGGGCAGCGTCAGGTCAAACTGGAAGCCTACGATCTCCGCCTCGTTCTTCATCGCGATGGGCAGCGCGGTCTCGGCGCCCGTCTGCGTGTCCACAGGGTCGGCCGAGAGCAGGTAGGCCGTGTCGCCCGACACATCCTCGACGGGAATCAGCGTGAACGAGCCCCTGACCACCACGTCGCGCGCGGGCATCGTCGCGGGCACCTCGCTCCATCCCGAGAATGCGTAGCCCTCCTTCACCGGCTCTGGCTCCGCCGCGATGGCGTCGCCGTAGTGCAGGCTGTAGGTCTTGTAGGTCTCGCCGTCCACCATGTATGTCAGCTTGTAGAAGATGCTGCTGGCGTTCTCCTCCTGCGTGAAGAAGAACTCCTTCCACTGGGCGGCAGCCTGATAGGCCGTAGCGCTGCCCTTGGGCACCTCCAGCGTGCAGTCCCACTTGCTGATGTCGTCCAGCGCCTCCGTGCCGCAGGTGGGCGGCGTTGCTGCATGGCTCTTGATCAGCGTCATCGCCGTGCAGTCGGAGAAGGCCTCCTTTCCGATCGACGTCACGCTCGATCCGAAAGCAAAGTGATCGAGGCTCGAGCATCCCGAGAACGCCCAGTTGCCGATGGTCGTCACCCCGTCGCCGATAAACACGTTCTTCAGGCTGGTGCAGCCGTAGAACTCGTTCTCAGAGATCTCCGTCTCCTTGTCAGTGATCATCACCGAGCGCAGGCTGGTGTTGCGGTAGAAGGGGGAGTAGCCGTAACTCTCCGTCTTTTTATAGCTCAGCTTTCTGCCGATGTATACTGAGTCAAGCGGGCAGGATGAGAATAGCGGATTACCATAGTCATATCCGTTTTTGTAGTTTGAACCCAAATTTAGCACAGTTTCGCGGTCGTCAATAATAACGGTCTTTATGCCACTACAAAGGTAGAACGCTGAGTTGTTGATTGTGGTGACAGACTGGGGGATTTCGATTTCTTGAATGGACTTGCAGCCGCTAAATGCATACTTGCCGATGGTCTGCACAGCAGTACCTATCGTAGCCGATACCATTGCCGAGCAGTTTTGGAAGGCATACTGCCCGATGCTAGTCACAGCATTGGGAATGACGATGCCCTCCAGGTTTGAACAGTTTGCAAATGTATAGTTGCCGATGGATGTGATGCCATCACCAAGATCAGCAGTAGTCAAATTTGGACAACCATAAAAAGCATAATCCTCGACATTACCATTCAATCCAATTTCCACATTATTAATATATGAATTTTGGTAGCAGGCATATTTATGCACCCGCTTCACCGTCAGCTGTATGTTTCTGTAGGTTACCGTTTCGCCAATTGTGATATCCGCAGCCTCTTCGCCATAGATGCAGTCGATAGCATCGCAGGTGCGTTCCGAAGGGCTGACGGGCACATACTTCACACCGCCGACCTCGAATATCGAACTCAAAAACGTGTAAACAGTCTTATTGCTCAATGATGTATATTGGTCGTTAGCCACATAGTTCACCGTACCAGCTGCATTGCTGTACCCACTTGGTGGCGTGTTGGTTAGCCAGATTACTTTAGCTGGCGTGTGTCCACTAAAGACATAATTGCCGATTGTCAAAACACCCGCTCCTATAGTGACACTCTCTAGCTTAGAGCACTCATAAAACGCATATTCGCCGATGCTCGTCACGGAGTTTGGGATGGCCACGCTCGTCAGGCCAGAGCAGTTGTAGAACGCATAGCCAGCAATGCCCAATGTTCCTTCCAATAAAGAAATGCTGGTATTAGCGGGCATGGTGCCCTTGTACTTATATGCCACCTTACCAGCATATACCAAGCCGTCAGGCTGGTTGTTGTACCAAGCAGTACCAGAGAACGCATCGTTGCCGATGCTGGTCACGGAGTTAGGGATGGTTACGCTCGTCAGGCTGGAGCAGCCACGGAACGCATAGCTGCCGATGCTGGTCACGGAGTTCGGGATGGTCACGCTCGTCAGGCTGGAGCAGCCACTGAACGCACTGTTGCCGATGCTGGTCACAGGATAAGTTGTTCCGTTGTATGTGACGGTTTCGGGAATGACCACGTTGCCAGTGTATCTGTTTGTGAAATAATAAGGATCCCATCCTCGATAACTGACGGACAATTCTGTGTGGTTATTTGCCCAGTCGTAGTAGATGGTTTTACCATCAGCGTTCGCCACCTCAATGTCGTGTGCGGTCGCCTTGATGCCCACCATGCTCATGAGCAGAGTGAGCAGGAATGTAATGTTTCGTTGTTTCATATATGCAGAATTTTATTTGTTTACTGAAGGCAGGCTTGTCGGTTGCAAAGTTACGAACAAAAGATGAAACTGCCAACGGAATCAGTGAAAAAGTTCAACCTGTTGCGGTTGAAAAGACGCTGAAAATCGCGATTGAGCAAGGCCATGCAAGCTTGCTTACAGATGGCCGAGCCTGAGCGATTTCTCCAAAGCGTCAATTGCACTTCTTTGCGGATAATCATTTTCGTTTCATTCGTAAAATTCGTAGTGAAAAACAATAGGCAGCTGATTTGTAATACTGCCTTCTTCTGACAATCAATAAGGGCAGTCAGGTGGGCTGAGCAGGTACCTGTAGCGGGCGAAATATCTAATAATGCTTAAAAAAACGGCCACGGCGCGCGGTATAATAATAAATATGTGTACCTTTGCACAAAGAAAGCATCAAAACCACAAAATAAACCAAAAGAAATGAAGAAATCGCAAGTGATTGTGCTGTCGGCTGCCGCTGCGCTGCTGACATCGTGCTCGAGCAAGCTTGGTATGCTCTCGGCCGACAACTTTACAGTGACCCCCAACCCCCTGGAGTGCCAGACCGGACAGGTGGCCGCCACCATCAACGGAGCCTTCCCCGAGAAATACATGAAGAAGAAGGCCGTCGTCACCGTGACCCCCGAGCTGCGCTTCGCCGGACAGGCCGTGAAGGGCCAGCCCGCCACCTTCCAGGGCGAGAAAGTGCAGGGCAACGACCAGACCATCTCCTACCTCGTGGGAGGGCGCTATGCCATGAAGACCAACTTCGCCTACCAGCCTGAGATGGAGCAGAGCGAGCTCTACCTCACCTTCGACGCCCGCGTGGGCAAGAAGCAGGTGGAAGTGCCTGCCGTGAAGGTGGCCGACGGCGTGCTGTCGACCAGCGAGCTCTACAAGCAGACCATCACCACGGCACAGCCCGCACTGGCCGTCGACGGATTCCAGCGCATCATCAACCAGAAGCAGGAGGCCAACGTGCAGTTCCTCATCAACCAGGCCAACCTGCGCCGCTCGGAGCTGCAGAACAACTCGGTGCAGGAGTTTGTGCGCCTGCTCGGCGAGATTGCCAAAGACCAGGAGAAGCTGAACCTCGACAACATCGAGGTGTCGGCCTACGCCTCGCCCGATGGTGGCTACAACATCAACGAGCGGCTGGCCGGCAAGCGCCAGAACGTGGCTGCCGACTACGTGAAAAAGGAGATGAAGAAGGCCAACATCGATGCCAACCTCGACACCAAGTACACCGCCGAGGACTGGGAGGGATTCCAGGAGCTGGTGCGCGCCTCGAACATCCAGGACAAGGACGTCATCCTGCGCGTGCTCTCGATGTATCAGGACCCCGAGGAGCGTGAGCAGCAAATCAAGAACATCAGCAGCGCCTTCCGCGAGCTGGCCGATGGCATCCTGCCCCAGCTGCGTCGCGCACGCATGACCATCAACTACGACGTAGTGGGCCGCGACGACCAGCAGATCAAGAGCCAGCTGCAGAGCGACCCCAGCAAGCTCAGCGTTGAGGAGCTGCTCTATGCCGGAACACTCTATGGCAACGACTACAACCAGATTGAGAACGCCTACAAGAAGGCCACCGAGCTGTACCCCAACGACGCACGCGCCTTCAACAACGTGGCCATGATTGAATATGCCAAGGGCAACTACGACGAAGCTTCCAAGTGGCTGCAGAAGGCTGCACGCATCGGCAAGACGCTGCCCGAGACCAACGCCAACCTGGGACTGATAGCACTGCAGCAGGGCAACATCGCCCAGGCTGAGCAACTCATCGCCAGGGCCACCGGCGCCAACGGCCTGAACGAGGTGATGGGCAACCTGCACCTGGCACAGGGCAAGTATGCCGAAGCACAGCAAGACTTCGGCAAACTGGCCACCAACAGCGCCGCACTGGCACAGCTGCTGAACAAGAACTACCAAGCTGCCGCACAGACGCTGAACAACGTGAAGAATGCCGACGCCATGACCGAATATCTGAAGGCCATCGTCAGCGCTCGCACAGGCAACAACACCGCCGCCGCAAAGGCTCTGGCCGACGCACTGGCCAAAGACCCCGCCCTGGGCACCTACGCCGCCAAAGACCTGGAGCTGCTGAACGTCAAGAAGTGACGCACAGCCCCAAACCATAACCCACCGTGAGGTAAAAAGCCAAAAAACGATGACACGTCATTGCAACACGCACACAGCCGCCGTCGTTTTTTGGCTTTTTACCTCTCTTCTTTTTTTCGCTTGCTCACGCCACGATGGGCGCTTCCGCTTGGAGGGGCAATTCAAGAACCTGAACCAGGGAGAGTTCTTCCTATACAGCCTGGACCGAGGAACCAAGGACACCATCGCCGTCAACGATGGCAGATTCGTCTACGAGCGACTGCTGCGCGACACGCTCACGCTGGTGATGCTCTTCCCCAACTACTCCGAGCTGCCCGTCTTCGCACTGCCCAACACCAGCGTGAAGATGGAAGGCGACGTCACCCATCTGCGCGAGACCACCATCACCGGCTCGGACGAGAACAACCTGATGACCACCTTCCGCACGAAGACGGCCGACATGGTGCCACCCGACGTGAAAAAGGAGGCTCAAGCCTTCATCGACGAGCATCCCGCATCCATCGTCAGCGTCTATCTGCTGCGGCGTTTCTTCCTGCAAGACGCCTCGCCCGACTATCCGCTCATCATGAAGATGGCCACGGCCCTGCACGAGGCGCAGCCGCAAAACCAACCCCTGACACGACTGCACCTGATGCTGGGGCAGCTGGTGAACAACCGCAGCGAAGGCCCCCTGCCTGCTTTCCAGGCCATCAGCACCAAAGGCGACACCATCACCAACAGCTCGCTGAAGAAAGACGCCAACGTCATCGTGGCATGGGCCACGTGGAGCTATGAGTCGCAAGGCACCCTGCGCCAACTGAAAAACCTGCGCAAGGAGCACTCGAACCTGGCTGTGATGAGCATCTGCCTCGATGCCAGCCCCGCCGAGGGCTTGAAGCTGCTGGAACGCGACAGCATCACCTGGCCCAACATCTGCGACAGCATGCTATGGCAGTCGCCACTGCTCGGCCAACTGGGCATCTGCACCCTGCCAGCCAACATCCTGACCGACCAGAAGGGCAACATCGTGGCACGTGACATCAACGACCGACAGCTGAAAGAGGAGATAGAGAAGCTGCTGGCAAAATGAGCAACCCCTTCCGACTGCTATGGCTGATGCTGACGGCACGGCGACCCAGCCGCATCACCGAGATGCCCATCCTGAAAGAAAGCTTCTGGCTGGGCAAAGGATATGAAGCACTGACCTTCTTCGGACACATCGTGGTGCATACGCAAGAGGAAGCGGATGCACTGAACGAACGGCCCCTGATACATAGCAGCCTGAAACGCCACGAAACCATACACCTGCGACAGGCGCAGGCCACCCACAACTCATGGCTCTGCTTCTACATATTATATATATGGTACTACGTGCGCGCGTTGCCGATGAACCGCTACATGCACAACGCCGCCTACTATCTGAACCCTTTCGAGATAGAAGCCTACGCCCACATGTACGAACCCGACTATCTGGAGCGATGCGCCAACGGCGCACAAGAATGGCGGCACTACGCGAAAATGAAGCCCAGCGAGCGCAGAAAGGTTACAAAACGTTGACCAGAATCATTAATTTGCAACAAAAAGATAGTTTTTGTGAAATTTTTTGGATAAATTGTTGCAGATTCCAACTTTTTGCTTTACCTTTGCAACCGCCAACAGCAACAACCACACATAACATTATAGTTCAACGTAAAGGTAAAAGATTATGAATGCGCAACAAGTAGTGGAAAGCTTGAAACAGCGTTTCCCCAACGAGCCGGAGTACATCCAGGCAGTGAGCCAAGTGCTACCAACCATCGAAGAAGAGTACAACAAGCACCCTGAGTTTGAGAAATCGAACCTCATCGAGCGCCTGTGCATCCCCGACAGAGTGTTGGAATTCCGCGTCACATGGGTCGACGACAAAGGGCAGGTGCAGACCAACATGGGCTATCGCATCCAGCACAACACCGCCATTGGCCCCTACAAAGGTGGACTGCGCTATCACAAGAGCGTGAACCTGGGAATCCTGAAGTTCCTGGCCTTTGAGCAGACATTCAAGAACTCGCTCACCACGCTGCCCATGGGCGGTGCCAAGGGCGGCAGCGACTTCTCGCCCCGTGGCAAGAGCGACGCCGAGGTGATGCGTTTCTGCCAGGCTTTCATGAACGAACTCTATCGCGTGATTGGTCCCGATGAGGACGTTCCCGCTGGCGACATCGGCGTGGGCGGCCGCGAGGTAGGCTACCTCTTCGGACAGTACAAGAAGCTCACACACCAGTTCCAGGGCGTGCTCACCGGCAAGGGAATCCCCTTCGGCGGCTCACTCATCCGCCCCGAGGCTACGGGCT
>JAEEGF012257764.1_pt1 | contig 12228 bp, 6 predicted proteins | sample 9134171 | NCBI WGS metagenome assembly JAEEGF01 (sample SAMN16246542, study PRJNA631951) | gut metagenome | biome: gut microbiome; feature: rumen; material: AP-attached | host: Bos | place: Iran: Karaj | collected 2018-10 | reverse complement strand
CGGTTGGCTTGGAAAGCCTCAAAGTTTGACACGGAGCTGACTTCGAGCCATTTCTGTTGTGCGCCGCTCCATACTTCGAAGTCGAAAGTCATTGCCGAGGTGAAACTGATGTCCCCGCCGCATAATTTCAGTATGCGATATGGGAGACCCAGCTTGTCGAGAAGCCCTCCGACATGCGTCTTCATCTCCTCAAGGCGTTCATAGCTGCGGTGGGGGTGCTCGATGACGACGATTTCCACCTTGCTGAACTCGTGCAAGCGGTTCAAACCACGGACATCCTTGCCGTAGCTGCCCGCTTCGCGACGGAAGCACTCACTGTAGCCCGCGTGCCTGATGGGGAATTGATCGGGAGTGAGGATGACGTTGCGATAGATATTGGTGATAGGCACCTCGGCGGTGGGTATCATATAGAAACCATCCAGCGGTATAGCATACATCTGCCCTTCCTTGTCGGGCAGCTGGCCGGTACCGAGCCCCGAGGCCTCATTAACCATCAGCGGGGGCATGATTTCGACGTAACCCGCCTTGGTGGCCTGGTCGAGGAAGAAATCGATGAGGGCACGTTGCAGACGGGCACCCTTGCCTTTGTAGACGGGGAAACCTGCGCCAGTAATCTTGTTACCCAACTCGAAGTCGACGATGTCATATTTGGCGCATAACTCCCAGTGAGGCAGTGCGCCCTCGGGCAAGTTAGGTTTGGTACCAAATTCGGCTACCACCACATTGTCCGCCTCGCTCTTCCCTTTGGGAACCGTGATATGCGGTGCATTGGGCAGGGAGATGAGTTTGGCGTTGAGGTCGGCATCGACGGCGGCTTGCTGGTCGTCGAGCTCTTTCTCCTGAGCCTTGAGGTCGGCAGTGCGGGCTTTCTTGGCTTCGGCTTCGTCGCGTTTGCCCTGTTTGAAGAGCATGCCTATCTCCTTGGCGATGGCGTTCTGCTCGGCCTTGACAGCGTCAGCTTTTTGTTGCAGGGCGCGGCGGTCGGCGTCGAGACGGATGATTTCGGCTATACGTTCTTCGACGTTTTCTACATTCTTAATCTTGAGGCGTTCGATGATTTCCTCTGTATGTTCTTTAATATATTGTAGTTGCAACATAACTAAATAGTTTTACAATTCTGCAAAAATACACATTTTTTTTCATTCGCATCACAAAAAATGCCATCAAACCACCACCAACCAATATCCATTTTTAACTCCACATTCCATTTCAATCAAGGATGCCTTATGGATGCTGCCACCCTGCCTTCGGGTCATATTCAATTCTTAATCGTTCCTTATTCCTTCCATAATCGTTGCCAGGCATGTAACCGCAGCGAAAAACAGTACATAACACACTAAATATCAGATATAACCACAGCCCATTCAACTATTAATCATCCGCATCAATTAGTCTCAAACCTCAACACTCCTATTTCCCGATGCAGAAGCGGGAGAAGATGGTGCCGAGGACTTCGTCGGAGGTGACCTGTCCGGTGATGGTGCCAAGGTGATGGAGGGCGTCGCGGAGGTCGATGGCAACGAGGTCGGCGGGCAGATGGTCGGCAAGTCCCTTTGCCACATGCAGAAGGGCCTGTTCTACATGGCCGAGGGCATCGTAGTGGCGCACGTTGGTGAGCATCACATCGGGAGCCTGTGCTAGGTCGGTTTGCGCTGCCTTGACCAATGCTGACGTGAGGTCTTCGAGGCCCGTGCCATTTTTTGCAGAGATGGGAAATGTGCGATAGGGTGCTATCGGGTTTTCCTGAACAAGGTCCATCTTGTTGTTGACAATGAAGAGGTGCTTGTCCTTGAAGGTTCGGATGTCTTGCAGTTCCTGCAGGTCGTCGAGGGCTTGGAGGAAGGGCTGTGTGGCATCGTGGACATAGAGGATGATATCGGCTTGTACCACAGTCTCGATGGTGCGCTGAATACCGAGGTATTCAATAGGGTCGTCGCTGTGGCGCAGGCCGGCAGTGTCGATAATGCGGAAGGGTGTGCCTTTGATGACAAAGGTCTCTTCGATGGTGTCGCGTGTGGTGCCGGGGATGTCGCTGACGATGGCGCGGTTGTCGCGCAGCAAGGCGTTGAGGAGGGAGGATTTTCCGGCATTGGGACGTCCGATGATGGCTACGGGGATACCGCGCTTGAGGGCATTGCCCATGTGGAACGACTCCCGCAAAGCGATGACTCGGGTGTAAATCTGCGAGGCGAGGGAATGGAGGCGTCTGCGGTCGGCAAATTCCACATCCTCCTCGCTGAAGTCGAGTTCGAGCTCAAGAAGGGCGGTGAGGTCGACCAGTTGCTGGCGCAATTGTTCCAACTCTTTGGCATAACCGCCACGCAGTTGGCTGATAGCAAGACGATGAGCGGCAGCATTGGTAGAGTCAATAAGGTCGGCAACGGCCTCAGTCTGTGATAGGTCGAGTTTGCCGTTGAGGAACGCCTGCCGCGTGAACTCACCTGGTTCGGCCAATCGGGCACCGCTGTTGAGCAGTGCCTGCAGGAGTGCCTGTTGTATGTAGAGGGAGCCATGACAGGCTATTTCGACGGTGTCGTCGCCCGTGTAGGAATGTGGCGCGCGGTAGGTGGTGACAACTACCTCGTCGAGCAGCTCACCATTCACCAAGAAGCGGGCGAAGGCAGTAGCGGGACGGGTGCCTTGGGGTTCAGGAAGAACTAGGTGACGGGCGGCTATGTCGAAGGCATCATCCCCCGAAAGCCTGACGACGGCGATGGCACCTAAGCCACGAGCGGTTGAAATGGCAGCTATGGACATGGCAATTCTGTAAATTGAAAAAGAGTATTACTATCTATTCATGGGACGCAGGGGTGTCGGGGCGGTAGTCGTCGCCGAAGAGTGACTGCATCTGGTCGTCGGTGAGGCCTAGGTCGGCCTTCATCTTATACATATTAGGGTAGGCCAAAAAGAGGAGCAGGATGAGGAGGATGGTGACCATCAGAAGGGAGGTGTCGGACATGAGGAGGATGAGGACGCTTTCGATGGCGACAATAGCAAGGGAACTGCGATAGAGAGAGGTGATGTAAGAGGTGTAGCCTTGGAGTTTGGCATCCAAGTCGTCGAGCTGGCGCAACCTCGGAGCGGTCTTACGGATGGTCATCAGCGACATGACGACGGCGAGGACGGCGAGGATGGTGCCAGAGATAAGCATCCATTTGGACACCTGCTGGGATTGGTAGCTGATATGCCAGGGGCAGAAATGAAAGACGACCACAAGAAGGACAAGTGCGATGGAGCCATAAAGGCCCCAGTTGGCGTTGCGACGGATTTTCTGAATCAATGACTGTTGTGACATAAAGATTGGTATTATTGTATATTACTATATTACTTAAGTTTGTCGCGAAGGAAACGGGCGGTGTAGGAAGTGGGGTGCTCGACCAATTGCTCGGGGGTGCCAGCAAAAAGGAGTTCGCCACCGTCACGACCCCCTTCGAGACCGATGTCGATTACCCAGTCGGCCACCTTGATGATGTCGTGGTGATGCTCGATGACAATGATCGTGTGACCACGGGCGATGAGGCTGTCGAACGACTGGATGAGCTTCTGTATATCATGGAAATGGAGGCCCGTGGAAGGCTCGTCGAAAATGAAGAGCTTGGGGCGGTCGGTACTGCCCTTGATGAGATAGGAGGCGAGTTTGACGCGCTGCGCCTCACCGCCGCTGAGGGAGCTGGAAGACTGACCCAGCTTGAGGTAGCCGAGACCGACATCCTGCAAGGGCTGGAGACGGTCGAGGATGGCACGCTGCCCCTCAAAAAATTCGATGGCCTGCGCCACCGTCATGTCGAGCACCTCGGAGATATTCTTGCCATTATATTGAACCTCGAGTGTCTCCTCCTTGAAGCGGGTGCCATGGCACTCTTCGCAGACGAGATGTACATCGGCCATAAACTGCATGCCTACGGTGACATAGCCTTCGCCCTCGCACACCTCGCAGCGCCCGCCCTCGGTATTGAAGGAGAAGTAGCCGGGCTTGTAGCCACGGGCCTTGGCAAGAGGCTGGTCGGCATAGAGCTGGCGTATTTCGTCGTAGGCCTTCATATAAGTGGCGGGGTTGCTACGGGTGGAGCGACCGATGGGGTTCTGGTCGACCAACTCAACACCGCTGAGCATGGCAAGGTCGCCGGTGATGCCGGCACACTTGCCCACATAGTCGGGTGCGCCCTCGAAACGCTTATGGAGCACATCGTACAGTACCTGCTTGACGAGGGAGGTCTTGCCCGAGCCACTGACACCGGTGACTACGGTGAGAACTCCCAAAGGGAAGTCGACATCGATATGCTTGAGGTTGTTGCAATAGGCGCCATGGACCGAGATGCAGTCGCGCCAATGGCGCCGAGAACGCGGCACAGGAATCTGCATCTTGCCCATGAGATACTGCGCGGTGAGCGACTGCTTAGGAGCCTGCTCAAGCAGTTGGTCGGGGGTGCCGGCGAAGACCACTTCGCCTCCCAGACGACCAGCACCAGGGCCGATGTCGATGATATAGTCGGCTGCACGCATGATGTCCTCGTCGTGCTCGACCACGATGACGGTGTTGCCTAGGTCGCGCAGTTCCTTTAGGACGTGGATAAGGCGCGCAGTGTCGCGTGAGTGAAGGCCTATGGAGGGTTCATCCAGAATATACATGCTACCCACGAGGGAACTGCCCAGCGAGGTGGCGAGATTGATGCGCTGCGACTCACCGCCGCTGAGCGTGTTGCTGAGACGGCTGAGGGTGAGGTAGCCAAGTCCCACATCGAGGAGGTACTTGACGCGGTGCTCCAACTCAATGAGCAGGCGACGCACCACTTGGCGCTCGTGGTCGGTCAAGGTGGAGCCATCGTCAGTGGGGGCGCCCTGTATGTCGGCAAGCCATTGGGCAAAGTCGGACACCGGCATGGCAAGCAACTCAGTGATAGAGCGGTGGCAGACCTTGACATAGGAGGCATCCTTGCGCAGACGGCTGCCACGGCAATCGGGGCAAACGGTCTTGCCGCGATAGCGCGAAATCATCACACGGTACTGAATCTTATAGGCCTGGCTCTCGACCCACTTGAAGAAGCCATCGATGCCCTCCCATGTATCGTAGCCATGCCATAGAATGTCGCGCTCGGCCTCAGTGAGTTCGCAATAGGGCTTATGGATGGGGAAGTTGAACCGCGGTGAGAGACGGATGAAATGGGTCTTCCACTCCGACATCTTCTCACCACGCCAGCACACAACGGCATCCTCGTAGACAGAGAGTGACTTGTTTGGCACCACCATGTCCTCGTCGATGCCGATGACACTGCCATAGCCTTGACAAGTGGGACAAGCACCATAGGGGTTGTTGAAACTGAAGAAATTGGGGTTGGGTTTCTCGAAAGTGATGCCGTCGGCCTCGAAGCGGTTGGAGAAATCAGCAGATTGGATGCCGCCATCGGTCTCGGCATGGACACGGCAGGCCCCACGCCCTTCGAAGAAAGCCGTCTGGACCGACTCAGAGACGCGCGCCAGCTGGTCGTCGTCGCCAGGATGCACCTGCACTCGGTCGACGAGCAGAAGCACCTCCCCTTCCTCGGACGAGGAAGAGGCAAGGTAGTCCTCAATACGCACAATGGTACCCTTGACCGAGATGCGGGCGAAGCCCTCCTGGTGAAGCATCTCAAGTTGCGGACGGAGGGGATGCTCGCTGTCGGACAGAAGCGGGGCAAAAAGCATGACACGGGTTTCGGCGGGGAAGGTATAGACATAGTCGACCACATCGCTGACAGAATGGCGCTTCACCTCCCTGCCCGAAATGGGAGAAAAGGTTCGCCCGATGCGAGCAAACATAAGCTTGAGGTACTCATAGAGTTCGGTAGATGTGCCTACAGTGGAACGGGGGTTGCTGGTATTGACCTTCTGCTCGATAGCGACTGCTGGGGCGATGTTTTCAATCAAGTCCACCTCGGGTTTCGCCATGCGACCCAAAAACTGACGGGCATAGCTGGAGAGGCTCTCCACGTAGCGACGCTGCCCCTCGGCATAGAGAGTATCGAAGGCAAGACTGGACTTGCCCGAGCCACTGAGGCCGGTAATCACCACCAACTTGCCTTGGGGAATATCGACAGAGATATTCTTAAGATTGTTAACTCGCGCACCGTGTATTTTAATCATGTTATGTACGTTGAAAGGTTGAAGTGATCAGTGATTAGTGAATAGTGATTGGTGAATAGTGATTAGTGATCAGTGATTAGTGATTGGTGATTAGACAAATGAATGCGGCAGACAACTTTCAATTTTCAATTCTTAATTCTCAATTCTCAATTCTCAAAAGGGTAGGAATCCTAATCCGATGTTGAGGATGACCAGTTGTGCCATCCAAAGATTGGCGTTCATCTGCCTCAAGGCATTGGTCCGAGCATTGCGTCTGCGGTCTTCATCGGTTGGAATAATATTATCCCAGTCTTCATGGTGGAAGGGGTTGGCAATAGTAAACGAGTAGCGCACACCGATATTGAGCAGCACCTTGTTGGCAATAATGTAGTTGCGACCCGTCTCTGCCTGGATGCCGAAACGGTTGTAGGTTGAATCTTCCAACCAGTTCCATAATACATTCTCGGCCTGAGGTGTAAGGTCTACCTTACTCGCATACACCCCGGCACCTACATAGGGACCTAGTGGGGCATACATATTGCTTGTATACCAACGATAAGTAAGTGCCGCGCCGAGGATGCGAGTGTCGTAGAGCCTGCCTGTTTGCGCCCTGCCCCCAGAGGGATTGCCTATCACATAGCCATCATTGATATAGAAGCCCGTCTTATTGTAATCTAGCATCAACGACAAGGACTGCCGAGGGGCGGTTACCCACTCAAGCGCGATGCCGGGACGGAAGTCGACTTTCTGCTCATTATATCGCTCAAACAGCCAATTCATCACAGGGAAATCCATACCCAGCTGTGCACTGATAGCCAGCCTACGGCCTAGGAATCCAGGAGCACTGTGCGAGAATGCTTGATGATAGGCGGAATAAATGTCGTTGGTCACCAAATCGGGACTGTCGGTGAAATCATGCTCCTTCGCCTGATCGGACATGATTCGTGCCCTACGGGTATCAATCAAAAGATTCCGGGTAACAGTCACTTCCCTATTGGCGAAATAATCGTAGGCAAAGATGGGTAACGACGGAGCCGCGATGGCACCTAACAAAACCATATAGAGCGAACCCAACCGTTCATACTCCCTGTTCACCGTCATGTTGAGGCTCAGTTTGTCGGTACCGTAGCGTAGGTTGAGGTCGTCCATCAAGGGTTGAGTGGAAAGGCTCATCGGCACATTGCCCTTGCTTTTCCAGAACTCGTTGGTCCACTCGTTGATGGCGACAAAATCATTGTAGAATTGGGCATCGGAGTGGTCGCGCATGGCAGGGTCGGAGAAATCGACCATCGACATACCTGCAGCCTTAGCTGCTTCTAGTGCCTTGCTCACAAGCGCCTGTTCCATGCGGTCGCTCTTGCGGTATTTGACACTCGCCTCCTTGCTATTCTCCACCACGATATATTGCGGAGCATACAAGAACGTCGCCTCAGCACGGCGGTCAACCGAATCTCGAGCCCCTTCGGCATCAAGACAGCTATCCATAAATAAGCGGAAACCGTCATTCTCCATCATAAAGTCGGTAAAGGCATAGCGCGACTGGTCGGCGATATGGTTCTGCTGCTGTTTCTGCCTGATACGGGCATACTTCTGGTTGGTAACAGCCGATTGTTGAGACTCTGTGACAACGGTAGCAGTGTCGTATGAGGCAGAAAAAGAGGCTCTCGACAAGTTGTGTTTGTCGCGCAAGGCCAGCAACAAATCCCGCCCCATCGCCGACAGCTGGGGGTCATCGGGATAAAGGCGGTGTAACTTCCACACTTCACGCATCGCCACCAGCGATGCCTCCTCGGCGGTCAATTTGCGAAACAGATAGTAGAGTTGCTGCACCTCGCCCTCATATTGCTTATAATCGCCAACAATGGAGTTGGTATTGTAGTAGGTCTTATACATAGCAATGCCATAGAGGGCCTGTGCCTTGGAACGGGCAAGGAAGACATTGCCGGGATACTGACGTTCCAACACATAGCAGTCGTAGAACGCCCTAGTATAGTTAGAATAAATTAGGTTTTGCCTGATGCACTCAAAGCGTGCCAGCCCGCGCAGATAGGCGAACTCGTCGGGCGTAGTCACCACATAGGCACTGCCACCATTGTAGTGTGACAATATGTCGCCCGTACGTGCACGGCGCTTTTTGATATTGGGATGGGTGCTGAGGCTGTCGGGATAATCTTCGCGTGACGAGATAGGTGCCACTTTCTCAAGGAAGTAATGGCTGGGCAACCGATAATAAGGAGAGTTGAAATAGGTGGTATCGAAAGGCACCTCGTCGAAAGGCAGCATAGCATACTGCAGCACATCAAATACGCCGTCGGTCACACGCTTGTCGTAAGCACTACCAATATAAAAGAGACGCAACCCCAAACTATCGGCCTCGTTCTCCATCTCACGCGAACGATAGTGATACTTTAAGAAATTGGCCATCTGTTCGGCCTCGTCGTCGCTATTCTTGATGCGACGGGTCAGCACCTCCATATTGTGCTTGCGATAATAATGGACAATCTCGTGGCTGATAACGTAAGCCAGTTGGGACTCGTTTTCTACCTGTGCCACCAGCCCCGTAGTAACGAATATCATACCCTGGCCAGTGGCAAAGGCATTGACCGCGGGACTTTTCACCGTGTAGAAGCGCAACTCGCGACGCAGTTCGGGGTAGTCCTTAAGGAGGGTGTCGGCGATACGTTCTACCATGCGGGTGATGGGGTCGCCATAGAGGATGCGGCCATTGCTCATCAGGCGGTTGATATGGTAGGAGGCTTCGAGGACACGGTCGCGGTTGGGTAGTTTGCCATCGTTGTAGTCGCGCACCCGCTGCTTATCCTCTCCATAAAGCTCGCTAAGGGGCTTGCGCAGGTCAGCGGGGATAGTACCCTCTGACTTAATACCCGTGAAATTGTCAAGGTCGTACCCCTGCTGGGCAATACCCGTAGAGGTAGCCGCCAAAAGTAATAAGAATGCAATAGGCTTATAGATCGACATGAACCAGAGTAGATTTTTTATGGAAAGAATAGATACCGATATACTTATCTGGTGCCAGAGGCACAAAATTGTCCATCAGCGAGCCCTTGTCCTTTTGGACTACGACCTGCTTTGCTACATTGCCTTGCTTGTCGATACCATAAACCACATTGGCATGGGCACGACCACCCAGCATTATCTTAACACCAGGCTGGGCAATATCATAGGTTTCAGGGGTCTTCGACGGCTCAGGCAGCATCACATAGACATTGTCGCCTTTTGCCAACATCGGCGCATCGCCATAGCAGGGGATGTCCGCCGACTGGCCTGTGCGCTCGTCGTTGACCGTACGGAATGGTTTGTGCCAAATAATGGTGCCTGTGGTGTCGACAGCCAATGCCAACGAGCCCATGGTGTAATAGTCGTGTACGTCGGGTGCCTTGGTCGAGCGCGTGGTCACCTTCCAAATACGTTGGAGCAACAGCACGCCTCCATAGTTAGTCCCTACGCTGTTCACCATCGCCAACGCATCAGCCATTCCCACCTTGTTCTCCTTCTTAGTACTCTTGTTGCCAAAGACGTTCAGTTCGTCGCTGGTAAAGCGGACAGCCGATGCCTTTAGGTCACCCGTGTGAATATCGAGGACCATACCCACCATCTGGTCATAACAATCTTTATTCTTGGGCGACTCGGGAGTGCGGATATAGCCTGCCGCAACCACCTTGTTGCCTAAGATATTCAGCAGAGTCAGCCTATGCACCTCCCCTATCGCCACACGACCCACCGCACTCTTTTCATCATCCACGTCCAGTACATGTACGGCCACAATGGTCTCACGGCTATCCTTGTCATAGCGCGAGCCGAAGAGATAGACAACCCCCTCGTCGTTCACACAAAGGTTGCTCACCTCGTTAGCCTCGAAACGTTTCTCCCACAACTGCTCCATCTTTTCGTCGAGCAGTAGCTGACGGTGTACCATTTCCTTCGACACCGAGTTCACAAACACATCCTCCAAGGCATAGAACAAGCCGTTTTCAGACTTTGCATCCCAATGGTATGCCGCATAATCCTTCCCAGGCATATTGGTCGACATCGTCTCACAGCTCTCCAACGTCATGGTCCGCGGGTCAATCACGGCACGGCGGTATTGAGCCTGAAGCGGATGCCGTATCAGCAGATACACCTTACCTTCCACATAGTTAGCAAACACCAATTCGTCCATGCGAGACTCGGGCAGTGTCACCTGCCGCAGCACTTTCATATTCGTGTCTACTGCCAACACCTGCAAACCCCATGGTATGCAAGCACCCAGTATACCACGAGTCTCCCATGTGGCTATAATCAGTTCTCCGCCCTGTTCGGCAATAATATGGCTATTGTGCGACATCATGTAGTCATAGCCCTTGTTCATCTCTCCAAAACGGAAAGTAGGCATCTTAGGCTGAGCCATCGCGCCCATAGCCAGCAACACCACTGCTAGAAAAGAAAAGAATTGTTTCATGTTGTTTTATTGATATGTTATTTTAATTTTTATATCGTATGTAGCAAAACATCCCTTATTTGTTACACCTACCAGTTTTTTTTGTGACCTGTGATATTCAGTGATTGGTGATTGGTGATTAGTGATTGGTGATTAGTGATTGGTGATTAGTGATTGGTGATTGGTGATTGGTGATTAGTGATTGGTGATTGGTGATTGGTGATTGGTGATTGGTGATTAGACAAATGAAAGCGGCGACTAATTCTCAATTTTCAATTCTCAATTTTCAAAATCCTCTTCCTATTCCTACCATCAATGAGAAAGTCCTCGTGTCGGTATCCGTCACGTAATATCCTTGTGAACCTATCGAGGAATAAGCCTCCCAATCCCAGTCATGCCTAACTCCTCCCAAAGAGAATAGCCCATAGTTCGCATGCAATGCCACAAAATAATCCTCGGCAAAGACATAACGCACTAGAGCCATCAGTCCGACACTGTTTTGTGAGTAAAAAATATTTAATATCCCACCATCCCTAATCGGGAACCTACTTTCCTCCAGCAAACCCACACAAGCAGTCAGCCGACTGCCAATGTGCCAACCAACATAGCATCCGAGATTCAATCCTACCGACTTAAAGCTACCCTGCAGAGGCTCTAAGCCCAGTGTCACATTGTACTTTTCTGTACCATAGTTAGCCATGACTTGGTAACCAAATACAAAGTCGTCGCCTGAAGTCTCAGACCACCAGTTGATGCCAAAAATCGGATTGACCCATCGAGGTTGATAGCTCTCAGGCTTCACTGCAATCATTCTGTAGCTCACAGGGTCATGTATTACAAATGACCGCCCCCCCACAGAGGTTTGAGTTCCTACTGCAATGCTCAATCCACAATTTAGGGCGTATGTATTGAAGCCGCCACGCACCTGTCCTATGCTATTGGTTGTAGCCACCAGAGTCAACAACGCCCATATGAATAGGTTCCTTTTAGACATATATATAGAGTCAGAACTAATGTAAACAACAATTAGTGATTGGTGACTAGAATAACTAATCACCAATCACTCCCTGTATTAGGATTTGACAGCTTACTTCTGCAACAGCTTGTCGTTGGAACCGAGGACGTTGACAATCTTGTGGATGTACATCTTCTTCATGCTCTCGCGAGCAGGCTTCAGATACTGACGCGGGTCGAAGTGGTCGGGATGCTCTGCCATGTGCTTGCGGATGGCTGCAGTCATAGCTAGACGGCTGTCGCTGTCGATGTTAATCTTGCAGACAGCACTCTTGGCAGCTTTACGCAACTGCTCTTCGGGAATACCCACTGCAGCCTTGAGAGCGCCACCGTTGGCGTTGATGATGTCAACCTCTTCCTGCGGCACAGAGCTAGAGCCGTGGAGCACGATGGGGAAGCCGGGGAGCTTCTTCTCGACAGCTTCGAGTACGTCGAAGGCCAGAGGAGGAGGCACTAGACGACCAGTCTGGGGGTCGACGGTGCACTGCTCGGGTTTGAATTTATATGCGCCATGGCTGGTGCCGATGCTGATGGCCAGTGAGTCGCAACCAGTGCGGGTGGCGAAGTCGATCACCTCTTCGGGTTTGGTGTAGTGGCTCCCCTCGGAGGACACTTCGTCCTCTACGCCGGCCCGCACACCGCGCTCGCACTCGCCGGAGACGCCGCACTTCTGGGCA
>JAEEGF011531286.1_pt1 | contig 12228 bp, 12 predicted proteins | sample 9134171 | NCBI WGS metagenome assembly JAEEGF01 (sample SAMN16246542, study PRJNA631951) | gut metagenome | biome: gut microbiome; feature: rumen; material: AP-attached | host: Bos | place: Iran: Karaj | collected 2018-10 | reverse complement strand
CTTCGGCCTGCTGCTGATACTGTACTGGAAGAAGAAAAACAGAATGTACTATTAGTATGCCGAGGGTACGCAAATATCAGAACAAGACCGAGTCCCAGTGGGGCAAGGCAGGAAAGAAGGAGATGCTCTTCAGCCGGTTCTCCCTCAAGGATTTCCTGCTTAAACTGTTTGCGCTGGCCGGAGCGGTGGCCCTCGTGCTGTCATATGTCTCCGTATACCTCCAGCCTTCCGAACTCTCTTCGGTGCTGATGTTTTTCGGGCTGTATTTCCTTCCGATCCTATTCTTCAACGTCATAATATTCCTGATAGCTCTCTTCAGACTGAAGGCAGTGGCTTTTCTGACCCTGATTGCGATGCTGCCGACGCTGTTCTATGCCGACCTGTTCGTCAAGTTCAACAAGAACGAGGTTGTGCCCGAAGGCGAGCCGATAAAGATGATCACATACAACGTGGGAAGGATGCGCCTGTCGAGGGATGGCCTCGAGTATGCGGCCAATACTGACAGGATCGAGAAATTCATAGAACTTGAGCGCCCCGATATAGTATGTATGCAGGAATTCATGATGCGCAACAGGGACGAATACCAGCAGTTCGTGCCCGGACTGCCCTTCCGCCGGGAATTCGTCTTCGGCAACAACGAGCTCTGCGGCAATGTGATACTCAGCCGCTATCCTATCACCGGCAGCGGGGTCATCAAGTTTGAGGACAGCCACAATATGTGCGTCTGGGTCGACATTGACCTGGACGGAGACAAGATAAGGGTATACAACTGCCATCTGCAGTCTTCCACCATCTCGTTCACCAGCCTGATCCAGCGTATTGCGACCAAAGGGGAGCTGACAAACGAGATCCGCGAGGTCCACGAGAAGCTGCGCAACTCCAACAGGCTGCGTGCCCAGCAGGTCGAGGACATCCTTGCCCACTGCAGCCAGTGCGAATACCCTGTAGTGATTTGCGGCGACTTCAACGACACGCCCGTTTCTCACACATATTACAAACTCCGCAAAGGCCGCAAGGACAGTTTCGCAGAGGCCGGGAACGGATTCGGGGCCAGCTATTCCTATCTCTGGCCGTTGCTGAGGATAGACTATATCCTTTTCCCCAAGGAATTCACTGCGTTCCAGAACGAAATTAAAAGAGAAATATATTCTGACCACTATCCGGTCAGCACTTACATATACAGATAGACTATGGAAGAAGACCTCAAACAGGAAATAGAAGCTGCCGTCAAAGTTCTCAAGGAAGGTGGCGTGATACTTTATCCCACCGACACCGTATGGGGAATAGGCTGCGATGCCTCTGACAAGGATGCAGTCGCAAGGGTTTTTGAAATCAAGGAGCGCGAAGACGCCAAAAGCCTGATAACCCTGGTGGCGGATGCCGATATGATCGGCCGCTACGTGAAGGTCATCCCCCAGATGGCGATAGAGCTTATAGAAATCAACGACAAGCCGATGACCATCATCTATCCCGGGGCTATGGGCCTGGCCGGGAACGTCGTTGCCGAGGACGGAAGCGTCGGCATAAGGATTCCCCAGAGTGAATTCTGCAGGCAGCTCTGCCGTCGCTTCGGCGGAGCGATCGTTTCTACTTCAGCCAACATTTCCGGTGAGGAGGCTCCCGCTTCTTTCGAAGACATAAATGCGGCGATTCTCGACGCGGTGGACCACATCGTGGATCCTTTTTATGAAGAAGGGGCAACCGGAGTTTCTTCTCAGATAATCAAAGTCGGCCTCGACGGCGAAATTAAAGTCATCAGGGAATAGAGGGATGGAACTTTTCTATTCGAGGGATATTGCAGACGGCGGCCGCACGCTTGATCAGGAGGAAAGCAACCACTGCATCAGGGTGCTGCGTCACGCTGTCGGAGACGTCATCCACGTGGTGGACGGTCGCGGAGGTATCTACGAATGCAGGATAGATGACGCTTCCCCCAAGGCTGTCGGCTTCACAGTGCTGAAGGTAGAGGAAGGCTTTGGCTCCCATCCATACAATCTGCATATGGCAGTCGCCCCTCCTAAGAACATCGACCGTTTCGAATGGTTCGCTGAAAAGGCCACCGAAATAGCCGTGGACAGGATAACCCCTTTATTCGGCGACTATTCCGAAAGGAAAGTATTCAAAAAAGAACGTTGTGAGAGGATTGTGGTGTCGGCAGCCAAACAGTCCCATAAGGGAGCTGTGCCAGTGGTGGACGATGCCTTGTCTGTCAGGGATTTCCTTCAACAGCCGTTTGAAGACGGAACAGTGAAATACATATGTTACTGCGACGACACGGACTTCCTTGGTGTGAAAAAGATTTCGATACGGGAGGCGATGGCAAAGGCAGACGGCGACAGGTATGCGATAATGATAGGCCCAGAAGGCGATTTCAGCCGGGAAGAGATGCGGCTGGCCGTAGACCGGGGCTGGCAGCCCGTCTCGCTGGGGACTTCGAGGCTCCGCATCGAGACTGCGGCGATAACGGCAGTGGCGGCAGTGTATCTGAAACATATGGCTTGAACAGCCTGATAACAAAAAAACCGGTGCGAAACCGGTTTTTTGTTGAGGTAGACGGGCTCGAACCGCCACTAAGAGGACCAGAATCTCTTGTGCTGCCATTACACCATACCTCAATGGTAGACCTCTAATGGTCAAAAGTGTGGCAAAGGTATAAAAAATTATTATTTCTCCAACAAAACTGTTGCATAAGATGCAACTCCTTCTTCTCTGCCCACAAAACCAAGCTTCTCGGTAGTTGTCGCTTTCACAGAAATGCAGTCCTTGTCGACTTTCAGCACGGAGGCGATCTTTTCCCGCATCTGCAGGATGTAGGGAGCAATTTTCGGCCTCTGGAGCAACAGTGTTATGTCGGCATTGACAAGCTGCCATCCTCTCTGTGCAACAAGGTCTGCAACCCGTGAAAGCAATATGCAACTGTCGATATTCGAATATTGAGCGTCGGTATCAGGAAAATGATGCCCGATGTCACCCAGTGCCAGTGCTCCCAGCATAGCGTCGCACAGGGCGTGTAGGATCACGTCACCATCGGAATGCGCCACGCATCCTTTGGGATTGTCTATCTCCACGCCGCCAAGCACAAGGCGGTAGCCCGGGGCCAGGACGTGGACATCATATCCGTTGCCAACTCTGAAAGTGCCCATATTATTTGTCAGCAGTTCCCTTGATAGTCTTAATCTTGCCGTCCGGTTCGTATTCAAGCTCTACGACCTTGAGGCTTCGAAGCCAGGTGACGCCGTTGCTGGGAACGCAGTCGTGATGGAAGAGATACCATTTGCCCTTGTACTCCACGATGCAGTGGTGTGTGGTCCATCCTACGACCGGAGTGAGGATGACTCCCTGGTATGTGAACGGCCCGTAAGGGTTGTCGCCTATGGCATAGCAGAGGAAGTGGGTGTCACCGGTAGAGTATGAGAGATAGTACTTGCCGTTGTATTTGTGAACCCAGGTAGCCTCGAAGAAGCGGTGAGGGTCGCCGTGCTTCAGCGGATTGCCGTCAGCATCGAGGATCTGCACGTCGCGCGGAGCCTCTGCGAACTGCAGCATGTCGTCAGACAGCTTTGCAATCTTGGGGCAGAGTGCTGGCTCGTCGTCAGCAGGAAGCTTGATGGGCTCTATGGCGTCGTTGTTGCGGTAGCGCTGCAGCTGGCCGCCCCAGATGCCTCCGAAATAGAAATAATACTCACCTTTATCTTCCAGGATGCAGTAGTCGATGCTGTATGAGCCCCTGATCGGGTCGGGCTGGGGAATGAACGGGCCAGTCGGGCTGTCTGCAACGGCAACGCCGCAGCGGAAGATGTGAGTCTTGTCCTTTGCGGGGAAATAGAGGTAGTATTTGTCACCCTTCTTTGCGATGTCGCAGTCCCAAAGGTGGCATTTTGCCCAGGGAATGTCTTCCAGCTTGAGAATTACGCCGTGGTCCTTGAATTCGCCGTTCTCCACGTCGTCGGTGCTGAGGACGTGATAGTCTTTCATGTTAAAGTGATTGCCAAGATCATCCTCGGGCACGCCTGAATCCCAGTCGTGTGAAGGATACACATAAAGACGGCCGTCGAAAACGTGTACAGACGGGTCTGCCATGTAATCAGAAGGGAAAATGTATTTCGGAGTTTTCATATTGTAAATAATTTATTGTGGCAGATTGAAGCTATCTCTACAAATATAACAAAAAAGGATGCAACAAGTTGTATTATTCTTGCTGGCATCGCTCACAAACATATCCGATAACAATGCTTATTGGTAATCACGACTTGCATTATGTTGATTGCGAGTCAATACCCTGAATGGAATCCTTCACTATTCCGACAAACTTATCTTGAGAAAAAAAGGTATTGGCTAACTCCCGTCCCTTTTGGGCCATCTTTACTGATTTGGATACAGAAGTGAGAAGTTCAACGGTTTTTGCGGCAAATTCTTCATCATTGTTTGCCAGCATATAGTGTATTCCATCCCGACACACGTCACTGAAACCACGAGCCCCGACAACAGACGAGACCACAGGCCTGTTCATAACCATTGCCTCAACAAACTTGACACAAGTTCCGGAACCATAATAAAGCGGAATAATTACAACAGATGCATCCTGATATTCCGAAACCAAATCGTCAACTCTTCCAACGGCATTGACACCGTCTTTCTCATTAAGGCACTCCAAGAAATCCGGTGTTCCATTTCCTGCTATCCTGAGTTCGGCAAGGGGAATTAAACTGCGTATAATCGGAAAGACAGATTCTACGAAATGAACAATTCCTTGCCTGTTCGGAAAATAATTAAGTGAGCCGACGAAAAGAATCCTGGGATGTAAAGGCTCTGTGAGGTCTGTGGCAGTTTTTTTTAGAATGGTTGTATTGTGAAGAAAGACTGTTCGCGTTGAAGGCAGTTCTAATGGGTTTGAACAGAAAGAGCAGAGGATGCTGTCGGAAAGACTGCCAAGCATCTTTCCAATTTTCTTCGACGCATACAGCCTTGACAATTTAACTTTTAAGGAAGATGTCGCTATGGCCTCAAATTTAAAGACGTTTGCCTGATTGTCATCAAAGTCAACTACCAATTTGTCTTTGTAATCCAGCAATCCGCACTTGGCGACCGTATCAACGTATCTGCACGCTATAATATCGTAATCCCCCTTCTTGACAAAATCATTTACAACAGCCGCCTTCTGCTTATCCAGTCGATAGTAAGAATACGGATCAGACGGACAGAAAGTCATACGGACAAGAGAACGGGTACCCTCCAGAAATACTTTGGACGCCATCATTCTTTTGGAAAACACGACGTCACAATCGGGTATGTTGGAAACTGTATCGTCTTCCATAAAGCAAATGACATCGACGTGCCCTATTTCAGTGAGAGCTCTGATAAACATATTGTTTCTCAGTGCGGCTCCGGAATAAACCTGAAACAGCCGGTTGTCGGCATTAGCTATAAACAAAATGTTTTTGCCCATTCTCTTGATGATACTTTCTGAATGAAAGCATCACCCAAATGTACTAAAAACAGAGATAAAAAGAAAGAGGCGCTTACTATTGTAAGTGCCTCTATTTCAGGTAGCGGGACCCAGGATTGAACTGGGGACCTCATGATTATGAATCATGCGCTCTAACCAGCTGAGCTATCCCGCCATCATATTTCCGCCGAAGCGGGCAACAAAAGTAGATAAAAAACTGTAATACGCAAAATTATTTTGTCCTTTCGCTCAGACCGTTCTGCTCGAGAAGGGCTTCAGGGCGCGGGTCGCGACCCCTGAATTTGCGGTAGAGCACGTCGGCGTCTTCCAGATTTCCTTTCGAGAGGATGTTCCTGCGGAAAGATGCGGCTGCCTCCCTGTCGAAGATGCCTTTCTCCTTGAATAGGGCGAAAGCATCGGCTTCCAGCACCTCTGCCCACTTGTAGGAATAGTATCCGGCAGCATATCCGCCCGAGAATATGTGGGTGAACTGGGGGGACATCGCCGTGCCTTCGATCACAGGCATCACGGCCGTAGGTGCAAGAACTTCGTGCTCGAAGTCCACGACGCTTCCGGCCGGAACTTCCGTGGAAGTATACCAGGCCAGGTCTATGGTGCAGAACTGCAGCTGGCGTACGAATGCATATCCTGCGTGATAGTTCTTGGCAGCGACCAGCCTGTCGATGAGTTCCTGAGGTATTGCCTTCCCCGTCTTGTAGTGCTTTGCGAAGGTGTTGAGCCATTCGGGTTCGAAGGCCCAGTTCTCCATAAACTGCGAAGGCAGCTCTACGAAATCCCTTGCAACAGAAGTTCCTGTCAGAGAAGCATAGGAACCTTCTGCCAGCAGTCCGTGCAGACAGTGGCCGAATTCGTGCAGGAAGGTAGTGACCTCGTCGTGGGTGAGCAGCGAAGGCGTGTCGGCGGTGGGTTTCGAGAAGTTTGTCACGAGCTGGATCAGCGGTCTGGTCTCCACGCCGTCCTCTATGCTGAGGTCGCGGAACGATGTCATCCAAGCTCCGCCGCGCTTGCTTTCGCGGGGGAAGAAATCCATATAGAGCAGCCCCATAAACCGGTCTGCATCCCGGACTTCGTAGACCTGGACGTCGGGGTGGTACACCGGTATGTCATCACGATGCAGGAACGACAACCCGTAGAGTGTACCTGCCAGGCCGAAGATGGCTTCCCGTACTGCGTCGAGTTCGAAATAGGGTTTGAGAAGTTCGTCATTGACAGAATATTTCTCAGTGCGCAGTTTTTCGCTCCAGAAAGCGAAATCCCAGGGCATCAACGGCCCTTCGAATCCGTTGGCGTGGGCATAGCCCTGCAGGTCGTCCACGTCCTTCCGTGCATAAGGCAGGCATTTGGACATCATTTCGTCGACGAAAGAGATGACAGTCTCCTTGTTCTTCGCCATCCGTTCTTCTGTGGCATAGTCGGCATAGGTGTCATAGCCCAGTATTCTTGCCCTGCGGGTGCTGAGGTCCACGATCTTGCGTATATTGGCTTCGTTGTCGAACTTGTCACCGATGCACCGTGTGTTGTATGCTTTCCACAGCCGTTCGCGCAGGTCGCGGCGTGAGCTGTACTGCATAAAGGGTACGAATGACGGGTGGTCCAGGGTGAATACCCAGCCTTCCTTGCCGCGTGATGCTGCTTCTTCAGCTGCGGCTTCCCTTACGAAATCCGGCAACCCTTCCAACTGCTCTTCTTCCGTCAGTTCGAGAGTGTATGCATTCGTGGCCCCAAGCGTGTTTTTACCGAACTTCAGCGATGCTACGGACAGTTCCTCAGAAAGCTTGCTGAAGGCGGCCTTGTCCTCTTTTGGAAGATTTGCGCCGTTACGTGCATATGACTTGTACGTTTCTGAGAGCAGCCTGATGTCCTCCTTGCTCAAGGCGAGGCTGTCCCTGCGCTCATAAACGGACTTGACGCGGGAGAAGAGTTCCTCGCTGAGAGACACGTACATACTGAATTCCGTCAGCTTGGGAGCCATCTGCTCGGCAATCTGCTGCATTTCGTCATCGGTGCAGGCTTCGTTGAGGTTGAAGAATATCTCCTCCACGGTGTTGAGCTTCTTTCCGCAGCGTTCCAGTGCAAGTACTGTATTCCCGAAAGTGGGCTCCTGCGGATTTGCGATGATTGCATCTACCTCAGCCTTTGCATCGGCCAGTGCCTGCTCAAATGCAGGAATGTAATGTCTGTTTTCAATTTTGTCGAAAGCCGGAGCTCCGAAAGGGTTCCCAGTCTCGACCAGCAGCGGATTCTCGTTCATTACAGATGATGTTTCGGTCAATCAAAAATACGAAAAAAGCAGTTTCAGTCCTTCAGTATGGTTACGTTTCTGTGCAGGTCTGAATAGTAAGTATATTCATAGCAGCGGTAAGTCACTTTACCCAGCTTGTTGCGGCGGAGCGAAGTGTAATGGCCGAAATCGAAATTTTCTTCTTTCAGCAGACTTTTCGGCACCTTCCTGACCCCTGCAGAGTATAGACTTTCCAAAATCCTGCGGTTGGCGGCCAACTTGCCGTTGACTTGGGTGATCAGGCTTTTCTCCTGGCGGTAAATCCTGTTGTGGTATGCGTTGCGGCACATATCGCTGCAGAATTTCTTGTCGCTGCGCCCGTTGAAGGCATTCCCGCATTCCAGACACTTTTTCTCCATCTTCTCCATCTTGCTTGCAGTTCTACTCACACACAGGCAAAGCTATCCCACAGCAGTGTACTTTCAAACACCGCTGGAAGCAATTTTTACGATTACTGAAAAAGCAAACTGATTCCGGATTTTTCGTAGCCTGAGACAACCTTCTCAGACCAGTTCGCATAGCAGGGTGGCACTTGTGCAGTCGACGACTTTTACGTTGACATAGTCGCCTGCCTTGAACCCCGAGGCCTTGAACACGCAGGCCTTGTTCTGTGAGGTGCGGCCAACCATATCCTTGTCAGAACGTTTCGAAGGGCCCTCGATGAGCACTTCAAACTCTTTACCGATGTCCCTGCGGTTGCTCTCGAGCGAGAGCCGGTTCTGCAAGGCGATGATCTCGTTGAGCCGGGCGGTCTTTACTTCGGGCGGAACGTCGTCGATGAAATGGCGTGCAGCCTTGGTCCCGGGCCTTTCCGAATACTGGAACATAAAGGCAGCGTCGAACCCAACCTCCTGGAACAGGCTCAGGGTGTCCTGATGGTCGGCTTCGGTCTCGCCGCAGAAACCTGCGATGACATCGGTGGTGATTGAGCAGTCAGGTATGATGCGGCGGATGGCGGCTATGCGTTCCAGATACCATTCACGGGTATGCTTGCGGTTCATCTTCTCCAGCATGGCGTTGCTGCCCGACTGCACTGGCAGATGGATGTGGCGGCAGATGTTTCTGTGGGCAGCCATTGTGTATAAGACTTCGTCGCTCATATCCTTGGGGTGCGAGGTCGAAAAGCGAACCCTGAGCGAAGGGTCTATCAAGGCTACCTGTTCCAGCAATGCGGCGAAGTTCATAGGCTGTTCGGAGCCTGGAGCTCCTTTCCAGTTGTAGGAATCCACGTTCTGGCCGAGAAGGCTGATCTCCTTGTAGCCGTTGGCAAACAGTTCCCGAGCTTCGTGAAGGATGGTCTGCGGGTCACGGCTGCGCTCGGCACCTCTGGTGTAGGGCACGACGCAGTATGAGCAGACATTGTTGCAGCCACGCATTATCGAGATATATGCACTGACGGCATTCTTGTCCATACGGACGGGGGAAATGTCGGCATAAGTCTCTTCGTGCGACAGGATGGTGTTGATCTGCTTGCTGTCGGCGGTGACTGCAGCGATCAGCCTTGGTAGGTCGCGGTACGAGTCGGGACCGGCCACAAGGTCCACAACAGGGTGGGCGAGGAGCTTCTCCTTGAGTCTCTCTGCCATACATCCGAGGACTCCCACCACAAGTGCGGGATTCTTCTTTTTTTCAAGACGGAACACTTCGAGCCTGCCGAGTATCCTCTGCTCGGCGTTGTCCCGGATGGCGCAGGTGTTGATGAGGACGAGCGATGCATCTTCAATCTTCTCGCAGAGGGCGTATCCTGCCTTCTGCAGGATGGACAGAACCACCTCGCTGTCGTTGACGTTCATCTGGCATCCATAGGTCTCGATGTAGACCTGCAGACGCTCCGGGTCAAAGATTGCCCTGACTGATTGGTATCCGTTTTGCATTACCTGGATGCTATAATTGCAACTGCAAAGATAGTTTTTTTATCTTTGCATAAAGATACGGCAATGAGAACATCCCTGAAGAGACTCCTTATGCTTGTCTGCACTGCCATCGTGCTGTGCAGCTGCACGGACTACAGCAAGATCGTCTTCAGCGATTTCCGCGTGTCTTCGGTTGATTCGCTGAAATACAGTCTGACAGATCTGCGGGCCATAATCAACTCGTCACTGACTGTCGACAACCCCTATTTCGCGATGAAAATCAAGGATTTTGCCGCTGAAGTGTTGGATCCTGAAGGCAAAGCCATAGCCGACGTCAAGGTGGAAGACGGCGTGGTTCTGGACATTAACGCTAAGTCCAAGACCGAGCTGCAGGCTCCCCTGCGGGTGCACGTCAGCAATCCGATGCGCCTTCTCGCACTCGGGGTTGATGCCGTCAGGGAACTGGGCGAGGAAGGTTATGTGGTGAACTACAGCCTGGCTGCCTCCAGGGGCGGCAAGTTCCACAAGATCAACAAGAAGAATATCCCTCTGGATTCGTTCATAAAAACTGAAGAATGAAAAAACTGATCATAATAGCAGTCCTGGCCTGTATGTCGCTCCTGAGAGCGGCTGCCCAGGATAACCTTACCGTCGTTAAAGAAGCCGCGCTAGACTCGACTCTTTACGGCAAGAATGTCTTTACGGTGATAGGACAGGGAAGGACCGGTCAGGGCACCATAACCATAGACCAGCCCAGTTCGCTCGTATCGGCGATGGCCACCCACAAGACCCGCAATGCATCAAAGCAGATGAACGGTTACCGCGTCAGGATTTTCTTCGACAACAGCCGCAACGCAAGGGCGGTTTCCGAGCAGGTGGCCGGTTCTTTCTCAGCCATATACCCTTCGGTTGCCGTCTATCGTGAATATGAGAACCCTTATTTCAAGGTGACGGTCGGCAATTTCCGCACAAAGGCTGATGCCACCCGGTTCCTGAATACGATAAAAGGACAGTTCCCGTCAGGCTTCATAGTAAGGGAGAGAATCACATATCCCAGTTTCTGACAGATATGGAAATGATCAAACAGTCTTTGCAGCAGAAGCAGATACAGAAGCTTTCACCTCTACAGATTCAGACGATAAAGCTTCTTGAACTGCCGACCATCGAGCTGGAGCAGAAGATCCAGAAGGAGCTCGAAGAGAATCCTGTGCTGGACGAAGTTACCGACGACAGTCCTGAGGATGATGAGGGACTCCCCAAGAAGGTTTCCCTTAGTGACTATCCTGCTGATGACCAGACTCCTTCGTACAAGACTTATGTAAACAACCAGGGCAAGGACCTCAAGCCCCAGTACAATACTTTTTCCGTCAAGGAGAGTTTCCATCAGAACCTTGAGTCCCAGCTCGGATATTGCCACCTGACTCCACGCGCCCGCCAGATAGCGCTGTTCATCATTGGAATGATCGATGACGACGGCTATCTGCGCCGCGACCTTCAGTCCCTGGCAGACGACATCTCTTTCCGCCTCAACATCGAGACCGACGAGAAGGAACTGGAAGACCTTCTGTCCATAATACAGGAGTTCGATCCGGTAGGAGTAGGGGCAAGGGACCTTCGCGAATGCCTGCTGCTTCAGATCAAGGCAAAGCCTCACGACCAGGCTCGTGACGATGCCCAGGAAATACTTGAGAACCACTTCGAGGAGTTTACAAAGAAGCATTATTCGAAGCTTCTCTCCAAGATGAAGATAAGTGAGGAACAGCTCAAGGCTGCCATCGATGAAATCGTGCATCTGAATCCCCGCCCGGGCGGACAGATCGACGATTCATACACCGAGCAGGCCCAGCAGGTGGTTCCAGACTTCGTGCTTGAACTGAAAGATGGCAAACCTGTTATGTCGATGCCGCGCTTTAACGTGCCTGAGCTGAAAATCAACAAACGCTACGCTGAAATCCTTATGGATTCCGCTTCAAAGTCGACCAAGGAAGGCAAGGAGGCCGTCACTTTCGTGAAGCAGAAGCTCGATTCGGCAAAATGGTTCATCGAGGCCATCAAACAGAGGCAGCGCACTCTGCAGAACACGATGAACGCCATCATTGAGTTCCAGTACGACTTCTTTATCGACGGCGACGAGACCAAACTCAAGCCCATGGTCCTCAAGAATATCGCAGAACGTACAGGACTTGACATCTCAACCATTTCCCGTGTGGTCAGCAGCAAGTACATCCAGACCCACTTCGGCATATATCCTTTGAAATATTTCTTCTCAGAAGGCCTTATGACCGAGAGCGGAGAGGAAGTTTCTACCCGCGAGATCAAGAAGATCCTTACCGAAAGCATAGAGGCCGAGGACAAGTCGAAACCCCTGACCGACGAGGAGCTTGTGACCGTCCTCACGGACAAGGGTTATAAGGTTGCCCGACGGACCGTGGCAAAATACAGGGAGCAGCTGAACATCCCTATCGCGCGACTTCGCAAAGAGATATAAAAATTCCGGCTTCGCATCCTGCTTGGCCGGAATTTTTATGTATATATGTTGGTTTAGGCTATTTGTACAGGAATCTCTTGATGCTCATCTTCGGAGTCTTTTCAAAAGGCTCGCTGACAAGTTCAACCTTTGCAATCTG
>JAEEGF010658403.1_pt1 | contig 12228 bp, 12 predicted proteins | sample 9134171 | NCBI WGS metagenome assembly JAEEGF01 (sample SAMN16246542, study PRJNA631951) | gut metagenome | biome: gut microbiome; feature: rumen; material: AP-attached | host: Bos | place: Iran: Karaj | collected 2018-10 | reverse complement strand
TACGCCCACATCACCCCCGAAGACATGGAACGCTTCGGCGTTACGCCCGTGGAGCTCAGCAACGTCATCGATACCGTGCGCGAAGTCGGCGGCACCGAAGTGGCCCTGTTCCTCTATCCGGTGAACGGCAAGTACAAGATCAGCCTGCGCAGCAACTACATCGTAGACGTGAACGCGATTGCGAAGGAATTCGGCGGTGGCGGCCACACGCGAGCCGCCGGCGGCGATACCAGCGATGCGCCCGAAGCGGCGATTGAGAAAATCCTGAAATTGATTGAGAAGCAGCTATAGCGCGAACAGCGCGATGGCGAGGGCGATAAACACGCAGCCGCTGAACCAGTTGAGGTTGCGGTTCGCCTTCGGGCTATTGAGCATGAATTTCTTGACCGCTCCGGCGAGGAGTGCGATGGAGCCGAATACGATAAATGTCGCCACGATGAATTCCCCGCCGAGAATCACCATCTGGAGCGTCGGGCTCAGCGGGCGTTCCATCTTGACCGCGGGCGGGATAAACGAAAGCGCGAAAAGAACCGCCTTCGGGTTCGTGAGATTCATGATGATGCCACGCAGGTAGAGTCTGCGGAACGAAAGGCCCGCGGATTCTCCACTCGGGCCTAGATCCTTCGACTCCGAGCTTCGCTCTCCGCTCAGGATGACACTAGCGGATTCCGCGCGCATCTTGCTACAAGCATCACTCTCGTCTCTCGTCTCTCCACTCTCGTCTAAATTCACGACGCCGGCGCGGACCTGGAAACTTTTGTACGCGAGGTATAGCAGGTACGCGGCCCCGCAGCACTGCAGTACGAAGAAAGCCATCGGGCTTGCGGCAATCAGGGCAGAAACGCCGACAATCAGCAGGCAAACCTGCACGCAAATGCCCGTACACAGCCCGCAAATTACGCTAAAGCCGGACCTGGCCCCGTATGTGGCGCTCTGCGCCAAAACAAACAGGTTGTCTGGACCGGGGGCAATTGCCACCACCAGCGCCGCTACAAAAAATTCAAGCATCGAACCCAACCGCTACATCAAAGCTTTTCGAGGAAGGAATCAGCATCCATCTCGGCGAGGTCCTTCTCCAGCTGAGCCAGGGCGTCGTCCGAAATGGAGGGCTGCGCCTTCTCGCGTTCGGCCGCCAAGGAGTTCGAGGCGTCCACCATCTTCTTGAGCGAATCCGCCACCTCGCTGACCGAGCTCTCTTGCTTCATGACGACGTTCAGCACCTTGGAAAGGCGTTCACGCAGGCCGGCGAACTCCTCGCGGTCCAATTCCAGCACTTGGCCGCGGTAGTACATGAGCGGCGTCTTGCAACGGGCGCAGGGGAAAACCATCATGTTTGACGGTTCTCCGTTCAACTGCACTTCGAAGTTGGAGCCGCAATGGGGGCATTCTATGTGGAATTCACTCATGCGTCATAATTTAGCAAATATGGGTTCCTGCCGGAACAAAAACGCCTTTTTATTTTATTTTTTAAGAAACAACTTTTTTTCACATTCAAAATCTGTAAAAAATGCTCTGCCATTGGCTTTACCATATTACCAGCATTGACCTTTTCGACGGCCGCCTGTTCCGTGCCGGCGTCGCCGCCATGCTTTCCATCGTTCTCGTGCTCTTCTTCATGCCCAAGTACATCCGGCTTTTGCAGGGGCTCGACGCCACCTCCGATTTCGACAAGGACGGCAAGTCCAAGTCGCCTCCCATCATGGGCGGGCTCCTCCTGGTGGTCGTGGTCGAAATAGTGTCGCTACTGGTGTGCAAGATGAATGGCTATACCATATCGACCCTCGTCATCTTGGCGCTGTTCTCTGCCGTGGGGGCCATCGACGACATTGCGAAAGTCCGCGCCAAGCGTCTCATCAAGCTCGGTAAGCTCAAGGCCGCCGACTACATGGACAAGGCCGACGGCATTTCCAGCAGTCTGCGTCTGTTCCTCTACTTTTTGTTCAGTCTCGTCGTCGCGATTTTCTGCTACAAGTTCATTCCCGAACTCAAGGGCGACCTCACCATCCCCTTCTGCCCCATCGACGTATTCCAGCTTCACTTGCCCAACTGGATTTTTGTCGCCTTCATGACGTTTGTCATCGCCGCAAGCGCGAACGGCACCAACTTTACCGACGGCCTCGACAGCCTCGTCTCGGTGCCCATCCTCACCAGCATGATTTTCGTGGGACTTGTCGCCTACGTGAGCGGCAACTTCATCTTCAGCCAGTACCTGAGCGTCCCGTACCTTCCGGGCTGCGACGAACTTTTCCCGATAGCGCTGTCCATCGCAGGTGCGCTGCTCGCCTACCTGTGGTTCAATAGCCCTCCCGCCGAAATCTACATGGGCGACGCGGGCTCCGTGGGCTTTGGCGCGGCCATCGGCATCATGTTCATCTTGGTGCAGGCGGGACTGTTCCTGCCCATCGTGTGCATCATCATCATCGCAGAAGCCTGCTCGGTGCTGTTGCAGATAACCTGGTTCAAGTTCACCAAGAAGACGACCGGTACCGGCAAAAGAATCTTCCTTTGCGCACCGCTGCACCACCACTACCAAAAGAAGTGGGAAGGCAAGTTCCCGAGCAAGCCGCTCATGAACTCCAAGATCGTGTGGCGCATGCACCTCGTGAGCATCTTCGCGCTCATCGTGAGCATGGTGATATTCTTCGGCATTAGGTAATCAAGGCATGAACATTATTGAAACTTTGAATGCGGCGGGGCAGCAAGAGCTGGCCGCCAAACTGGAATCGTTGAGCGGGGATGCCCGCGCCTTGCTGGAACGCGACATCGCAAGCCAGGACTGGCTAGCGCTCCAAAGCATTTACGAAGAAAAGTCCAGCGCCTCCCTGAGCGACAACGTGGCAAGCGACATCCAGCCGATGCCCTTTAAAATCGCCTCAGACGACCTGCGCTACGACTACTGGAAAGAGACCGGCGAAATCCTCCTCGGCAAGGGCCAGGTGGCGGCATTCCTCGTTGCGGGCGGTCAAGGTTCGCGCCTCGGGTTCAACGGTCCCAAGGGCATGTTCGACATCGGGCTCCCGAGCCACAAGAGTCTTTTCCAACTGCAGGCGGAACGTTTGCAGAACCTCGCCGCGCAGGTGGGGCACGCCATCCCGTGGTGCATCATGACGAGCCCCTTGAACCATGAAGCGACCGTGAACTTTTTCAGGGAACACGACTACTTCGGCATGAACAAGGACGACATCCGCTTCTTTGAGCAGGGCACCATCTGCGCCCTCAACCCGAACGGAAAGGCCGTTGTCGACGAGAACAACCGCCTCGCCCTCGTGCCCGACGGCAACGGAGGCTGCTTCCGCGCCCTTTCCCAGAGCGGCACGCTCGCCTGGCTCGTGGAACGCGGCGTGCAGTACGTGTTCCTCTACAGTGTGGACAACGCCCTCTGCCGCATTTGCGACCCAGCCTTTGTGGGGGCGCTCGCCGCCGACGGACGCGCTGTGAGCGCATCCAAGGTGGTCGCAAAGGCAGGCCCGGGCGAGAAGGTGGGCATTTTCGCCTTCCAAAACAACAAGCCCGGCGTCGTGGAATACAGCGATTTGCCCGAGAACCTTCGCGACATGACTAACGCCGACGGCAGCCTCACCTACGACGGCGGCAACATCGCCGTTCACTTGTTCAAAATCAGCGGACTCCGCAAGTTGCAAACCGGCAAGCTCCCGTGGCACACCGCACGCAAGACCGTCTGCGGCATCGAAAAGTGCTTCAAGTTCGAGCAGTTCCTCTTTGACGCCTTCCCGCTCCTCGGGAGCATGCTCCCGTTCGGCGTCATCCGCGAAGAGGAGTTCAGCCCCGTGAAGAACGCCGAAGGCAATGACAGCCCGAAAACCGCCCGCGAGATGATTGGCAAGCTTCACCGCGAGTGGCTCCGCAAGGCGCACGTGGAAATCGACCCCCACAAGCTCTACGAAGTTTCCCCCACCCTGAGCTACGCGGGCGAAGGCCTCTCCCGCCGTCTGTTCGAACGCGAACTCGGGCGCAACATTTGGGAATTTGACGCCTAACGTTTGGCCGAGCGCCGACCATGCCCTACTTTGCATACAAGTTCCTGTTGCACGGTTTGCTGCGCCTGCCCGACCCATTTTTTGCGGCACTCTTCGTGCTGGTCCACCCCGTGTACAAAGCGCTGCACATGAAGCGCGCCTACGGACGCGTCATTGGGCACTTACAAAAATGCGGTTTCAGCGAGCGCACTCCGGGCGTAACCGCCCGCGATGTCTTCAAGTCGCTCTACTGGAACGGCATCGACAGCTACCGCCTGCTCGCCCGCATCCCGAGCGCCACCCGTCGCGTGCGTTACGAAAACGAACAGGTTATCCAAAGTGCCGTCGCGCAGGGACCGGTTGTCGCCATGAGCATCCACCAGGGCGCCTTCGAGAACATGCACCGCACCCTCTGCCGCTACAGCGAGCACGTGCACCTCGTCACCAACACCTTCAAAAGCGGGGGGCTCACCCGCGCACTCCGCGAAGTGCGCAGCGACCCGCACCTGAGCGAGTACTCCCCCGAGGACGTGGGCAAGGTGATACGGAACCTCTTCAAGACCAAGGGGATCATTGCGATGGTCGTGGACCAGGCCCGCAACACCAAGGGGAACCTCGTCCAGCTATTCGGTCGCGACACGACCATCTACCTGAGGCTCGCCGTCAAGGCGAACCAAATGGGCGCAGGCGTCGTCACCTTCCGCACCTTTAGCGAGACCGTCACCGGCCCCCACGGGGGCAAGCGCCGCGAGCACGTCGTGCGTTTCGAGAAATACTACCCGCCCCGGTTCGACCAAAACGAACTGGTCCAGAGCATTGCAAAAGAAATCGAGTCCTGGATCGCCGACCACCCCGAGCAGTGGTGCTGGAATTACCACAGGAACTTTACAACACAGGACAACTCTTAATTTTTATTTTTGAACTATGGGATACAACGCAGAAGAAGAATTCCAGCTCCAGTGGATTGCGAACCACCGCATGGAGGACAAGGACGCCCTCCTGAAAAAGCAGGCCGAAGACGAGGCCGCCGCCAACCCGAAGGCGCGCCTCACCCGCGGCAAAAAGATGCGCCGCAGCCCCTCCGCCTGGGAGCTCCCCATGCCCGAGGACGAAATCGACCTGCACGGGTTCACCGCCGACGAGGCAGCCGAGGCTGTAGAACGTCGCATTGACGACCTGCTCATCGCAGGGCTTTCCGTACTCCGGGTCATCCACGGGGGCGGCAACCCTGAGTACGGCAACGTGAAACACATCATCGACCGAAAGGTCCGGTCCGAGTGGAAAAACAAAGTCGTTTTTTACAAGGTGGAGCCCGACAATGCGGGCTCCAGCATCATGAAAATTGGCAAACCCCGCCCCTCTGTCGCCAAAAAAGCGAAAAATTAGCCGTTTACCCCTTTGATAATCCCCGATTTTTAACTATAATTGTGCCCACTAGAACGGAATATAGCTCAGCCTGGTAGAGCGCTTGCTTCGGGAGCAAGAGGTCGTGAGTTCGAATCTCGCTATTCCGATAAAACGAAAAAGGACCCCACCAAGGGGTCCTTTTCGTTTTTTATTCGGAATATAGCGCGAGATGAGAACTCACGAAGTGAGTTCGACTAAATCGCCATTTGAACGCAGTGAATTTAGGCGATTTAGAGATTACGCCGCCAGGCGTAACCCGAAGGGCAAAAGTTGAACATCGTGAAACTTTTGTCAATCTCGCTATTCCGATGCGAGATGCAATCTCGCAAACAGATCTTTTTACGCAACCTGTTTCTTGCGGGGCCGTTTAGAGTCGGAAACAAATTTCGGCACCATCTTTTCTGCTTTAGCCTGGGCAAGAAACATGTTAATCAGCGTCTGGTAAGGAATATCGGTCTTCTCCGAAAGTTCCTTGAAGTAAGCGAGAACCGACTCGCTAATATTTATGCAAATCGTCTTTTTCAATTTCTTCGCATACGGATTTTTCACCGCATTACTAAAATCATAGTTTTTCTTCATAGCGGCCTCCTTTTCTTCCAATACTGTTCAGTTTCTTTCTTGTTCGCCTTTCGAGATGAAATAATGCGGATTATCTCATCGGTCTCCGAACCACGTTCACAAAAACACACTAACAAGGTGTTCATCATTGACGACATTCCCATTAAAACAAATCGATCTTCATCGTCAGAGTGTTTCTCGTCAGCAAGCAAGAGAGCGTTTTCGTCATAGAATACAGTCTGAGCCTCTTCAAATGTCACCTTGTGTTTGGCAAAATTCTTCTTGGCTTTATCCTCATCCCACTCAAAAATCATATATATATTATATATATTAGAACAATAATTGTCAATAGGTTGCACAATTTTTTCCCGTTCAGAAAGCGCAACTTGCATAATTACAGATTTTGTTTTTATTTTCCGATTCATTAGTGCATTTTATCTTTTTCAACGGATGGACCTCCGCCTGGCGGAATAGGGGGACGTCCCTACCCTTATATATAAACGGATTTACCGACATTTTTGAGCCATTTCCCACCGTAAAAAGATCTTTGCAATTTTTCAACAATACACCCTTAACGCTCCGCCAACCACTTTTTCCACCTACCCTCACCAAAAATGTGATTAAAATCCCCTTTTTGCGACAAAAAAGCGCATTTTTGCATTTTCGTGACACTTCCCGCGTTGTTTTTTGATATTTTACATTCCATAAGGACCAGAATGGTCCCGCCGAAATTAGGAGTATCCATGCGCTTTGCTAAACGTGTTCTGACCCTTTTGACTGTCGCTTCTACGATAACCTTCGCACAGCTGGCCCCCGAACCGCAGGTGGCCGACATCCCGCTGATGATGGATTCAACCACCAACCAGCCCATGAAGATGGACTTCTCCGTGCCGCTTACAGGCATCAGCGACCCGGGCATCCTGTTCAGCCACTTCAGCAAGCGGCCGCTGCTCATCTACTACTTCAGCCCCAAGTGCCCGCACTGCCAGCGCCACATGCCCGAAATCCAGGACCTGATGAAGGAATACGAGAAGGACGGCCTGACGGGCATCGCCATCGGACTTGGCGGCGGCATCAAGAAGAACGACATCCGCATGTTCATCGACCAGTTCCACGTGGTGATCCCGGTATTCCAGGACGCGAACGGCAAGTTCGGCCCAGCCTACGGCACCGGCTACATCCCGGTCGTCTACCTTGTACAGAAAGACGGGACGTTCTACCGCTACGAGACGCTCAACGAGGCAAACATGAACCATCTCCGCGCCACGCTGAACAAGATGCTGAAGAAATAAGGCACAAGTTCGCCGCCGTGAGTACGAAAAGGGCCCCCAGAAGGGGGCCCTTTTCGTACTCACGGCGGGAGTCGAACCCACGACCCGCTGCTTAGAAGGCAGCTGCTCTATCCAACTGAGCTACGCGAGCGTGTCCGCCCAATATAGAAAAATAACCCAATTCCTTCAATGGACGACAGGGACCGTTGCCACGTCCCATAAATTTATCTATATTTATGCATGTATTAGAATATTTGCATAAACCACGACAGCTGGTTCGACCTGCAGAAAATGTTTAAGACCCAAGAGGCTATATGAAGATTATCGATATCCTGAAGCAAGACAAGATGAGTCTTTCTTTCGAAGTGTTCCCCCCTAAAAAAGAAACGAGCTTCGAAAACGTGAAGGCTGCCACCGAAGCCATCGCGGCGCTTGGCCCCGCATTCATGAGCGTCACCTACGGCGCGGGCGGCGGCGTGAGCCACTTTACCCTCGATATCGCTAAAAACCTCAAGGAAAAGTTCAATATTCCGATGCTTGCGCACCTCACCTGCGTCTCGAGCAGCAAGGAGACGGTGCACCAGCGCATCGAAGACATGAAGGCGGCGGGCATCAAGAACGTGATGGCACTCCGCGGCGACCTCACCCCGGAACTCATCGAGAAGGGACGCGACAACTGCGATTACCACTACGCCGTGGAACTCATCCGCGAACTCAAGGCGGCCGACGCGGACTTCTGCATCGGCGCGGCCTGCTACCCCGAAAAGCACCCCGAGAGCGCGAACCAGGCCGAAGACATCAAGCACCTCAAGGAAAAGGTCGACGCAGGCGCGGATTTTCTCACCACGCAGATGGTGTTCGACAACAACCTGTTCTTCAGCTTCCTCTACAAGCTGCGCGATGCGGGCGTGAACTGCCCCGTGCTCCCCGGCATCATGCCCATCACGAACGCGAACCAGGTGGAACGCGCCATCAAGCTTTCGGGCTCGTTCATGCCGCAGCGCTTCAAGTCACTTGTGGACAAGTTCGGGAGCGATCCCGAGGCCATGAAGCAGGCGGGCATCATCTACGCGAGCGACCAGATTATCGACCTTTACGCGAACGGCATCACGAACGTGCACGTGTACTCTATGAACAAACCCGACGTGGCCGAGGGAATCCTCCGGAATGTCTCTGCCATTCTGGGCAAGAATTTCGCCTGTTAAGCTTGACATTCCTCACAGTTCAAAAAAACGGCCCCACGGGGCCGTTTTTTATTATATATTCTTATAAAAGTCCGGCACGACCAATGGCTGGGCGCCAAACCAAAGGAACCTATATGACAGACGAAAACGCCCAGGCAATCGTAGCTGCATTGAACAGCATTTGTGGGGAAATGCAAAAACAGAACGAAAAGCTCGACTCCATCCGCGAAGACCTCAAGATTCTGCGGGGATCATCCGAGCTGAACACCGCCCTGAGCCTCGCCGAAGTGGACTTTGACGGGGGTGCCAGTTGCAGCAAACTGAGCGACGCCATCCAGTGCACCAAGGACTTTGTGGACAAGCGCGAAATGCAGGGACGCTTTGACCAGTACATTTTTGGCAGACGCACCCGCTTTACTACCCGCGACCCCATCGACATCAATATCCGCAAGGGCTAAACGGCCAAAAAAAACATTTAAAAAACACTTTTTGTTTTTCATATTATCTATATTGAGAGAGTGAACCTCTCCCGTGTATACAGGAGTCTAATAAAGGACAAACATGATTTCTTACGCTGACGCATACAAGATTGCAAGTGAAGTCCACAAGGGCCAGACAGACAAGGCCGGTGGTCCCTACATTGACTTTTTACAGAACGTCGCCGACTACCTTAAGGAGAAGGGCGAACCCGAAGAGGTCCAGACGCTCGCCATTTTGCAAGACATCACCACGGCTTCCACTAAGAAGACTCCCGAAGAAGTCATTGCCATGGGCGTACCGGCAGATATGGTCGAACGCATCCAGAAGATGACCTACCACAAGAACCAGAGCTGGATCGACGAATACAGCTGCAAGCTCATGGCCCAGGGCGTACCCGCCGAGGAGGCCACCTACGAAGCCCGCGAAAAGGAATTCGTGAACTTCGTGACGACCCTCAAGACCGACCCGATTGCCGCCAAGGCCAAATCGGCAATCCTCAACGTGCTACTCGAAGACAAGTACATCCACCGTCAAGAACGGCGGGAGCTAAAGACCAAGTTCAGGCTCAAAAAGTACAAGTCGGCCATCGAGGCCCTCGGAGTGTAAGTTAGACTAAAGAACGACACTTCGTGCCTACAGATCAAACTCACCTACAGAAAAACTCCCGGCCGAAAAGGCCGGGATTTTGTTTGAAGTTGTAGGAAACCAAGCCCTACTTTATCATTACCTGCTGGGTCTTCACGGCGCTCCCGCTTGCCACCCGCACAATGTAGACGCCCTTGTTCAGATGTCCGAGGGATACCACATGGTCTCCGGCGGAGTAGCCCACGTAATGTTCCTGCAGGAGCCCCTGCATGTCGAACACCAGGACCTTCACTTCCGACGCTTGCGGTACGGTAACCGTCAGCTCGTTGTGGGCAAAGAACATGTTCACGCCTACCACCGTCGGATAGAATCCGTCGGCCTTGCCACTGCTGCTGGATTTGTCGTCCTTGCTGGAGCTAGACTTCGTCTTGTCAGCAGAACTGCTAGATAGTTTTTCCGTCTTGGAGCTGCTTGACACAACGGGAGTCTCGCTGCTGCTGGAGGCAACAGTCTTTTCGCTAGAGCTAGATACAACCGGTGTATCACTGCTGGAAGATTCCACAGGTTTCACGCTGCTGCTAGATTTAGGTTCCTCTGAACTGGAGCTTGCCGGCAGTGCCGTGGACGTATAGGTTGCCGTGTAAGTAGCCTCACCCGTCACCATCGTAACGGCGGGACTCCAGCCCGCGAAAGTGTAGGAGTATTGTGCGTCGCTTTCCCTGGTGGGGGCCTCAGGAGTGATATCGGTCGCAGGCGTACCGTAGGCATAGGATGTCTGATCCGTGAGCGGGCGGTTATCGTAATCCAGGAACACCACTTCGTAACGGCGCACGGTTGCAGTAAACACCGCTTTCAGCGTCAGGTCGCCAGTCACCGTGGCTCCGGCGACCAAATCCGTCTCGGAAGTTCCGTTCACCACTACCCACTTGTTGAACGTGTAGGTGAATTCATCCGTCTGTGTCTTGCCGGGATTCGTGGAAGGCAGCAAAGTCGAAACCGCTACGCCATATTCGACCGTCGCGGCAGCTGGGAGTCCCGTCACACCGACTTCGCTGGCAAAGGTCACTGAGTAAGTGCGGGGGACGGACGTAAACACCGCTTTCAGCGTCAGGTCGCCAGTCACCGTGGCACCGGCGACCAAATCCGTCTCGGAAGTTCCGTTCACCACTACCCACTTGTTGAACGTGTAGGTGAATTCATCCGTCTGCGGCTTGCCGGGATTCGTGGAAGGCAGCAAGGACGAAACCAGGGTTCCTTCTTCCACAGTCATGCTGGAGGGAATACCCGTAACATCCGCATCACCTGTGAAAGCGACTGTATACGTGGTGCCCACTAAAGCCGTCTGCGTATAGGCAGCCTTGTAAATCTGCTCGCCCGTCACAGTCGTAACGGTGGGGGTCCAGCCCGCAAAGGTGTAGCTGAACTCGTCGTCAGGGTCCCTAGAGGGGTCGTCGGGTTTGACAATGTCGGCGGCAGCCGTACCGTAAGTATAAAGGGTTCCGCCACCCCAACGCGGAGTGTCATCGTAATCCACGAAGGTAATTACATACCTGCGATCAAATTCCTTGAACACAGCCTTGAGGGTCATACCGGCAACAAGGACCGCACCTTCGGCCAGTTCCGTATCCTCGGTATCGGAAACCTTGACCACCCACCTGTCAAATTCGTAGGTCTTTGCCACAGTCTGATCTTTGTACGGATCTGTAGACGGGATAAGAGTTGCGATTTCCGTGCCATAGTCCACAAGCCGAGCCGCCGGAAGTCCCTTGACTCCGTCATCGCCAACGAAGGAAACCTCATACTTGTTCTTGACCTGTTTGTACTTGGCCGTGTAAGTGGCTTCACCCGTTACGACAGTTTCGTCGGTAATGGCGGGGGTCCAGCCGTCAAATTCATAGGTGTATTCGGCGGTCACGGCGCCATCGACCTGCGGAGCAAACGATGCGACCGCTTCTCCGTACTCCTTGGAAACAGTGATGTTCGCATCGGGGTTATGCTCGGCCACAAATGTCACGTCGTACTTGTTCTTCACGCTTGTATACGAGGCCGTATAGGTCGCATTCTCCGTAGCGGCAACCACCGCGGGAGTCCACTTGTCGAAGGTATAAGTGTATTCAGCCGTGGGATCCTTGCCGGGAGCGGGATCGTATTCAGGCATTTCGCCATCATCAACATAATCCAGGCGCAACACGGAACCGTCGTCATCCTTCCAAGTGATGACAATCTTGTCTGTATAGAGCGCCTTGTAAATCACGTTCCTAGTGACCGGAGCAAGTCCCGGTTCCCAGCCAGCAAACTTAAGCGAGCCCTTATCGCCGACAACGGGAACATCAATCTGGTCAACTGGCGTGCCGTAGTCATATTCTACTGCCGTCTTCAACGAGGTTTCATCGTCATCCACAAAGGCAACCGAGTACTTGTTCGTGACCGTGGTGAAGGTCGCCTTGTAGGACACATCCCCCGTCACAATGGTCTCGTCGGTAAAGGCCGGATTCCAACCACCGAAGGTGTAGGTGAACTGCGCATCGGCATCCTTGGTGGGCGCTGCGGGCACAATATCTGCAACGGGTGTACCATAATCCACATTTTCAACGACACCATTTTCAACCGGGGTCTCGCCGTCATCCATCAAGAAGGTGACGGTATAGGCATTCGTAATTTCCGTATAAACGGCCTCGTAGGTGGCTTCACCGACAACGAGCCTTGTCGGATACCCCCATTCATCCTCGTACCATGTCCAATAGTCGAAAACATAGGTGTACTGGG